>WNFW01000797.1_pt1 | contig 20675 bp, 2 predicted proteins | sample 5400131 | NCBI WGS metagenome assembly WNFW01 (sample SAMN13153362, study PRJNA577476) | soil metagenome | isolation source: 20 cm soil or saprolite under grassland replicate 1 | place: USA:California | collected 2016-06-15 | reverse complement strand
TTACGACAAGATTCGCCAGCTGTGACGATCCATGAATCGAATAATCTTATCGCTTTGACCCTTGCGGCTTGGTACTTGCGAGTTTCTTCTTCACTGATGCGCTAGTTAGTTCGCGAAGAGCGTCTGCCGCGACCCATTTCGCTGATCCGGAATCTAGATCTCTGATCTTGGCACAAGTTGTGATCGCTGCAGCGTTCAAAGCAGAGTTTCTTTTTCCGATCTGTCTCAGTGCCCAGTTTACAGCTTTCTTGACGAAGTTACGTTCATCAGATGCTTCTCTTATTATCAGGGGAAGAAAATCTAGAAACGTTTTGTTCGAAGCCTCTTTGTTATGAATAGCCAGCTCAGCCATAAGGACAAAGCCTGCTCTCTTAACGAACTCCTCTTTTCTGACGGACCACTCGTTTGCTTTTCTGTTTGCAAATTTCGTCTTATCGAACAGGTTCCCGCAGCAACCGTCCACTACGTCCCATGAGTCGAAGTCTGCAGCCCATTCTTCCATTTGAGCCTCGGACACTTTCGTGGGATCGTCGATCATACTGGCGAGTATTCGTGCTTCATGAATTCCAGTTTTCCAGAGTTTTTGAGCGAGCTCATGATTTGTTCCCACTCTTTTCCCTAGATCACGGAGTTGTGGAATCGAGACCCCCAAAGCCGTGCCTGTTTGTATCCCAAAGCGTGCCATTCCCGCAACCGCTTTGGGACTGCCTCTTCGCTTAATCTCGTCTATTACGTATTCAAGGGTTATGGAGGGCTGACGTTGACCTACGCTGATTCGAGCGGCGATCTTCATCGAAGTTGCCCGGTTCTTCCCATCATTTGAAAGCTTGTCCTTATCCTCGTGCGAGGCCGCACCGGAGGGTACAGAGTCAATTTCGATATTTTCCGGAATTAGGTAAGAAAACTCTTCGAAATGATAGCCTGTTGATGTCTTGGATATCCTAAGCTATCCCTTGGCGGTCAATGGTTAATTATCGGTATACCAATTTGGACCCCAAGGTTCCGGTTTGCGTCGCTATAGAGTATCGGTGACTCTAATTCTTCTCTCGCTGGCTGTGAGCCTCGCTGCCGTGTCGGAAATGGCGAGACCAGCGAATGCGGTAACAAGCAATTCTAGCCCACCCACGATCGCCAGGACTGGCGATAACAGCGTGTACCAATCATCTTACCAGAATCCAGGATTCTATGCACAAGGACGATATTGGGTCTTCTACGAAGATTCGTCGTCTACATGTGAGCATCAAACCGGATGCTTGTTCTACGTGTGGAGTGTGAATGGTGCGACCCTTTGGTCAACTCCGGTCAATGTCGGAGTTCACGTTGCAGATAATGATTGGTCAATCGTGACGGACGGGGCGTATGCGTACTATGTGAGATACAATGAAACATCCTTCGACTCCACTGCTAATCGGGCTCTGCTATTCGGAATGGGGCAGCTGGGCAGTAACGGACTGATTGGCTGGCAACCCGAGCAGGTAGTCTTGAGTCCAAGTTCTGCGACCAAATTTCCAAACGACGTGATCGGGGTTGACTCGAACGGCCAAGTCTGGGTTGGATATCAGCAGGACAGCTCAGGGACAAGAACTCCGCACATCATTCACTCTAACAGTACTCTGCCTCCACAGCCGTTAAGCACGAGCTTCCTCGTCAACGCATCTGACCCGACAGTTCTTCAGACTGTAATGTTCAATGCGACAGGAATAGGTGGCAACTGGGGAGGCGCGTCAAATTACGTTTTCAGCTGGAACTTTGGCGACGGTTCGGCCGCGAGCGGCCAAAGCGTGGCCCATCAATACATCTCGGCCGGAAATTACACTGTGACTCTTAATACCGTTGATAATGGCAGCCCACAGCAAACAACCATTTCAGCTCAGACGGTTCCAGTGGGGCTGCTACTTCCTTCGACGAACACGCCTCCTGCACTTCAGGTGCCAGTGTCGAGGAGCGTCAAGACTGGAACAGCTGTATCCTTTACGGTCACGCCATCTGACAATGACGGAGACATAGTCACTCTCTCCTCAAGTTCGTTACCCGTCGGGGCGAGTTTCAATCTTGGAACTGGACTCTTCACTTGGACGCCAACTCCTGACCAATCGAACCAGTTCTGGCCTATCTCGTTCACCGCAACAGACAACGCTACCTTGTCTGTGATGAAACAGGTTTTGATCTATGTTTCACCCTCATGGTCCGGAGACTTTCTCCTCTCGACTTCGGGCAACAACGGCAATTGGCACGTTGACATTGCGACTCTCGCAACCGGGGGTCAAGTATATGCTGCGTATTGGGTCGAAGGCAACCCCATCTTCGGTAGACTGTTTGGCAACACGGCTTGGGGTGTGGAGGAGGACCTCTGGGGGCCGTCATCTCCGCCTTCGACGGACGTGAACTCGTTCATCTTCGCAACCGGATCCGGTGTCTCGGCGATATACTACGATACAAACGTTGGAAAATTGTATTCCTCTTCTAGAGGTACCTTCGGCGGGTGGGGATCGAATGTCATAAGCCCGGGAGATGCAAAATCAGCGGGCACCCTCGGACGTTATTCCCTGCCTTTCACAGCCGCCTATGACCAAGGCGATTCCCGATTCTACGTGTTCTGGTATAATCAGGCGAACAACACTATTGATGAATTTTCAGGTGCCGACACCACTTGGCTCAAGACCGAAGGGGGTTTTTCGACGCATTCCTCAGCCTCGGGGTCTACTATCGGAAGCTATCACTATTCAACGTCGGTTGGCGGCAAGAACGCGTTCGGCATAATGTGGATAGATGGGACTGGCTCCCCGTACAACCTGAACTTCGGACTTGAGACCGTAGGACCACTCAGTTCTCCAACAACCGACAGTTCTTGGAATCCGAGGGTGAGCTGCACTGCGTCGGTCGTGACTATTGAGCAGATCCTGGGAAATCAAAACAATTCTTTTGGGGGCGCGACAGAGAGTGGTAGCATCTTCAATCCGGGGATTCTGGCCAAAAGCCCCGGAGACGCAAAGCGCTGGCTTGCGCCTCCGTGTGCTATGACTAACGCGGACGGACAAGGCGTATCAGCGTTCGTAGAGATCGTTGGCGTCCAGAGAGGTTTTCTCCTCAACGAGGACTATTCCGTACACTTTGACCCTGTAAACGGTGGAGGGCCCTACCCGAACGGCATGAACATGTCAGATACTACCTTCAACATTTTCACGCCCGGTTATAACGACGCGTCCGGTCATGGCTGCTCCAACATCAACGCCACAGGTTGCATGCACACTATTCACCTAGAGTTTGATCACGATTGGAAGGCAGCAGGGTACTGCGGGCCGAATACAGTATGCGACCCCTACCAGATGGCAGCACAGAGTGCTGTCGGCAAGACATTACTTGATGTTCAGGGATTCATCTACTGGGACCCTGAACACGCGAGTGACGCGAATCATGCCTTTTCAGGGTGGGAGCTACACCCGCTTACGGGGTGGCGATTGCACGGGGTATCGTCATTTTTCACTCTCAGCGCAAACCCTGCAGGACTGACGATTATTCCTGGCGGATCATCTAAATCGAATATCACCATAAACGCCTCCAACGTTTGGCAGAGTTTTCCACTTAGCATGACGGCCAAGATCTCTCCTACAGGTCCAACCGTAACCTTGAATCCTGCTACTGTAACTGTTCCATCGTGCAACCAATGCTCGATTGCGTTCTCTATATTGAACATAACCACGACGCCCGCGAATTCTGGAACCTACATCGTGACCGTTACCGGAGGTACTGGCGCCGCCGCGAGGTCAGTAAATGTCACGGCACTGGTCGAGGGATTCACAATCTCAGCCAGCCCCGCATCCCTTTCAATCCAGGCAGGCTCAGGCAGCACGTCCATCATCACACTGACCAGTGTTAGCGGTTTCGGCGGCACGGTGAATTTGGCAAAGACCGTTACCGGCTGTGGCTGCCTTACTAGCCAGCTGAACTCCACCAGTGTCGTGCTTGCTTCCGGGGGAACGAAGACAGTCGCTCTCACGATCAACGCCACTTCTACAACAGGTAGTGAGGTCATTATCGTAACTGGCACGGCCCCAACCATCTCGTTCTCGGCTTCGACAACCGTCTCAGTCACCAGCGTCGACTTCACAGTCAATGCCCTCAAGTCGGCTTTGACCATGAATGCTGGATCTGCAAACTCTACGAGCATCACGCTGGGCAGCGTCAACGGATTCAGTGGAACGATCACACTGACGGCCGCGAGTAATTCGACCGACCTGAGTGTAAGTATGAGCGCGTCTTCGGTGACTCTACAAGCAAGCGGACCAGGTTCAACGGTTTCTGTCGTGCTTACCGTCAACGGCACGAGAACAGGAAACTATCTCGTAACCATCACAGCAACGAGCGGTTCGTCAACACACAGGATCACAATCACGGTAAAGGTCGTGGACTTTAGCATCACATCCGCGGCGTCAATCCAGGTGAATGTTGGGTCCACAGACTCCACGCTTATCAGCTTGGCTAGCCTGAACGGCTTCGCTGGGACTGTCACTCTCACAAACTCGACGAGCCCCTCCGGAATCATCGCATCTCTCAGCTCCCGGAGCGTATTGCTTTCTTCCAACGGATCAAATTCCGTCATCCTGACTGTTTTCAGCACGACAGTGACAAACTACACTCTTACAATTACAGGCACAAGCGGTACACTTATCCACACGATTCACATAAGAGTGAATATCGTCGATTTCACAATAGCCGCTAGCTCGGTAACCCCGACATCAATAAACGCCGGTTCCACTGGCAACGCAACGATCACGATAACTGGACTCAACGGCTACGCCAAGATTGTAAACTTGAATGTCTCTGCTCCGTCAGGGATCAATTGCTCCTTATCGCCAACCAAGCTTAACCTCCCTCCCTCACCAGCGACATCGATTCTCTCCTGTCGTTCTTCCACACCAAACGACTACGCAGTAACTGTAACGGGAACAAATGGTACCCTCTCTCACACAACTGCAAACATACTATTCCACATTGTAGACTTCACGATCACACCGAGTTTGTCATCATTGTCGCTGGTTGCTGGTCAAAGCCAGCAAACGACAGTTAACTTGCTTGGTGCGAACCGTTTTGTCGGAAACGTGAACCTCAATGTAATAATCACACCATCGGGGCCATCTGCGACCCTTTCTCCCAGCAGTGTTACGCTAACATCTACGGGTTGCGCTTGCGGTTCTTCAATCTTGGGCATCAACGCCGGGCTGACGGCCGGCCTCTACACTTTGAATGTGACCGGTACGAACGGAGCGCTAACCCGTTGGGCGATCATTACTCTAACTGTAACGAAGGACACCCCGGGTATTACAACCAATCTTTCTTCTACGACCATCGTCGCGGGGGCTTTTGTTACAGATTCAGCAAGCCTGACGGGAGCGACAAGCACCGCCGGCGGCACCGTAACTTATTTGCTGTTTGCGAACGGAGCTTGCTCGGCTCCCGGAACCATCGTATCCGTTGTAGTAGTCTCTAATGGCGTGATTCCAAACTCTAGACAAGTTGTCTTCAATGCCACAGGCTCGTACGGCTTCAATGCAACCTACTCTGGAGACAATAACAACAAACCTGCTTCGTCGCCATGCGAGCCCCTTGCTGTCCAGAAGGACAACCCGACGATCACTACCTCTCTCTCACTTACTTCTATTCAAGTAGGCCAATCCGTAACTGACTCCGCAACACTATCGAGCTTTTTCCAAGCCAGCGGGACCGTCAACTACAACCTCTTTGTGGGCTCAAGCTCCTGTGCAGGGTCGAGTTCCACTGTCTCCACGATGACGGTCACCAATGGAACAGTTCCTAACTCGAGGAGCGTGACTTTCAACTCAACAAACCCTGGCGGCTACAGCTTCCAGGCGAGTTATTCCGGAGACACCAACAACATCGGAGTTACGAGTGGCTGTGAGCCTCTGACCGTCAACCCGGTCGGCGTAACAATCACTACAAGTCTTTCGGCCCCGACGATTACTGTGGGCGGAACTGTCACTGACACTTCAATACTTCACGGCCAGACGTCCACTGCGGGTGGCACCGTCACGTACAATGTCTTCGTAAATAGTAATTGCGCTGCATCATCTACAGCGGTTTCTATTGTAACAGTCAGTAGCGGAGTCGTACCGAATTCTAGAACCGTAACTTTCAACAGTAGTGGCACATTCAGCTTCAACGCAGTCTACTCCGGCGACAATAACAATAACGGCGGGACGAGCAGTTGTGAGCCTCTCACAGTAAACAAGGCCTCTCCGAATATATCGACGATCGTCAAGCCGTCCTCGACGATCATCGTCGGGGCTTCAATCACCGATCAAGCTACTCTTATCGGGGGATTCCCATCAACGGGCGTGACCGGTACCGTCACCTATGCACTCTTCAGCTTCTCAAGTCTACCTTCTGCAACCGCGCCATGCTCCGGAGGAACAATAGTCGGGACCCCTCAGACTGTAAACGTGAACGTCGGTAACTCCGTCCCTGCTAGCAATCCGATTACTCCCCAATCACCTGGTTTCTACGGCTTCTCAGCCGTTTACAACGGAAACGGGAACAATACTGCGGCCACTGGCAATTGCGAACCTCTGACAGTGAACAAGCAGACCCCAACAATAACCACAACAATCAACCCGTCCTCAAGCATAGTCGTCGGCGCGGCGGCTACTGATCAGGCTACAATCACAGGCGGATTTCCATCAACGGGTGTGAGCGGAACTGTCACGTATCACTTCTTCGGACCAAGCAACGGCGCCTGCAGTGGAGTACCGGTGTCCAGTCAGGTAGTGAATATCGGCGCCGGAAACTCAGTATCACCTTCTAATCAACAGAGTCCCAGCTCAACTGGTCAATACAGCTTCAACGCAACCTACAGTGGAGACCCAAACAACAACCAGATCACAAGCAGTTGTGAGTTGTTGACTGTCAATTTGGTTTCAACTAGCGCAGTAATTGCTTGCGGTTCGTCTGTCACAGTTGGCGTACCAACATCATGTACTGTTACAGTGTCAGATGTTGCGCCAGGAACTCTCACTCCTACCGGCGCGGCTAATCTATCTTCCAACAGCTCAGGCACGTTCAGCCCGCCATCCCCCTGCACCCTCTCAGGCACTACCAGCTCCGCAAGCTGCACCGTAACTTACACGCCGCTTGTTCTCGGTGCCCACAACATCACCGCTACCTACACGGGCGACAATAAGCATGGAACCAGCGCCGGCTTCGCAGTACTATCGCCGGGCAAACACTCGACCAGTACTAGTATCTCGTGCTCGAGCCCGATCCTTGTGAATCAAGATTCTACTTGCACGGCAACTGTAACTGATACTTCCACGCTCGGCGCGACGACACCAAATGGTTCTGTGAGTTTCGCGGAGACTGGGGTGACTGGCAGCTTCAACGTCACGACCTGCACTTTGGTCGGAACGGGTTCTACTGCCAGCTGCGGAGTGAAATTCACTCCTTCCGCCTCGGGCACCGCGAACGTGGTCGGCTCATACGGCGCAGACTCTACGCACAGCGGTAGCAGCAATGGTGGCTCGCCAGCTCAAGTCACAGTCAATCCATCGATTACGCTGAGTACTCCATCCGCAACACCCTCGGCTATCGACAGCGGCCAATCGATTACTCTTTCCGCGACCTTTAGTGGCGGGACTCCTCCATTTGTGTGCCAGTGGCTCCAGAAGGCCCCTGGTGCTAGTAGCTACTCTGGTTTGGGCAGTTCTTCGCCTTGTACCTCCCCTGTGTCGATATCCTCGGGTATATTGACAACGGTAGGATCTTGGTCGTTCGAGCTCCAGCTCACCGATAGCTCAAGTTCATCCGTCACCGTCGTATCCGGACCCGTCAGCGTTGCCGTGAACGCTGCTCTATCAATGCCAACGATCTCGGCTAGCCCGATCGCATTGGACCTAGGTCAGTCCTCGACTCTTGCCACTACAACTTCGTTTGGCGGAGGTACGGCTCCGTACGTTTGCCAATGGCTTGAGAAGGCTCCGGGTGCCGCGAGCTACACTAGCCTAGGAGGTTCGTTCTCATGCATCGTAGGCGACAAACCGACCGCTTCGACCGGGGTCCTGTCTACCGTAGGCTCATGGTCTTTTGGGCTTGTAGTGACTGATGCCGGCTCACCTTCTGAGCTCGTTACATCTACCGCAGTCTCCGTAACCGTTAATCCTACGCTTACTCCTCCTGTGATATCAGCCAATCCTCCTACAGTCAACGCGGGCCAGAGCGTGACTCTGTCAACCCCGACCTCATTCGGTTCGGGTACTCCGACGTACGTGTGCCAGTGGCTCCAAAAGGCTCCAGGCGCTAGCACCTATACCAATCTGGGAACCTCGATCGCCTGCAACGCCAATGACAAACCGACTACCTCAACCGGTGCCTTGTCCACCACAGGAACCTGGTCATTCGAACTAGGGGTGAATGATAGCGGCTCACCTTCCGAACTTGCTACTTCGAATGCTGTTGCGGTTACTGTGAATGGGGTATTGTCCGCGGGTACGATTTCGCCTAGTGCTCCTGCTATTGATGCAGGTCAGTCAATCACGCTTACTTCTAACCCTAATGGTGGAACCGCCCCATATTCCTACCAATGGTATTCAGATGGAACATGCACAACATCGATTGGATCTGTCAATACGTCGACCTTCAACGCTTCGCCTAGTTCAACATCAACATACTCCGTAAAGGTAACTGATTCAGCATCATCTTCACAGTGCTCTCCTAGCGACACTGTCACGGTCAATCCGACCCTAGTAGCCGGGGCTGTTACTCCCACAGCTCCTACAATTGATAACGGTCAGACAATTTCCTTGGGCGCGAATTCGTCGGGCGGAACCGCACCTTATCATTACCAGTGGTACTCTGGTGTGAGTGGGATATGTTCTTCGGACACGACTCTGCTTGGCACAGCAGCTACCCAGGTCGTATCGCCCACCGCTAATACGTACTACTGCTACGCTGTAACTGACTCCGCATTCGCACCTGCTGCTCGATCCTCAGCTGCAGTCCTCGTCGCAGTCGACCCCGCGCTCGTTGCTGGACCGATTTCGCCTTTGGGTCCCACTATCGATAGCGGCCAGACTATCACTTTGACATCTAACCCATCTGGCGGGGCCTCACCTTACTCTTACCAGTGGTATGCGGCCGCCACCTGTACGAGTGGAAGTTTAATCTCGGGAGCGTCATCATCAGCATACCCCGCGTCGCCTCCATCGACGACGAATTACTTCTACAAAGTGACTGATTCGTCGCAGGGCTCCCCTAGCGCCTCGCAATGTTCACCAGGGGATCTTGTCACAGTCAACCCTGCCCTAGTAATTGGAGCGATTACTCCTTCGAGTCCTACGATTGATAGTGGGCAGTCGATTACTCTTTCGTCTCACGCATCAGGAGGCACACCTTCACTCTCATACCAATGGTACTCCGATGGAACTTGTACGACCGTTATATCTGGCGCAACGTCACCCACATATTCTCCGTCCCCGCCTTCCTCTTCCACATACTCGTACAAGGTAACCGATTCCGCTTTTTCACCGACTTCCCAGTGCTCGACTGGAGACACAGTCGCAGTTAATTCGGTGCTCGTTGCTGGAACTATTACGCCAGCCGGTCCATCGATAAACGGTGGTCAGACCATTACTTTGACCGCCAACCCATCGGGCGGAACCACACCGTACAATTACCAATGGTACTCCGATGGCACTTGCAGCAATCCAATCTCATCGGCGACTTCCTTAACCTACTCCACATCACCAAGTGTCACTACGACGTATTCTTACAGGGTGTCTGACTCGGCCTTCTCCCCAGCTTCGCAGTGCTCGTCTGGAGATATCGTTACGGTCAATTCTGCCATTGTCGCCGGAGCGGTTACGCCACTCAATCCAACTATCGACAGCGGCCAGTCCGTTGCGTTGACGTCACACGTATCAGGCGGAACGCCTCCGTTTTCCTATCAGTGGTACTCTGATGGGATATGTGGCACTGTAATGCCCGGAGCTACTTCAGCTACTTTCACAGGCTCGCCCCCAGCAACCACCAGCTACTCGTACAAGGTTACAGACTCTGCACAGTCACCCGCTTCTGCCTGTTCCCCTGCAGAGACGGTTACTGTCAATCCGACGTTGACCACTGGACCAGTCACTCCGTCGGCTCCCGCGCTCGATGCGGGTCAATCAATTACTCTCACGTCTCATGCTTCGGGAGGGACGCCTTCCGTTTCGTATCGATGGTACGCAGATGGAACCTGTAGCCTGGCGATATCTGGAGCAACATCGTCAACATATGTGACCACGCCCTCCGTGACAACCACATACGCATACTTCGTGACTGATTCTGCCTACTCACCCGTCTCGCAGTGTTCATCGGCCGATGTCATAACGGTCAACTCTGCGTTGCTCGCTGGAGCCATCACCCCTTCCTCTCCTGCAATTAATAATGGTCAATCGATTAATCTCAGTGCTCACCCGTCAGGCGGCACTGCGCCCTACTCGTACCAGTGGTACTCTGCGGCTAATTGCCAAACCGGAAGCCTGATCCCTGGAATAACCTCAGCCACATATTCCGCTTCCCCAATATCAACAACCACGTACTCCTACAAGGCCACTGACTCATCCCAGGGCAGTCCCATGGCTTCCTCTTGTTCGCCGGGTAACACAGTAACCGTCAATGGAGCGTTGTCTGCAGGGGTAATATCACCAAGCGCGCCGACGATTAACTCGGGGCAGTCGATCACGCTTATGGCTAACCCATCTAGTGGGACCGCGCCTTATTCTTACCAATGGTATTCAGACGGAACGTGCACTGCGACAATCCCATCCGCCGCTTCGTCAGCATACAACGCCTCTCCCACTGTAACCGCCACATACTCCGTCAAAGTGACCGACTCCTCATCAGCGTCGCAATGTTCACCAAGCAACACCGTCACAGTCAACCCAGCACTAGCAGCAGGAGCAATCACACCATCATCTCCCACTATCGATATTGGTCAATCAACTACTCTAACCACCAGCCCGTCAGCCGGTACCACACCTTACGCTTACCAGTGGTATTCGGCGGCTGGTTGTCTGAGCGGAAATCTGATCTCTGGAGCGACCGGATCTATACTTGTTACTTCACCCACCTCAACGACCACATATTCTTACAGAGCGACGGACTCTTCTCAGGGCAGTCCAGCCGCTTCAACATGCTCAGCCGGTAACGTGGTAACTGTTAGTCCTTCGTTGGTGGCAGGAGCGATTACACCCTCGAGTCCCGCTATCGACAGCGGCCAGAGCGTCACTTTGACGTCCAACCCATCTGGCGGTACTCCGCCTTATTCCTACCAATGGTATTCCGCAGCCAGTTGTCCAAGCACAAGTTTGATCTCGGGAGCGACATTCTCCACATACTCCGCGTCGCCAACATCAATAACGACTTATTCCTTTAGAGTGGCCGATTCTTCTCAGGGCGCACCGAGCGCCTCGCAATGTTCCCCGGGAGATCTTGTCACGGTCAACCCTGCTCTAGTGGTTGGAGCGATTACTCCCTCTAGTCCGACGATCGATAGTGGGCAGTCGACTACTCTTACGTCTCACGCATCAGGAGGCACACCTTCACTCTCATACCAATGGTACTCCGACGGAGCTTGTGTTACCGCTATTTCCGGAGCAACCTTATCGACATATTCTGCCTCTCCGACTTCCTCTTCCACATACTCGTACAAGGTAACCGATTCATCAAATTCACCGACTTCTCAGTGCTCGAGCGGCGACACAGTAGCGGTCAATACAGCGCTCGTTGCCGGCGCTATCACACCGAGTAATCCAGCAATAAACGGCGGGCAGTCAATTACACTAACCGCAAACCCGTCAGGGGGAACCATCCCGTACACCTACCAATGGTATTCTGATGGCACATGCAACACTTTGGTCATATCAGCGGCCACCGCAGCCTACTCCACCTCACCCAGTCTCACCACAACTTATTCCTACAAGGTGACCGACGCAGCCTTCTCTCCAGTTTCGCGATGCTCCCCCGGAGATACCGTCACGGTAAATTCTGCGATCGTCGCAGGAGCGATTACCCCGCCAAATCCCACCATCGATAACGGTCAATCCATAGTGTTGACATCGCACCTATCAGGTGGCACATCACCGTTTTCGTATCAGTGGTACTCGGACGGCATATGCGGAGCTGCATTATCTGGCGCTACCTTATCCGCATTCACAGCTTCACCTACCGCGACGACGAGCTACTCCTACAAGGTCACTGACTCAGCCCAGTCACCAGCTTCAGCCTGTTCGCCCATGGATACGATTACTGTCAATCCGGCATTGATCGTAGGACCAGTGACACCGGCAGCGCCGACGATCGATGCAGGTCAGTCGATTACTCTGATGTCTCATGCTTCCGGAGGAACGCCTTCAGTTTCTTATCGATGGTATTCAGATGGAACCTGCAGCCTTGCGATATCCGGAGCAACATCGCCAACATATGTTACATCCCCTTCTGTGACAACAACGTATGCATACTTCGTGACTGATTCTGCCTACTCACCGGTTTCGCAGTGTTCCTCTGCGAATATCGTAACTGTTAATTCTGCGTTAGTGGCTGGGGGGATCACTCCTTCCGCTCCCACGATCAACACTGGTCAGTCAGTTACTCTGAATGTTAATCCATCGGGTGGCACTACACCCTATGCTTACCAGTGGTTTTCGGCGGCTAACTGTCAGAGCGGTAGCTTGATCTCCGGAGCGGCTTCACCAACCTATTCCGCTTCCCCGACATCAACGACGACGTACTCGTATAAGGCGACTGACTCATCCCAAGGAAGTCCAGTAGCTTCCTCTTGCTCGCCTGGCGATACAGTTACCGTAAATGGAGTTTTGTCCGCGGGAGCCATATCGCCTAACGCCCCGACGATTGACTCCGGCCAATCGATAGCCCTTACCGCCAATCCATCTAGTGGAAGTGCACCGTACTCTTACCAATGGTACTCCGACGGCACCTGCACCTCGGCAGTATCGTCTGCGACATCGTCATCATACAACGCTTCGCCGACTTCGACCGCCACTTATTCCTACAAGGTGACGGACTTCGCGTCAGCGTCTCAATGCTCACCCGGAGACACCGTCGCCGTTAATCCTACACTTGTGGCAGGGTCCATCGCGCCACCTTCTCCAACGATCGACAACGGGCAATCAATCAGTCTATCAGCTGCTCCGTCATCTGGTACTCCACCCTACAGTTACCAGTGGTTCGCGGCTGCTGGTTGCGTAAGTGGAACCCAAGTTTCTGGAGCGACATCATCAACAATTGTCGCTTCACCCTCCTCAACGACCACATACTCCTACAGACTGATCGACTCTTCTATCGGTAATCCAGTAGCCTCAGTATGTTCAGCGGGCGACTTGGTAAGTGTCAGTTCCTCGATGGTGGCGGGAGCCATTACACCCACTGGTCCAACTATCGATAGTGGCCAGTCGGTCCTACTGACGTCTGCCGCCTCTGGCGGAACGACGACCTATTCGTACCAATGGTTTACCGGCGGAGCTTGTACAACTCCGATATCCAGTGCGACTTTGTCGACTTACAATGCCTCACCTTCAGTCTCAACAACGTACTCCTACCGAGTGACTGACTCAGCATTCTCACCCGTTTCACAGTGCTCGTCTGGTAACACGGTTACAGTGAATCCAGCATTAGTTGCTGGCGCGGTTACTCCTGCTACTCCGAAAATAGACAATGGCCAGAGTATCACTCTGGTCGCAAACCCGTCAGGAGGCACAGCGCCATATTCGTTCCAATGGTATTCTGGCGCGAGTGCTATCTGCACTTCGGACACGACCCTACTGGGCACGACCGTTTCCCAAGTCGTGTCTCCCACAGCTAACACATACTACTGCTACGGCGTCACGGATTCGGCCTTCATGCACGTCAACCAGTTCTCGGTTACAGACCTGGTCACAGTCAATCCAATATTGATGCCAGGTTCCATCACCCCGGCAAGTCCGACGATCGATAGTGGCCAGAGTATCACTCTGACGGCCAGCCCGTCGGGTGGCACCGGACCCTACTCTTTCCAGTGGTACTCCGGAACCAGCCCTGACTGCTCATCAGATACGGCGCCGCTGGGCACCTCGGTCACTCAGACCGTTTCTTCATCATCCTCCGCATACTACTGTTACAGAGTATCGGACAGTTCGGCCGGGAACTCGCTATCAAGCGCATCGTCGCCAACGAATCTCGTTGCGGTCAACCCTGTTCTCACCATCTCGTCCCTTACAACGATCTCTCCGATCGACTCCGGACAATCAACTTCCATAGCAGTCTCGTGGTCCGGTGGGAGCTCGCCTTACATTCCGATTCTCTTCACGAGCACCTCATCGAGCAGTTGCACGGGATTGATTCAAGTGGCTCAGAACACCGGCATAGCCGGGACCACGACATCATTCACGCCATCCCCGACGGCTACAACAAGCTACTGCGTCTCCGTCAAAGATGCTGCCTATTCGCCGGCCACAGTTCAGACTCCAACGCCCGGCACCGTCGTCGTCAATCCAGCCCTCTCCGTCAATACTCCCACAGCAACATCGTCGGCCCTCGACAGCGGTCAACAGACAAGCCTCTCAGGAACATTCATCGGGGGAACCTCCCCCTTTGTCTGCCAGTGGCTTCAGAAGGCTCCAGGTGCGACCGGGTATAGCAATCTGGGCGGCTCTTCGACCTGCTCGTCGCCGACATCCAGTTCAACGGGGATCCTTACGACTGTCGGGTCTTGGTCCTTCGAGCTCCAAGTCACTGACACAGGGTCGCCGTCCGTGACCTTTACGCCCAGCCCGATAGCCATAACGGTGAATCCTGCGCTCGCTCCGCCTGTAATAACAGCCAATCCATCAACCGTTGGCGCAGGACAGGCTTCGCAAGTTTCCACAACGACTTCCTTCACCGGAGGAACAGCTCCCTACACTTGTCAATGGCTCAAGAAGGGACCCTTAGATGGGAACTTTGGCAATTTTGGAAGTTCGTTCGCCTGTATTACAGGCGCCAAGCCCACGGTCTCGACCGGCGCCCTGTCGACCTCAGGGATCTGGTCTTTCGAGCTGCAGGCAACGGATACCGGCTCGCCCTCTCAGGTTGTCACCTCGAGTGCCGCGAATGTTGCCGTGAACGGAGTGCTGTCTGCAGGTGCGATAGCGCCAGGCGCACCAGCTATCGACTCTGGCCAGTCGATCACCTTGACAGCCAACGCGTTCGGTGGAGTCGCACCCTACTCCTACCAGTGGTATACCGACGGTGCATGTGGAAGCCCGATCTCCTCGGCGACTTCGTTAGCTTACCTCGCATCGCCAACCACAACCACAACCTACTCCTACAACGTCACGGACTCATCATCAGCATCGGCATCTCGTTGCTCGCCCGGAGACGCCGTGACAGTCAAGTCGGCGCTCGTAGCGGGCGCGAGCAATCCTTCTGCTCCTACCATCGACAGCGGCCAACCAATCACACTGACAACAGCCCCATCAGGCGGAACCACACCCTACTCCTACCAATGGTACTCTGACGCCAGCTGCACCAATCCCGTTAGTGGGGCGACAGGCCCAATCCTCACAGTTTCACCTATTACGACAACAACTTACGCGTACAAGCTAGCCGACGCATCGCAGGGCACGCCTGCAAACCCACAATGCTCAGTCGGCAATACAGTAACAGTCAATCCCACTCTCGTCGCAAACGCAATCACCCCATCCAATCCGACCATTGACAATGGCCAATCGATCGCATTGATCTCTCACGCAGTAGGTGGGAGTCCACCAATATCATATCAATGGTATTCTGACGGCACATGCGGAACATCCATAAATGGAGCGACATCATCAGTCTATGCTACATCCCCAACATCAACTGCTGCTTATTCGTACAAGGCAACAGACTCTGCTTTCACGCCCGCATCACAGTGCTCCCTCGGAAATACAGTAACGGTCGCTCCCACACTCATCGTGGGTGCCATAACACCGAGCATTCCTTCCATCGACAACGGTCAAAGCATCATCCTGACAGCTCATCCAACAGGCGGCGTCACACCATACTCCTTCCAGTGGCATTCGGGTACAAGCGCCACATGTACGTCTGATACGACTACTCTGGGAACCAGCGCAACACAGACAGTGTCACCGACTGCGAACACGTACTATTGCTACACAGCAACCGACGCAGCATCATCCGCCCAGTCATCCCCCACAGACCTGGTCACAGTCAATTCGATCCTGGTCGCGGGAACTGTTACACCATCGTCCCCCGCGATCGACAACGGTCAATCGGTTACTCTCACCGCAAATCCATCGGGAGGAACTAATCCATACCGCTATCAATGGTACTTGAGCACCAATACAGTTTGTCCCTCAAGCGCATCCATTGCCACAACAGCCAATCTTCTAGTCTCCCCCACAACCAGTACGTACTATTGCTATACTGTAACCGACAGTTCGAACGGCAGCCCAGCCCTTAGCGTCACCTCCGCGGCCTTTTTGGTTACTGTAAACCCGGCCCTAGCAGCAGGCCCGATCACGCCGTCAAGTCCAACGGTCGACAAAGGTCAATCGATAACTCTAACCGCCAACTCCTCAGGCGGAACCACGCCATACCAATACCAGTGGTACTCAGGGCTGAGTCCGACGTGTTCGGTGGATACGACCCAATTGGGCACCGCCTCGACCCAGATGGTATCTCCAACATCGTTGACCTACTATTGTTACCGAGTAACGGATGGCTCGATCGGGGGTCCGACCGCAAGCGCAACTTCTGTGACAGACCTTGTCGCCGTCAGCCCGGCTCTAGTCGCGGATGCGATGGCTCCGCCCTCACCATCAATCGATAACGGTCAATCAATCGCCTTTACAGCAAAACCTTCCGGCGGATCCGGCCCATATTCTTACCAGTGGTACTCAGATGGTACATGTACAGTCCCAATTCCATCGGCAACCTCTTCAACATACACCGCCTCGCCTTCGTCAACCACCAGCTACGCTTACAAAGTGAGCGACTCGGCCTATTCTCCATCTTCAGTCTGTTCACAGGGTAACACCGTCACCGTCAACTCAGCCCTGATCGCTGGACCGATCTCTCCATTGAATCCAACCATTGACAACGGCCAGACGATTACACTCACGTCTCATGCGTCTGGAGGTACGCCCTCGCTATCTTATCAATGGTACTTGGATGGGACGTGTGGCACGTCTATTCTGGGCGCGAACCTTTCGACATACACTACGTCACCAACTGTAACTGGTATCTACTCGTACAAGGTAGCGGACTCCGCCTTCTCGCCTTCTTCACAGTGCTCTGTTCAGGATACAGTAACGGTCGCTAGTGTATTAGCTGCGGGCGCTGTCACGCCTGTTTCTCCAAAAATAGACAATGGTCAGAGCATTACTTTGACTGCTAACCCATCGGGTGGAGTCACGCCCTACGCCTATCAATGGTACTCGGATGGTACTTGCACTAGTGCAATCTCAATTGCAGTGTCTTCAACCTACAATGCTTCGCCGACCGCGACTACAACATACTCCTACAAGATCACGGACTCCGCAACTTCTCCAGTAGCTCTGTGTTCAGGTGGGGATACTATCACTGTCAATCCGGCACTTCTCGCAGCAGCACCAAGCCCATCCACACCAATGATAGACGCTGGACAAAGCATTGTGCTGGCATCTCACCCATCGGGTGGCACCCCACCTCTCTCCTACCAGTGGTACATCGACGGGACATGTTCGACACTTATACCTAGCGCTACGTCGTCCACCTACGCGACTTCTCCCTCATCTACAGCTAGCTATTCATACAAAGTGACTGATTCCGCCTACTCTCCATTTTCAGTCTGTTCGCCTAGTAACTCTGTAACGGTCAATTCGGCCCTTGTGGCGGGGGCTGTCACTCCGTCCTCTCCCACCATCGACAGCGGGCAGCTCATCACCCTCATAGCACACGCAAGTGGCGGTACACCGCCACTGTCCTACCAATGGTATTCGGACGGCACATGCACTGTCGCAATTCCAGGAGCAACTTCGTCAACCTACTCGGTTACACTCTCTGCAACCACTACCTTCTCATACAGGACGACTGACTTGTCCCAGGGCAGTCCGCTGGGAAGTCCCTGCTCACCCGGGGATACTGTCACCGTAAACGCTCTTCTGATCTCGGGGCCGATTACGCCTTCAGGTCAAACGATCAATAATGGACAGCCGATCACGTTGACATCAGCACCGTCCGGTGGCACGAGACCGTATTCGTATCAGTGGTATTCGTCGTCCGCTTGCCCAAGCGGAAGCATCATCACCGGAGCGACAGCATCAGCATTAGTTGACTCCCCCTCGTCCACGACGACCTATTCCTACAAAGTAACAGACTCGTCCTACTCTCCCGCTTCACAGTGCTCATCAGGAGACACGGTCAAGGTCAATCCTATACTTGCCGCGAGAGCCATTACTCCAACCAACCCGACCATTGACGCAGGCCAGCAGATCGTCTTGACAAGCCAAGCTTCAGGAGGCACCCAGCCATTTTCCTACCAGTGGTACTCTGACGCAAGTTGCACGACAGCGATAATCGGAGAGACCCAGCAGACTTACTTAGCCTCCCCAATCGCCACTACTATCTACTCTTACAAGGTAACTGACTCTGCAAACCTTCCTGTCTCGGAATGTTCACCCGGCGACACGGTAACCGTCAGTACGCAATTAGTGTCCGGCTCACCTACTCCAACTTCCCCTGCAGTCGATATCGGTCAGTCGCTTACGCTGACCGCGAATCCTTCAGGAGGAACAGCCCCCTACCATTACCGCTGGTATTCATCAACGAGTTCAGCATGTCCCGCGGGTGCCTCGTTTGGAACATCAGGCACTCTGCTGGTGACGCCAACGACAAATACATACTACTGCTACACGGTGACCGATTCTTCAACAGGTAATCCTCCTGCGACTGCGACCTCCGGGATCGATCTAGTAAGTGTCAGCACTGCGCTTACTGCGAGTGCAGCCACAGCCACTCCACCTACCATAGACTTTGCTCAGTCGGCAACCCTTTCCGCAACGTTTAGCGGCGGCACAGCGACTTATACATGCCAATGGCTCCAGAAAACCCCAGGCGCTAGCAGCTACTCGGCCTTGGGCAGTTCTTCGCCTTGTACATCGTCGTCATCCATTTCAACAGGGACCCTGACGACCGTCGGGTCTTGGTCGTTCGACCTCCAGGTCACGGATAGCTCTAGTTCACCCGTCACCGTCACATCCGCTGCTGGCACCGTTTCTGTGAATGGTGCTCTATCATCTGCCACCATCTCTGTCAACCCTATCTCCATAGATCTTGGTCAGTCGTCAACTCTTGCTACTACAACCTCCTTTAGCGGAGGTACACCTCCGTACGTCTGTCAGTGGCTTGCAAAGGCTCCGGGCGTGGCAAGCTATAGCAACCTTGGAGGTCCGTTCTCCTGCAATGTTGGTGACAAGCCTACTGCTCCGACGGGGGTCCTCTCGATTGCAGGCGAGTGGTCCTTCGAGCTGAAGGTGACCGATAACGGTTCGCCTTCTCAAATGGGCACTTCCAACTTGGCTCTTACGGTCAAGAAGGCAAGTCCGAGTGTTGCTTCAACTCTTTCATCGGCTCTTATCACTGCCGGTGGCAATGTTACGAGCTCGGCTGCTCTGACAGGCAGCTACCAGGCGGGCGGGAGCATAACTTACAAGTTCTTCTCGGGTTTGACCTGCACAGGAACTCCGACGATTGTAGGTTCACCAGTCTCGGTTACGAGCAGCATCGTTCCGAACTCAGCCTCTCAAAAATTCATAACAGCAGGGAGCTACAGCTGGACTGCCAGCTATGGCGGCGACAACAACAATAATCCTGCTGTGGGCAACTGTCAAACGCTAACAGTTGTCTCCCCGCCAACATTGTCCGTACCAGGATCGCGGACTGTAAGCGCTGGTTCGACGATCCGTTTCATCGTCAACGCTACGGGAGCTGGGGGATGCAATGGTGTAACTCTGGCATCATCCAGTACCCTACCGGCGGGCGCCACTTTCGATTCAACCCAGTGTTTCGCCGCATCCGCATCCTCAGTCTTTCTCTGGACACCCACAGACTCTCAAGCTCCAGGGGACTACACCGTTACTTTCACTGCGACTGATACCAACCATGCTGCTACCACTTCCCAGGTGACGATTCACGTATCACCGGTAAGCAAAGCTGCCGCTCTGCCAATAGTCTCCTACTCTATAATTGGAGTGGTAGGATTCATAGCAGTCATCTCAGTAGCTTTTCTACTGCGCCGGTTCCAGAACCCCAAAAGAAGATCCAATTCCTAGCTGATGCAAACGTGATAACTGAGAAAGGAGAGGTTCCTCCGTTCAACTACCCCGGCTAGTCGTCGTTATTCACGGTTCGTCTGCGGCGCATCTTAGGCACCGTTCTCCTTGGAGCTTGGTAGCTGTTGTATGTTCGGCTAAGCTCGGGTTGCGCGTTCAGTAATTCTACTCTCTTCTTCACAGAAGAAAGTTCCGCGCTGGCTCGGATGTGTAGGAAGGAGATCGATGAAACTATCCCTATCAAGGCACCTACTACTAGTAGCCATGCGGTTGTGGTCATCCCTCTGGGTAGTAAGCAGCTGAGGCAGAATCCTCCGCCTGAGGGCTGACTAGGGCTAC
>WNFW01000795.1_pt1 | contig 20678 bp, 15 predicted proteins | sample 5400131 | NCBI WGS metagenome assembly WNFW01 (sample SAMN13153362, study PRJNA577476) | soil metagenome | isolation source: 20 cm soil or saprolite under grassland replicate 1 | place: USA:California | collected 2016-06-15 | reverse complement strand
CATCGACCGCATCGGCCGCGGCGCATTCGGCACCGTGCTGCTGATGGAGGACACGGTCGTCGACGAGCGCCTGATCCTGAAGTTCCTGAACCCGAACGTCTCGCAGGACGAGGAAGTGATGAAGCGCTTCGTCCACGAGTTGCGCTACTCGCGCAAGATCACCCACAAGAACGTCATCCGCATCTACGACTTCCTGTACATCCAGGGGCTGTACGCGATCTCGATGGAGTACTTCCCCTCGCACACCCTCGGCAGCGAGGTCGTGAACGACAAGCCGGTCGAGCTGCAGCGCGCCCTGCAGTTCGCCATCGACATCTGCACCGGCATGACGGTCGCGCACCAGGTGGGCATCGTGCACCGCGATCTGAAGCCCGCCAACGTGCTCATCAACCAGGAGGGGCTGCTGAAGATCGTGGACTTCGGCGTGGCGGCGGCGCAGCGTGAGGGCGACACCCAGCTCACCAAGACCGGCTATGTCATCGGGTCCCCGAAGTACATGGCCCCGGAACAGATCCTCGGCAAGAAGGTCGACGAGCGCGCCGACATCTACGCCGTGGGTGTCATGCTGTACGAGATGCTGACCGGCCAGCCGCCCTATTCCCGCGGCGATCACATGTCGGTCATGTATCAGCACGTGCAGGGCAAAGCGCGTGTGCCCCAGGACCTCAACCCCGCACTCCCCCCCGGCCTCTCCGACCTGATCATGAAGGCGATGGCGGTCGACAAGACCAAGCGCTTCCAGACCATGGTTGAGTTGAGCGCCGCGCTCGAGAGTTTCCGGCGCTAGCGGCCCGCGCCGGGGCGCCAGCCCTCGCCGGGCCCGCGCCGGGGCGGCAGCCCTCGCCTTCGGCCCGCGCCTTGCCAAAGTTCGTGCGTTACGTCAAATTTCCATGCACAAGCCGTTGATCCTGAACGCCCTCATGGGCTAAACAACGGTAGATCAATCTCTTAGGAGGGTGGTTGCTTGGCGCGTATCGACGCGTTTTTGAAGCTCGGCACGCAGCAGGGGTGCTCGGATGTGCACCTGGCGGTGGGCGTGCCCCCCATGCTGCGCATGCACGGTGACCTGATGCCGATCAAGTTCCGTGAGCTGCGCGGGGTGGAGCTGGAAGGCTACATCACGGAGATTCTCACCCACGCGCAGAACCAGCTGTTCGCCAAGGGCGGCGACCTGGACTTCTCCTACGTGTCCACCGAGGGTGGGCGGTTTCGCGTCAACGTCTATCGCAAGGACACCGGCGTCGGCGCCACCTTCCGCGCCATTCCGGCGGAAGTCCCCACGCTCGAGAAGCTCGCGCTGCCGCCGATCGTCGCCAAGCTGTGCGATTTCCACCAGGGCATGGTGCTGGTCACCGGCTCCACCGGCACCGGCAAGTCCACCACGCTCGCGGCGATGATCGATCACCTGAACCAGACGCGCCGCCTCAATATCATCAGCCTCGAGGATCCGATCGAGTTCGTGCACCCGAGCAAGAACAGCCAGGTCATCCAGCGCGAGCTCGGCACGCACATCCCGAGCTTCGCCGAAGGGGTGCGTGCGGCGATGCGCGAGGACCCGGACGTGATCCTGGTCGGTGAGCTGCGCGATGCCGAAACCATCTCCATGGCGATGACCGCGGCGGAGACCGGCCACCTGGTGCTCGGTACGCTGCATACCACCAGCGCCGTGAAGACCATCGATCGCGTGATCGATGCCCTGCCGGTGGAAGAGCGCGAACAGACCAAGAGCTTCCTGGCGCAGAGCCTGCTGGCGGTGGTCACGCAGGTGCTGGTGAAGACCGCCGACGGCCACGGCCGCAAGGCCATCTGCGAAGTGCTGATGATGACCAAGGCCATCGCCAAGCTCATCCAGACCGAGCAGACCCACCAGATCCCCACCCAGCTGCAGATGGGACGCGACCTCGGCATGCAGCTGCTCGACCAGGCGCTGCTCGCCGCCATCACGGCACGCAGTGTCGATCCCGACGACGCCTATACCTACGCCCTCGAGAAGCGTGCCTTCCAGAAGTACGTCACCGACACCAGCATGCTGCCCAAGGTGGACCTCACCGGTTCGACGACCGTGCCGACCTCGAATTCGGCGGCCTGACGGAGCGCCTCGCACGGCATGGCGCAAGTCGACTCCCTGCTGCTCGAAGTCCTTGAGAAGCGCGGCTCGGATCTGCACTTCATCGCCGGCGATCCGCCGCGTATCCGTCTGTTCGGCGATCTCTCGGCGCTCAGGCCCGACAAGCTCGCTCCGGAGTTCGTCAAGCAGGCGCTCTACGAGATCCTGCCGAAGGCGGCGCTGGAGCGCTTCGAGGCCAAGGACGGCGCCGACTTCGCCTACGCGCTCCCCGATCGCGGGCGCTTCCGCGTCAACGTCATGCGCCATCTGAACGGTATGGGCGCGGTGTTCCGCGCCATCCCCTCCAAGGCGCTCACGCTCGAGGAGCTGAAGATGCCGGACGCGGTGCGGCAGATGTGCCGCGCCAATAACGGGCTGATCCTGGTGACCGGCAAGACCGGTTCGGGCAAGTCCACCACGCTCGCGGCCATGGTCGACGACATCAACCGCCGCGTGAAGGGCCACATCCTCACCGTCGAGGACCCGATCGAGTTCGTGCACGAGAGGAAGGGCTGCCTCATCAGCCAGCGCGAGATCGGCGTGCACAGCCCGAGTTTCGCCGCCGCGCTGCACTCCGCCCTGCGCGAAGACCCGGACGTGATCCTGATCGGCGAGTTGCGCGACCTCGAGACCATGAGCATCGCCGTCACCGCGGCGGAGATGGGGATTCTCGTCATGGGAACGCTGCACACCAACGGCGCGGCGCCGACCGTCGACCGCATGGTGAACGCGTTCCCCTCCGACAAGCAGTCGCACGTGCGCACCATGCTGTCGACTTCGCTCCGGGGCGTCATCTCGCAGCAGCTGCTGCAGCGCGCCGACCGGCAAGGCCGCGTGGCGGCGCTCGAAATCCTGGTGAACACTCCGGCTGCCTCCAATCTCATACGCCAGGGCAAGCTCGACCAGCTCGAGAACACCATGCAGGCGGGTGGGCAGTTCGGCATGCGCACCATGGACACCGCGATCCAACAGTTGCTGGATCAGCGCCAGATCGCCGGCAAGGAGGCCTACAAGAAGGCCATCAACAAGGCGAAATTCGAGGAGCTGAAGGATTCCGGCTGAGGCTCCCGCGGCGCGCGAGTCGGCAGGACCGTCAGCGAGCCTGTAGACTTGAGCAGATGAGCCGGAAGATCTTCGTCACCACGGCGCTGCCGTACGCCAATGGCCCGTTCCACATCGGGCACGTCATGGAGTACATCCAGGCGGACGTCTGGGTGCGCTTCCAGCGCATGCAGGGAAATCAGGTGCATTTCGTGTGCGCCGACGACGCGCACGGCGCACCCATCATGCTCAAGGCGGAGAGCGAAGGGGTCACGCCACAGCAGCTGATCGCGCGCCTTCTGGCCGGCCGGCCGAAGTACCTGCAGGGTTTTCACCTGAGCTTCGATCACTGGTACACGACCGACTCGCCCGAGAACACGCAACTGTCGCAGGACATCTACGCCCGGCTGAAGGCCGCAGGCCTCATGTACCGCAAGCCGGTGGAGCAGTTCTACGATCCCGTCAAGGGCATGTTCCTGGCGGACCGCTACATCAAGGGCGAGTGCCCCAACTGCCACTCGCCGGATCAGTATGGCGATGCGTGCGAAGTGTGCAGCACGGTGTACGCGCCGACCGATCTCATCAACCCCTACTCGGCCCTCACCGGCGCGCGCCCGGTGCTGAAGGCTTCCGAGCACTTTTTCTTCCGGCTGTCCGATCCCAGATGCGTGGCTTTCCTCGGGGGCTGGCTCGCTGCCCCGGGGCGCCTGCAGCCGCAGGTCGCCAACAAGGCGCGCGAGTGGCTTGCGGGCAGCGGCGAGCTGCGCTTGAGCGACTGGGACATCTCGCGCGATGCGCCCTATTTCGGCATCCCTATCCCCGACGCGCCCGGCAAGTACTTCTATGTCTGGCTCGATGCCCCCATCGGCTACCTCGCCTCGCTCAAGAACTACTTCGCGCTCGGCAAGGCGCGCGCCAACGGCGAGCCGCGCGGCTTCGAGGAGTTCCTCGCCGCCGCGGACACCGAGCAGATTCACTTCATCGGCAAGGACATCATCTATTTCCACACCTTGTTCTGGCCAGCGATGCTCGAGTTCGCAGGCCACCCCTACAAGGTGCCGGATAACGTCTACGTCCATGGGCACCTGCACGTTCGCGGCGAGAAGATGTCGAAGTCGCGCGGCACCGGAATCAGCCCGCTGCGCTACCTCGACATCGGCCTGAACCCCGAGTGGTTGCGCTATTACATCGCGGCCAAGCTCAACGCGAACGTCGAGGACATCGACTTCAACCCCGACGACTTCGTGGCGCGCGTCAACAGCGATCTGATCGGCAAGTACGTGAACATCGCCAGTCGCGCCGCGAATTTCATCACCCGACACTTCCACGGCGAGCTGCGCTACTCGCAGGACATGGCCGGGCTCAGCGACGCGGTGCGTACTGTCGCCGCCGAGGCGCGTGCCGACTACGAGGCGCGCGAGTTCGGCAAGGCGATGCGCGCGTGCATGGCCTTCGCGGACGGGATCAACCAGTACTTCGATGCCAACCAGCCGTGGGTACTCGCCAAGGACCCGAGCAAGGCTGCGCAGCTGCAGGACGTGTGCTCGCGTGCGCTGTACGGCTTCAAGCTCCTGTCGGTACTGCTGGCGCCGGTCATGCCGCAGGTGGCCGAGCGGGTCGCCCGCGAGCTGTTCGGGCTCGACCGGGCCTTCAGGTGGAGCGATGCCACCGTTGCGCCCGAGCGCATCAATGCCTACCGGCACCTGTTGACGCGGGTGGATCCGAAGCAGCTGGACGCGCTGTTCGAGAGCGACGCCGCGGCCGCCGCCGCAGCCTCTGCGGGCGGGTCGGCAACGGCGGTGACGGCCCCTGGTGCCGCGGCGCTGAACGCGGGCGGCTCGGGCGGCGCCGCGACTGTCTCGCTCGATGAGTTCAAGCGGGTCGATCTGCGCGTGGCGCGCATCCTTGATGCGCAGGCCGTCGCCGGGGCCGACAAGCTCCTCAAGCTCACGCTCGATCTGGGCTCGGAGACGCGCACGGTGTTTGCCGGCATCAAGTCCGCGTACGATCCGCAGTCGCTCAAGGGTCGTCTCACGGTCATGGTTGCCAACCTGGCGCCGCGCAAGATGAAGTTCGGGGTCTCGGAAGGCATGGTGCTGGCGGCCAGCGGGGAGGCGCCCGGCCTGTTCCTGCTGTCGCCCGATTCCGGCGCGACTCCCGGAATGAGGATCACCTGAGGGCGCTGCATCAGCCTCGCCTTGGCGCCATGGTCACCGCGGACGACATCGATGCCCTGCTGCCGCAAACGCAGTGCACGCGCTGCGGTTACAGCGGCTGTCGCCCGTACGCCGAGGCCCTGCTGGCGGCAAAAGCGCCCATCAATCAGTGCCCGCCGGGCGGCGCGGCCGGCATCGGCGCGCTCGCCGCCCTGCTGCAGCGGCCCGCGCTGCCCCTGAATCCGGCCAACGGGCTCGAGGGTCCGCCGCGGGTGGCGCAGATCGACGAAGACGCCTGCATCGGCTGCGCCAGGTGCCTGCCACCGTGCCCGGTCGACGCCATCCTCGGCGCCCACCAACAGATGCATACGGTGCTCCTCGCGCTGTGTACCGGGTGCGAGCTGTGCGTGGCTCCCTGCCCGGTCGACTGCATCGCCATGGTGCCCCGGGCGAGCCTGGCAGACGCGCCGCCCGCTCCCACGGCGCACGACAACCGGGAGCGCTTCCTCGCTCACAACGCGCGCAGCGCCGCGCGCGCGCGCGCGCGTGACGCGCTGCTCACGGCTCGCAAGCAGGCTGCCCGCCCCGTGAGGGGCGTATGATTCGGGCGGCTGCCAGCCAGCGTCCATTCGGAATATCAAGTGAGGATCGACCGACATGCCGGCACTGCGCATCACCGGGATGCTCGTTGTTGCGTGTCTGGTGAGCCCGGGGCTTGCCGCGGCAAACGACGGGGCGGTTAGCTTGCCGCAAACGATGCAGGCGGCCGCGATCGATCGTGCTGGCGGCCCGGAGGTCATCACCCTGCACACGCTGCCGGTGCCGAAACCCGCGGCGGATGAAGTGGTGATCGCCGTCGACACCGCCGGGGTCGCGATCTGGGACGCCCATTTGCGGCGCCACCCGCAGAGCATCACGCACTCCGCCTTTCCGCTGGTGCTCGGCACGGACGGCGCCGGCACGGTCGCCGCCATGGGAGCGAAGGTGAAGCGCTTCAAGGTCGGCGATCAGGTCTACTCCTACAGCTGGGACAATCCCCACGGTGGCTTCTACGCCGAGTACGTCGCGGTCCCGGCGGAGCGCGTCGGCCACATTCCTCAGGGACTGAGCCTGCGGCAGGCCGGGGCGATCGCCACCACGGGACTGACCGCGATCCAGGGAATCGATGATGCGCTGCACCTCAAGGCCGGAGACACCCTCATCATTCATGGCGCCTCCGGCGGCGTCGGGACTCTGGCGCTGCAGTTCGCCAAGCTGCGCGGCGCCAAAGTGCTCGCCACCGCCTCCGGTGAGGACGGCCTGGCTTTCGTCAAGGGGCTCGGCGCCGATGCGGCTGTGGACGGGCGGCATGGGGACATCGCAGCCGCCGCCCATGCGTTCGCGCCGCAGGGCGTCGATGCGGTGCTGGCGCTCGCCGGTGGCGAGACACTCGAGCGTTGCCTCGACGCCGTACGGCCGGGCGGACACGTCGCCTTTCCCTACGGAGTCGAGCCCGAACCCAGGTCGCGCCCCGGGCTTCCCATCATTCGCTACAACGCCATTCCCGGCATCGAGGAGTTCCAGCGGCTGAACCGCGCCATCGAGGCGGCGAAACTCAAGGTGCCGATCGAAGCGGAATTCCCGCTGGCGCAGGCGGACAAGGCGCAGGAGCGGGTCGAGGGCGGGCACATCCTCGGCAAGATCACGCTGCGCATCCGCTGAAGACGCCCGGCGCGCCACGCGCCATACCATGCATCCCGCCACGCGCCGAGCCATCTACCGCCGCCTCAGGGCCGCGAACCCCGCGCCCACCACCGAGCTCGAGCATCAGTCCCCCTTTGAGCTGCTGGTGGCCGTGATGCTCTCCGCGCACACCACCGACAAGAGTGTCAACGCCGCAACCCGCGTCCTCTTCCCCGTAGCCAACACGCCGGCGGCGATCCTCTCGCTCGGGGTGGAGGGACTGAAGCCCTACATCCGGAGCGTGGGGCTCTACAACACCAAGGCACAGAATCTCATCGGCCTATGCCAGCAGCTCGTCGAGCGGCACGGCGGCCAGGTGCCCGGTGATCGCGCCTCGCTCGAGGCGCTGCCCGGGGTGGGGCGCAAGACCGCCAGCATCATCCTCAACATGGTGTTCGGTCAGCCGGAGATCGCGGTCGACACCCACATCTTCCGGGTCGCCAATCGCACCGGACTCGCGCCGGGCAGGACGCCGCTTGATGTGGAGACGGGGCTCCTCGCCAGCACGCCACCCGAGTTCAGAAAGGATGCCCATCACTGGCTGATCCTGCACGGCCGCTACGTGTGCACGGCGCGCTCACCGGCCTGCCCGACGTGCCTGATCCGCGACTTGTGTGAGTACCGGCACAAGACGCCGGCGAAGCCCGCACGCAGGAAAGGCGGCCGCCTGGCGCGCGCAATCCTTGCGCAACGCGGCACGCGAGCGCGCACCAGGCGCAGGCAGCGGCAACGCACCAGCGCGTAACGAACCGCCACGGTCCTCAAGTCGGCGCCGGCGACGCCCGCAGCAGGCGTTACTTCCTCGGCACGTACAGGTCGGTGAGCGTGCCCTCGACTGCCTCGGCCGCCCCCGCCACCGTCTCGGTGAGCGTGGGATGCGGATGAATCGTGAGCCCGATGTCGGCGGCGTCGCAACCGGCCTCCACCGCCAGCGCGACCTCGCTGATCAGCTCGCCGGCGTTGGTGCCCACGATGCCGCCACCGAGCACCCGGTGAGTGTCCGGATCGAACAGCAGCTTGGTGAACCCCTCCTCGCGCCCGAGCGAGAGTGAGCGGCCGCTCGCCATCCAGGGGAATGCGCCCTTCCTGAATGCGGTGCCGTTGGCGCGCGCGTCGCTCTCGGTGAGCCCCACCCAGGCGATCTCCGGATCGGTGTAGGCCACCGAAGGAATCACGCGCCAATCTGCCGCACGCTTGTGGCCGGCGGCGACTTCCGCGGCCACCTTGCCCTCGTGCATGGCCTTGTGAGCCAGCAGCGGCGGTGCCGCGATGTCGCCGATCGCGAAAATGTGCGGCACGTTGGTGCGCATCTGCCGGTCGACGGGGATGAAGCCGCGTTCCGAGACCTGCACGCCCGCAAGCTCGGCGCTCAGGGTCTTGCCGTTTGGCACGCGGCCGACGGCCACCAGCACGCGCTCGAAGGTCTGCGGGGGTGGCGCCTTCTCACCCGCGAAACTCACGCGCAGCCCCGCCGATTCGCGCTCGATGCCCGCGACCCTGGTGTCCAGCAGGATCTGCTGGTAGCGCGCGCGAATGCGCCGCTCGAGCGGGCGCACCAGGTCCGGGTCGCATCCGGGCATGAGCTGCGCAGTCAGCTCCACCACACTCACGCGACTGCCCAGCGCATCGAACACACACGCCATTTCCAGCCCGATGATGCCGCCGCCCACCACCAGCAGACCGCCCGAGAGCTCCGGCAGCTCGAGCGCGTCGGTGGAGTCGAGAATGCGCGGATCCAGCGGCCATCCCGGCAGGCGCGCCGGTTCGGAGCCCGCGGCAATGATGCATTGATCGAAGCGGATACGTTGTGAGCCGCTCGCGCTCATCACTTCGAGCACATTGGCGCTCACGAAGCGTCCGACGCCGTGCACCACCTCCACCTTGCGCTGCCTCACCAGGATCTTGAGCCCCCCGGTCAGCTTGGCGACGACTGCGCTCTTCCAGGCTCGCAGCCGTGGCAGATCGATCTGCGGCGCGCCGAAGGCGATGCCGCGCCCGGCCATCTCGTGCGCATCCTCGATGACTTTCGCCGCATGCAGCAACGCCTTGGAGGGGATGCAGCCGACGTTCAGGCACACGCCCCCCAGTTCCTGCCAGCGCTCCACCAGGGTCACCTTCAGCCCCAGATCCGCCGCCCGGAAGGCTGCGGTGTAGCCCCCGGGTCCGGCGCCCAGCACCAGCAACTGTGTGCTGCGGTTGAATTCCTGCGCGAGGCGAGCGGCGGCGCCCGCTCCCGGGGACTGCATGCGCACGGTGTCGCCGGCACTCTCCGGGCGCGCCGCCGGCGCCGCGGAGGCAGCCTCAGCAGCTGGCGCGCCGGCGGGTGCGGGCGATGCGGCCGTCGCAGCCGCCTCCACGCGCGCGATCAGCGCGCCCTTGGACACCTTGTCGCCGCGCTTGAGCAGCACCTCGGCGATCGTCCCCGCCGCGGTCGCGGGCACGTCCATCGAAGCCTTGTCGGTCTCGAGCGTGAGCAGCGGGGAATCGATGTCGACGTGGTCGCCGGGCTTCACCAGCACGTCCACCACGGCCACGTCGCTGAAATTGCCGATATCCGGAATCAGCAGATCGACGCGGCTCACGGCACCGCCTCGAGCAGTCCGCGCGCGTCCGCGAGCGTTTGCGCCAGATAGGTCGTGAAGCGCGCGGCCATCGCGCCGTCGATCACACGATGGTCGTACGACAGCGACAGCGGCAGCATCAGGCGCGGCACGAAGCCGCCGTCGCGATACAGCGGCTGCAGACTCGAGCGCGAGACGCCGAGAATCGCGACCTCGGGCGCGTTGATGATGGGCGTGAAGGCCGTGCCGCCGATGCCGCCGAGGCTCGAGATCGTGAAACAGCCGCCCTGCATGTCCGCGGGCGCAAGTTTGCCGGCGCGCGCTTTCTGCGAGAGCGCACCCAGGTGGCGAGCGAGCTCATAAACGTCCTTGCGGTCGGCGTCGCGCACCACCGGCACCACGAGCCCGCTGGGCGTATCGGCCGCGAAGCCCAGGTGCAGGTACTTGCGCACGATGAGGTTGGCGCCGTCGGCGTCGAGTGAGGAGTTGAAGCGCGGGAATTCCTGCAGCGCCTTCACGCAGGCGCGCATGATGAAAGCGAGCGGCGTGAGCTTGACGCCCGCCGCCTGCGCCTGGTCCTTGAGGCCGGCGCGCAGCTGTTCCAGCTCGGTGATATCCGCCACGTCGAACTGCGTCACGTGCGGAATGTTCACCCAGCTTCCCAGCAGACGCGGCCCGGAAATGCGCTGGATGCGCGACAGCGGCTCCACCGCGGTGGGGCCGAACTGCGCAAAGTCGACCGCCGGAACCGCGGGCAGCGCCGGCCACACCGTGTCGGTGCCCCCACCACCGCCGCCGAGTGCGCCCTTGACGAACGCCTTGACGTCATCGTGGGTGATGCGGTCCTTGAAACCGTGTCCGGTGACCCGGCCGAGATCCACGCCGAGCTCGCGCGCGAACTGGCGCACCGAAGGTCCCGCGTGGGCGCGCGAGAACCCGGGCTCGTCGATGGGCGCGAGATCGCTGCGATACGAGGTAGGAACACCCAGCAACGACCTCGGAGTCAGCTTGCCGCCGGGCGTCGCGGCCGGCGGCGGCGCTGCGGCCGTCGGCGGCGTCACGGGCGGGGCGGGCGGCGCGGGTTGGGCGGAGGCCTCCGGGCGCGGCGCCGGCGGCGCGGCGGCTGCCGCCGCGGCAGGCGCAGCGGCGTGCGACCCATCCGCCTTCACGGTGGCGAGCAGATCGCCGGTATTGACCTTGCCGCCCTTGCTCGCGTGAACCTTCTCGACGACTCCGCTCGCCGTCGAGGGCACGTCCATGGCGGCCTTGTCGGACTCGAGAGTGACGAGCGGCGTGTCGAGCGCGACGCTGTCCCCGGGCTTCACCAGCACGTCGATGACGGCGACGTCCTTGAAGTTGCCCAGGTCCGGCACGCGCACTTCCACGAGGCCGCCTGCCGCGTTCATGCCGCGCGCCGACCTCAGGCTTTCCAGGGCACGGGCTTGGCCGGATCGACGCCGAGCGCCTCGATCGCACGGATGACGGTCGCCCGATCCACGCGCGCTTCGTCGGCGAGCGCCTTGAGGGCCGCCACGGCGATGTAGTTGCGATCGACCTCGAAGTGCCGGCGCAGCGCGGCGCGCGAATCCGAGCGGCCGAATCCGTCGGTGCCGAGCGTCACGTAGCGGCCGCCGACCCACTGACGGATCTGGTCCGGCACGGCGCGCAGGTAGTCGGTGGCCGCGACCACCGGACCCTCGCGATCCTGCAGCATCTGCCGCACGTACGGAACACGCGCGTCCTGCGCGGGGTGCAGCAGGTTCCAGCGTTCGCATTCCAGCGCCTCGCGGCGCAGCTCGTTGAAGCTCGTCACCGACAGTACATCCGCCGGTATGCCGTAGTCGTCTTCGAGGATCTTCGCCGCCGCCAGACACTCGCGCAGGATGGTGCCCGAACCCAGCAGCGTCGCGCGCACCTTGCCGCGCCCGCCGATCTGCAGCAGGTAGCCGCCGCTCAGGATCCCGGCCTCCACGCCCGGTGGCATGGCCGGCTGCGCGTAGTTCTCGTTCATCAAGGTGATGTAGTAGAAGATGCCCTGCTGCTCGACGTACATGCGGCGCAGGCCGTCGTGAATGATGACGGCCAGCTCGTACGCGAATGCCGGATCGTAGGCGACGCAGTTCGGCACGGTACTCGCAACCAGCTGGCTGTGACCGTCCTGGTGCTGCAGGCCCTCCCCGGCGAGGGTGGTGCGCCCGGCGGTGGCACCGAGCAGGAAGCCGCGCGATTGCATGTCGCCGGCCGCCCAGATGAAGTCCCCGACACGCTGGAAGCCGAACATCGAGTAGAAGATGTAGAACGGCACCATGTTGATGCCGTGGTTGCTGTAGGCGGTGCCGGCGGCCATCCACGAGCACAGCGATCCCGCCTCGTTGATGCCCTCCTCGATCATCTGGCCCTTCTTGTCCTCGCGGTAGGACATGAGCGTCTCCGCGTCCTGCGGCGTGTACAGCTGGCCGACCGAGGAATAGATGCCGATCTGGCGGAACAGTCCCTCCATGCCGAAGGTGCGCGCTTCGTCCGGCACGATCGGCACGATGTTGCGACCGATGTTCTTGTCCTTGAGCAGGATGGTGAGCGCGCGCACGAACGCCATGGTGGTCGAGGTCTCGCGCTCGCCGGTCCCCTCGAGGAGCGAGGCGAACGCCTCGAGCGGGGGTATGACGAGGGCCGGTGCGCTGCACCGGCGGCTCGGCAGGTAGCCCCCGAGCGCGGCGCGGCGCTGGTGCAGGTAGCGCGCTTCCTCCGCCCCCGCGTCGGGCTTGCGGAACGGCAGACTCGCGAGGTCCTCATCGGAGACCGGGATGTTGAAGCGGTCGCGGAACGCGCGCAGGTCTTCCGTGGAGAGTTTCTTCTGCTGGTGCGCGACCATCTGGCCCTCACCGCCCTTGCCGAGGCCGAAGCCCTTGACGGTCTTCGCGAGAATCACGGTCGGCTGTCCCTTGTGGCTCATCGCGGCGGCGTAGGCCGCATAGACCTTGCGCGGGTCGTGGCCGCCGCGATTCAGCCGCCAGATCTCCTCGTCGGACATGTTGGCGACCATCGCCTTGAGCTCGGGGTACTTGCCGAAGAAATGCTCGCGCGTGTAGGCCCCGCCCTTGGCCTTGAAGTTCTGGTACTCGCCGTCGACGCACTCCTCCATCACCCGGCGCAGCAGGCCCTGATGGTCGCGCGCCAGCAGCGGATCCCAGCGCGAGCCCCACAGCACCTTGATGACGTTCCAGCCGGCGCCGAGAAAGGCGGCCTCGAGCTCCTGGATGATCTTGCCGTTGCCGCGCACCGGGCCATCGAGGCGCTGCAGGTTGCAGTTGATGACGAAAATGAGGTTATCGAGTCCCTCGCGCACCGGCATGGTGAGTGCGCCCATCGACTCCGGCTCGTCCATCTCACCGTCGCCGAGGAAGGCCCACACCTTCCGATCCGAGGGCTTCACCAGCCCGCGATGCTCCAGGTAACGCGTGAAGCGTGCCTGGAAGATCGCCATCATGGGACCCAGGCCCATCGACACCGTCGGGAACTGCCAGAAATCGGGCATCAGCCACGGGTGCGGGTAGGATGACAGGCCCACGCCCGGGCCACCGGCTTCCTGGCGGAAGTGCCGCAGCCGCTGCTCGTCGAGGCGTCCTTCCAGAAACGCACGCGCGTAGATGCCGGGCGAGGAATGCCCCTGTATGAACACCATATCCCCCGGGTGCTGCTCGGAGGGTGCGCGCCAGACGTGGTTGAAACCCACCTCGTACAGAGTTGCCGAGGAGGCGTAGCTCGAGAGGTGCCCGCCGTACTCGGAGGACTTTTTATTCGCCTGCAGCACCATCGCCAGCGCGTTCCAGCGTATGTAGGCCTCGATACGCCGCTCGAGCGCGCGGTTGCCCGGATACTCCGGCTCACGCCCGGTGGGAATGCTGTTGACGTAGGCGGTGTTGGGCTTGAACGGCAGGTAGGCGCCGCTGCGGCGCGTGTAGTCGATCAGCCGTTCGAGCAGGAAGTGCGCGCGCTCCGGGCCGTGAATCTTGAGCACCGAATCGATCGATTCGAGCCATTCCCGCGTCTCGACGGGATCGAGGTCTTCCAGCTTCGGCGGTTCGGTCATGCGATCAGTCGCGGGCGTCGCCGCGCGCGTGTTGCGCCGGCTCGCGATAGAATGAGTAATGATGGCGAGCAGCGACAGGTAAAGCAAGTGACTGCCAGGGCTCCCGGCGCTCGCGGCGGGCGGGTATGAGCACGCTCGTCATGCGCCGCCCGGACGACTGGCATCTGCACCTGCGCGATGGCGCAGCCCTGCACGCCGTGCTGCCGTTCACCGCGGCGCGCTTCGCGCGTGCCCTGGTGATGCCGAACCTGACACCTCCACTGACCACTACCGAAGCTGCGCTTGCCTACCGCCGCCGCATCCAGGCGGCGCTGCCGAGCGGGGTGAAGTTCGAACCGCTGATGACGCTGTATCTGACCGACACCACGCCTGCGGCCGAGGTGGAACGGGCCCAGGCGAGCGGCTGCGTGCTGGGCTGCAAGCTCTATCCGGCCGGCGCCACCACGCATGCGGAGGCGGGAGTCACCGACGTGCGGCGCATCGACGCGGTGCTCGCACGCATGGCCGAGCTCGGCATGGTGCTGCAGGTGCACGGCGAGGTCACCGACCCCGCGGTCGATGTGTTCGAGCGGGAAGCGTCCTTCATCGATGCGGTGCTCGCGCCGCTCACCGAACGCCACCGCCAGTTGCGCATCGTGTTCGAGCACATCACCACCCGCGCAGCGGTGGACTTCGTCCTCTCGGGCAGAAGCGGGATCGCGGCGACCGTCACGGCGCAGCACCTGTTGATGAACCGCAACGCACTGTTCGCCGGCGGCCTGCGTCCGCACCACTACTGCCTGCCGCCGCTCAAGGCGGAAGCTCACCGCGCGGCGCTGCTCAGCGCCGTGGCGGGCGGCAGCCCGCGGCTGTTTCTCGGCACCGACAGCGCGCCGCACGCGCGCCACGCCAAGGAAGCCCCGCGCGGCTGCGCCGGCATCTTCTCCGCGCACGCCGGCATCGAGCTGTACGCGGAGGCCTTCGAGTCGGCCGGCGCGCTCGAGCGCCTCGAGGCCTTCGCCTCCTGCCACGGTGCCGACTTCTATGGCTTGCCGCGCAACAGCGCAACCCTCACCCTGGTGAAGGAGCCGTGGCAAGTGCCCGAGAGTTATCCGTTCGGCGCCGATGAGCTCGTGCCGCTGCGCGCCGGGGAGCGCATCGCCTGGCGCCTCGCGCGCCCGAGCGCCGCCCCATGAGCGAGCCACGCGAGGATACTGCGCCGCCCTCTGCGGCCGCGGCGCTCATGGCGCGGCGCTTCCGCGGCTACCTGCCGGTGGCCATCGACGTGGAGACCGGCGGCTTTCACCCGGCGACCGATGCGCTGCTCGAGATCGCGGCGGTGCTCATCGACATGGACAGCGACGGCGCCCTGAAACGCGGCGCCACCCATAACTTCCACGTCCAGCCCTTCGCAGGCGGGCGGCTGGATCCCACCTCGCTCTCGATCACGGGCATCGATCCCTTTCACCCGCTGCGTCCGGCGCTGCCGGAGCGCGATGCCCTGCAGAGAGTCTTCCGCGAGATCCGTCACGCGCTGCGTGCCTACGGCTGCCGCCGCGCGATCCTGGTCGGCCACAACGCCGCGTTCGACCTGAGCTTCCTGAACGCCGCAGTCGCGCGCGCGCAGGTCAAGCGCAATCCGTTTCATCCGTTCTCGTGCTTCGACACCGCCACCCTCGCCGGTGCGGCGCTCGGACAGACGGTGCTCGCCAAAGCGGTGACCGTCGCGGGGCTCGAGTGGGACCCGGGCAGTGCCCACAACGCCCGCTACGACGCGCAGCGCAGCGCCGAGCTCTTCTGCCTGGTGTGCAACCGCCTGCGCGACAGCCACCAGGCCGCCGAGGAGCGGGCGCGCGAGCTGGGCTGGTTGAGTGTCGCCGCCGGGCCGGCCGCCGAGGAGCCCGGCGCCGACGAGCCGCCGCTGGAGGCGGAGTTTCCGCCGCAGTAGCGCCAGGTTGTCGGGCGCTCGCGGCTGGCTTCAGAGCGCTGGCACCGGGCCGAGCGCGCCGGCCTCGGCCAGGAGCTTCTTCAGCTCGCCGCTCTTGTACATCTGCAGCGCGATGTCACAGCCGCCGATCAGCTCTCCCTTGACGTACAGCTGCGGGTAGGTGGGCCAGTTGGAGAAGCGCTTGAGCGCCTCGCGAATCTCCGGCTCCTCAAAAATATTGACGTGCTTGAACTCGGCGCCCACGGCGCGCAGCGCGGCCACCGTCTGCGCGGAAAACCCGCACTGCGGAAAGTCCGGCGTACCCTTCATGAACAGCACCACGGGGCTCGAGCCGAGCTCGGTCTTGATCCGTTCCACGACATCCATCTGTACATTACCTCTTCAGTTTGCGCCGCTCGGCAAGCTCGGCCAGCAGACGCCATTGCTCAGCCCCGCTCATGGACGGCCAGCGTCCGATCTCCTCGCCCGTGCGCAGACAGCCGACGCACCAGCCCCGCGCATCCAGCGCGCAGACGTTGATGCACGGCGATGGCGGGCGTTCCTCGGACTCCGCGGCTTCCAATGCGTTGAATTATGGGGGTGCCTCGCCTATTCTTCAAACGCCCCAGGATTCCTCAGTCCAAGCATAAACAATAACTTGGAGATTTAAGCCATGAATCCCCTGAACAACCACCGCCAGTCGCTGGTTCTCGGCATCGTCCTCGCGCTGGTGCTGGCGCTGTTGATCGGTGGCGGTCATTTCTATGAGCTCGGGTTGGCGCGCTGGTTTCACATCGTCGCGGGCGTGTTCTGGATCGGACTGCTGTACTACTTCAATGTCGCGCAGACGCCGGCCATGGCGGACGCCGCGGCCGACAAGGGTGGTCCGGGCGGCGCGGGCATCAGCAAGTACGTCGCCCCCCGGGCGTTGTTCTGGTTCCGCTGGGGTGCGGTGGCGACCTGGCTGGGCGGCGCCTGGCTGCTCGGTCGGGCGGGGAACTTCATCGGCGCCTTCACGCTGGGCGCGATCCCGGGTGCTTCGCCGCACGAGTACTTGCTGACCATCGGCATCGGGGCTTGGCTCGGCACCATCATGCTGTTCAACGTCTGGGTGCTGATCTGGCCGAACCAGAAGAAGATCCTCGGCATGGTGGCCGCAACGGATGAGCAGAAAGCGCAGGCGCGCAAAGTGGCCGGCATGGCCTCGCGCGTGAACTTCGTGCTGTCGATCCCCATGCTCATGTGCATGGCCGGGGCGACCCACGGACTGCCGTTCATCGGTCACTAGCGTCGCAGGACCGCGGTGCCCGAGCTGCCCGCCGATCTCGGTGCCCAGGTCGACGCGGCGCTGCGCGAGGACATCGGCAGCGGCGACGTGAGCGCCGCCCTCGTGCCCGCCGGCCAGCGCGTGCGCGGCAGCATCGTCACGCGCGAGGCGGCGATCCTGTGCGGGCGCGCGTGGGCAGACGAGACCTTCCGGCGCCTGGACCCGCAGGTGCGTCTCGGCTGGCATGCCGCCGACGGCGAGCGCCTCGCCGCCGACCAGGTGATCTTCGAGATCGAGGGCCCGGCGCGTGCGGTGCTCACCGGCGAGCGCACCGCGCTCAACTTCCTGCAGCTGCTGTCGGGGACCGCGACCGCCACGCGCCGCCTGGTGGACGCGGTCGCGGGCACCCCCTGCCGCATCCTCGACACCCGCAAGACCCTGCCCGGACTGCGCACGGCTCAGAAGTACGCCGTGCGCTGCGGCGGCGGCGACAATCACCGCATGGGGCTGTACGACCGGGTGCTCATCAAGGAAAACCACATCGCCGCGGCCGGCTCGCTCACGGGTGCGATCGAGGCTGCGCGACGCAGCGCTCCGGAGCTCACCGTGGAGGTCGAAGTCGAATCCCCGGCCGAGCTCGAGGAGGCGCTCGACGCGAAGCCCGACATCATCATGCTGGATGACTTCAGCCTGGCCGCTCTGCAGGCCGCGGTGAAGCTCAACCAGGCGCGCGGCCGGCCGGTGAAACTCGAGGCCTCGGGCAGTGTCTCGCTGGAGACGGTGCGCGCGATCGCCGCCACCGGCGTGGACTATATTTCGGTAGGCGCGCTCACCAAGCACGTGCGCGCGGTCGATCTGTCGATGCGGCTGGAGTTCACCGGTGGCTGAGCCGATGAGGATGAATCCTTGATTACGCGACTATCTTGGCTGCGGGCGGCGGCGCCAGGGACGCTCTTGGGAGTTGCTGCGCTGGCACACGCCGAGGCCCTCGCTCCGCCCGAGGTTCCGGAGGTGATCAAAGCCCTGGCCGGCGAGAGTGTCGTGTTGCGAGCGCACGCGACCGGCGTACAGGTCTACGTCTGCGGGCGGGGCACCGATGGCAAATCGGAGTGGACCCTCAAGGCCCCCGATGCCGAGCTGCGCGATGACCAAGGAGCCCTCATCGGCCATCACTCGGCCGGTCCCTCCTGGCGGCACAACGATGGGAGCGAAGTCACCGGCAAGGCCGTGGCGCGCAGCAACTCACCGGACGCGGACTCCATCCCGTGGCTGCTGGTGAGCGCCACCGCTCATGCCGGCCGCGGCGTACTCGCCCGTGTCACGAGCATTCAGCGAATCAATACCGTGGGTGGACAGCCGCCGCCCGCCAAGACCTGCGACCCCGCGAGGCACAAGGGCAAGGAGGCCAGGGTCCCTTACCGGGCCGACTACTATTTCTACGCAGCCGCGAGTCGCTGAACGGCCGGGTGGCCTGCGGCGGACGCTGCGCGCTTCAGGCGACCGCGGACTTCACCACGCGCTGCGGCTGCGCGACACCGTAGCCCTGCGCGTAGTCGACGCCGAGACTGGTGAGCATCTGGATGATCTCGGCGTTCTCGGCGAACTCGGCGATGGTCTGCTTGCCGGTGAGGTGCCCGATCTCGTTGATCGAGCGCACCATCTCGCGGTCGATCGGATCGCGCAGGATCTCGCGCACGAAGCTGCCGTCGATCTTGAGGTAATCGACCGGGAAGTGCTTGAGGTAGCCGAACGAGGACAGTCCGGTGCCGAAGTCATCGAGCGCGAACTTGCAGCCGAGCTCCTTGAGAGCCTGGATGAAGCGGTTCGCCTGCGAGAAGCTCGCCACCGCCGCGGTCTCGGTGATCTCGAAGCAGATCTTCGAGCCGTCGAGCCCGCTGCGATGGAACTGGTCGATGACGAAGGGCAGGAACTTGTCATCCCCCAGGCTCTGCCCGGAGAGGTTGATGGAGCACTGAAAGAGCTTCTCGCGCTCATCGGCCTCTGACACCAGCCAGCGGAACGCGTTCTCGATCACCCAGCGATCGATCGCCGGGGTGATGCCGTAGCGCTCGGCCGCGGCGATGAAATCGTTGGGCGCGACGATGCGCCCGCCCTCGTCCTTCAGGCGCAGCAGCAGCTCGTAGTGCGCGCCGACCTCGACCCGCTGCAGCGGTTGGATCGCCATGCGGAACAGCTCGAAGCGCCCCTCCTCGAGCGCCGCGTTGATGCGCGCCGCCCACTGCATCTCGCGCCGCCGGCGCATGAGCTCGATGTCGTTCTCCGCGAAGCTGTGCACGCGGTTGCGACCGCCCTCCTTGGCGGCGCCGCAGGCGCTGTCGGCCGCCGACAGGATCGAGGCGACATCCTCGTTGTCGGCGGTGATCGGCACCACACCGATGCTGGCGCCCAGGCGGAACACCCGGTCCTCCCAGGTGAAGCGGAAGTTGCGCACGCCCTCACGCAGGGTCTCCGCGGTACGCATCGCCTCGTCCAGCGAGCAACTCTCCAGCAGGATCCCGAACTCATCCCCGCCCAGGCGCGACAGGGTGTCGCGCCAGCGGACCTTGGACTTCAAGAGCGCCCCCACCTGCCCCAGCAGCGCATCGCCGGCGCTGTGACCGCAGGTGTCGTTGACGATCTTGAACTGATCGATGTCCAGATAGCACAGCGCGTAGGAGGCCTCGCGCGCCTTGGCGCTCTTCAGCGCCCGCTCCAGGCGGCTCTCGAACTCGCGCCGGTTCACGAGCCCGGTGAGCAGGTCGTGGCTCGCGTGGTACGAGAGGCGGCGGTTGAGCTCGCGCGACTCGGAGACATCGTGGAACACCAGCACGCCCCCGGCCACGTGGCCGGAACCGTCGCGGATCGGTGCGGCGGTGCTCTCGACGTACAGCTCGTTGCCGTCGCGCCGGATGAGCAGCATCGGGCGCACCGACTTGATGGGCCGCATGCGGCGCACGGAAACGCTCAGCGGGTTCTCGAGCGGCTCGCAGGTCTCCTCGTGGAAGGCGCGGAAGATCTCTTCCACCGGCCGGCCCATCGCATCCTCCAGCCGCCAACCGGTCAGCTCCTCGGCCACCGGGTTGATGTAGTCGATGGTCGAGTGGGCATCGGTGGTGATGACGCCGTCGCCGATCGACTGCAGCGTGATCTGCGCGCTCTCCTTCTCGCGAAACAGCGCCTCCTCGTAGAGCTTGCGCTCCGTGATGTCGAATTCCACGCCCACCAGGCGCAGCAGCCGTCCGTGCTTGTCGACGCGCGCGGTGGCGCGGCTGATGACCCAGCGCCACTCGCCGTTGCGGTGGCGCATGCGATGGGTGCTCTCGAAAATCGGCGTCTTGCCGGCGACGTGATCGCGGATCGCGGTCTGTACGCGCGACAGGTCGTCCGGGTGCACGAGGGCGCGCCAGTCCGGCGCGCCGCGCATGTCGTCGTCGCCGTAACCGAGCATCGCCTTCCACCGGGGCGAGAAATACACCTCGTTGCTTTCGACGTCGAAGTCCCACATGCCGTCGTTGGCCGCGGCCTGAAACAGATTGGTGCGCTCCTCGAGCTTGCTGAGGCGCGCCTCGATGCGGATTCGCTCCAGTCCGGTGGCGAGGCTCGTGCCGATGAGCTTCATCAGCAGCTGCAGGTTCACGTCCCACGCGCCGCGCGGCATGGCGTGCGCGAGCCCGAGGAGACCGGCCGGCCTGCCCTGCACCCGCAGCGCCACGAGCAGCGCGGAGCCGATGTGCAGCGCGGCGAATTTGGCCGCCTCGAGCGCCTGCTCCTTGCGCGGTGCGCTGGTGTCGCGCAGCGCCGAGAGGCGCAGATTCTCGAGCCGCCCTT
>WNFW01000794.1_pt1 | contig 20681 bp, 24 predicted proteins | sample 5400131 | NCBI WGS metagenome assembly WNFW01 (sample SAMN13153362, study PRJNA577476) | soil metagenome | isolation source: 20 cm soil or saprolite under grassland replicate 1 | place: USA:California | collected 2016-06-15 | reverse complement strand
AGTGTCCAGGAGGTTGCCGATTATATTGGCGTGGATAGCCTGGGTTACTTGAGCATAGCGGGATTGGGACGAGCCATATCCTCCGCGGGGGGAGGGGAGCGTATATCGAGGGAGTGGGGAGCGTATGTCGAGCGGAGCCGACAGAGCGATGCAGGAGGGGAAGATAGTTCCATCGACGATGATGCCGCCATTGCTGGCCTGCACCGCGAATTCTGTTATGGCTGCATGGAGAAACAGGGATGGCCTTTCGATCCCATAGGGGCCACCCATCCTGTAAGGGTACAATTATGACTATTAACAAAACAGTCGTAGGGGCCGATTATGACTATTAACGAAATAATCTGGACATCCGTAGGTGCCGATTTATCGTGCACATCGCCGATTTATCGGCCCTCACTGGAGGTCACGCTGTCCGCATTTAATATTCAATCTGCATTATCGCGCCCATCGCCGATTTATCGGCCCTCTGTGCATTTAATCGATAACCTGATTATTTGGTTAAACCGCATTATTGCGCCCGGTAAACGCAACAGTACAATACAAGGGGTGCAATAATGCGTGTCATGGTCATTGGCTCCGGGGCAAGAGAGCACGCGCTGGCCTGGAAACTGGCACAAAGCCAGCGCGTAACACACCTTTACGCTGCGCCAGGAAATCCCGGAATAGCAGCATGTGCGGAATGCGTTCCGCTAGGCGCAACACAGATTACAGAACTGGCGGACTTTGCCGAGCGCACCCATATTGATTTAACAGTAGTCGGGCCGGAAGTGCCGCTCGTCGCTGGTATCGTCGACGAATTTCAGCGGCGTGGGTTATCCATCTTTGGTCCAACAGCGGCAGGCGCAACACTGGAAGGAAGTAAGGCTTTCGCCAAAGAATTAATGGTCCAGGCCGGCATCCCCACCGCGCAACATCGTACCTTCACTGAAGCCCATAGAGCCTTTGCCTATCTTGAACAACATGGCGTGCCTGTCGTCATCAAGGCCGATGGCAACGCGGCTGGTAAGGGAGCGATCGTTGCTATGGATATGGCGACGGCTCATCAGGCAGTCCGCGATATCATGATTGACCGCGTATTCGGCTCTGCTGGCGACATAGTCGTGATCGAAGATTATCTACAGGGCATCGAGATTGGCGCGACCGCTATCTGTAACGGGACGCAATTTCTCCCGCTGAAACTGACGCAAGATCACAAACGCGCACTTGACAATGATCAGGGACTGAATACCGGCGGCATGGGCGTATTTACCCCCCTGCCCTTCGTCGACAGCTTACAGGAGCAGCAGATCCACGCACAAATCACTGCCCCCACTCTCAATGCCCTCGAAACATGGGGTATTCACCTCCTTTCATCGCTGCTTCCTTTCACCGTCCATGGTAGGGGCGATCCCTTGTGGTCGCCCGGTCTTACCGCGATGGATAAGGGACTTCACTTCAGCGGTGTTCTCTACTCCAACATCATGCTTACAGAACGCGGCCCGATGGTGCTGGAACATAATACCCGTTTTGGTGACCCGGAAACCCAGGCCCTCATGCTGCTCTTACAAGCAGACCTGCTGGATGTGTTAGACTTCGCCGTAGAGACACAATTCATTACGCCTGTAGGGGCCCAATTTATTGCGCCCGAAGATACCTTGTGGCATCCAGGATACGCGGTGAGCCTGACGCTGGCCTCGGGCGGTTATCCTGGTAAATATCGTACAGGTCTACCTATTGTGGGAGTTGAAGAGGCAGGCCGTTTGGAAGGCGTGCAGATCTTTCACGCGGGGACAGTCCTGCAGGATGGACGCCTGGCAACGGCTGGAGGGCGTGTCCTCAGCGTCGCGGCTTATGGAGGGACGCTGCAAGAAGCTGTAGCCAGAGTGTACGATGCTGCGGCACATATTTCATTTGAAGGTATGCACTATCGACGAGATATCGCCTCGCAGGGGCTACGAGTATCAAACAAGGAATAACTAATGACCTCACAAGTAATTATCATCATGGGCAGTAAGAGTGATCTCTCCCATGCCCAACCCATAGTTAAGACTCTCAAGGCTCTAGAGATCAGCTATCAGATGCGTATCTGTTCTGCTCACAAGGCAACACAGCGCCTCTTAGAGATACTGCATGGCTACGAGCAAGATGGACCATTGGTTTACATCACCATCGCTGGTCGCTCCAACGCCCTTTCGGCGGTGGTCGATGCCAACACGCGCTATCCAGTTATCGCCTGCCCGCCATACAGTGACCGCTTTGCCGGTATGGATGTGCTCTCGTCTCTCAGGCTGCCGTCGGGTATAGCATCCCCCACTATTTTAGAACCAGAAGGCGCAGCCCTCTTAGCGGCAAAAATATTGGCATTCTCAGATGCTCAACTATTACAACGTGTGCTGAATTATAAAGCAAAGGTTGTTTCTGAGCTGGTCATGGCGGATGAAGAGTTACAGCGGAATGAGCGGCATTAATATGTCTGAGACGCCTCTTCGCCTCGCAGTTCTTCTATCTGGCAATGGCAGCAACTTGCAAGCTCTCATTGACGCAATCGAAGGCAAACAACTCCTTGGAGTAGAGATCGTCCTGGTGGTGAGCAACAATCCCAACGCTTACGGCCTACAACGAGCGCTCAAACATGCTCTACCCGCAATCTATTTGCCATGGGGGCAAGCCAATGTGCCCCAAAAAACAGAAATGTCCGAAAACGAAACCCGTCTCACCTCCTTGTTACGCCTCTTTCAAGTTGATTTCATCGTCTTAGCTGGCTGGATGCGTATCCTCAGCGCCCCCTTTCTCGAGCAATTTCCCCGTCGTGTAATTAACCTTCATCCCGCACTTCTGCCCGACGATGGTACAGGCTCGACATACATTACAAAAGACGGCACAGAGATACCCGTCTTTCGTGGTCTCCATGCTGTCAGGCAGGCACTTGATGCAGGCATAAAAGTGACGGGGAGCACAATCCATTATGTAACTCCGGAGGTTGACGCCGGGCCGGTTATCTGTCGGGAGGAGGTTGCCGTCGAGAGTGAGGATACAGAGGAAAGTTTGCACGAACGAGTGAAGGTTGTGGAACACCGGTTGATTGTGGAGGCGGTAAGGAAATTAAATAGGAGAGATGCTATCACTGAACACTTACCCTATGACAAAATCACTGAACACTAACATTGGCTCAATATTCACTTGACAAAAACAGTCACAATAACTATACTCGAATTGTGTGGAATGTTTTTGTAGGCATAAGCTAAACAAGCAGAAAGGGAAACTCGTATGTCAAATATTTTATTAGCCGCTCCAATACCACCAGATGGTCGGTTACAAGCGTGGAGAAATATTTTAGTTGGTGGAGTTTGGGAATTCCAAACCCGTTGGAAGGCTACTAGTGATCCTAGTTCACCGTGGACTAACCCCTGGGGTCCATTCAACCCCCCACCCCCGTCTGCTGTTAATCTGCCCTTCGTAGATATGACTGCTGGTGTTCTCAGTGATGGCCGTACGCAATTTTGGGGGGTTGACGCTAGCGGAGTTGTTTACACTTCTTGGAAGGTGTCTACAGCTCATGATTCATTATGGAGTGGCTTGAGTGTATTCAACACCGCTCCTATACCGTCGGGTAATGTCGTTGGTGTAGCCGTTGCTACTCTCCCTGATAAGCGCTTGCAACTGTTTTTCATGGACGGTTCTCTACAAACTTGGACTTCCTGGAAAACAACGACAGACCCTAAATCACCTTGGACGACCCCCGCAACATTCTAGTGCTCTTTAGAAAGAAACGAGAGAAGCGGCAATCTTGTTTGCACAAGATGCCGCTTCTCTCGTTTCTTCGTATTGCCTGAAATCGTTTCATCTAAGATGTTTGTCATGTTAAGTTGAAGTCTTTTGATCATGGTTCATATCTATCTAAACTTGCATATTCTTATACTTTCGTTGATTTATGATTGCATGTGTGATAGTGAAACATACTATTTTCTTTTTACAGCGCACTTCCAATATTGTGCAACCCACAACTTCCATAAATCACACAGATGTGGTATAATTATGCCAGTGCATGTTTCACATGCACTTGACAGCCTGGGAGAGGGGGGGCTGTCTGAGCCGCTTCTGGTGTGATAAATAGCGATGTTTACCCCATTGAATATCGCCTAAAAAGCGATGTTCGCCTTTATTGTTCCCAGTGTGTACATAGTGTTTTTACCTATTTTCTTGGGAGTCATTGAGTGCCCAACACTCGACAGTAAAAGGAGAATGAAAGTGAACAAGAAAAGAACTTTTTGGCTTCCTCTCGTGTCTGCACTTTTGGTCCTCCTTCTCATCAGTGGCGGACTTGCGTTTGTAACATACTTTTTTCCCGTTAAACAACAACAACCCGAACTGATTACAGGACTGGTTATTATCCTTGGCCTCGGCGTACTGCTAGTCTTGTTATTTATTTTGGCTGCTGGATTTTCCTCGCTCGATATTGCTGATAAATCACAAGCGATGGGTCTGCCGGAGGGTAGTATACGCGCCATCATCGCTCTCTTCCTGATTGTGGTATGGATCGTTATGAGCGTATACTTGTTTAGTTCAGTTGGGGGTTCAAGTAGCAATTCTGATGCCGTAAAATTGGCGCAACAGCTTTTCACAACTTTATCAACGCTCGTAGTCGCTGTCGCCTCATTCTATTTCGGCAGCAGGAGTGCTGCCTCAGCCCACAGAGCTTCAGCGCCCTCGACTGCAACCTCGAAACCTGTCATCAGGAGGGTTAATCCGACTTCGAGCCTGCTGGGCGAAGCAAAACAAGATCTTCCCCTCACGATCGAGGGGATGAACTTTCAATCACCAAAGGAAGTCCGACTTATCCAGGGAAGCGAAGTAATGGATGGCACAGTCATCAGTACAAGTGAGACTAAGATTCAATGCAAATTCACGATTCTGCCTAATCAGAAATCAGGGAAATGGGATTTGATTATAGTGAATGGGGATGGTGGCCAGGACCGACTGGACGAAGCGTTTGAATTACAAGTGCCCCCACCTCAACAAGCGCCGCCACCCCAACAAGCGTCCCCAGCACTGCCAGGAATAAGCGGTTGAGTCTCCAACTGCCCCATATTGGCCCGCTTGTCTATACATCAGGCTCGCGCTAGTGCAGGTTAAGGCCTATCTCTAAGGGCTGATGCGCATTGTGTGATAAAATATCGGCACGATGAACCTGTGGGCCGAATTTGATAACCAGCACGCGCAAAAAGAAGCTGTGGGACATACACAAACACGCCGTCTCACTGAACAGGTCGTTCTGTCCAGGTTACGCGAGTGGTTGTTACAGGACTACGCCTCTTCCTATTGCCGTTCACTGGCGGCTATGCGTATCTATCGCCGCTGTTATTGGATCGATGGCTGGGGTATCGACGCACGTAAAAACGTGGGAGCCATCAATCAAGATATTGGCCCTGAGAATACTTCCAAAATAGATCCGGCGGATACCTCTTTCCCTGTTCTCCAGCAAATAGTCTCTCTCTCCAGGCTCCTGGCCCAGGAGAGTAAGCCGATTGCCCTCAATGGTATCGTACTTGGGTCTGGTAGCAGCAGGCGAAAAGAGAGCAGGGCGGGGCACTATGGCGTTAAAGATAAAGAAGAAAATGCTTCTATCGCGCCGGTTAAAGATACACTAAAACTTCCAAAAGAAAGCGCTCTTGTAGCTGGAAGTTGGTTGGAGATAGCGCCAGTATTATTGAAAGAAATTGAATCTTCACCCGCAATCTTCTTGCTTAACCCCTTTGGACACACTCTCTTCACCAATGATGATCTCCTCCTACTCTATCAACGTCAATCGGCTCCAACCGAACTCTGCCTGCTTATTCCACACAAGCAAGCAGAAACGCGTTTGCTGTCATCGTCTCGCACACAGGCAGGAGTCGCTACGTTGACAGCATTGCTGCGCACAGATCGATGGAAGGTGTTCCTCCCGAAGGATGAACAGACAATGCCCTTGCTGGATGGAATCATTGACCTCTTGTTGGCCACAATGCAGCAGCATTTTCTCTGGGTGCAACGTATTGCTTTTCCGCTGCAAGTACGGCCAGCTATTATAGAAAAGGCACCATATACCCTGATTTTTGCTACCCGCAGTAAAGATAGCCTGGCCAGTATGAATGATGCGGTCTGTCTCTATCACCGCCGTCTTGCTGAACAGAGTCACCAGGGACTGTTGGGAGAAGAGTGGTTTGCCGAGCAGCAACGGGAGCACTTCGCGGAGGAGTTGCGTCAACTACGTCAACACCTACTGCGTCAGGGGAAAGCGCAGCGTACACGACGATGGCCTGATTTACGCCAGCAGTTGCTCCCTACCTACTTTGGTCAATTTACGCTTCATGATTTTGACGAAGCTATTTGTATATTATTGGAACAGGAGGATGTGCGTTGTGACTGGAGGCGCATGTCTGCAGGTGATGAGGGCAAGCGAGTGCCTGGGTTTGAAGATATTCTGCTGTGGAGATGAAATTGTATTTTGCATTTAGCACAAGGAGAGAAGTATTACTAGGGGGAAACGCTGGGCATGGGGAATCCCAACGTTTTAGTAATACCTCTCAGTATAGAAACGTTGGGGTTAGTGGATTGGTGGCAAAAATGACAAGAAAATACTAAATATGGAAATATTGAGCATGACATGCAGAGGGAAGTATGTGAAAGGCGTCCTACTACCATATTGCTGAACGAAGGGGTATAATTATGAGAAATATAAAGAGATAAACACAACCATTTTATCAAACCTCGTCGTTAACAAAGAGGGAGAACACAGAGAGTGTCACGAAAAAATAAATCCCCAATGGATAGCAATAATTCGCCTGATCCTTTTGAGGATCGGCAGGAGAATCAGAATTTACATCACTTAGAGGACAATAGCCTGGAGACGGATATTGATAATCAAATGACCGTCCCTGCCACAAACACACCTTTCGAACACGAAAATGGTCATCATGAAGCTGGTAAACGCGACGTTGAGCTGTATATTCGCACTTACAATACGCTCCTTCGCAGTTCAGGTGAAGTTAGCCTGAAGGCTCTGGTGCAAGCGCATTACAATATCGACTCCAGTTTGCATCCTGAAGCTCGATCGCCTTATCCGGATATGTCTGCATTCATCTACAGTGTACTGCGCCTACCTGCCTCGATTATCCACTGTCAACTGGTCTTGCTAGGGCAATCGGAAGGGGTTTTCCTGCAGCAGGGGTTTCACGTCGATGGCTGGGAAGCTGTTACGGCCTCAGCGCGGCGGCGCAAATGGTTTTATGATGGCAAGGACACCCTGGCTGTATACGTTGCCAGCGTCAGCGACACAGACGATATCGTGCCTGTTCTGGTTGCCTTCCAGATCGAATGGAATAAGATATACTACCTGCTCAAAGCAGATGCAACCACCATGCAATTGCTGGAGATCCGCATGGATCGCACTTCTCCAGTCTTCGCGGAGATTACCAAGGTGCTACGTGAGCGTCTTCATATCCAGCCCGACGATTGGCGGCGGCTGGAATTGATTTGGGGTGATCGACTGTGGGAAAACCTGCTCATGATTGGCAGAAACCGCAAGAGCTTCTTACTGCGTATGCTGGGCGGATCACATGTTGGCTTCGTCCGCTCCACGAGGAAATGGTGGGCACCCGTTGAACACCTTCTGACTGATACACTGGGCATACAGGATAAGCCTGTCTATTTTGTATCCAGCAATACGCACAGCCTTGTCAATTTGATGTCTGGTTGCGTTCTGAAGCGCCAGGATGAGTTGACTCAGTTTGCGTTAAGCGGCCAGGACCCCTACCTCGCCGACGAATGTCGCAAAATACAACAGGGAACGGTTCCCGGTAACTGGCAAAACTTTTTGTACTTTGCTGCCCGCGAGTGGTCGCGTACTCCCATGGGGAAAGAATTTGCGCGTCATCGTGTTCGCGAAGAGCAAGAACGCGGCATCTGGCATGTGGGTGCACGTCACGGCCTGGAAATTGACGCTCAGGTCTTTGAACTGAGCAAATTGCGCGACTTGGAAATTGATCCGCGTTGCCGCATGCCAGGAATGGATAACCTGGCCAGGAGCCAGGCCATTATCCTCAATATTGATTATCCTCTCGGTATGGCTGCCTATAGAATGCTGCGTGAAATCATGGAAAACGTGTCGGGGATTCGGGGTGTCTACAATCTGGGTAAAGCCGCCACACTGAACGGCAGTATTGGTGATGTGATGATCTCCAATGTCGTTCTCGATGAACACAGCCAGAATACCTACTGGCTGGATAATTGCTTTATTGCGCAGGATGTGCAGCCCTACCTGATCTATGGCTCGGTGCTGGACAATCAAAAAGCCGTTTCGGCCCAGGGAACATACTTGCAAAATCGGCAGTACCTGGATTTCTATTACCGCGCGAACTACACGGTAGTGGAGATGGAAAGCGGCCCCTATCTGAATGCCGTTTATGAAGATCAATACCTGACGCGCTATCCAACGAGCGAAAATATCAATTTTGCCCGCTTGCCGTACGATTTGGGTGTTCTGCACTATGCTTCGGATACCCCGTATACTCGTGGCAAGAATCTAGGAGCGGGCAGCTTGTCGTACTTTGGTATGGATTCGACCTATGCTAGCACCGTAGCCATTCTGCGCCGCATCTTCGAGAACGAAATTCGCGTGGTGAAAGAAATGGCACAGAGTGTTAGTGTAATCGAAAATGGAGAGAAGGCGGAGACAAAAGTATTATAAGGATGCGGTTACGGGAGCGTCCAGTCTCCCGTAATCTTACCCCTTCTCTTTTCACTCAATGCCAATATCCCAGGCTTGTTGCAGATCGGCCCGCGAGTAACATTGAAAAGCCATCAATGTATTGGTTTTGGTTATCGTAGGAATTTGTATCATGCGAGTGGTAACTACCTCCGCCAGGTCTTCGTAATGTTGCAGTCGCAAAAGGGCAACAAGGTCATATTCACCGGTAACAGAGTAGACCTCGGCCACCCCTTCGATTTCTAAAAGACTCTGGGCGGTTTCATTAACCTTTCCTCGTTGTACATTGATGAGAACGACAGCAGATACCATAAGAATGCTCCTAATAGGGTCACGTCGACCTGACCCTTTCAACGTCATTAAAACACTGGCGGTGGGGGCACCACCGGAAGTTCCATACTTAATCCAACCACTTTGATTTTCTTGCGCAACGAGTCAAGCGCATAACGCGGTGTTACCCAGGGATCTGCTTGCATTGCCAGGATGTTCGGAATGTATTCGTCTTTGGGGGTCAATGCAGTGAGCGCAACAGGTGTGTATGTATCGATGGCCGCCTTGACCGTTCTGGCGTTAGCTGCGTCCCGCTGTATCATTTCTCTCAGGAACTTCACCCCAAAGACCACGTGACGCGACTCGTCGCGGGCGACGGCAGTGAAACCGCCACGGAATGCCGGGAAGAGATTGTTCTGGCGGTAGAATTCCAGGATGCTGCGTTGACCCGCCAGCGCCATAGTCCCTTCAACGATGACATGATAGAGCGTTACACCTTCAACCAGATGGGCCAGGTTGGCAGGCTCCTTGCGAATGCGTTCGGCTACGTCCGAGAGTGAGTCAATCAGGATATACTGGAGATGTTTGTTCATATACTGGAGTATGTCCTCCAGTGTATCTTCCAACGATTCCTTATCGATGCCGAGCACTTCTTTGAAAAAGCGTGCGAAGAAGACGGTATGCCGTGCCTCATCAGCTAGTTGAGTGGCCACAAAGATGCGCATCTCCTCGTCTGGCATAGCGGTAATATATGGGCTTAATGTATCTGTGACACATGCCTCCCCTCTAAAGAAAGCTGAGAGTCCAAACAAACGATCCTGGCGTTCCTCGGGCGCCATTTTTTCCCATTGTAGGCGATCTGAGGTGAAGTCAATCTCCTCAGCGCGCCACTGCTGGCGTTCCCAGCGATAGAATAGTTCCCTGTAAGTTGGTAAATAGACAAGCCCCTGGTCGATAATGTTCAAAACACTATCAATAGGAGTCTGTTGTAACTGGGCCAATGAGGCACTTTCTAAGGGCATTTCAATGGACATATTGTCTCCTTTACCTCTCTTTTGAGTTGTAGAGGAATTGAAACCACTGCATCACCTATTGTGACCTTTTCACCTTCTTGATTTTGTGCCCAGCACTCAACTGTCACATATTCTTGTTCGCCGTCCCCAGTAGTACGTGCTTTCACTGTGCCATGACAGGTAATGGAATCTCCTAGACGGACCATACTGATAAAGCGCACCTTCAAATGGGTAAGATATACCCCTGACACGTCAGGAATGCGCTGGTTGATGAATTGTCCAAGAAAGGCCATACTGAGCATACCCTGGGCAATAACACTATCCAGGCCTACACGGCGTGCGGCCTCTTCATTGAGGTGGATGGGGTTGTGATCCCCAGATGCTTCAGCATAGCGTTGAAGCTGCTCCTGCGTAATTGGTGGTTTAACTAGCGGGATAAGCTCTTCACCGGTAGCTGCGTTCAGAATACTCACAATGTGCCTCCATGTAGTTACGAACACATTTCTTGTTTCTTGTTTCTTGTGTCCTCTCTATGGGCGTGGGTATCGCGCTCCTACAACGTTTCGTTTATACAATGGAGGATGGGATGTAGTATGACGATTTCACTGTAGCATTTTTTTCAGGTATAACGCAAGGGTTTAGAAGACAGGATGCATTGTGCGCCACACGGAGGGGGGAGATTCGATGACAGCCGGTTCCCAGCCTGGCTCACCGTACAAGATAGACTCTTTCCATCGTGGATTCTTGCGATAGAAACGATAGCGTATATGCCACTTGTTATCAATTTTCTTTTTCTCGTGATATGCAGTATCCAGGCCAAGTTGGAAACTGAGCAGTTGAGCATAATAAGGTTGCAAAATATACTCCATATGATCGGTATCCAACTCGTGATCTGCAAAAGCCATTTGCAGGTCAAAGCAGTAGGGATAGTGCATAACTTCCGGGTCGCGGTCCTCCTCCTCGGCGTGATGGATTAGGATGAGCATTCCTAGCATCTCAAACTGGCAATACGGTTCACCGGCGAAAGAGTTCTGTCGAAACAGAGGCAGTGAGAAGATGGTGCGTATCTCAGAGGTGAGTTGCTGTAATGATTTCTCTGTTTTTATGCATACTTGAAACGACATGGAAAAGCTCCTTACGGGAGGTAAAAGGTGAACTCTATTAAGACCTATCTCATCTTACGCCGCTCAGAAATGGGTGTCAAGCGAAGGTACTAGCTAGCCTTGCCTCTGCTTGCCATGCCTGATATACTGGTATCGCGATACTTTAAGAGTGCGCACTATAATAGGCAGGAGTAAAAAAGCGGACATGGTTGCCGCCCTTAAAGCTCATACACCCGCACCACCACCACGGCAAATAGGCCCCATTGTACATGCAAGTGATACAATTGGAGATTGGTTGACATTCTACTGGCAAAAATTAAACCTTCCAGCGCAAGAGCTTGGTAAACTGGCTATTACGCAAGATCGCCAGGAATATATGCGTTGGACAGGAAAGCGACTCAATAGCATGGTATTAGGCTGTTATTGTTATCTACCTGCTCCCCATCATGCTCAGCCTGGAGTGCAAACGCGTACTCGCAAACTTTTTCATTCACAAGTTCTCCCCGTCTTTGAAGAAACGCTGCAACTCCATGTACCCAGCCATCGTCACCTCATTTTTATCGAGCCGGATATGCAGCTACAGTCGATTGAAGTAACAGTAGCTCATGAATTGATACACCTGGCCGACCGGGTCAATGGGACACCGCGTCGTCACCGCCATCACGGGTATGACTCAATTGCAGCCGATGAGGCCGCTATCACCGGGTATGAACTGGAAGAGCTACGTCGCCTCTTACACGAAGAGAGTTCACGCCGCGAAGCTATACGACGCAAACGACGCCCGATTCGCTATCTCTATGTTTGCCCGAATTGCGGCAATCAATACCCACGTACTCGCCGTTACTCGCGAGCTGTCTCATGCAGTAAATGCGACAAGACCTACAATCCTCGCTACCAGCTTTTGCTGCGTGCTTGATCCCTACAAATGGGTGGATGTTCTGCGTTTTTTCAATGAGCGAGTGGATGCACTCTATGTGGACGACGAACTGATGCCGAAACCCAAAACGCCGTGGTCTGAGTAATAACACGTATTTATTGTCGTTGCGTTTCGGCCAGTTGATGTTGTAGTTCGCGCAGCCAATCGAGCAACGAACGAGTCTGATAGATGCGCCCACGTAAAACGACATGGTCGAAGAACGCTCCATCGCTGGTTTCTGGAGGGATTGAATGTTGGGACTCGAGATGATTGAGGAAGTTCTGGCAGGCAACAATTTGCTGGTCGATCAGAGGTCCAATCTCCTTTGGTAGTAACTGTTGGACGAAGTAGAGCTTGATAAGAAAGAGGATGCGAATCTCTCGTGGTCGCTCAACTGGTTCTTTCAACCACTGGAAAAATGCCTGTCGTCCCTTTGCAGTGAGGTGAAAGATTTTACGCGGCGGGCGTGATCCCTGGATTTCCAGCTGTGCTTCAATATATTCCAGGCGTTCAAGCTTTTTCAGGAACGCGTACATCTGACTCATTTCAAGGTGGACGATCTGTCCCATTGCGCCGCTTTTGAACTGTTGGAACATCTCATAACCATGCATGGGCTGACTTTCTAACAGTCCCAGGATGGCGTATTCTGCTGGTTCGCTGATGTACATTGCTATTCCTCAATAAGTATAGTGCTATTATAGTTCACTGATGTTCCAAGGGCAACATGTCGTTTTTTTTGTTTGGTCGTGTGAAAGCTAAATTGAGCATACGTATTATATTAGACGAATTACCGGGTCTCTATCAAAATTCTTTAACAGGGAAAGAACCGCATGGAAAGCCAATTTTCTACCTGGTAGATTGCTGCGAATCGGCCTCTTATGCTGATCGAGGCCCTATACCGGGCCTTAAGGCAAGGTGCTACCCTTGTTTTCCGCAGAATCGCGTGCTATACTCCTAAACGGCAGTGAGGTTATGATGCCGCTCTACAGGCCCAACAATACATTATTGGGACGGAAAGCGACGTGTGTTGTTCGTTGTTAAGGAGGACCTTGAACCCATGGCCACGAAAGAAACCGAATCGAAACCAACTACTACGCCTACTGTAGGTAGACAAGAATTAACAAAGCGCATTGCAAAACAGGCGGATATCTCTCAGAAACAAGCTCAAGCTGCCTTAGAAGCCACTTTGGACTCCATCCGTGAGGCACTTCAGAGTGGTAACGAGGTGCGTTTGGTCGGCTTTGGCTCATTCAAAGTGCGCCGGAGTGCAGCGCGCAGAGGGGTTAATCCACGCGACCAGAAACCAATCCAGGTACCCGCAAAAGAGCGTGTGCGGTTCTTTCCTGGGAAAGAGCTCGCAGACGCCGTCGTCAAAAAGTAATTGTCTGGCACCCCTGCTTGTGGGTGCCTGTTGTCCTCACTGCCGCCTTTTAAAAAATCTCGTGACTGAGATAAAAATGGCTCAGAACGGGGCGCCTGGCTATGTCAGGCACCCCGTTCTGAGCCATTTTTATCTCTTTTTTCGGAATAATTGGTGAACCATTGAAGCAAATCGATACCACTATCATTCTCATTCTTCATGCGGTACAATGAGTAACAAAATAATCACAGCGTGGTGAGATAGAGGGCCTCATCGCATACAGAGTTGTATGTCGGGCTAGTCATGCAAACATAATTTTTTCATAGAACAGGGGAGGCCTATGGCGATCAGCAACGCAGCACTGGCGGGATTAGCCCGTACTGAACTACTTGAGATGCATTATAAAATGGCGCTTGTACGTCGCTTTGAGGAGAAGAGCGCTGAAGAGTATACTCGTGGTAAAATAGGTGGCTTTATGCACCTGTATATAGGCCAGGAGGCTGTTGGAGTTGGCAGTATTAAGGCACTACGTCCAGATGACAAAATTCTATGTAGCTACCGGGAACATGGTCATGCTCTGGTAAAAGGGATGGACCCAGGGGCCGTCATGGCCGAACTTTTCGGCAAAATTACAGGGTGTAGCAAGGGCAAAGGCGGCTCCATGCATATGTGGAGCAATGAACTGGGTATTTATGGAGGGAACGGTATCGTCGCAGCACAAATGCCTATCGCTGCGGGTGTGGCCTTCTCCGTACAATACCAGGGGAAAGATACCGTTATCGCCTGCTATTTTGGCGATGGAGCCGTTGACGAGGGAGCATTCCATGAATCATTGAACCTGGCGGCAGTCTGGAAATTACCCATCGTCTATGTCTGCGAGAATAATCAATATTCTATGGGCATGGCTGTAGGAAAAGCCTGGGCTGTTGATAGCCTGCAGCCACGCGCGGCGGCGTACAATATGCCCAGTGATCAGGTTGATGGCATGGACGTAATAGCCGTCTACGAGTCGATGAAACAGGCTGTAGAGCATGCCAGGGGCGGTGGGGGACCTGTGTTACTCGAGATCAAAACCTACCGTTTCCGTGGACACTCCATGACGGATCCCGCCTATTATCGCACCCGCGAGGAAGAGCACCAGTGGCGTACCACGCGTGACCCCATAGGCATTTTTGAGAAGAAATTACTGGACACCGGTCTGGCTACCCAGGCTGAATTTGATGATAATGATGCCAGGGCAACACAGGTTTCCGAAGATGCGGCAGAATTTGCCGAGAATAGCCCCGACCCTTCACTTGAAGAACTCTATACTGACGTAATGATTGATAACTCTACAGCTCTCACTTATCGCTACGAGAGGAAATAGCAAAAGATGCGTACAATGACCTATCGAGATGCGCTCCGTGAAGCCATCCGCGAGGAGATGCTGCGCGACGAACGTGTCTTCATTATGGGCGAAGATATTGCCGGTTATGGTGGCACCTACGCTGTCACCAAAGGACTTTATGAGGAATTTGGCGAGAAACGTGTTCGAGACACTCCTCTGGCAGAAGAGGTTATTACAGGAGTAGCGATCGGCGCTGCGCTGGGCGGGTTGCGGCCTATCCTGGAACTGATGACCATCAATTTTAGTTTACTCGCCTCTGATCTACTTGTGAACAGTGCCGCCAAAATGCGTTATATGTTTGGTGGCCAGCCTGCTGTGCCTTTTGTCGTACGTATGCCATCTGGCGGAGGCGCGCAGCGAGCCGCGCAACACTCACAATTGTTTGAGACGTGGTATGCCCATATTCCAGGGCTGAAAGTGGTTATGCCTGCGACCCCTTACGACGTCAAAGGGATGCTCAAAGCGGCGGTACGCGATCCTGACCCGGTTCTCTTCATCGAACATGAACTGCTCTACAATATAAGAGGTGAGGTGCCCGATGAGAGCGTTGAATATACCGTACCACTCAATCTCGGAGAGGTGAAGCGCCCGGGACGCGATGTAACTATTATCACCTTTTCGCGTATGGTGCATGTCTCATTACAGGCCGCTGAAGACCTGGCTAAAGAAGGTATCGAGGCTGAAGTAATCGATCTCAGGAGCATTCGCCCCATCGACATTGACCTGCTCGTCGATTCAGTGAAGAAGACAAACCGCGTAGTGATTGCTGAAGAAGGCTGGAAGTATTATGGGACGGGCCAGGGTCTGGCTGCGCTTATTTACGAACATGCTTTTGACTATATGGACGCTCCCATTCAGCACGTAACTGGCGCTGATGTGCCCATGCCCTACTCGAAAGTTTTGGAACGTGCTGCTATCCCCAAAAAGAGCGATATTGTCGATGCAGTGAAGGCGATTGTCCCTTCGGCCCTCATTCACAGGTAACTCGGAGAGTATTGTATGAAAAAAGTAGAAATGCCCAAGATGGGCGATAGCATGGAAGAGGGCAAGATTCTTCACTGGATCAAAAAAGAAGGTGAGGAAGTTAAAAAGGGAGAGATGTTGGCGGAGGTTGAGACAGATAAAGTCAATATTGAGATAGAAGCTTTTGCCGGTGGAGTATTGCGCAAGATACTGGTGCCCGAGGGTAATTCAGCGCCTGTCGGTGCAGAGATCGCACTGATTGGCGCACTCGATGAGCCACTGCCTGATTATCTTAATGCGAACGGAGCGGGAGCAAGTGGTCAACGACAAGGGCCATTAGTCAACCCACTCCAACCCTCACCTCGACAAACACAGAGCAATCAACAATACAAGGAGGATTTACCTGTGCGAGCTTCTGTGGGTCTCAGCCCGGAACCCACGAGTGGAGCTTCTGCGGTAAAACGCCAGGGTCGCATTTTTATCTCGCCTCTTGCTCGTCGACTTGCAGATGAGAAACACCTGGACTATGCCATACTGCAGGGAACAGGTCCCAATGGGCGCATCATTAAAATGGATATTGAGGCCGCTTTAAGTCAACAGCGGTCAGCAGTTGCCACGGCACCTGCCCCTCAGGCGGAATCGGTTACTCCTTTAGCTGCGCAACCAGTGCCTCCACCGGTGCCTGCCACCATAGATAGTGGCGAAGTGATTGAGATCCCACTCACCACTATGCGACGCGCCATCGCCAGGCGTCTAAGCCAGAGTATGCAAACTGCGCCACACTTCTACATCACCAGCGTTATCGACACGGACAAACTAGCTACCTTCCGACAGCAGATAAACGAATATGCCGCGAATGATCCGGCACCTGTCAAGGTCAGTTATAACGATCTGATTGTCAAAGCTGTGGCAAAGGCATTAGTGCGCATTCCCCAGGTGAATATCTCATTTGCAGAAGATCGCCTCTTGCAGAAGAAGCAGGTACATATTGGTGTCGCTGTCGCTGTTGAACAGGGCCTGATCGTCCCTGTCTTACGCAATGCAGATCAGCGCGGTATTCTTGACATAGCCCGTGAGACGCAGCGCCTGGCAGAGTCGACTCGCGAAGGTAAGCTTCGACCAGAAGAGTTCAGCGGAGGCACCTTCACTGTAAGTAACCTGGGGATGTACGATGTTGATAGTTTCACTGCTGTCATTAATCCGCCTGAATCGGCTATTCTTGCTGTTGGCTCGATTACTCCGACTCCTGTAGTCGTCGATGGTCAGGTGGTGGTGCGCAACCGCATGAAGGTAACGCTCTCTTCAGACCACCGCGCAATTGATGGCGCGACTGCCGCGCGTTTCTTGCAGGAGGTTAAACGCTTGCTGGAGGAACCATTCGGGTTGGTACTTTGATGCATTGGGGGGAAGTGTTCATGTCCACACGTACAATCAATAGTGTAACTCTGACGCTTATTCAGGGAGATATCGTTAAGATACAGGCGGATGCTATCGTCAATGCTGCAAATAGTGCGCTTGCGGGTGGTGGTGGTGTTGATGGCGCCATTCACCGCGCGGGCGGACCAAGCATTATGCAGGCTTGCCGCGAGATAGGAGGGTGCCCAACAGGAAGTGCTGTGGCAACAACTGGCGGGAGACTCTCCGCGAAGTATGTTTTTCATGCGGTTGGGCCAATCTATCGCGGGAGCGCAGAAGACGAGCGCTACCTGAAGAGCGCCTACCAGAGTTGTCTCAACCTGGCAGAACTCTATAAGATTGAGAGCATTGCCTTTCCCTCGCTTAGTACTGGCGTTTACGGCTATCCCTTGCGCCTGGCTGCTCCCATCGCGCTACACACCATCATTGAGCATATCAGGAAACCTACAACTCTCAAGCAGGTAATGATGGTTCTATTTGGGGAAAGTTCTTATCAGGCGTTTGCCGACACGCTGGAGAAAATGGACTTGTGAGTTATCGGAGCAAGGGCAAGCCCTACTCTACACCATCATCTTTTTCCACCTCGACAGTGACCTTGCCGCGCAGTCCAGTCACAGCGGTAGTATGGGCAGGGGGATCCCACTCAAACGATATCTTCTGACGTTTGATAGGTACTTCCGCCTGTAGCTTGTCCCAACGGTCCTCGCGAGACATGCGAATCTCAACATGTTGCTCGTCTATATCTAAACGACGCGAGATCGCGGTTAGAAGATCGGATTTGATCAGTTCCAGCAGCTCAGGATTCACCTTGATGCGATCTTGCACCAGCACAACCTTCAGACGTTCTTTTGCAAGCTCACTTGGCGTGGGCTTCTTTCGTCCTGATATGAAACTAAAAATACCCATAATATCTGTCCCCTTTTCAGGATGGCTAAGAACGAACGCGCCTTTCAGCCAGCGCTGGGCCAAACCCAACAAAGCGTCGCAGCCTCTCCAAAAGTGATGGTACTTCCGTTACCTCATCAAGGGGAATCTCTTCGCCCATGATACGCTGGGCGGCATTCAGGAATGAGCGGCCTGCCCGAGAACGTTTATCATAGACGATAGGTTCACCTTTGTTGGTTGCCACAATGATCATTTCATCTTCAGGGACAATACCAAGCAGATCAATCCCCAGCACTTCTAAGACATCAGCTACGTCCATCATGTCTCCGCGTTTGACCATTTCAGAGCGTAGCCTATTGAGAATCAACCGTGGCTCAGGTTTTCCAGCGGCCTCCACCAGGCCGATGATGCGGTCCGCGTCGCGCACCGAGGCCATCTCTGGATTGGCCACGATGATAATCTCATCTGCACCTACAATCGCATTGCGGAACCCCTGCTCAATACCAGCCGGAGAGTCGATCACCACAAAATCGAACTCTGCGCGCAGTTGTTGGCAGAGTTGCTCCATCTGAACACTGTTGACGGCATTTTTATCGCGTGTCTGGGCAGCAGGAAGCAAATGGAGTTCAGGAAGCCTTTTATCTTTAATCAACGCTTGCCGTAAACGACACTGACCCTCAACCACATCGACAAGATCATAGACAATGCGATTCTCCAATCCCAGAACAGCATCCAGATTACGCAGGCCAATGTCCGAATCCACAACGGCCACCCTTTTCCCTTGCAGCGCAAGAGCAGTACCAATATTCGCGGTAGTTGTGGTTTTTCCGACACCGCCCTTCCCTGACGTGATGGTTATCACCCGACTATCCATAAAACACGCTCCATGCAAAGCTACGGTTTACACTCACGACCGTTAAGATCGCTTCTACTGATACAAACTAGAAAGCGCTAGCCATCAGGCCATAGTTGAGTCACTATTTGCGTGGTGGGCGACCATTGATCCAGGTGTCGACCACAATGCGTCCATTTCTGATTGCCGCGACTTCCGGAAGGGTCTGCATTTCCCCACCTTCTGGTGGCCGTGAGAGCAGGTGCGCTATGCGCAACTGCACAGGGGCCAGATGCAGCGAACAAACATACGCATTTTCATTGTCGGGATAGCCGGCATGAACCATCCCTCGTAACACGCCCCAGACGATGATATCCCCGCCTGCTACGATTTCCGCACCAGGATTGACATCACCCAGAATGACGATGTTACTGGCATGATGAACAGCTTGACCAGAACGGATTGTTCGTCGCAAAAAAAGAGTATCATCTGTTTCGCGTGGGTCACGCTGAGTCTCAAGAATTTCACTCATTGTAACTGTATTTGAAGCCATATCGTTTGAGGAGACAGTTCCTGCCTCAGCATATTTGTGCGCTGGGGTGACCTGTTCTAACGACGTCACCGACATTTGATAGTGTGCCAGGAGATCTTCAAGTTGTGTTCTTTCGCTCATACGGAGCATGCGACGACTGGTATCCAACGCCAGTGAAGCACCACGGAAAAAGCCTGGTGCTTCTGCAAGCCGGTCAGAAAGTGCGTTAAGTAATTCGCTAAAAGGGGTTTCCGGCTCCAGAGTTAAAAGCAAGCCATTGCGTGTCCCCTTGATAGCAACATATCCTTGCACAGACTGCTTCTCCTCTCTGCCCGATCTGCTATCCTCTTCGGAAGTTACTCTCTCTGAAGTATCCTCCGTTCCCATAAAGCCCCCATTTCACTTCTGGCAGCAGGGTTCTATGAACTCACTAATATGTACTCTTGTTTGAAATAACCAGGAGTATCGTAACACAATACAGTATAAAGCGTCCAGTTAACAAAACGCAATACACACGTACTTCTAGCTATTCAAGACACGGTACTTTGCATGTGAATCACCGCTGCAATACAATAACGCCAGGTCAACTATATGAAAACGGACGAATTGAATAAGATGACTGACTTTATGAAATTTCCTACGATGATCCCCAATTTTTCGCATCTCAAAGACGCTAGAAGACCACACTACAATTTGAGCGAATTGCGTGCATTTCTACCCTCTGTGAGATATAATAATGATAAACGTGACCATAAAAAGCCCATACTATTGAAACTTCAGGTTTCAGTCGAAGTCTGAGGATTCTGGTACACCTGTCACAGGCCCAGAAAGCAGGTACACTTACATGCATAAAGAACCAGCCAATATACTTTGGCTACAAAATAATAATAACAATACGCCGCAGCGGCAACAAAATCAGTTGCGTCCCAGTGGGCGTCAAAACGGGCAAACTCCCCAGGGAGGAGGCTCGTCTAATTTAAATCGATGGCTACTTGTCATTGTTCTGGTTATGCTTGGGATTTATGCATACTCGTTTTTCAGCCAGAATAACAACAACAATACAAACCAGGTCGATCAAATCACCTATAGTGCCTACTACGACCAGATCAACGCGGAGCACATCAAAACAGCCGTTTTTAACGGGCAGGTTGATATCACTGGTGAATTCACTCAACCTGTTGATTCATACACCCAGTATCGGGTGGTGCAACTTCCAAATGGTGACCCCCAACTCCCGCAAGTGCTACAAAATAAAGGCGTCACTATTTCCTCTCAGCAACCC
>WNFW01003571.1_pt1 | contig 20705 bp, 17 predicted proteins | sample 5400131 | NCBI WGS metagenome assembly WNFW01 (sample SAMN13153362, study PRJNA577476) | soil metagenome | isolation source: 20 cm soil or saprolite under grassland replicate 1 | place: USA:California | collected 2016-06-15 | reverse complement strand
TCATGCCCAAGACGCGCATCGGCAACAACGTCAAGATCCAGAATAACGTCTCGGTGTACGAGGGCGTCGAGCTCGAGGACGACGTCTTCTGCGGCCCGTCGTGCGTCTTCACCAACGTGATGAACCCGCGCAGCCACGTCCCCCGCAAGCACGAGTATCGGAAGACGCTCGTCAAGCGCGGCGCCTCGATCGGCGCCAACGCCACCGTCGTGTGCGGCGTGACACTCGGCGAGTACGCGTTCATCGGCGCCGGAGCCGTCGTCACCTCCGACGTGCCGCCGTTCGCGCTGATGGTCGGCGTCCCCGCGCGCCGCATCGGATGGATGTGCCAGTGCGGCGAGCGGCTGCAGCCGGCCACGGGCCAGGCCGCGTGCGCGGTGTGCGGCGCCCGCTACGCCGAAGCCGGCGGCGCCCTGCGCATGACCGAACCGCCGCGCGCGCGCCCGTGAACGTCCCGCTGTTGGACCTCGTCGCCCAGTACCGGGCGATCAAGGACGAAGTGTGGCCCGCGCTCGAGCGGGTCATCGAGTCCCAGCAATTCATTATGGGCCCCGCCATCGCGGAGCTCGAGGCCGCCGTGGCGAAGCGGTCGCACGCCCGGCACGGCATCGGCTGCGCCAGCGGGACCGATGCGCTCCTCCTCCCGCTGAAGGCGCTGAACCTGAAGCCGGGCGACGAGGTCATCACGACCCCGTTCACGTTCTTCGCCACCGCGGGCACGATCCACAACGCCGGCGGTACGCCCGTCTTCGTGGACATCGAGCCCGACACCTTCAACATCGATCCGCGCGCGGTCGAGGCGGCCCTGACCCCGCGCACGCGCGCCATCGTGCCCGTCCACCTCTTCGGCCAGATGGCGAACATGGAGCGCCTGCTGGCGGTCGCCGAGCGGCACGGCCTCAAGGTCATCGAGGACGCCTGCCAGGCCATCGGCGCCCGGCGCTCCATCGACGGCGAGTGGCGGGTGGCGGGGGAGCTGGGGTGGGTCACCGCGTATTCCTTCTTCCCCAGCAAGAACCTGGGCGCTTGGGGCGACGCCGGCATGATGGTGACCTCCGACGACGCCGTCGCCGAACGGCTGCGCCGCCTGCGCCTCCACGGTGGGGCCAAGCAGTACCACCACGACGAGGTCGGGACCAATTCCCGGCTGGATACTCTGCAGGCGGCTGTGCTGCTGGCGAAGCTTCCCCACCTCGCCGCCTGGTCGGGAAAGCGGCGCGAGCACGCGACCTACTACTCGGAGGCGTTCGCGGGGCAGAGGGGCGTCACGCCGCCGGTCGTCGACCGGGCCAACGAGCACATCTTTCATCAATACACGCTGCGCGTGGAGCGCCGCGACGCTCTGCAGGCGCACCTCAAGGCCAAGGGCATCGGGTGCGCGGTCTACTATCCCGTCCCGCTGCACCGTCAGGAATGCTTCGCGTCGCTCGGCTACGCGGAAGGCCGGTTCCCGGTGAGCGAGCGCGCCGCGCGCGAGGTGCTGTCCCTGCCGATCTACCCGGAGCTGACGCGCCCTCAGCTGGACACCGTGGTGGGCGCGATCCGTGAGTTTTACCGGTGAGCCGGCTGCGGCTCGGCGTGGTGGGGGCGGGGGCGTGGGGTCGGAACCACGTCCGGACGGCGGCGGGACTGGCCGACGCCGAGCTCGCGGCGGTGTGCGACACCAGCGAGCCGACGCGCCAGCGTCTCGCCCGGCAATACCCGGCGACGCTCGTGACCGCCGACCTGAACGAGCTGCTCGGCCGGGTGGACGCGGTCATCATCGCCGCGCCGGCGGGCACCCACGCCGCCCTCGCCCGTCGCTGCATCGAGGCGGGAAAGCCGTGTCTCGTCGAGAAACCATTCGCCTTGACCACCAAGGACGCGGAAGCGGTCGCCGCCGCCGCCGCGAGCCGCAAGGTCCCGGTGCTCGCGGGACATCTGCTGCTCTTTCATCCCGCGGTGGAGAAGCTCAAGGTGCTGGTCGCCGCCGGCGAGCTGGGGCAGCTCTTCTATCTGTACGGGATGCGGCTCAACCTGGGGCAGGTGCGCCAGGACGAGAACGCCCTGTGGAGCTTCGGCCCCCACGACGTCTCGGTCGCCCTGTATCTGCTCGACGAGATGCCGGTGCGGGTCGCCGCGCAAGGGCGCTGCTATCTCCAGCCGCAGGTCGAAGACGTGGTGTTCGTGACGATCGAGTTCCAGAGCGGCGTGCTGGCCCACGTGCAGCTCTCGTGGCTCGACCCGCACAAAGTCCGCAAACTGACTGTGGTGGGATCCAAGAAAATGGTGGTGTTCGACGATATGGAGGCGCGCGAAAAGCTGCGGGTCTACGATAAGGGCGTGGAGCGGCCGCCCGAGTACGCCTCGTACGGCGAGGCGCTGACGATCCGTGAGGGGGACATCTTCATCCCCAACATCGCCAACGTGGAGCCGCTCGCCGCGGAGCTGAGCCACTTCGTGCGCGTGGCGCGGGGCACCGAGCCGCCGCGCACGGGAGCCGCCGACGGCGTGCGCGTGGTGCGCGTCCTGGAGGCGGCGTCGCGCTCGCTCGCGGGCGGCGGCGCGCCGGTGACGCTGTGAGCCGCGCCGCCGCCGCGGTCTCCGCCGCCGACACGCTGCTCGCCAAGGCGCGCGACCGCACGGCCCGCTTCGGGGTCGTGGGGCTCGGCTACGTCGGACTGCCCCTGGCGATGGAGCTGGTGCACGCCGGTTATGCGGTGATCGGTTTCGACCTGAGCAAGAGCGTGGTGGAGGGGGTGAACGCCGGAACCTCCCACGTGCAGGACGTCCCGTCCAAGCTCGTCGCGGAAGCGGTGAAGGCCGGGAAGCTCTCCGCCACGACCGATCTGGCGCGGCTCAAGGAGCCCGACGCCATCTCCATCTGTGTGCCCACGCCCTTGTCCAAGACCAAGGACCCGGACGTCAGCTACGTGCTGGCCGCCACCGAGTCGGTCAAGAAGGTCCTGCGGCGGGGCCAGCTCGTGGTGCTGGAGTCGACCACCTACCCGGGGACGACGCGCGAGCTGCTGCTCCCGGCGTTCGAGCGCACGGGGCTGAAGGTGGGCGAGGATTTCTTCCTCGCGTTCTCGCCCGAGCGCGTGGACCCGGGCAACAGGAAATGGAATACCCGCAACACGCCCAAGGTCGTGGGCGGCATCACGGCCGCGTGCCTGCGCGTCGTGACGGCACTCTATGCGCCGGCGATCGAGACCCTTGTGCCTGTGTCGTCAACGGAGGCGGCGGAGCTGGTCAAGATCCTCGAGAACACGTTCCGCAGCGTGAACATCGGGCTCGTCAACGAGATGGCGATCGTGTGTGACAAGCTCGGCGTGGACGTGTGGGAGGTGATCGACGCGGCGGCCACGAAGCCGTTCGGGTTCATGAAGTTCACGCCGGGCCCCGGCGTGGGCGGGCACTGCATCCCGCTCGATCCCCACTACCTCGCCTGGAAGATGCGCACCCTGAACTACCGCACCCGCTTCATCGAGCTCGCCGGCGAGATCAACGCCGAGATGCCCGAGTACTGGGTCGGGCGGGTCGTGGACGGCCTCAACGAGCGCGGCAAGGCGGTGCGCGGCAGCCGGGTGCTGGTGCTGGGCGTCGCCTACAAGAAAGACATCGAGGACATCCGCGAGAGCCCCGCGCTCGACGTGATCCGGCTGCTGCAGCAGCGCGGCGCCGACGTCGAGTATCACGACCCGCACGTCCCGCGGTTCCGGGAGGACGGCGTCGAGCTCGTGTCGCTGCCGCTCACGGCGGAGATCCTGCGGCGTGCCGACTGCGTGGTGATCGTCACCGACCACACGGCTATCGATTACGCCCTGGTCGCGCGGGAGGCGGCCCTGATCGTGGACACGCGCCACGTGCTGCCCCGGCGCCCCGAGGAAGACCGGTGAAGGTCGCCGTCGTCGGGACGGGGTACGTCGGGCTGGTGCTCGGCGCCTGCCTCGCCGAGACCGGCAACGACGTCCTCTGTGCCGACGTCGATGCGGCGAAGATCGGGGGACTGCAGCACGGCAAGCTGCCGATCTACGAGCCCGGGCTCGAGCCCCTCGTCGTCCATAACCTCCGCGAGGGCCGTCTCACCTTCACGACCGACGTGGGACAGGCGGTGGAGCGGTCGGACGTGGTCTTCATCGCCGTCGGCACGCCGCCCGACGAGGACGGGTCGGCGGACCTCCGGCACGTGCTCGATGTGGCGGGCACGATCGGCCGGCGCATGAACGCACCCAAGATCGTGATCACCAAGAGCACCGTCCCCGTGGGTACCGCCGAGCGGGTGCGCGCGGAGATCGCCAAGCACACCACGACGCCGTTCCACGTCTGCTCCAATCCCGAGTTCCTGAAGGAAGGCGCCGCGGTCGAGGATTTCATGAAGCCCGACCGTGTCGTGGTGGGCGTCGACTCCGACGAGGCGGCCCGCGTGCTCGAGGAGCTGTACGCGCCGTTCGTGCGCACCGGCAATCCCCTCATCTTCATGGATCTCCCCTCGGCGGAAATGACGAAGTACGCGGCCAACGCCATGCTGGCGACGCGCATCTCCTTCATGAACCAGATCGCCCAGCTGTGCGAAGCCGTGGGCGCCGACGTCACGCAGGTGCGGCGCGGCGTCGGCACGGACCGGCGCATCGGCCCCGCGTTCCTCTTCCCGGGCCCCGGCTACGGTGGGTCCTGCTTCCCCAAGGACGTGCAGGCGCTGATCCGCTCGGGCGACGAGCACGAGGTGCCGCTCGACATCCTGCAGACCGTGCAGGCCGCGAACGACCGGCAGAAGCGCGTGCTGTTCGACAAGCTGCGCCGGCACTTCGACGACAAAGTCCGCGGCCGGACGGTGGCCGTGTGGGGGCTCGCCTTCAAGGCTGAAACGGACGACGTGCGCGACAGCCCGGCCCTGGCCCTCGTCGATCTCCTGCTGCAGGACGGCGCGACGGTGCGGGTGCACGATCCCGCGGCGCTCACCACCGCCCGCCGCGTCCTCGGCGACCGCGTCACCTACGCCGAGCACGCCTACGACGCCCTCGCGGGCGCGGACGCGCTGGCGATCGTCACGGAATGGCTCGAGTACCGCAACCCCGATTTCGCCCGCATCCGCCAGCTGCTGCGCCGGCCGCTGATCGTGGACGGGCGCAACCTCTACGAGCCTGACCGCCTCGCCCGGCTCGGCTTCACCTACGACAGCCTCGGCCGCCGCCTGGCATGCGCCTCCTCGTAACCGGCGCCGCCGGGTTCCTCGGCAGCCACCTCTGCGACCGGCTGCTCGCGCAAGGACACACGGTGGTCGGGATGGACAACCTCATCACCGGAGCGCCCGCCAACCTCACCCACCTCGGGCACCACCGCGGCTTCCAGTTCATTCGTCACGACGTCAGCACCTTTATCGACGTCCCCGGTCCGGTGGACGGGATCCTGCACTTCGCCAGTCCGGCGAGCCCCATCGACTACCTCGAGTACCCGATCCCGACTCTCAAGGTGGGCGCGCTGGGCACGCACAATGCCTTGGGGCTCGCCAAAGCGAAGGGGGCGCGCTTCCTGCTGGCGTCCACGTCGGAGGTGTACGGCGATCCGCTCGTCCACCCGCAGCCGGAGACCTACTGGGGCAACGTGAACCCGGTCGGCCCGCGCGGCGTGTACGACGAAGCGAAGCGCTTCGCCGAGGCGATGACGATGGCCTACCACCGCTACCACGGTCTCGATACCCGCATCGTGCGGATCTTCAATACCTACGGGCCGCGGATGCGCCCCCGGGACGGTCGCGTGGTGTCGAACTTCATTGTTCAGGCGCTCAAGGGGGAGCCACTCACCATCTACGGGGACGGCTCGCAGACGCGCTCGTTCTGCTATGTCGACGACCTCATCGAGGGAATCGTGCGGCTGTTCGAGCGGGGGGACGCCGACCCCACCAACATCGGCAACCCCCACGAGTTCACCGTGCGCCAGCTCGCCGAGCGCGTGCTGGCGCTCACCGACAGCCACAGCGCCATCGTCGAGCAACCGCTGCCCGTGGACGATCCCAAAGTCCGGCAGCCGGACATCACGCGGGCGCGGCAGCGCCTGAGCTGGGAGCCGCAGGTGCCGCTCGAAGAGGGGCTGCGCCGGACGATCGGCTATTTCCGCGACATCGTCGGGCGATGAGCGGCCGGGTCCTCGTCACCGGGGCCGCGGGATTCATCGGCTCACACGTGTGCGAGGCCCTCGTCGCCCGGGGTGACGACGTCGTCGGCGTCGACAACTTCGATCCCTTCTATCCTCGCGCGGTGAAAGAGGCGAACCTCGCGGCGCTGCGCGCGGGCCCGCGATTCCGCCTCGTCGAGGCCGACGTGGCGCGCGACGCGCTGCCGCTGGGCGAGGTGCGGGCGGTACTGCACCTGGCCGCGAAACCGGGGGTCCGCCCCTCGCTCGAAGATCCCGCCGCCTACCTGGAAGCGAACGTCGTGGGAACGGGGCGGGTGCTCGAGGCGGCGCGGCGCGCCGGGGTGCCCGCCGTCGTCCTCGCGTCGTCCTCGTCGGTGTACGGGGAGACGACGCCCGCGCCCTTTGCCGAGGATGCGCCGGCGACCGCCCCGATCTCGCCGTACGCGGCGAGTAAGCGGGCGGCGGAGCTCGTCGCGCACGCGTTCGCACATCTGTACGGAATGCGGATCGCGTGCCTGCGGTACTTCACCGTGTACGGGCCCCGCCAGCGGCCCGACCTCGCGATCCACCGCTTCACCGCCGCCATCGCCCGGGGGGAGACGGTCGCGATGTACGGGGACGGGTCGAGCGAGCGGGACTACACCTATATTACGGACGCGGTCGCGGGCACCGTCGCGGCACTCGACTGGGTGGCGCGGGCGCCCGAACGGACGTGGACGGCGTTCAACATCGGCGGCGGTACCCGGGTGCGGCTCGACCGGTTGCTGCAGCTCATCGCCGAGGTGCTGGGCCGCGAGGCGCGGATCGAGCGTCGGTCCGACCAGCCCGGCGACGTCCCGCTCACCGCCGCCGACTTGCGCCGCGCGGCCCGCGAGTTGGGGTATCGCCCCCGCGTGGACATCGAGGACGGGATCCGCCGTTTCGCCCGCTGGTACGAGGAGACGCATGGACGTCAGTCCTGAGCATCAGGTCGGCCAGGCGCGGGAGCGCTTCCAGCTGCAGGACTACTACGGGGCGATTCACCTCCTCGAGGACGTGGTCGCGAGCGGCCGCGCATTCGCGGACGCGCACCACCTGCTGGGGTTGTCGTATTGCCTGGCGGGGCAGCCGGACAAGGCGCTCTCGCAGTTCGACCGGGCCCTGGGCCTCAACCCCAACTACGTCGAGGCGCTGATCCACCGGGCCCTGGTCCTCAACGAGCTGGGGCGGGAGGACGAGGCGATCGCCTGTCTGAGCCGGGCGGGGAGCGTCGGCGGGGAAGCGCGGCAGGGCTTCCCCGCGCACGTCGCCGCCAAGCTGGCCAACCAGCACGCGGCGCTCGGCGAAGCGTATTACGAGGCTGGCGGCCTGGTCGAGGCCATCGAAGAGTATCAGGTGGCCCTGAGCCTGGGACCCGCGTTCCACGATCTGCGGTATAAACTCGGCCGGCTGTTGCTCGAGTCGGGGCGGGTGCTGGACGCGCGCGAGCATTTCGAGGAGATCGTGCGCGTGCGCCCGCACTTCACCGACGCGGCGGCGATGCTGGGGCTCGCCTGCTATCTCGCGGGCGACGGGCTGGCGGCGCGCACGGTGTGGGAGGAATGCCGCGAGCGCCGGCCGGAGGACCCACGCGTGGAGGCCTACCTGGCGATGCTGGAGCGGAACGACTCGGCGCCGGCGCCGGCACCGCCCGCCAAGGTGTCGCGCGGCGGACGTCGCAAAAAGGCGTGAGGCGCAAGGCGCTGGCACTCCTCGCGCTCGCGCTGGCGTGCACCCGCAGCGCGGCGGACCACGAGGAGCTGGGGGACCGGGACTACGCCGCGGGCGCTTACGCCGACGCGCTCGCGGAGTATCGCCTCGGGCTGCGCGCCAACGCCGGCAGCGCGAGTCTCCACGCCAAGACCGCGGCGGCGGCGTTGCGGGTCGGCGACTACACGCTGGCCGCCGCCGAATACCGGGAGCTCGCCGCCGCCGACCGCTCCCGCGCCGACGAAGCGGCCGACGGACTGGAACGGGTCGTCCGCGCCGCCATCGACGGTGACGACCGCCTCGCGCTGGCCGCGGCGCTCACCGCGTTGCGCGAGGTGGCGCCCAGCCGCCCCTTGGGTCGTTACGCGCGTCTGGTCGCGCTCGACGCGGTGGACCGCGGGGACACCGCCGCCGCGCTGGCGTTCTTGCCGGTGGCCATCGCCGCGGCCGGAGACGGGCGCATCGCGGATTCGCTGCTGTATCTCTACGGCATGGCGACGCTGCGGGTCGGGGATTGCAGCACCGCCGTCGCGGTGTTCGAGGGGGTGCTGCGACGGCAGCGGGTCCCGAACGTCGTGGACCAGGCGCGGGCCGGGGTCGGTCAGTGCGCCCTGGTGCAGGGGCAGCAGGCGCTCGCGGCCGGCCACCCCGGCGACGCGGAGAACTGGTTCCGCATGGCCACCGCCCCGGGTGTGGACACGGACGTGGCGCGCGCCGGGCACCTCGGCCTGGGCGACGTGGCCCTCGCCCAGGGGGACGTCGGGGCCGCCATCGATCAGTATCAGCAGGCGCTCGTCGGCGGGACGCCGGGAGACTCGATCACCGTGAAGGCACGGGAAAAACTCAACACGCTGGGGAAGGCCGATACGGCCGGGCAGGTGAATCCATCGTGAGCCGGACTCGTCGCTGGGGGCTGGCGCTCGCCGTGCTCGGCCTCGCCGCGTGCCATCACCGCGCACGGCCGGCCGCCCCGCGGCCCGCGCCGGATCCGCTGGTCCAGCTCGCCGAGGCGCGTCGTGAGTTCCGCCGCGGCAAGTTCTCCAAAGCGCTGCAGCTGTTCCAGCGGCTCACCTTCGAGCTGCCGGCGGGCGACCCCGCGGTGCCCGAAGTCCACTACGACCTCGCCGAGTGCTACTTCCAGACCGGCGACTTCGTGACCGCGGCGCACGAGTTCCGGCAGACCGCCGACCAGTATCCGGCGAGCGACTTCGCGCCGACGGCGCTATTGCGCGCCGGAGACGCCAACCTGCGGCTGTGGCGCCGGCCCGAGCTCGACCCGTCCTATGGCGAGGCCGCCCTGGCCATCTACCAGGAGCTCGCCGGCCGCTACCCCGGGAGCAGCGCCGCCACGCGCGCGCAGCTCCACGTGCGCCAGCTGCGGGATGGGTTCGCCGACAAGGCCTACAAGAACGGCCTCTTTTACTTCCGCCGCCGCGCCTGGGACTCCGGCATCATCTACTTCAAGAATGTGATCGCCACCTATCCGGAGACCGCGCGCGCGGGCGACGCGCTGTTGCGGCTCGCCGATACCTACAAGGCGATCGACTACAAAGACGAGCTGCGGGAGACGTGCGCGCACCTGCAGCGGTATTACCCGCAGGCCGCGGCGCGGGCGAAAAGCTGCCCCGCCGACTCCAGTACCGCCGCCCGGTAGCCGCATGGACACCCTGTTCGGGGGGTCGTTCGACCCGGTGCATCTCGGGCACCTGGTCGCCGCGGAAGCGGCCGCCGAGGCCCTGGGGATGCGCGTGCGGCTCATGCCGGCGCGCGAGCAGCCGTTCAAGCGGGCCGCGCACATCGCCACGCCGGAGCAGCGCGCCGAGATGCTGGACCTCGCCGTCGTCGGCAATGCCCGGCTCACCGTCGAGCGGATCGAGCTCGGCCTGCCGGCCCCGTCGTACACGGTGCTCACGTTGCGGGCGCTGGCGGCCCGGGAGCCGGGGAACCGGTTTACGTTGTTATTGGGGGCGGATGCGGCGGCGGAGCTGTCGCAGTGGTACGAAGTGGAATCCCTCCCCACGCTCGCCGACGTCGTCGTCTTTGGGGGCGGTCGATTCGTTATCTCGTGCCCGACGCCGTGCGGGAGTACGTCGCGGCGCACGGGCTGTATCGATAGAGGGGGCATGAGCCTGTTTACGAAGGTGTTCGGGACGCGCTTCAAGCGGGAGCTGAAGCGGATCCGCCCGATCGTCGAAGCCATCCACCGGCACGAGCAATCCTACAAGGACTACTCGGACGCCCAGCTCCAGGCGCAAACCGCCCGGATCCGGGAGCAGATCGCCGCCGGCACCGGCGCGCTGGCGGCCGAGGTGGAGCGGCTCAAGCGCGCCAAGCACGACTGCCCCGACCCCGACGAGCGCGCCGTCCTCGCCGACCAGCTCGGCCGGGCGGACCGCGACTACGCCCGCGCGCTCCGCGCGGCGCTCGACGCGTTGCTTCCCGAAGCCTACGCGACCGTCCGCGAGGCCTCCCGGCGGCTGTTGGGGAGCACCGTCGACGTCACCGGGCACACCCTCACCTGGGACATGGTGCCGTACGACGTGCAGCTCATCGGCGGCATCGTGCTGCACCAGGGCAAGATCGCGGAGATGGCGACGGGCGAGGGGAAAACCCTGGTCGCCACGCTGCCGCTGTACCTGAACGCGCTGGCGGGGCGCGGCGCGCACCTCGTCACCGTCAACAATTACCTCGCGCGGCGCGACTCGCAGTGGATGGGGCATCTGTTCAAGTGGCTCGGCCTGACGGTGGGCTGCATCGACGACACGCAGCCCGCGTCGCCCGAGCGCCGCGCCGCCTACCTCTGCGACCTCACGTACGGCACGAACAACGAATTCGGGTTCGACTACCTGCGCGACAACATGGTGCGCTCGCCCGAGGAACGGGTGCAGCGCGGTCACTACTTCGCGATCATCGACGAGGTGGACTCGATCCTGATCGATGAAGCCCGGACGCCGCTCATCATCTCCGGGGCGGTCGGCGCTGAATCCGACGAGAAGTACGCGCTCTACAACGCCCAGGTCATTCAGCTGGTGCGCCGGCAGACCGCCGTCGTCAACGACCTGCTCGCCAAGGCCGAGCGGCTCCTCGCCGACGAGAAGACGGCGTACGACGGCGCCCGGTTGCTGTACCAGTCGCAGCTCGGCATGCCCAAGAACAAGAAGCTGCTGAAGCTGCTGCAGGAGCCGGGCGTGAAGCAGCTCGTGCAACGCGTGGAGCTCGACCACCTCGCCGATCGCAAGCTCCCGGCGCGCGACCAGAAGATGCGCAATATCGAGGAGGACCTCTACTTCGTCCTCGACGAGCGCGGCCACTCCGTGCACCTCACCGACCGCGGCATCGAGACCATGTCGCCGCAGGACCCGACGCTGTTCGTCGTCCCCGATATCTCTCAGGCCGTCCACGACCTCGAGCACGACGACCAGCTGTCGCCCAAGGAAAAGATCGAACGGCGCCGGGCGGTCGAAACCGAGTACGCGCAGAAGAACGAGATCCTGCACATCATCCACAAGCTGCTCCAGGCCCACGTCCTCTACGAGAAGGACGTGGATTACGTGGTCCAGGAGGGGCAGGTCTTCATCGTGGACGAGTTCACCGGCCGGCTGATGCCGGGGCGGCGCTGGTCCGACGGCCTGCATCAGGCGGTGGAAGCGAAGGAGGGCGTGGTGGTGCGCGAGGAGACGCAGACCCTCGCGACCATCACCATCCAGAACTACTTCCGCATGTACGAGAAGCTCGCCGGCATGACGGGGACGGCCGAGACCGAAGAGACCGAGTTCTACCAGATCTACAAGCTGGAAGTCGTGGTGATCCCGACGAACCGCCCGGTGCGGCGCGTGGACAAGCACGACCTCGTGTTCAAGACGCGCCGCGAGAAGTACACCGCGGTGATCGAGGAGATCGAGCGCGTCCACAAGCGCGGGTTGCCGGTGCTCGTCGGCACGGTGAGCGTCGACGTGTCGGAGACGCTGGCGCGCATGTTGAAGCGGCGCGGCCTGAAGCACGAAGTACTCAACGCCAAGTACCACGAGCGCGAGGCCGAAATCGTCGCTCAGGCGGGCCAGCCCGCCGCCGTGACGATCGCGACCAACATGGCCGGCCGCGGTACGGACATCAAACTCGGCCCGGGCGTCAAGAAGTGTCAGGTGTGCGGCATCCGCGCCCGCGGTGAACCGGCGTTCGGCCAGGTCGCCGAGCGGGCGGACCTGACGGCCGAGAAGATCGCCGAGCTCGGCTGCGACGACGACCCGCCGTGCGGGCTCGTCATCATCGGCACGGAGCGCCACGAGGCGCGCCGCATCGACCGCCAGCTGCGCGGCCGCTCCGGCCGCCAGGGCGACCCCGGGCAGAGCATCTTCTTCCTCTCGCTGGAAGACGATCTCATGCGGCTGTTCGGGTCCGACCGCATCGCCCGCTGGATGGACAAGACCGGCGCCACGTCGTTCCGCTGCACCACCTGCGGCGAGCACCAGGACAAGCAGACGGAGAAATGCCTCCACTGCGGCCGCACCGGCACCCTCGTCGAAGAGAGCGAGGTCATCACCCACCCGTGGGTGACGGGCGCCATCGGCCAGGCCCAGAAGCGCGTCGAGCTCCAGAACTTCCAGGCCCGCAAGCGCCTCCTCGAGTACGACGACGTCATGAACCAGCAGCGGGAAGTGATTTATTCCCTGCGGCTGTTCGCGCTCGAGGGTGGGGAAGAGCTCAAGGCGGAAGCGCTGCGCATGGTGGAGAGCGCGGTCGCGCGGCTCGCCGTGGAAGCAACGACCGCGTATAAGGACCCGGTCGAATGGGACCGCGCCCTGATCGAGACCGAGTTCCTACAGCGGTTCCTGCTCGCCATTCCCGGGATCACCGACCCCGCCAAGATCCGCCACGTCGACGACCTGGTCCGCGCGGCGCAGGAGGCGGCGCGCGAGGCGTTCCGGGCGAAGATCGAGTACATGAAGGACCTCGAAACCAAGCTCGTCGGCGTGACGCGGCTCGCCGAGCAGGCGCTCGCCCAGACGACGCTCGGCGTCATCGACGAGAAATGGAAGGACCACCTCTACGATCTCGACCAGCTGCGGGCCGCCATCCAGTACCGCGCCTGGGGCCAGAAGGACCCGCTCATCGAGTACAAGTCGGAAGCGTTCGAGATGTTCAAGGGGTTGATGCACGACCTCGAGACCTCGCTCGCCGAGCGCTGGCTCAAGCTCCAGGTGCAGGTGGGGCCGCCGCCGGCCGCGGGCAAGACGATGACGGGCCCGCTGGGTGGCGCACCGTCCCCGAAGCCGGCGAAGATGGTGGCGAGCAAGCCGGCCGCCGACGGCCTCATCGCCGAGCCCACGGCGACCGGCCCCCGGCCGCCGGCAGCGTCCCCCGGCGTGCCCGTCGCGGCCAACAATCCCTACGCGGGCGTCGGCCGCAACGACCCGTGTCCGTGCGGGAGTGGGAAGAAGTTCAAGAAGTGTCACGGGGCGGCTGCCTAAGCGCGGAACGCGGAAGGAGGAACGCGGAACATCACGGGCGGGATCGAACCTCGAAGGAGCTGTTCCGCGTTCCGCGTTCCCACTTCCGCGTTGTTTCGGTACTACGATATCCGCCGTCCCCTCCTACGTTTCCCCCATGCCCCTCCGCCTCGCCGAGCACCCCGAACACGACCGTCCCCGGGAGCGTTTCTGGGCGGTCGGCGCGGCCGCGTTGACGGCGCAAGAGCTCTTGGCGATTCTCCTAGGGACGGGGTGTGCCGGACGGGACGCCCTTGCCGTAGCGGGCGACTTGCTGCGAGCGGGCGACGGCTCCCTGCGGCGGCTGATCACGCGACCGGTGTCGGAGCTGGCCCGGATCCCCGGCATGGGGCGGGCCAAGGCGGCGCGCCTGCTCGCGGGGCTGGAGCTGGGGCGGCGCGCGGCGACGGAGGCCGATCCCGCGCCGCAGCGAGTCGGGGGGCCCGTGGACGTGCACCGCTTCTACGCGCCTAAGCTCCGGGACCTGGCGGTCGAGGAGTTCCACGTGCTGGCACTGGGGAGCCAGAGTCAGATTCTCGCGGATCTCCTGATCACGCGCGGGATCCTCAACAGCTCGCTCGTGCATCCGCGGGAGGTGTTCCGGGCGGCGATCGCCGAGGCGGCGGCGGGGATCATCGTGGTGCACAACCATCCCAGCGGCGATCCCACGCCCTCGGCGGACGATCGATCGGTGACGCGCCAGCTGGTGGACGCCGGGCGGCTGCTCGATCTGCCGGTGTACGACCATGTGATCGTGGGAGGAGAGCGGTTCGTGAGCTTCGCGGAGGCGGGGCTGTTATGACGACCACGGCGCCGATCCTCGCGCCCGAGCTGGCCCGCGCCGTGGCGGCGCAGGGCGATCGGCTCGACCGGGACCTGCTGGCGCGCGCGTACCGCGTCAGCGCGCAGGCGCACCGGGGGCAGAAGCGGCTGTCGGGGGACGACTTCGTGTCCCACTCGGTGGCCGTGGCGACGATCCTCGCCGAGCAGCAGATGGACTCGACCACGATCGCGGCGGCGCTGCTGCACGACGTGGTCGAAGACTCCGACGTCTCCCTCGAAGACATCCGCAAGGATTTCGGGCCCGAGGTCGCCGAGCTGGTGGACGGGCTCACCAAGATCGCGAGCCTCACCTTCCGTTCCACCGCCGAAGAGCAGGCGGAGAACTACCGCAAACTCCTGATGTCGGTCGCGCGCGACGCGCGCGTGATCATCATCAAGCTTGCCGACCGCCTCCACAACATGCGCACGCTCGAGCACCTGCCGGAGGACCGGCAGCGCCGCATCGCCCTCGAGACCCGGGAGATCTACGCGCCGCTCGCCCACCGCTTCGGCATGGCGGGGATCAAGGCGGAGCTCGAGGACCTCGCCTTCAAGTTCCTCGAGACCAAGGACTACTGGGAGCTGGTGCGCAAGGTCAAGGCCAAGAAGAGCGAGCGCGAGCGCACCATCGACCGGCTGGGCGCGCCGCTCGCCGAAGAGCTGGCGCGCGCGGGCGTCAGCGACTGTGAGATCACGGGGCGTCCCAAGAACCTGTGGTCCGTCTACAAGAAGATGAAAAAGCGCGGGAAGCCGTTCGAGGAGATCTATGACCTCCTTGCCGTGCGGGTGCTCGTGGGCTCGGTCGCCGACTGCTACCACGTCCTCGGCGTGATCCATCACAAGTGGACGCCGCTCCAGGAGCGCATCAAGGACTACATCGCCAGCCCCAAGTCCAACGGCTACCAGTCGGTGCACACCACGATCTTCGGGCCCGGCGGGCAGCTCTACGAGATCCAGATCCGCACCCGCGACATGCACCGCACCGCCGAGTACGGCATCGCGGCGCATTGGCTCTTCAAGGAGGGCAAGCAGCCGGACGAGCTCGATCGCCACCTGGCGTGGTTCCGCCAGCTGCTCGAGCTGCAGCAGGATACGCACACCCCCGAGGAGTTCCTCGAGTTCCTGAAGGTCGACCTCTATCAGGACGAGATTTTCGTCTTCACGCCCCGCGGCGACGTGAAGCGGCTCCCCAAGGGCGCGACGCCGATCGATTTCGCGTTCACCGTGCATACCGAGGTCGGGCTGCACTGCAATGGGGCGCGGATTAACGGCCGCATCGCACCCCTGCACCGGGCGCTGAAGAACGGGGACACGGTCGAAGTCCTCACCAGCCCGCAGTCGCGGCCCTCGCGGGACTGGCTGGCGCACGTCCGCACCGCTCGCGCCCGGCACAAGGTCCGGCAGTGGGTGAAGCAGGAAGAGCACGAGCGCAGCGTGGCGCTGGGTCGCGAGATCCTCGACCGCGAGATCCGCCGCCGGCGCCTCACGGCACCCACGCCCAACGCCTACGACCAGGCCGCCACCACGCTCTCGGTCGGGACGCGCGAGCTGCTCGAAGCGGTGCTGGGCCGCGGCGACGTGCCCCTGGGGCAGGTCATGCGGGCTCTGTATCCCGATCTTGCCCCCGACGACCTCCAGGGCCCCAAGGGCACGGCGTTCGGCCGCGTCATGCAGCGCCTGCGGCTGGGGCGGGGCATCAAGATCCAGGGCGTAGACGGTCTGATGGTCCGCTACGCCCAGTGTTGCCAGCCGGTGCCGGGGGACCCCGTCGTCGGCTACGTCACGCAGGGGCGGGGCATTTCGATTCACCGCAGCGACTGTCCGAACCTCCTCACGCTGTCGGGGGAGACGGAGCGGCGCGTCGAGATCGACTGGCAGGAGGTCGAGGGGGAGGTTTTCGTGGTGCGCCTGTCCGTGAGCGGGGAGGACCGGCGCGGGCTCTACGCGGATATCTGCGAGGCGATCAGCGAGACGGGCACCAACATCAAGAGCGCGGAGCTCGCCTCCAAGGACGCGGCGGTGTTCGGCGCGATCGTCGTCGAAGTGGAGAACCAGACCCAGCTGAACAAGGTGTTGCGCGCGGTGCGGAAGGTGAAGGGCGTGACCGAAGCCGCCCGCCGCGACTCCGGCAGCCTCATCGAGCCGCCCCTCGGTTAACTTTCCGGGATGCCGTTCGAGCTCGTCGCCCCCTTCGCCCCGGCGGGGGATCAGCCGCAGGCCATCCGCGCGCTCGCCGAGGGGCTGCGCCGCGGCGACCGCTACCAGACCCTGCTCGGCGTCACCGGCTCCGGGAAGACGATGACCGTCGCCCACGCCGTCGCCGAGTGGCAGCGGCCGACGCTGGTGCTGTCGCACAACAAGACGCTCGCCGCCCAGCTGTACGGCGAGTTCAAGTCGCTGTTCCCGCGCAACGCCGTCGAGTTCTTCATCTCCTACTACGACTACTACCAGCCCGAAGCGTACGTGCCGCAGACCGACACGTACATCGCCAAAGATTCCTCGATCAACGACGACATCGACCGGCTGCGCCTGCGCGCCACGTCGAGCCTCATGGAGCGCGAGGACGTCATCATCGTGGCGAGCGTGTCGGCGATCTACGGCCTCGGCGATCCGGTCACCTACAAAGACCTGATGGTCACCATCGCGGTCGGCGAGGAGCGCGGCCGCGACGCGATCCTCGAGGAGCTGGTCGGGATTCAATACGCGCGCAACGATATCGCGTTCGAACGCGGCGCCTTCCGCGTGCGGGGCGACACGATCGAGATCTACCCCGCCTACGAGGAGCAGGGGGTGCGCATCGAGCTGTGGGGGGACACCGTCGAGCGCATCGCCAAAATCGACCCGCGCACGGGGAATACGATCGCCGAGCTGCCGCGGTGCGCGGTGTATCCGGCGACGCACTTCGTCACCCAGCGGGCCACCATCGAGCGCGCCGTCGCCGCCATCCGCGCCGAGCTTCACGAGCGGCTCGCGGAGCTGCGGGCGCAGAACAAGCTGCTCGAGGCCCAGCGCCTGGAGTCGCGCACCCACTTCGACGTCGACATGCTGCTCGAGGTGGGGCGCTGCACCGGCATCGAGAACTACTCCCGGCACCTGACCGGCCGGGCGCCGGGCGAGCGGCCCGCGTGCCTGCTCGACTACTTCCCGGGCGATTTCCTGTGCGTCCTCGACGAGTCGCACCAGACGCTGCCGCAGCTCGGAGCGATGTACGAGGGCGACCGCTCCCGCAAGCAGACCCTCGTCGATTACGGCTTCCGCCTGCCGTCGGCGCTGGACAACCGGCCGCTGCGCTTCGACGAGTTCATGAAGCTCGTGCCGCGCATGCTGTTCGTGTCGGCGACCCCGGGCGAGGACGAGCTGCGGCTGTCGCAAGGCGTGGTCGTCGAGCAGATCATCCGGCCCACCGGGCTCGTGGACCCGGAGGTCGAGGTGCGGCCGGTCAAAGGCCAGGTGGACGACCTGCTCCACGAGATCCGCGAGCGCGCCAAGAGCGACGAGCGGGTCCTCGTCACCACGTTGACCAAGCGCATGGCCGAGGACCTCACCGATTACCTGCAGCAGCACGGCGTGCGGGTGCGCTACCTGCACTCCGACATCGACGCCATCGAGCGCGTCGAGATCATCCGTGGTCTGCGGCTCGGTGAATTCGACGTTCTGGTGGGGATCAACCTGCTGCGCGAGGGGCTCGACCTCCCCGAGGTGTCGCTCGTGGCGGTCCTCGACGCCGACCAGGAAGGGTTCCTGCGATCCGAGCGTTCGCTCATCCAGACCGTGGGACGGGCCGCCCGTAACCTCCACGGCCGGGCGGTCCTCTACGCCGACCGCCAGACCGGCTCCATGCAGCGCGCGCTCGAGGAGATGACCCGCCGGCGGCGCCTCCAGCAGCAGTACAACGAGACGCACGGCGTCACCCCGCGCTCGATCGTCAAGTCGGTCGGGGACATCCGCTTCGTGACGCGCGTGGCCGATGCCCGCGGCGTGCGCAAGGTCGCCGAGGGGGCAGGGCACCCCGCTGGCGCGCACGAGCGCGAGGCCTTGATTGCCCTCCTCGAGTCGCAGATGCGCGCAGCCGCCGAAGCGCTCGACTTCGAGCAGGCGGCGCTGTTGCGCGATCAGCTGCTCGAGCTCAAGGCAATGGGAGACCCGGTGCGCCATGCGCCTGCGCGAGGACGAGCTCCGGCGGTTCGGTGAGGAGCTCGGCCGCGGCCTCGAGGCCCCGGCCGTTCTCGGCCTCTCCGGCGACCTGGGGAGCGGCAAGACGACGCTCGTCCAGGCCGTGTGCCGCGGGCTCGGGGCGCGAGCACTCGCGACGAGTCCCACCTATGCCCTGGTGCACCATTACGCCGCCGCCGACGGTCGGCCGGTCTACCACGTGGATTGTTACCGGCTGCGTTTGCCCGACGAAGCGCGCGACCTGGGGTTCGACGACATGACGCGGGAACAGGCGATCGTCCTGATCGAATGGCCGGAGCGCGCCGGGGCCTGGGCGCCGCCGCTCGACCGTCACCTCCGGCTGTCGCACGATCCCGATCCCGCGTTCCGGATCGTGGAGGGGTGATGGACCGGCCCTGGTTGGCGATCGATACCGCAACCGACGTGGCGAGCGTGGCCGTCGGCATCCCGCCGCTGGCTCAGGGAGCGGCCTTCGTCCAGGGAGCCCGCCAGCACGCGGCCGAGATCGTCTCGCTGGTGGACCGCGTGCTCGTGCCCGCCGGCGTCCGCCTCGAGGATGTCGAAGGCATCGTGCTCGGCGACGGCCCGGGGAGCTTCACGGGTCTGCGCATCGGGTGGGCGGCGGCCAAGGGGCTGGCTCAGGAAGCGGGTTTGTCGCTGCGAGCCGTGCCCTCGCTCATGGCGGCAGCGGCGGGAGCCGCCCGCATGCTCGGCGCGGTGCCCGTCGCCGCCTGCTTCGACGCGTTGCGGGGCCAGGTGTACGGCGCCGTGTACGTCGTCGACGCGGATGCCGTCGAGACGCTGGTGCCGCCGCTGGTGCTCACGATCGACGAGCTGGCTGCGCGCTCGCCGCAACGGCCGCGCGTGGTCGTCGGCGACGGCGCCGTCCGCTATGCCGATCAGGTCGCGCGGTGGAGCGGCGCGGCACCCGTGCCGATCGCGGCCCTGGTGCCGCCGGCGGTCTCGCTGCTCGCGCTGTTGCGCCGGGACGGCGCGGCCACGATCACCGATCCGGCGACCGCCGAGCCCGTGTACGGCCGTCCCGCCGAAGCTCAGGCGAAGTGGGAGGCGCGCCACGGCCGCCCCCTACCAGATCCGTCCCGCCGCGGCTCCTGACCTTCCGGCGATCCACGCGATCGAGGAAGTCGCCTTCTCCGATCCCTGGTCGGTGAAGGACTTCCGCGAGTGTCTCGCCGCCGGGATGCCATTTCTCGTCGCCGTTGCCGGTGGCGACGTCGCGGGGTATGCGATCGCGCACGTGGCGGCCGACGAGGGCGAGATCCTGAACCTGGGCGTCGTCGCCGCGCACCAGCGGCGAGGGGTAGGGCGGCGGCTGGTGCAAGCGATGTTGGCGACGCTCGCGGCCCGCGGCGCCGCCGCGGTGTATCTGGAAGTGCGCGAGTCCAACGCGGCGGCGCGCGCGCTGTACGAGGAATTGGGGTTCGGCGAGGTCGGTCGCCGGTCGCGTTACTATCGGCGACCGGTCGAGGACGCGATCCTTCTGCGGGCTGCCATATCCGCAGAAACAGGTGATGCGTAACATTGGTACAAGTGGCGTATCTTTGATTGACAGAATAACTTGCGGGTCATATACTGTGGGGCATCCTTGGGCCCCCAACCCGCCTTTTGCTGGGAGGTCGTTGTGAGCCGGAGCCTGAACAAAGTGATGCTGATCGGCAATTTGGGGGCCGATCCAGAGGTGCGGAGCACCTCGAATGGGGGGCGGGTCGCCACGCTGTCGGTGGCGACGAGCCGGCAGTGGACGGGGCAGGGCGGCGAGAAGCAGGAGAAGACTGAGTGGCACCGGGTCATCTGCTGGAACAACAAGGGATCCGGCCTGGCGGACATCGCCGAGAAGTACCTGAAGAAGGGCGACAAGGTCTATATCGAAGGGCGGATCGAGTACCGCACCTGGGAGGACCGGGACAAGCAGACGCGGTACGTCACCGAGGTCATCGCCCGCGAGCTGATCATGCTGACGCCCAAGGGCGGCAGCGGCGAGGGCGCGGACGCTCCGCGCGCGAAGGCCGCGGCCAAGGTGGCGCCCGAGGGCCAGCCGGCATCGCTCGAGGCGTTTCCGGAGGCGCTGGATGAGGAGAACGACGATCTGCCGTTCTAGCCAGGCCCTGTTGACCGCACTGCTGGCCACGCCGCTCCTTGTGACGGCGCTCGGCGCTCAAGACACCACCCGCGTGGACACCACGCGGGTGGAGGCCGCCCAGATCCCCACATCCCACGTGGTGGTGCGGGGCGAGACCCTGTGGTCGATCTCCCAGATGTACTACGGCGACCCGCTGTTGTGGCCCGAGATCTATCGCCTGAACACCGCCGTTGTCGAGGATCCGCACTGGATCTATCCGGGTGAGGAGCTGCTGCTCGCTT
>WNFW01000864.1_pt1 | contig 20750 bp, 21 predicted proteins | sample 5400131 | NCBI WGS metagenome assembly WNFW01 (sample SAMN13153362, study PRJNA577476) | soil metagenome | isolation source: 20 cm soil or saprolite under grassland replicate 1 | place: USA:California | collected 2016-06-15 | reverse complement strand
GCCGCGCGACGCGTACATGTGCGGCGTCAAAGTGGGTCCGATTGACCTGGAGCGGCTTCTCCACTACTCGTTCCTGGATCGGCAGGGCCTGCTGCTTCATCAGCACGGCGCCCAGGCACTCCTGCTCTTCCTGAACGCCCGCCTCTACCTCTACAACAACATCTATTACCACCGCACGGTGCGCCGCATCGATCTTCATATGCGGGAAATCTTCCGGGAGACGATCGAACGAATCCTGACCGGAAATCCGCTTGACCAGCTCGACCAGTATCGGGAGCTCACCGATTGGTCGCTAATCGACACGGTGGACCGGTGGCGGCACGAGGGCGGCCGGGCGGCGGAGCTGTCGAGTGAATGGGGTCGGATTGTCCGGCGAGAACTCAAGTGGCGGCTCATCTTCGAGGACTATTACGAGTTTTCCAACGTGCCTGACACGTGGCTCTACCCGGAGCCCGCCGACTACGTTCGTCGCATCCGGGAGGCGCTGCCGCCCTCGTTGGCGCATGCATCCTTCGAGGTCGACCTGGCGTCTGTCGACCCCCGACCACAGAATCCCTTCAACGATCCCTTCCCGGTCAACATCTACAACCCGGTGAGCCGCGCGGTCGAGCGGAGCGCGGTAGCAGACCTGTTCCGCCGACTGCCGATCCGCACCACCCTCGTGCGGGTGTTCACCGACGAAACGGCGCAGGCCGATGCTCTCCGGCGGGCGGTGGAGCACGCCCTCAGGCGATCAAACCGCTCACGGTCCTGGAGCTGAACACGCGCATCCACGACCTGCTCGCGGCTCGCTTTCAAAGTGTCGTCGTCAAAGGCGAGGTCAGCGGCGTCTCGCTGCGCAGTGGCCACGTCTGGTTCACGCTCAAAGACGCCACGGCCAATGTGGGAGCGGTGATCTTCAGCGGCACCGCCCGGCGGCTGCCGTTTCTGCCCGAAAACGGCCAGGAGCTGATCGTCACCTGCCAGGTCGACTACCACGCGCAGTACGGCCGGATAAATCTGGTCGTCAGCCGGCTGGATTACGACGGCGCCGGCAAACTACGGGCCGCCATCGAGTTGCTGAAGCGCCGGCTGGAGGCGGAGGGAGCCTTTAAGCCTGACCGGAAGCGGCCATTGCCGTTCTTGCCCCGCTGCATCGCCTTCATCACTTCGCCCAGCGGCGCCGTGATCCACGATCTGCAGCAGACCATCTGGGAGCGCTTCCCCAACATGCGGCTGGCCCTCTATCCTGCATTGGTCCAGGGCACCGCGTCCCAGCGCAGCCTGGTGGCTGCTCTCCGCCAGTGCGACCTGGACGGGCTCGCCGACGTCGTCATCGTGGCCCGCGGTGGCGGCAGCTTCGAGGAGCTGATGGCGTTCAACCAGGAAGCGGTGGTGCGCGCCATCCAGGCGATGCGGATCCCGGTAATCACCGCGCTGGGTCATACCTCGGACCGGACGCTGGCGGACCTGGTAGCGGACCGCGAGGCGCGGACGCCGACTGCGGCCGCCGAGATCGTCGTGCCGAAGAAAGCCGACCTGCGCCGGCAACTGGGCGAGCGCGGCCAGCGGCTTCAGCGCGCCGGGCTAACGGCGCTGATCGTGCCGGCGCACCAGCTGCAGCTCCGGCGCCAGACGCTGGCCCGATTGGGCGGTGATCTTCACGGCCGCCGCAGGGAACGGCTGGCGCATCTCACGAGCATGCTGCGTCAGCGAGATCCGCGCGAGGTCTGGCGCCAGCGCGAACGCTCACTCCAGGAGTGCCGGCGGCGCCTGACGCACGCTCGGGACGTCACCGCCCAACGGATGGCCAGCGCGCGGCTCCAGGTCGGGGGCCTGCGTGACCGCCTGATTGGACTCGGTGAGCGGGGCGTTCGCGAACGCCTGAGAAGCCTGGAGAGCCGGGCGGCTCGGCTCACCGCTCTGGCTCCAGAGCAGACGCTCAAGCGCGGCTACAGCATCTGCATCGACGGCCAGGATGGCGGCATCATCCGGGAAGCCGGGCAGGCGCGTCAGGGCCAGCCGGTCAACGTCCTCCTCTCCGCGGGGCGGCTGGAAGCTACCGTGGATCAGGTTGTTCCATGAGCCTGGACCAATCGATCACTTACGAGCAGGCGCTTGCCCAGCTCGACGTGACCTTGCGCTCGCTCGAAGAAGGCAAGCTCAGCCTCGAGGAAGCGATCGCCGCCGTCGCGCGCGGGCGCGAGTATCTCGAGCTCTGCGAGCGAAAGCTGGAAGAGGCCCGGCAGCGGATCGAAAGCCTACCGGTGACCGAGGAAGCGTTGCCCGACGAGCAGGCCCCCCATCCCGCCACGGTCGCGGAACTGCGGGCTGAGCGGAACCAGCTGCCGTCGACGCCTCAAGGGGAAATCCCCTTCTAGAGACCGGCCTAGAGGTTCTCGGCGGGCTCCGCCGGTTCGTCCCGTTCGACTTCGGGACGTTCGCTCGGCGCCTGACCGGGACGGAAGACGCCCCACTCGTTCAGCGACCGCCGCAGCATCTCCGGTGTGGTCTTGTAGGCGGCGGCGAGTTGCTCGAGGTCGTCACTGCGGAAGGTCACGACCTGCGTGTTGAAGTCCTGCCGTTGCTGCTGCAGCCGAGCCACATGCCGAGCCAGGATCGAGCCCTGGCGTTCGGGCAGCCCCTGCAGCTGGCTGAGGTCGATTGCCAGCTTCGGCGGGAGGGCCGGCTCCCCGACGCCTTCGATCTCCTCCGGCAGCAACTGGTTCACCGGGACGCTGTAGAGGGTGGCGATCTGGTGCAGGCGCGTGACGGAGATATTGCGGTCGCCGCGCTCGTAGGCGGCGAGCAACGAGCCCTTGAGGCGCTTGTTCGATAGGACTTCCACTTGCTGGAGCGTCAAGCCACGCTGCTTCCGTAGGCTGCGCAGCCTGGCCCCCACTTTTCGCGAGTACCCGTCCATTAGTCCCCCTTGACTGTGTGTGACCAGTCTATCGCACGTTGCGACGCTAACCAAACTTTTTGCGTGTTCGCATCGGAGGGTGGCGGGGGGATCGTTCTTGGCGAACGACACCACCTTCCGTGGTCGTCATTATGGCTGGTAGGAATGACCCGTGTCAAGTTCTACCTACCTATGCACCAAGCGGACTTGACACACCGGCGGCTGGCGCCGGCCCCCGGCCCGCCTCGTAGGCTTGCCGAAAGCGGAGCGCCGCCTGGGCGCTGTCGCCCTCGGCCTCGAGCGCCCGTGCGAAGTCGTAGGTGACGCGAGCTCGAAGGTCCGGGTTGTCGACGGAGGACGCCACTTCCAGTGCGCGATCGAAGTGCCGATGCGAGATTTCCCGCTGACCACGGGCGTGGGCGATCCGTCCGGCTACCCGGTGGACGGCGACCGCCGCCAGCGGATCGCTCGAGCGAGTCGCCAGGTCGATCGCCTGTTGGACCAGGTCGTGGGCGCGTTCCAGGTCCTTGAATTCGAGAGCGGACTCAGCCATGCCGACGACAAGGTGGGGAAGGAGCTCGTGGTCCCCGATCCGGCGAAGGTGCTCGGCACCCTCGGAAAACAGCCGATCGGCCTCCGCGACCCGACCCTGCTGCAGCAACATGTCGCCCATGTTGAGGCGCAGCTGGGCCGTCATCCGGACGTCGCGCAGAGTCTCGAAAAGGCGCAAGCCCTTTTGCGCGTAGGCGAGCGCTCGATGGTACTGGCCGGTCTGGCGCAGCGACAGGGCGAGACCCTCATAGATGCCGGCGAGTGCCGACATGTCGAGCACCTCCTCGGCCGCGGCGATCGCCGATTCATAGGCGGCGATGGCCTCGATGGGTTGGCCGGCTACGTAATGGAGGTTGGCCCGGTGACCAAGTACGCGAGCCTTCAACCCCGGGTCTTTCAGGCCCGCAGACTGATAATGCTCGATCGCTCTCTCGAACCATTGGCCGGCCGCGTGGGCGTGCCGAAGGAGGTAATAGACGCTGCCGAGCCGGTCGTAGAGGTCGACGAGCAGATGCGGCCACGGTGACCGTTCGGCGACATCGATCGCCTCCTCGATTACAGGTTTGGCGACCTCCGGCTTTCCCTGTCTGAGATAGGCCGTGGCCAGGATCAACTGCGCGCGGGTTCGAAGCTCGAGGGGAAGGGGACGATGCAGCATGCGGCTGACCAGTCGTTCGGCGCGCGCGGAGTCGCTATGGTACAGGCTCATCTCCGCTTCGGTAAGGATGAGTTCGAGCGCGGCGCTCGAGTCACCGGGCTCTTCAAGGAAATAATCGATTGGCTGCTGCAGGCGGCGGGCAATGATCCGTAGCGTTTGGGTCGACGGATGGGCACGGCCGAGCTCGACCTGGTTGAGAAAGGCTCGGCTGAAGTCGTCGCCGGCTACGGCCGCAAGGCTCAGCCCGAGTGCCTGCCGGGCTTGCCGAATTCGCTGGCCGAGAGAACTCGGCGTCCCGGGGTCGTCCGCCGAGGGACGCCCCGGGCGCCGCTTGGTAAGCATGGCCTACAGTCTAGCAACAGTCGCTTGACAATGCAGGTCGGCTACGTCGGGTTCGGCCAGACTTCGGCGCAGGAAAGCACGGCCGCAGCGATCACCATCAGGACCCAAGGGTTCAGAAAGCGGCGCACGGTTCCACCTCCAGAACAGGCAGCTCGCTCCAACCGGCCTGTCCTGAACCCAGCTTATGGAGGGTGATCAATCAGCGGGGTGACGCCTGTAACGGATTCCGTAAGGCGGGTCGCGAACCGCCGACCAGCCCTTCGCGGCGTCTTTATAATCGAGTCCCGTCCGTGTCCCCGTAGCTCAGCCTGGATAGAGCACCGGCCTCCGGAGCCGGGTGCACAGGTTCAAATCCTGTCGGGGACACCAACCTCTCAAACGCTCGTATGGCACTAAAGCGCCACTCGCGTGGGGCGAGGCCCCGTCAAAACAAGTTTTGAACCGCTCGCCAAGTGCCGGCGATCTCGGGACGTTGGAACACTAGCCGGGCATGACCTGGTCAGTCAGTTAGCGCAATTTGGTCAAGGCGACCCAAACGCCGATGCCGAAACCCAGCCATCCAAGGGCGAGTCCTGTCGACACGGTCACCTCCGTGAAGCCCGCAATCGCCCACGTAAGGAGCGCGCCTGACCAGACGATCAGGATCAAACCGTTGGTCCGCCACCGTCGGCTGCTCCATCCCTGGGAGCTTGGCGGACGGTTGCGCGGGAAGAAGGTCCAACCCAATTGTCCCGGCAACATGCTTCCCTGGACTGCCTCATAGAGGCCGGTTCCCACGAAGATCAGCCCGATGAATCCCGAGAGGAGCCGCATCGCGATTGACACCAAATGTCACCACAGTACATCCGAGATCACGCAGACCAAAATCGACGGCCGCCCGATCGGCTGGCAGGTGGAGTTCATAACTTGTACGGTGGGAGACTACCTATTCCGGGTGTTCTCGATCCCGCCCCTTTGCGTTGTGGCGCGTGGCGTTCCGCGCAGTGCGCGTCGCCGGCTGCTGGACACGCAGCATTCGAATCGGTGTTCGAAGTTGGGCACGGGCGCTGGCCGCGGAGATCATTCCGGGGCTTAGATGGGGATGACGATGCCGTTGTTGAACGTGGTCATGACCACCATGTTTGAGTTGCGGAGCGGAGCTTGACTTTGTGATGCAAAGTCCCGTAAACTTTGCGGTACAAAGTACTCCGCGGAGGGCGAGATGGGTGAGGACACTGACGTGAACGAGAACGGGGCGGTCGACGAAGGCAGCGAGTTGGATCCCAGGACGGCGGCGACGCTCCTCGAGCAGGCCAAAAGGCGGGCGCAGCGCCAGTTCGAGTTCCCCTCGCCGCTGTTAACGCTGATCCAGGCTGGGGCGGTTCTGGCCGCTTATGGCGCGATCTGGCTGTCGGTGCGGGGGCAGAATCCCTACAGCGGACCGAGTTACCCTGCTCTGGCCGCGCTGTACGCATTCGTGGCCGTGGCGGCGATTGCCGCCACCTGGGAGGGCCGGCGCGCGAGCGCCGGGGTGATCCGGCGCTCCTCGCGGCAGCAGTGGAGTCGTGCCATCCCTCTGGTCGCGGCCTTTCTCGCTGTGTACGTGCTCATGGGGGCGCTCCGGTATGACGGATTCAGCCACGCGATCGTCTACGGCATCCTTCCGGCCGCCGGGCCGCTGATAGTCGTCGGCGCGGCGATGGCAGGCTATGCGGCCGCGCGGGAAGAGTGGCAGGTGCTCGGCGTCGCCGTCGCTGCGATCGCGGTCGGCGCTGGGAGCGCCTTCGCGGGACCTGTCGGAGTGTGGGGGGTCGCCGGCGCGGGCATCTGCGCTGTGCTCGTTTGCCGGGCCATCGTTCAGGTCTGGCTGCGTCGCGCCTAACGGAAGGTGCAGACATGACCGCCGGTGTGCTCGACCCGCTGATCCACGTCCCGGCCCGGCTGCGCATCGTCGCGACGCTGGCGGCGTTGCCCGAGGGCGACGCGCTCTCGTTCACCCGCCTGCAGAAGATGATCGGGCTGACGCCCGGGAACCTGATCACGCACCTGCGCAAACTCGAACACGCGGGCTACCTCAGCACCGAAAAAAACGGCAGCGGCGTCGCCTCGCACACCTCGGTCGCGCTCAGCAACCACGGCCGCGCAGCACTGGACACCTACACCGCAGCGCTCCGCGACCTGCTCGCGGGGTTATAGGCGCGGCGGCGGCCCTCGCGCTCCGGGGGGTCAGAAAGATCTACGGGACCCTCGTCGCCGTCGACGACCGGGACATGGCGGTCAGCCCGGGCTAGGTACTCGCTATCGTCGGGCGCAACTTCGTTACAAGCATCTCCAAGCGTTCGAGCGAGGTCTCGAGCATCTTCGCGAGATACTCGGAGTTACTGCGCATCGCACGCTCCCTGTCCGGGTCGGCCGGGCGCTGCCGTGACTCCATTACGACCCGAGTCGAGGCCTGTCCATCCGCCTCGAGCTTTATCCTGACAACTGTTTCGAGGGCAAATCGTGGGGCTGGCTTGCCCCCCAGCCGCTCCGCCTCGTGACGCCATTCGAGCAGGCGACCCGGCTCAAATGCGGTGATTACCTGGTCGACCTCGGACTCCTGGCCCTGCCAAGTGCTGCTGATGCGCTGGCGGCGGCCCAGGCCGGCGCCCTCCAGTACCTCGACCTTGCCTGATCGTGCGTACCAGTCGGGCAGGCGGTCCGCTGAGGCGACGACCTCCCATATCTGCGCCGCCGTAGCGGGAATAGTTCTCTCACGTTCGGTCTTTACCACAGCCCTACCTCCTAGCGAATCCCTGCACTGATGGAGTAGATTGTACGCCGTGGCGAACAAATCGACGGCCGAACAGTTCGACTTTCTGTACGGTCGGCTGTGGCGCGCTTTCATTAAGCCGGACGCCGATGACCTTTCCCAGCACGAGCGCCAGCTCCTACATCACGTTCCCGCTGTCGGCGGTATCCCACTCGGTGACGTTTCCAATCATCTCGGTATCCCAAAAAGCTCGGCGTCCGAGCAGGTCAAGAGCCTCGAGCGCCGCGGGTTCCTAAGCCGCCGGCGCGATCCGCACGACGAACGTCGGCTATCGATCGTGTTAACCGCGAAAGGGCAGGTCCGGGTGGCAGCGGACAGCGTGCTCGACCTGGACCGTTTGGCGGCGGCGCTAAAGAAGCTGTCCTCCCGTGAGCGTGTGGCCCTGCTCGCCGGCCTGGAGCGCTTGACCGCGGCCGCCTCCAAGGGCAGCATCAAATTAGGCAGCCGTCCGCCGGGCGTCCGCTGACCGTCCGCTGGGATCGATTGCCGAATACCAAGCGCCCAACTCGGCTGGCAGGTGGAGTTCATAACTTGTACGGTTGGGGACACCACCCAACCACCCTTGATAACAGGTGTTGCAAACTGCCGGCCGTGCGGGATCGTTCCGCAGCGGTGACAGATCAGGCCACCAAAAGGATGATGACGTCGAGGGAGGACCGCATAGCTAGCATGGAGTCGATGAGCGATCGACAGAGCAGCACGCCTGAAGCCGCCGAGCGCGTGATCCACAACCCCGTAAGTGGCGAGCGAATGGTGATCCGCACGACCTCCGCCCAAACCGACGGGCGCCTGCTCGTCTTCGATCTCTCCCTGCCACCCGGCGGACACGTGCCTGCTCGCCATGCTCACCCCGGTCAGGAAGAGCGCTTTACGGTGATCGAGGGTAGCATGCGATTCAGGTTTGCGGGCAAGACCTGCGCCGTGAATCCCGGCGAAAGTGTTGTCGTGCCAAAAGGCCAGCCACATTGGTTCGGCAACCCGGGACCGGAGCCCTCCCTTGCGCGCGTCGAAGTGCGGCCAGCACTACGTACGCAAGAATTCTTCGAGGCAAACGAGAGGATCGCTCATGCCGGCCACTTCCTTGGCACCCGACTGCCTCGCCTTTCGGATCTGGCCGCCGTCCTGCTCGAGTACGAGCGTGAGGTCTCCGTCCCCGATGTGCCTGCCACGGTGGTCAGGCGCCTCCTGGCCCCACTCGCGTGGTTCGGCCGCCGCCGACTCCGCGCGCGCTGAGGGTGCGGGACGCGACGCGGGACCTTCACCGATTCTCCAATGTCCTGGTGGTCTTTCCGCACCCCGATGATGAGACTGTCAGCTGCGGTGGCACGATCCGCCGGTTCGCCGACGCGGGCGCCAGGATCACGCTCGTGCTGCTGACGGGCGGTGAACGAGGCACTCGTAGCGGGACGCTCGACCCGAAGCTGATGGCGGTCCGTCGCCGCGAGGCCGAGGCCGCGGCGCGCATTCTCGGAATCGCCGACGTCATCCAGGAGGATTTTCCTGATGGGCGGCTCGTCGAACACACACAAAGGACGATGACGGTGCTTTCAAGCGTAATCGGGCGCGTCGAGCCCGATCTGATCGTGACCTACGATCCCGCCGGGCTCGACGGGCATCCCGACCATATCGCCTGCTCGCAGATCGTAACGGCAGTCGCGCGGACGCACGTTCCACGCGTCACCCTCTGGTACGCGGCCCTCCCAGCTTGGATAACGAGGGCGTTTTTCGTCCTGGGTCAGATGCGGTATGACCCCGGCGTCGAGGCGCGTCGCTGCCCGCCGACCCACCGCATGCCGGTTCGGTCTACGGTCTCGGCCAAGATCCGCGCCTGGAATGTCTACGCCAGCCAGCTTGGCAACATCCGCAAGGGCCTCGGCCGGCTGATGCCAGCCTGGGTGGCCATCCGCGCGTGGCCCTTCGAATACTTTGCCGAGCCATCCTGATGCTCGAGCTGCGCCTCAAGCGGCCAGTGGAACCGATGACCAACTTGTGGAGCGAGCTACCGATCGCGCGGCGCGAGTCGACCATCCTCGGGATCAGCTTCCGGCCGCGACAGGCTGAAGCGCTCGGCTTGGATGGACCGGCGACCCTCCAAACGCTGCTTACGTATCCATTCGACATCATCCGGCTTGGGGCGTATTGGAATCACATCGAGCCTACCTCCGGCTCGTTCGATACCGGCGAGTTGGACCAGCAACTCGATGCCGCGGAGCGGGCAGGCAAAAAGGTCATCCTCGCCGTCGGAGCGGTAAAGACGTTCGGCTATCCCGAGCTGTTCATTCCTCCCCACGGCCTCGTGAAACCGTTGCGCGAGGGCGCACTGATCAAGCCGACCGACTATCCCGAGCTGATCGCGGGCGCCACGGACTTCATTGCCAGGATCGTCACCCGCTACCGCAATCGGAAGGCGATCGTTGCCTGGCAGCTCGAGCACGAGGCGGTTGACCCGCTGGGCGTGGAGCATAGCTGGCGCCTCGCCGTTTCGTTCGTGGAACGCGAGCTGCAGGTGCTCCGGGAGGAAGATCGCTCACGGCCGGTGATGATGAACGGATTCCTCCCCACTTCGTCACTCGTGCAGCTCACCCAGTGGTGGCGAACCCGCGACCAAGGTGATTCGCTGGACGTGGCCGCGGCGCTGGCGGACCTTATCGGCGTGGACTACTATCCACGCCACGCGATGCGGCGTCTTGGCCCCCGAACGCTGTACCTCGAAACCGCCGATCTCCCCTGGGAGCGCGCCCGGCGCCGGCGTCTCTTCGCGTCAGTGCGGGCACGCGGCAAGCAGTTGATGGTGTCGGAGGGACAGGCCGAGCCCTGGGAAGCGGTCACCGTGCCGCCAAATCCCCATCGGCACGCCTCGCACAGCTGCCCGCCGGAGGATTTGATTCGCAATTACACTGCCGCGATCGGGTGGTCGTCGCCAGGACAGGCATTGCAGGCTTACCTCTTTTGGGGCGCGGAGTACTGGGTGCTACGCGACCGCGCCGGTGACCCGAGCTACCTGAAGACCTTCGCGCGTATCCTCGAACAGGCGTGAGAACCCCGGTGCCGTAAGTGAGCGACCCGTCCGCTGGAGCTCGACTAGCGAATACCAGGCGCCCAGCTCGGCTGGCAGGTGGAGTTCATAACTCGTACGGTTGGGGACAGCACCCATTCACGATGTACGGTTGGGGACACCACCTAAAAACTAGGCTTGAGAGCCCATTCGCGCAGCGGGGAATTCCAGGGCAGGCTTCGCCCGATTAGTCCTCGCAGTTGCCGCTTACGACGGTCGCACGGGCGGCTCGAACGAGCGCAATACCATCAGAAATAGATTGACCGGATGAACGAGGCGCAGCAGAAGACCGACCTCGAGCAGGCCAGTAAGTCCGAGCGCGATGTTCACGATGTTGAAGAAGCCGAACGCACCATAGGGGATGAGCGCGTCAACAATCAAGGCTCGGCGAGGCCAGTTGAGTCGGTCACGCAGCGCCAGGATGATCTGGATGATGTAGAGCCCGGCGTTCGCTGCGCTGGCAAAGCGGATGGTAGTCCCCTGTTCGCCGAGGAGGGCGAAGATTGGAAAGGTAACGAGCGCGAGGAAAACGCACATGAAACTCAGCTGCGCAATGGCGCGCAGCCGCCACAACTCGATGCGGTCCCAAGCATCTTCACCTCGGCGGAAGGCCGACACAAGACCAGCCAGCCCTGCGACGCTCATGCCAAGCCCGGCGATGCTCAGGAAAAAGAACGCATCTTTCAAGCGGAGGTCCTAGAGACCGTGGCGAGGCTAGAAGGTAGCCCCTGTGCTGATGGCACGGTCAGAGTTGCCCTCGCGCTCGCCATGTCTCGAATCCTAACTCTCACAAATGCGCTCCGCACCTCTGCGCCTGGCGAGCGTCCGCCAACCATTCGTTCACACTTCGAGCTCAGCCCAATCCGTAGAAAACCAGGCGTTTGGATCTACAGGCAAGCGGAGTTCAAAACTTGTACGGCTGGGGACGCCAACCTCTCAAACGCTCGTATGGCACTAAAGCGCCACTCGCGTGGGGCGAGGTCCCGTCAAACAAGGTTTGAACCGGGCTGGGCTACCAGGCGGGTCACATCTCGAAGCGCGACAGAAAATAAGCGCCAACCAAACGGGCATACCATTCCCTCGTGATCGCACGCCTTCGGAACTGAAACAGAATGATCCCGACTATTACAACCACCTGAGGTTGCAAGAATCGATTCGAGAAAGGCTATGCGCTTGAGAACACGATGGCTCCCTTAAGCGCTGCCGCTGTCGCCGCAGACATCCAAAGAGAGAACGGGCCTGATGCGGAGCAGCTTCTTGGGGCCTTCCGTTCCTCGCCTAAGGAGGGAAAGCGGATCCTTGAGGAGCTGGCCACCCATAGAGATCCAGTTGTTCGGGCGTGGGCTCCCTGGGCGGCGTCCCGCAGCTTGAGCAAGGCGGACGCCGTGGCGCTGGCGCTTCGACTAGTCCGGGACCGAGACTCCGACGTTCGGGTCGTCGCGCTCGAGGAGTTGCTAGAGCTCGACGTCCGGGCGGCTGCCAAGCTGGCGCCGACATTCCGGCGAAAGCTGAAGTCAAAGGAGTTCTACGAGCCGATAAGCGGCATGTGGGCTCTGGCAACGATCCAAGACAAGGGGGCGGTTGACGAAATCCGAGCGAGTGCCGAACGCTGGGACAATGCGCTTCATAAAAATACCGCTGAGGTGGTGTCCATGCTGCTCGAAGATCGCGGGGACGAAGTCATTGGCCTCATCCGCAGCCATGATCACCGATTAATGCCGTGGCTGAGTAAGGCGGCACGTCTTCTGGGGACTAAAGAGGCGCGCGAAGCACTTGAGGCCTCTGCCCGGAACGCACCGGATGATGAGTGCCGAAATTTCTGCCGGGACGAAGTCGATAAGATAACGCACCGCTGAGAGGACGATGCAGGGGGATGGTTGCCGCCCTGCCTCACGCTCGAGTTCCACAAGACGGTTCAAGCCGTAAGCGGTTTCTGACTAGCTTCGCAAGATGGTGTCGATCCGAACACGCGGTGTAGTCGGCACCGCGTCCAATGAACAGCCGCGCTGGACTTAGGAGTGCCTCGGCTGGCGCGACGGCGGCATCCCCGAAGGCCGCTTGGAGGCATTGGTCGGGCGTCCGCCTAGCGTCCGCTGACCGTCCGCCGATCGTCCGTCAACCCGAATCCCCAATACCAGGCGCCGAGGTCGGCCGGCACGTGGAGTTCATAACTTGTACGGTTGGGGACACCAACCCTCTCAAACGCTCGTACGGCACTTAAGCGCCACTCGCTGGGGCGAGGCCCCGTCAAAACAAGATTAGAACCGGGCTGGGCGAATTCGAAAACTGCTGAAAAGGATTACCAAGAGCCCATCCGCGCCGCCGAGAGTTCCTGTCGATTGTCACCCTGGAGAACAGGAGTTTGCAAACTGCCGGCGCTGCTAGACCGGTCCGCATCTGTCCCAGATCACGCCAAGGTTTGAGAGGATGCCGAGTCCCGTCTTGAGATCGCGCTGCTCGTTGTCAAACCCCCCCATGTCGTCTCCATCCTGCTACTCAACAGTCGGAGGCTCAACGTCGCGCAACTCAACGCCCACCTCGAGATCAGCTCGTCGCTGCAGACGGCGCGCTAATTCGGTGGCTAGGGCGACAGAACGTTGCCGGCCCCCGTTGCAGCCAAAGGCGAGAGTTAACTCCATTCGGCCCCGGGCTCGATACGCGGGAAGGAGCGCACTGAGCATCTGTTCGAGCGAGCCCAACAACGCGGTTGCCTCGAGCTGATCTAAAACAAATCGCGCAACCCTTGGGTCGCGCCCGTCGAGATCACGCAGATCTTCCCCCCAGTAAGGATTGGCGAGGCAGCGAGCGTCGACAACAAAAGCGCTGTCTTTAGGGATTCCTTCTTTGAATGCAAACGCGACGCATCTAACCAACATTTTTTGGTCCGCGCCTAGCCTTCGTGCCAACTCCGCTAGTTGCGGCGCCTCAACCCGATGATGTGCCCGCCGGTAGGTGCCGTTCTTGCGGCCATCGTCGGGACCGTGATGAACAACTACGTAGCGAATGCCGTCGCGGTCGGCCTGGTCCAGAACCGCCGCCGCCCTTACGCTCAGCGGCACCACGACATCTCCCTCCTTGGGGTCTTCGGTGATATCGCTGGCTCGTCGAAAGCCCTCCGCTTCGAAGGCACGGACCGCCTTCTCAACTCGCTCCTCAGTGGACCCACCAATCACAACCAGGGTCACCCGGTCTTTGTACCAGAGGCTGGAGGTCGACTGCGCTGTCACTTTTAACCAGACGAAAGCGCACGGAAGGGGCAAGCAGTCAGTGCGCGCTTTGCCGGACCAGGCGCTGAAGGCGATCAGGAGAATTACCGAATACAGGCGCCCAGCTCGGCGGGCAGGTTCAGTCCATAACTTGTACGGTTGGGGACACTACCCATTTGGCTGTCTTAATTTATTAGTCTATTTGTATAAACCAGATAGTGCGACGGGCGCCTTCCGGAACTTTCGTAGCGACCTAGCGTCATACAGTCGTGGATGAACTCCTGGCGTCGCGCAGGCGGGTGGTCTCGTAGGCTGGAACCGGGCATGGCAGCGTTTCCATACGGACGCCTTCGGAACATTTCAGTGCCTGGCACGATAGCCACCCTTATAGCGGCAGCGGCCGGCTTGTACCTCCTAGTGATCGGCCAAGGCTTAGGCCCTCATCTTGGGCGCATCTTCATCTTCGTTCCGGGTTTCATCGCCCTCCTCGCATTTGTCTGTGCGGCCGGTGCGTTGGCGCGCGGACTAATCCAGCGAGCGGCACTTTTCGGCATGGCGGCTGCTGGCCTGGGGTCCCTGGGCGCGCTGTGGATCTGGATCCGCTTCTTCACTCTCGAGACGGGCGTCTTGCTTTTGTGCGCTGCCGCGCTAGCGACAGTGGCCATGGCGGGCGTCGTAATGAGAGACCGCCGTCGACTTCCGACATCGCTTTCTGCCGCCATCGGAGCGTGCCTCGCCCTACTCATCCTTGGCGCGGGGTTGAGCATCAGCATCGCACCGGCCTGCGGCGCGGCTGGTAGTTCCTTTCACATCGATAGCTGGCATGAACCGTGGTCAGCCGCCTACGCGTGCAGCGACGGCCGATTGAGCTTCGAATTCTGGCCGCAGCGATAATCAGCGGCCATAGATTCGCCCCGCGCACCCAAACCGATTTATTATTGATCAAGAGGTCAACCAACTGCAGCGGCTTGTTGAATGGGTTCAGGTCAGGGCGCTCTACGCCTTCCTCATGCTGTTGACGCCGTCGAATCCTCCCGATGCGGATGGCCTCGTACCGTTGATGGCGGCCTTTTCTTTAAGTTAGGCAGAAATTTCCCGCTCCGTTGGCCAAAGCGAGGGGCTAGTCGTGGGCCAACTTGACCCGGATCGCCAGGTTGAGCTCGATGAGCTGTTGGCGGCTCTCACGACGACCGAATCCCCGCCGCTTGACGATCCGGTGCGGATGTATCTCCGTGAAGTTGCGTCGCTAGAACCGCTGTCACTCGGCGGGGAAGATGAGTTGCTCATTGCCATCCGCCGCGGTGATGAGTCGGCGCGCCAGCGGTTGACCGAGTTCAACCTCTGGGAAGTCGTACGGCTGGCTCGGCCATTCATCGGCCGTGGAGTGTCGTTTCTCGACCTTGTGCAGGAGGGCAATCTAGGGTTGATTCGTGCAGTTTCGGAGGTCCCTTTTGAGCAGGAATCGTTCAACGAGCGACGGGACGCGCGGATCCGCGAGGCAATCGAGCGCGCCTTCGGGTGAGTTCCTCAGTGCGGCCGCCGGCTGATTTCGGAGACGAACGAGCGTACGGCGGCCTCCGGGCGCAAAGCATGGATCCCTACGTAGGCGTCCGCCACTCGTCGGCCGAGCGTCCGCTGAGCGTCCGCTGGAACTCTACTGCCGAATCCCAAGAGCTCATCTCGGGTGGCAAGTGGAGTTCATAACTTGTACGGCCGGGGACACCACCCACTCCGGGTGCTTGCGGCTGGTGACCCTTCTGGCAGGTGGCGCTTTTAAAGACGGGGGTCGACCGGTTCGCTCTCTAGCGCTATCACAGCAAAGGTGCACTCGTGGACCCTGTGGAGTGGCTCGTGCCGGACGAAGCGCTCAAGGGCCTCCATCCCCAGCGCGAACTCCCGCATAGCGAGCGATCGCTTCAGACCGAGGCCACGCGCCCGGAGGCGCTCGAGATTGTCTGGAAGTGTGTATTCAGGTCCATAGATGATGCGAAGGTACTCGCGGCCACGGCACTTGACCGCTGGCTGGACGATCCCCTTCGCAGCGTGGGCGACAAACTCGAGGGGCTTGACCACCATGCCTTCGCCTCCGCGACCGGTCAGCTCTTCCCACCAGCTGGTCCCTTCTTGCTCGCTCGCCGGGTCGGTAACATCGACCACCTTAAACCCGGTGCGCATGAGCACGTCCTCATCTGGCCCGCATAGCTCGGCGAGCTTCTCGATGTGCCAGACGTGATCCTTGTCGATGTGAACGGCGCCCTCCGTCGCGAGCAGATGAAACGGTGCCAGCCGCAAATCACGAACGGACTCTACGGGCCAACAGTAGCGTCGATAGGCGTCCACATACCCGGTAACTGCTTCCAATCGGAGCCGGTTTTTGGTCAACAAGTCGCCGACGTCCACGACTGTGTTGGTGCGCTCGAGCACGCCCTGAACCTCCGCGAGTGCTGCTGTGGCTGCTGACCCAACAGCGGCGTACTGATTGCGGAGCAGATCCTGGGCCTTGGCTGACCATGGCATGAGTTCGCAGTCCAGGCAGATCCAGTCTGTGTGCAATTCCTCCCACCAACCGGCCCGATCGACGGCCGCGTGCACCCGCTGCAACAGGTCGTTTTCCACGGCGTGATCCGAGAAGAAGGGCCGTCCGGTTCGGGTGTAAACGCTGCCGATCCCGCCTGCGACGCGAAACCGTTTTTGGGCCGCCTGTTCATCCTTACAGATGATCACCACAGCGCGCGAGCCCATGTGCTTCTCTTCGCACATGACCCGTGGAATGCCCTGCTTGCGGTAATACGCGAAGGCTTGTGCTGGGTGCTCGAGGAGACCAGGTTCTGCGCTCGTTTCGGACGGGGACATCGTCGGCGGAAGGTAGATGAGCCAATGAGGGTCGATCGCGAACCGGCTCATCACCTCAAGCGCAGCCGTCGCGTTCTCCTCCGGAACCGTGACGTTTCGAAACAAGCGCGTCTGTACGATGCGCTTGCCGATCACGTCGGTGAGTTCGAGCAGGTCTTCATAGTCGCCAGGTCCAGAGGTGGTGGGCGGTTGGTCCCCTTCAGGCAGGAAGGGCTTCGCTGGCTCGTAATACGTGCGCGCGGCCGGCACGGATACCAGCTGGCGCTCTGGGTAGCGCAGGGCCGTCAAGCGTCCACCGAAGACGCAGCCGGTGTCGACGTTGATGGTGTTGTTGACCCAGGCCGGCTCTGGAACCGGCGTGTGCCCGTAAACAACCGTGGCGCGTCCGCGGTATTCGGCCGCCCAGTTGTAGCGTACTGGCAGGCCAAACTCGTCCGTCTCGCCCGTTGTCTCGCCATAGAGGGCGAAGTCCCGCACCCGGCCGGAAGCGCGCCCCTGCATTTCTTGCCGCAACCCTGCATGCGCGACGACCAGCTTGCCGTCGTCCAGCACATAGTGGCTGATCAGGCCGTCGAGGAACTCCACGGCGCGCTCGTTGAATTCGGGCGGCTGCTCACTGAGCTGACCGAGCGACTCCGCCAGGCCATGCGTCACCTGCACATTCCGGCCCTGCAGGGCGCGCACGAGCTTCTGCTCGTGGTTGCCAGGTACGCAAAGTGCCGCGCCGGAGGCAACCGCGCTCATGACAAGCCTCAGCACGCCGGGTGTATCGGGGCCGCGGTCGACCAGGTCGCCGAGAAAGATCAGCTTCCGGCCGGGTGGCGAAGTGACATGGTACTGCGGACCCTCGGGGCCATCGGCCTCAAACGCGACGTCATACCCGAGTGTGCCGAGCAACCTACGAAGTTCGTCCAGGCACCCATGGATATCTCCGATGATGTCGAACGGGCCATGCTGATCGCGCCGGTTTACCCAGAGCGGCTTGCGCTCCACGATGGCCGCATTGACCGCCTCTTCCGACTCAAGGGTGAAAACATATCGGAAGCCTTCTCGCTTCAGGAATCGGAGCGATCGACGCATCTGGTCGCGTTGCCGATGAATGACATCCTGCCGGACGTTGCGGTCGGTCCGCTGCTTGTTCCGATCGATCATGACGCGCTCAGGCACATCGAAGACGATGCCGACGACGAGGCAGTAATGCTTCTTGGCGAGTTCAACGAGGGACTTGCGCGACTCCGGTTGCACGTTGGTCGCATCGATGACGGTCAGGCGGCCGCCCTCCAACCGCTTCGAAGCGATGAGATGCAGGACCTCGAACGCCGCGGGCGTCGCATCCTGCGCATTCTCATCGTCCGCCACAAGCGCCCGGCATAGGTCGGAGGTGATGATCTCGGTCGATTTGAAATGCTTACGGGCAAAGGTCGATTTCCCGGACCCCGACGGGCCGATCAGCACCACGAGGGCGAGTTCCGGAATCTCGATGGTCATCGGCTGAACATCGCCATCTGCGTGGGTGGCCCGACCTCGGGGTCCTCCGTCCCAACCGGCAAGATCCGCGCGCCGTAGCCGTGCTCTGCGCCGACCCGATTCGCCCAGGCCTGGAACTCCAGCCGCGTCCACTCAAAGCGGTGATCCTCATGGCGTAGATGGCCGGCGGCCAGCGTCGGGAATTTGACGTTGTATTCGATGTTCGGCGTCGTCACCACGACCGTTGCCGGCCTCGCGAAATGGAAGACGACACGCTCGAAGGCGGCAAGTCGGGGCGGATCGAGATGCTCGATTACCTCCATGACGGCGGCCGCGTCATATCCCTGAAGTCGCTGATCTCGGTACATCAGCGACCCCTGGAGGAGCTTGATTCGCCGGGCCTGCCGCTCGGGAAGCCGTTCGAGGTTCAGGCGCTCCTTGGCGATCTCCAGCGATCGCATCGAGACATCCATGCCGACGATCTCCTGGAATTGTTGATCAGCGAGCAAGGGCTTGAGGAGTGCCCCTTCGCCGCAACCCAGGTCGAGCACGCGGCTGGCTGCACTCCCCTTCAAGGCAGCGAGTACGGACCCCAGTCGCTGATCCCGTAAGGTCATGTCCGCTTCCGGCAGCTCCTCCGCGTCACAGGCTGCGATCACGGCGTCCGGGTCATCCACGTCCTCTTCGATCAAACGCTCGAGCGCAGCTCGTGTCAGGCGTCGTTGATGTTTGAGGTACCGATCGACGATCAGCTCGCGCTCCGGATGCGACGGCAACCAATCGGCCCCAAGGCGCAGGAGTTTCTCCACCTCGTCTTGCGTGATCCAGTAGTGCTTTTCCCGATCCATCACGGGTACCAGGACATAGAGATGACGGAGCAGATCGCTGAGGCGACAAGTCGCTTGCAGGGTCACGGTAAAGTACGGGCTTTCGCCCCAGTCTTGAAACGTTGGATCCAGCGGATAACCTTGAGCGGTCACCGTGTAGCCGACCGGCTCGAAAATCCGCCGGAGTAAGGGCTCGCCGCCCCGGCAGGGAAGGACCGCAATCGTAGCCTCGAGCGGTATTGCCGTTTCGGCCAGCTCGGGTCGGTCCTTACTGCGCCCACCCATCGCGCTCCCGAACACCTGGGCAATCGCAACACTCAGGAAGGAGGAGGCGACATAGGGCCGGTCGTTGACATACTGCTTCAGCGTGCCGGCATCGCCACCCGGCCCCTTCCTATTTCGGACGAGGGCGACGGGATCAACCTCCAGGAGGAGGGCCGCCGTACAGCGGGCCGGAGTGGCTTCGGGATAAAAGACGTGCGCTTTGCCCATCGACAGCTCGGCGGTCTGCAGCCGACCCGGATTTTTGTGGAGTAGGTATCCGAGATCGGTCGCCGGTTGGTGAGTCGTGGTGATGGTGAGGAGCATCAGCTAGCCACAGAGCAACAGCAACGAAGACCGATCATTTAGGCGGCCTTGCAGGGTCCCCCCGGTGGCAATCGGCTAGTTTACCGCCCGGGAACCAGGGCAGCGGCTTTGCGGGCCGTTGCGGCGCTGCAAATGGCGCGACAGACAACGGCAGGCGCGGGCAGTGCCGTCAAGCTCCGCCCCGAGGAACTGGGCAGGCGTTAACGAAAAGTTACCGACAAGGGAGAAACCCAGCATGCGTTCTACCGGCAGAGGAAACTCGCCATATGATCCCCCAAGCCGCGACTTATCCTCGAGCCAAGTGGGCGCTGGCGATGGGCATCGCATCTATGGTCTTGATTTGGCCTTTCGGCATTGTTCTCGGTCCACTTGCGCTTTTGTTTGGAATCTCAGTGGTCCGGCATATCAACGGTAGCGGCGGAGCCCTCGCGGGAGCTCGCCAGGCAGGGGCGGGCGCGATCTGTGGAGGCATCGTGATCGGCATCTACCTCCTAGCCCTATCGGCCGAGCTGGCAGCCATCCTACTGACCGGCTCAGCCATTCCCTTGGGAGAGCCCTAAAATGCGGTCCTCTCCCTAACCCGACCGCTGTGGTGGATTTCGCCCTTCGAGTAGGGACCGCAAATGAAGTAGCTGGTGGCGGATTCGAACGTACGGCGGCCTCCATGGCCGGCAAGTACGGCTCATTAAGCCGTCCGCCGAGCGTCCGGTGACCGTCCGCAGAGCGTCCGTTGTGGCTCGACTACCGAATTCCAAGCGCCGAGCTCGGCTGGAAGCTGGAGTTCATAACTTGTAGGTTGGGGACACCATCCATTCTGGGTGTCATAACTCATTAGTTTATTTGTATAAGCTAGCCGTGTGGCGGCTTGCCAGCCTGCATGACCTCTATCGGCGGTCAACTTTAGCGGCTTTCGAATCGCCTTGGACCTTGATTTCTTCCCTCATAGCAAATACTCAGCAGGGGCTTCTTGGATTTTCTCGGTTGTCCCCAAATGGCCATGGCGAGCGTTTGCAGAGACATGAGTGGACCGCTGGCCCTGCTCGACGCCAGCAGCGACGACCCGCCCCGAGTCCTGCCACCCTTCGACGACCTCTATACGAGCCACTCCGCAAACGTTCACCGCTTCTGCCTGTCCCAGCTCGGGGACGCCGAGGCGGCGGCTGACGTCACCCAGGAAGCCTTTATCAAAGCGTTCTCGGCCTATGAACGGGTATCTCCCGACCCCGAAACGGCACGGACCTGGCTGATCAGCATCGCCCGCAACTGTTGCATCGACTATCGCCGCCAGCACGGCCGCTGGCGGCGGCTTGTCGATCGCTTGGCGCGCTTTCGCGAGAGCCCGCTCGATGTCGAGGTACTAGCGCACCACCATTCAGAACTCGAACGCGCAACCACAGCGATTCTGCAGCTGCGAACGCGCGAGCGCGAATTGATAGGGCTCCGGGTCGCGGCAGACCTTTCGTTCCGTGAGGTCGCCACCGTCCTGGGTATGTCGGAGCAGGCGGCAAAGGTCGCGACCCGGCGGGCTCT
>WNFW01001760.1_pt1 | contig 20753 bp, 34 predicted proteins | sample 5400131 | NCBI WGS metagenome assembly WNFW01 (sample SAMN13153362, study PRJNA577476) | soil metagenome | isolation source: 20 cm soil or saprolite under grassland replicate 1 | place: USA:California | collected 2016-06-15 | reverse complement strand
CGCCTCGAGATGGGGAAAAAGCTCGGCGCCGACGCGGTCGTCAATGTCGGCCGCGAAGATCCGGTGGAAGCGGTGCAGCGCCTGACCCGGGGGAAGGGCGTGCAGTATGTGCTCGAATGTTCGGGGGCGCCCAATGCGCTGAATGAGGCGGCGCGCATGGTCAATCGCGGCGGACGGATCTGCCTCGCGGCGTTCCCGGCGGAGCCGGTGCCGGTCGATCTGGCCTATCTTGTGCGCAACAACATCTACGTCTTTGGCATTCGCGGCGAAGGCAAGAGCGCGACGCACCGCGCCGCCGCCCTGATGGCGCAAAAGTGCTTCGATGCGAAGCTCATCCATACCCATACCTTCCCGCTCGCCAAGGTGCCGACCGCGATCCACTATGCGCGCGATCGTATCGAGGACGCGATCAAGGTGGTCGTGCAGATCCGCCAGACCTAAACTGCCCGACGACTAGGGTCTGCGCGTCTCATATCCCCGCTTGGGCATTCCCGGACGACGCTACTGGTCGGCTCTGGACGAAAGGCCTGCTGACGCCGTGACCTCGCGGTCCGCGTGCTTGCCAGAAGTCGACCGCTCAGCACCTTGCTTCGACTTCTAGCCGACGGCCGGCAACGGTTGGAAAGAGGCGCTGATCAGATGTCAACTCTAAACGAGCTCAACTTCCGCAAAGCGCAGTAAATCGGACCATAGGCGCGACGGCAACATGGTCTTCCGGGTTCGACCCAAACGGCAGTTCGGCTCGGTGCATCCGAACCGTGCCCGCCTGACTAGGGTCTGTACTCAATTCGGGGATTCCGCGTGAAGCGGTTTCGTGATTCAAGCTTCCTGTCGTGGGGAGGCTTGGATGGTGAAGCTGTATTGGTTGAGCGATGGGGAATGGGCGCGGATCGAGCCGTTGTTGCCGCGCGGTCGCCGCGGGGCGCACCGGGTCGACGACCGTCGGGTGATCAGCGGCATCATGCACATGCTGCATTCGGGGGCGCGCTGGCGGGATTGCCCTGCGGCCTATGGCCCGTACACGACAATCTACAACCGCTTCAACCGATGGAGCCGGCAAGGCATCTGGGCCGGCATGTTTTACGCCCTGACCGGCTCGACCGGGATGATGGGGACCGTGGCGGTCGATTCAACGCACATCAAGGCTCACCGTTCGGCGGCCGGCGCAAAAGGGGGGCCTTCAGTCATGCCATCGGGCGCTCGCGCGGCGGCCGGACGACCAAGATCCACGCCCTGAGCGACGATCAGGGGCGGCCCCTCGCCTTTCAGCTGACTGCCGGCAATACCCACGATCTCGACGGCGCCCGGGCGTTGCTCGCGATCGTGCCATGCCCCGCGCGGCTGCTCGCCGATCGCGCCTACGACGCGCGCAGCCTGCGCACCTGGCTCGCCGAACGCGGTTCCGAAGCGGTGATTCCGCCACAACCCACCCCCTCATCGAACGGATGTTCTGCCGGCTCAAAGATTTCCGACGCATCGCCACGCGATACGACAAGCTCGCCAGAAATTTCCTCGCTGGCGTCCTTATCGCCGCAGCCATAACGTGGTGGGCAAATTGAGTCCGGACCCTAGATACCCAACGCGGTATACAGCTGCATGTCTTCCGGCAGACCTTTTCGGACGAGGCGCCCAAAAGCGCGAGGACGTAACCGGATTACTGGCAATCACAGCGCCCATGGCGGCCCCTCGCACCCCCAGCATCGTCCCCGGATCGCGAATGCCAACGATTGCCCGTAGAGAGCTGCAAATCGATGTCGGAAACTACACCCGACCCGCGGGATCTGCACCCGCATAAGACAAAGCACCGCCCTCCATAGCGGGGCTCCCCGTTAGTACGGCTCCGTTTCCAGTTTGCGCGCGTATGCTCGCCGTATGAAAACAAACGACAGACGCAACAGCGAACGATCTGCACCACGCCGCACCATCTGGATGGTATTCGGCACGTTTAACCGTCGGGTGGTTGGTTCAGGCTAAGTGCCAGAGTCGATATCCCGTTATGGACCGCCGTACGGCCACCACGGCGGCGCTGGCCATCGTCATCGCGATCGCTGCTGCCGACCCTGCATCGAGCCCCATAGGCCGCAAGTTATCCTCGTGGGCAAAATATCTGAGACACGATCCAGGTCGCCACGCCGGCCATGCTGACACTGAGCGCGGCCGGTAACGCATCGCCAAGGACGACTGCTTGCGCAACCCCGTCGGGTAACTGGATCGCGAGAATGACCAGAGTCGCACCCAAGGAAATTCCGGCGCTGGGACGTGAAATGTGCGACCAGAGTGCGTGCATGTGAATATTTTCTGCCAAACCCATCCGCGCGCGGCCAGTGGGAGGGCGCAACCGAGCGCAGTGGCAACCATAGCGTCCGACCGCGGCAACTCCCCGCCCGTCTGCGCCCGAAGTCATTTGCTTTAGCTTCGGAGCATATACACCAGCAGCGCGGCGAGAGTGATCAGTACGCTCGCGGCCATTATCAGTGTCGTCCGCTTGGGCGCTTCGGAGAATTCCAAGACCGGGCGTACGTTGTTGATGAACGGCAGATTATGATTTTTGCCGCGCCGGTTTTTTCGGCTCATTTGAACCGCTCCGAACACAAGAAAGTTGATGCAAGCTAAATTCGTTTCGCTTTCGGCGGCGCTTGGCCCCGCAAAACTACAGGTGGCTCACTCGCGACAGGTACAACCGCGTAAGCTATCGAGGACTGCGTTACCGGAGGCGTTGCGCGGGCGGCACTCGGCAGATCCGCGAGGCCGGACAATGCAACAGCGGCAGACACCGCTCCTAATGAGATGGCAGTCACGAACCAGAAAGAAGCCGGATCAATTAGCCGCCGGACCGGTAAAGCCGTCGGCCTTGTGATTCCGGAACCATTGCTCGCAGCGGATCGATCGGGAATCTCAAGAACTGGGTCCACCGGTGTCATCGTCGACTCCATAAGCTCAGCAGTTCTGGAGGGGAATCGGGCGCTGCTATTGAGAATCAAGCGCGAGGTCGCAGCCGGATGAGTGGGTTAACCCTAAAAAACCGTTAAAGCAGTGATGCCGCTGCACCAATTAGATGGAATCACGCTCTGACGTTTTGATCAGCTCAATGACGCCATCGCGGTATTCAAGGTCAGGCTGAAGGGCGTTCAGGATCTCTGATAATTCCTCGCGCGTGACTCGCAAGGCGTGATTGGGTGCGTAGTGGAGTTCAACAGCTTCCAACTTTTTCGGGTAAAACTGGCTCTCAGCTACTCCATAACCGTTGCTAACAGAACGACGAATAACTTTAACTTCCATCAGACGGGCCCCCCAGCATACATCGCCCCCAATGCATGAGTATGCGGCCACTGCTTTGGTCCGGCAATGTTAAATTCGTGACAACTTCTCACTAATGGGATTTCCGGAAGTAGCGTCCTCAACATCGCCTGCGCGCATTTTTTCCATCTGTATCCTCTATCTTGGACAAGCTGACCCTCTATTAGATCAGGCGAGAACTTCCCCATCATTCCCGCAGTTTAGGTGTTGGTTTCCTTCTGAAATCGCGAACGATAACCTGAACTTCGGCTGCCAATTTGAGTTTCATAGGGCTCTGAGCCAGGTCGGAAGCACCTCGCGGGTCATTCAAGTTTTCTGAAATCCTATCGATGGTCACTGGCTGAAGAGACGCCGCCGAGATGCGGGCTGCCCGATCTGTTCCGACCAGCGCCAGCCTCGCTAAGCGGGCAATCAAAGCAGCTTCTGCCCGCCGATATTCGATCCCGATAGCATCGACCGAGAAATCCGCATCCGGCAGATGTCCATCCCGCACGATTCGTTCCAGTCGTTCGCAATGGGCGGCAAGCGCGTAAGCACCGATTGTTGCGCTGCACGACTTCAATTCATGGCTCGCATGGTGCAGCGCGATGATGTCACGGTTTGTTATTGCCTCCTTCAGCCGAATCAGCAGGATCAGCGCTGTTTCCATAAACATAGTGATCATCCGAGCAACGAACTCGGCATCGTACTTACCTTGAAGCTGACCAAGAGCCTCGAGCACGGCTTCGTCGAGCACGGCAACACCGGTACCGGCTTTCTCTGTCATCAACTGCCCCGCTGACGTTGATTGATGGAAGCGATCAGCTGGTTCAGGCGGATTTGAGCGTCACAATTTCGGCGCTGCCAATGCCGAACTTGCGAACAAGGTTGTCAATTGCCTGCTCGAGAACCGTAAGCTCAGCTTCATCGACATCTAACGCGGTTAGCTCTTCAGCATGACGGACGAGGATTTCGGAACGACGAGCCTGAAGCTCCTGCTTCAGGCGTTCGATATCGGCGCGGGTCAATTCGCTCCACATGGTTGCAACCTCCGTGCAAATTGACCGCAATCATTACCCGTTAAGGTTAAAAAAACTCCAAAGGGTGTCCCAGTCATTTGCCCCAAATGTACCTGAAGAACGCAACTCAATTGCGTAAGTTTTTGGGCGGGAGTCGGTCCATGAGCAGGAAGGCATTCATCGCCGAACTTGCATCGACGATCGTGCCAAACCCAGGGTTGGGAGTTGGCAGTTCAACATCATCGCCGCCGAGAGATACCGGAATCGGTTGCGAAGGCTGCCGCCGTGTGCGGAACGCTGACGGCGCCGCCGGAAGGTCCGATTTCGGCGCTGAACTGCCGGTGACGCGACGCATGCGATCGTCATCCGGAGCAGCCAAATAGTCCCGCTCGGCGAGTGCCTGAACGCGATGCACGCCTGGCGCACGAGAACTGGCGCTCAAATGGATGGGCGAGGACACCCTCCGGATAAGCGGCGGCGTCAACGATGCGATAGCTGTCTACTTCGCAGACGCCGCGCTCGCGAACGTCTTTCTGGCTCGATGGTACACCGGCCAGAAGGCCGCGTCCGCTGATGGGCTATTTCGTTTGCGGGAGAGCGGGCCGACGGAGCGAGTGCCGCGTCTGGACCATACTTTCCCAATTTTCACAGTGACACTCGTCGACCGACGAGTGCGCCACCCATTCGGCGATGCGACTTGCGCCCGCAGATGCTCGCAAAGCTCGGACACTCGTCGGACGCGGGCACATTCTGGAATTAAATTGGGTTCCTAAGGTGCGGACCCACAAACGGATTCCCAACTAGCGCATTTGCTGATTCAAGGTCCCCGAAAGGGGGACCTGCAAAGGATAGAGATCATTTCTGGCTGAAATGACGGTCAATTCGCGCGGCTTGCACCGCATCTGCCGACCGACACTCGCGGGAAACCGTGAGTGGATGAACGCCGGGTCATCAGCGGCATTGTGCATGTGCTGAAGTCCGGTTGCCGCTGGGCAGATTCACCGCTCGTCTATGGGCCACGCAAGACGCTGTACAACCGCTTCGTACGCTGTGCGGCCAAAGGAGTATGGCTCGACATTTTCCATGCGCTTGCCGCTGCCGGAGGCCCACCGGCTGAGGTGCTGATTGATTCCTCTGCCGTAGAAGCTCACCGCTGCGCATCGGGCGGAAAAGGGGGGAATGCAGTCAGACGCTCGGCCGCTCACGCGGCGGGTGGACTACAAAATCCATGGGCTGACCGACGCCTGCTGTCGGCCGATCGCATTTCTGCTGACCGGCGGCCAAGTGGCCGATTGCATCGCTGCAGATGAACTCCTCGACGGGCTGCTCACCGCGGAAATCCTGCACGGTGACAAGGGCTACGACAGCAACGCCTCCGTCGAAAGATCGAGAGCAAGGGCGTGGTCCCCAACATCCCACCCAAAAACGATCGACGCTGGAAGAACTGCTTCTCGCCGTGGCTCTCTCGGCACTGCAATGCGATCGAGCGCATGTTCGGACGCCTCAAGGACTTTCGTCGCATCGCAACCCGCGACGACCGACTCGCACGTAACCTCCTGGCCTCGGTCTGCCTCGCAGCCACGCTCTGCTACTCGTTATGGGTCTGGACCCTAAGTGTCTTTTTCATGGCAGGCGTACCCAGAACTCGAACCAGGGACTCGCTGATTAAGGCTCCGCGGAGACTCGTCTCATAGGTTTCGCAGGATGTGCGCTCCCCCGGGGCGGTCTACTGAGCCGACGACCGCCTGGCCACTGGTTGGCGTCTCAAAGTTCGGGGTCGATCCCTTGTTCCCGATCCATATGCCAACAGTGCCGGGGGAAGCTCATCGAACAAGCAGTGGCGCAAGATTTCACTCGCCCAGGAGAGGAGTTCGTCGCTGTCCAGATTGAGGAGCACGGTTCGGTGGAGAGACGCATTCAGCGTCACGCCAATCACAATTTGAAATCCCGCGCGTGCCCGGTAACGAAACGAATTGCTATGCGTTTGACCGCACTTGGCGGCGAGTAGTCCGACAAATGGTTCGACCGCGACCCGGCCCATTTCACGAAACGGGGTCCAGGCTTCTTCTACATGCAATGTCTTTTTCATCAACGTGCGTATGAAGCCACGATGACGCCGAAACGTCAGGATCCAAAAAGTGATGCACTCGGCGAGTACTAGTTCGACGGCGGCCTTTGAGAGGAGTTCGGCCGTGGCGAACTGCCTGGCATCGGCTGCAATATCGGCGAGAACAGTTTCGACCACAGCGGCAAAGAACGCCTCCTTGTCCGCGAAGCGCTGATAGAATGCACCGACCGAGCAATCTGCCACGTCGGCAATATCGCCGATCGATGTCGCTTCGAAAGCGCCTTGGTTCAAAAGCTTGCGGCCCGCTGCCAACAGGCGATCCCGCGTAAGACGGCTGCGCGCCTGCTTGGCAGGACGTATCAAATCGGCCATCTCGGATCCCCGTCATCCGCCCAGTCTCTCTTACAACAAGGTCCACCCTCCTGTGGGCGACGCCGGTCCGCAATGAGAGTCTTAACAGGCGAAGCCGTATTGACTATTATGAATTGTCATTCACATTATGATGCTATCGCTGGCGGAATGCTCTGTGTAGCGACCCGGCACTGAACCGCCCGCGTTGCAAAGAGCTGCCTGATCATTGACGACGACATCCCAGTTCGCCGACCCTTCTGAAGGAATGCGCATCCCGCGATTGTCATGACGCAATCCCAGAGCGCAACGATGCACACGGCAAGCGATCGTTCTGGAGAAGCCCGGCGCGCCAGACAAAGTGATCGGCAAACTCGGAAGGGCCTTTGCCCGTTTCAGATGCGAGTGAGCGTTCGCTGTCGCTTCCATGGGCCGCAGCCGCCTTCGCGTAAGTACGCTAGCGCGTATCAAATCTGGATAGCCGGATCGGTTGTTGTAATCACAGCCGTTTCGACGCTCTCTTGGGCAGTTCTGGTTTTTACTCGCATAGCGAGCACGCGGTATCCTAGCTGTGCGGAATAGGAGGGCCAGGTTCGCCGCGCGGGAGAAAAAGGCGGACCGGCTGTCGCCGGGAGTGTCGATCATCGTTATCGCGGCTCTGGCAACTCTCGCATGGGCCGTGCTGATCGTACTCGCGACGAGCATCTACTCGCTGCTCTGATCAAACCTGAAAGCGGGTCCGGACGCGACGATTCACCACAGCGCGGCTTAGTTAACATAAGCTAGAGCGACTCGACTAACGCGTTCGTTCTTCATACGCTCTCTCCGTGCTTTAAACTAAATAATCAGATTGGAATGGGATGCCGAAAAACACCGTGCTCGAGGAGCGGCGGGCGCTTGCGCACGGTCAACGTGCGAAGGATCGCAGCAAACGTATCAAGGAGGCGGCGATCGCTTGCGCGCTCATCGCCGTTACTCTGCCTCTTCTACTCATCATCGCGATCACTATCAGGATCGAAGGCCCCGGGCCGGTTTTGGTCCGTCAGCAGCGCGCCGCCACCGGCGGTCATCGAATGATGCTCGTCAGGTTCCGCACGAGCACGGATGCCTCGGAGCGGTGGGCCTGGCCGGGGGCCAGCAAAACGACCCGAGTTGGTGAGCTGCTCCGATATAGCCGCCTCGACCGGTTGCCGCAGCTCTTGAATGTGCTCCGCGGTGAGTTGGCCCTCGCACGGCTGCTGGACTGAGTGAAGTTCGAGGACGCATCGCCATGGCCACGCCGGGTCGGTTAGCACGCCAGGAATGCTCTTGGACGGCGCCGCAGCATCTGAACTCAGGCTCTGGCCGAGCATCAGTGGCCTAGGTCTGCTCGAGTAATCGCTTTGGGGTGATGCAAATGCCCGGGTTCAACAGAACCGTGCTCGATTTGGCCGAGGCATTGGCCGCCGGGCGCACCAGCAGCCGCGAGCTGGTTGAAGCCGCGCTGGCGCGGGTGGCCGCGCCTGACGGTGAGGGCGCCCGCACCTTCGTCGCGGTGTACGCCGATAGCGCAATGGCCGCCCCCGACGCCCAGGACCGATTACGCAAGGCGGGCTATGTCGCCTCCCCGCTCGCCGGACTTCCGGTCTCGGTCAAGGACCTGTTCGATGTCGCCGGCGAACGGACCCTCGCCGGGTCGAAGGCGCTCGACGACTCGCCACCGGCCGCTCATGACGCGCCGACGATCGCGCGCCTGCGCGCTGCGGGCGCGGTGCTGATCGGCCGCACCAACATGACCGAGTTCGCCTTCTCCGGGGTCGGAATCAACCCCCACTACGGCACACCCGGCAATCCGTATGACCGCCGCCTGATCCCGGGCGGCTCCTCCTCCGGGGCGGCGGTGTCGGTAGCCGACGGCCAGGCGGTGGTGGGTATCGGCACGGATACCGGCGGGTCGGTGCGCATCCCGGCGGCGTTCTGCGGCATAGCCGGTTTCAAGCCGACGCAATACCGTATCCCGCGGGATGGAGTCATGCCGCTGTCCACAACACTGGATTCGATCGGCCCCCTTGCCATTAGCATTGCGTGCTGTGCCATCGTCGATGCGATAATGGCGGGCGAGCTGCCTGCCGTACCCGCGCCTATCCCCATTGAGGCGCTGCGCCTTGGTGTGCCGCAGACCTATGTTCTGGATGGGCTCGCGCCCGAGGTCGCCAATGCCTTTGCCGCGGCTTGCGCAAGCCTGTCGAGCGCCGGTGCCCGGGTGGTCGATATTCCGCTAACCGAACTCACCTCCCTCGCAGCGATCAATGCCGGAGGCGGCTTTGCGCCGATCGAGGCTTACGGTTGGCACCAGCCGCTTCTGGCTCGCCGCGGCAACGAATATGACCAGCGCGTGCGACAGCGCATCGAGCGGGCCAGCGGCATGCGCGCTGTTGAGTACATCCGCCTGCAGGGAGCCCGGGCCGACCTGATCTCGCGCGTGGCTGCGGCTACCGCGGGGTTCGATGCCTTGCTGATGCCGACGGTCGCGATCACAGCACCGCCAATCGCTGCCTTCGAGCGCGACGAGGATTACCGCCGGCTCAATGCGCTGATCCTGCGGAATACATCGGTCATCAATTTCCTCGATGGCTGTGCAGCCACCGTCCCGATCCCTAGCACCGGAGCGCCGGTCGGGCTGATGGTCGTCGGCCACCACGGAGCTGACCATCGTCTCCTTGCAGTCGCTCGCGGCATCGAGTCGGCGTTCGCCCGAAGCGACTAACCCGCGGGGGCTTGTGCTCCCTCCGCCCTAAGCCAGGCTGCCTCCGCGGCTTCGGCGATTTTCAGAATGGATGCGGCAGCTTGGGGGTGGCCCGACCGGTGTGCGTCAGCAGCGGCCACCTGCAATTGCCAAATGACCGCGATCCCTTCGCGCGCCAGCATCGACAGGGCAAGCTGTTCGGTAAGGCTGTGGCGAAGAGCCATAGATCGCCTATGACTTCCGCAACTCAGTGATGCGGTAGATCTGATAGCGCGTCGCGCGCAGGCCCGGAACGCCATAGCGGTCGATGTCGCGTTCCCAGGCCAGAAATTCATCGACCGAGAGATTGTAGAGCCGGCAGACCTCCTCGATCGGAACCCAGCCGCCACGTACGGCTTCGATGACGGCCGCCTTGCGCCGTACCGTCCAGCGTTTGGTCAGCGACGGCAAATCGGGTAAACCGAACAGATCGCCGGCAGCACCATCGCTGTCGGCGGGATCGCCTGCGGTCTTCTCTTCCATGTGATTGCCCCCCGCGATAAGCGGACGGTACCCGGCTTACGTTGAGAATTGATTGAGCTTTCTACTTAATTTGCAGTTACATCGAAGCTGCGCCGCCCCTAATGAATGGCACCGATCGTGCTAACGATGCTGATGCTGATTGGCCTCAGCGGTGGAGAGCGAGAGCCGAAAGCAGCGCGAACAGGACTAGCCACATAAGGAGCTTGATAAAGAACCAAGGTCATTTCGTCCGCCTTTAGGCCGCCGCATCCGCTTCTGCGCCTTCAGCCCCGCCTTGATCAGTGCGCGTTTATGCGCGGGTTAACCCTTTGGAACGTTATGGACCGCCCAACGCGCGGCATGTCCGGGAGAACCAAAAATTCAACAATTGCTGCCAACATAGCCCGCCAACAAGCATTCCGGAGCCCGACTTTGGAGAACCTGCTCACTGAGCCGGGTGTGCAGCCCGCAAATCCGAAGGAACGACGAGACATTCGCCGCGTCCTTGAGCACTGGGTGCAGCATGCGTCGAGCGACGATGGCATTCCGGCCCTCGACAACTTCGATTTTGCGTCCATCAAGCGCGACTGGAGTCACCGGTTTTTGATCTGCACCGATCAGAACGCCGAAGACGCGGCATTCCTTGCCTATGGTGCGACATTTGCGGCGCAGCTTGGGCTCCCTGCGACAGTGACGGTAATCGTTCCTCTGAGCCGACACTTACCAGAGCGCTATCAACCTCTGTTTGCCGAAGGATGCGAGAACGCAATGACTGAGCGACTCCCCGCTCGGTTCAGCGGCGCCATAGAGCACTACTTCACAGTGGAACTCTTTCGCGCGGTCTTTCTGCCGATCCGGCTGCATCCGAGTTGGTCAAAGTGGCTGATTTTCGGCTCGTTCAACTGCCGTACCGTGCTTGCGACCGACCAGCGAGGTTCGTGAGGGGCGGCTCGCCTAGCACAATTCCTCGATCCGTATCCGATAGACGCGCCCATCGATCACCACCTCGGCATGCTCGCCATCGCCGACATCGCGGCGGAAGATGCCGGCGCGCCCTTTCCATAAAACCGGCATGCTGGCGCGCCAGACCGGCGGCGCCTTCGCGTGATGCGAGACCGCGCGGCGCGCATTGCGTTGGCTCGCCTTGCGAGGCTCGCCGCCGGGTAGGCGGGATCGACCGGACATGCGGGTCGCTCAAATCCCGTGTCGGCCGAAGATCAGGTACAGCAGCAAAATCAGCAGCAGAAGCCCGCCGATCCCCATGCCGCCTCCGTACCCGTATCGGCGATAACCGAAGCCGCCCCCAAACAAGAGCAAGATAATCAGGATGATCAGAATTAAATCCATTCGCTTGCTCCCCTCAGACGCGGCAGTTCAGGAAGGCAGTAAACGTAACCTGTCTTAGGCCGCTTCGGCTTCTGTGTCTTCACCTTCGCCCCGACTGACCTCGTAACCTCACCAAAGAGCTGGAACAGATTGGTGTCCAAGGCCCGCGAGATCAACGCGATCTCTAGCACGTCCACCCGACGCGGCCCGCGCTCAATCTCTGAAACGAAGGTCAGCTTGCTTCGGAGCTGCTCTGCCGCCCCGGTCTGGGTAAGGTTGGCTCGCCGTCGGGTTCGATCCGCACGGCAGCTCGATCAGGTGGTTGGCTTCGGGGCGCGTTCACGCCGGTTCAGGTTAGCCTCCCAGGAACTGGTTTTGTCGAACAGTGGCTTCGGAGTGAGGTCGGCCAGCATCTCCGAGAAAGCGACGAAACCCCCGAGACGCCGCCGCTCGCGACGATGGTGCCGCATTGATTACTAATGCTGTCGTTTGGATTGCATCGGGCCAGCTATAAATCCGCGAGTTGCCTTTCTCGTACCATACGGACGTGAGCGTCCATCTCACTCTTGATCTGGTACTGAAACGCGCCGTCGGACTCGGGCAACTGGCGAATGACGATGAAGACCTCGCCGCGATTAGCGACTTGGCCGAGCTCGGGCTGAAACACGACCTTCTGACCGATCAGGAACTTGTGGACTGGCATGTTCACCTACGCCGCCGATTAAAAATGAGATCCCAGTGCTTCGCCCGATGAATATGGTGGGCGGCGCTTTCAACCAATTCCCCTACTTTCTTCTGCTGCTTCTCGGCCTCGGTCGTCAGCCGTTGCGCTTTCTTGCTGTGCCGAAGCATCCTCGCGAGCCATCGCGGCATGCCTGCGATTAGTCCCCTATAATGCGCGATGCTCTTTCGCTCGGCCGGTATTGCGCGGCTTGCTCATGCGTTTGGGTAATCTGGGAGTTGACTTAGCTCGGGCAGATAGTCCGGCGTCGATGAGTTGACGTATAGCCGCTGAACGCGACGGTAAATCGGCTTGCTGGCGCCGCCATTTGTCGATTGCCCGCACCTGTCCTTTCGAAATTACGAGCTGCAGCCGTTGATCAAGAGGTTCGGTCACACGGCAGAGTTTACCGGTTTACAAAACATGTGTAAATCGATGTTGACGCGGCGCGCGTGAGGTGTGAGAAATTGTATGTGCCAGCCGTCATCGCCCCCGGTGTCGTTCGCGAGCGAGGCGATCAAGCTTCCCCTTGTGACCGATCTCGACATCGGCCTGGAAGATGGCGAGCGCGCGGGGCGAGCCGAGTCTGTACGGCAGGTGCTCGCATTAATCCAGCGCCAGGAACAACCGAATGCTGCGCTATTAATGGGAGGCGATACCGAACAAGACCGGCTTGCGGGCTTGCGTACCGAGCCGTGGCGCTCCAACGGCTTGCCGCCTATCAGGAGGCCCGGATATGGTCGAGCTCGAAATGGCCCCGCACGGCCATGACCTGTCGAGGGAATAAATTGCCGATGCAATGGGAGTCGCCGCCGTTGAGAACGGTTGGAAGTTCGAAAGACCAGTGACGAATTGGTACAGGTTCTTCCAATTGCGCAACCCTGGGGGCCGACGAGTGTAGCCTCAGTTTCAAAGGTCGAACGGTGGGTTGCTGGCTAAGCCGCTTGCTCTCCTTCCGCGTCCTCAGCCGGTCAGCCGCGTGGTAGCGAAATGTCGGATACCCCATACGCGCGAACGTGTCGGCCATTGCTGGCCCATTAATGACGAGCGCGCGAGCAGGGGCCGGCGTTTCCCGGGAGTACTAACCGCTGCAACGCGCCGGTCCCGTGGGCGCCCTGGGCACGCCAGAAGGGCTTCGTTGCCATGAGACAAAAATGTTTTGGGAAAAAGCCTAACCGCAAGAGCGACGCGGCGCCGAGCGGATCGGTTCACTAGCCCTTGATCGCCCACCCCGCTGCTGCCGCCGGAGGATCGCTTCAACCTGCTCCTCGGTTCGGTTGGTGTCGGCACCGGGTTTTCTCGGTCGATCTCCTCCGCGCGCTCCTGTAAATCCATCGCCATCTGGAAAGCTCCGCCGCCGCGAAGTCGCGCGAGTAACCAGAGCCGAGCGATAAACCCGGCCGCCGAGCCCGGCGATCGACTACAACCGGATGTGACGGCGCACGGCCATGATCGGCACACGGCCAGCAGCACGGCTGCGAAACGGCGAACCGGAGCGTACCCAGCACTGAACCAGCATACCTCTTTGAGGATCGCCAAACTCCCCGCGGATGGCACGTGCAATGGATTGCCTATGACAGCGGTTTCGAGATCGCGATCTTTTCCGGCCCGAGGGCACACGAACGGGCGATCATGTTCGCGGAGCGGTGCTACGGCAGCTACGAAGAAGTCTGTTCTAATTAGGTTTAGCGGCAGGAAGATGGCAGCGCGCGGGCTATACAAGGCGACTGACCGCTCATGGCGACAAGCGGACGCCAACAAGGGTGTTCCGCTTCTCTACAGGCTCAAAGATGGCGAGCGCTGGACCTTGCTGGATCGCGACCGCGCGATGGTAGTTCACCCCACCGAACCGCCTAAGATCGTGTACCCGGACGGCCGCGTGGAGGAGATCGGGTCAAAGACGGATCCATAGCCGGAGATCAGTGACGGTCGCTTGCCCTTCCTATGCAGCACCAGGCTCGGCCCATACGGCTTCTTCGGCGCGGTCGATTGAAGGACCCGTCGCGTTTGCGCTAGCTGCGACCTATCACGCGAAAGTGCGAGGGCACAACCGGATCACTGGCAATCCTAGCGCCCGATCGCCCTTCGCACCCGTGGCGGGGGCCGGTCTATCTTGGCACAGGGTTACGCGGCCCAGGCGGGGCTGACGACCTGGCGCAGCTTCTCGCATGGGGAAGCGAGTCGTAAAGTGATGGCGGCGGCATCCTCGAGGTTACCCAGACCGCTCCGCCGATTTCCGCGGTGCGTACCGATCCGGAGGAGCGCACGCTGGTAAAGCTACCTTCAGGGGAGGCGATTTTGCGCACCTTCAAGCGGCTCGTGATCGGGTTGCTCGCTGTCGGCCTGGCACATTCCGAGGCTCTGCCGGGATCGGCCGCCACCACGCTCCCGGACATTCGCGGAATCTATATCGTAGCGCAGAAAGGCTGGCTGGACGACGGACAGCTGGCGCAGGCGATCGCGGTGCCAGGGGTGGACGGCATCCTGGTGTATGTTCTTTGGTCGGTTCTTACGAGCGCAAAGGCGCCACCGAAGACCTACAACTGGACCGTGCTGGACCAGATGGTCCAGCTCGCCGTCAGTAACGGGAAAAAGTTCGAGGTCGGTATCGTCACCGGCCGCGACACCCCAGCGTGGGTGTTCGACGCACCGCCGCAAGGACTGGGGGCCGCCGGCCAGACTTTTGGGTACGTACAGCTCGGCAAACCTGGTGCAGGCTGCCTCCGAGTACAATTAGCGCTGCCGTGGGACAACAATTACATCGCAGCTTACGCCGACCTGCTCCAGCAGCTTTCGACGCATCTGAAGGCGCAAAGCTGGTACAACTCGATGACGATGCTGCGGCTGACCGGCATCAACACTTACACCGAGGAGTTGCGCCTTCCGGCGGAGCCGCCGGGTACTGGCGCCGCGGCCCAGTCGTGCCTCAGCGGTAATCTCCAGGCCTGGGAACAAGTCGGTTACACGCAAGGGCTGGTCGCTACCGGATGGCGGCAGATGCTCACCGCATCCCAGCGGGCTTTTCCCGACAAGACTTTCAATCTCGCTCTGATCACCGACAACGGATTTCCGGCATTTTTGCCAAACGGTACGCCGGTCTCCTCGCCGGCCGCGGCGGTGCAACAGGCCTCGCTCGTCATTGTTACGAATTTAGCCCAGATCACGGCACAGCAATTCCCAGGGCAGCTGGTGATACAATCGAACGGGCTGGAAGACCAAGGACTGCTCGACACTACCACGATTCAGCTGGCGCAACAAAACGGAACACTGCTGGCCTGGCAGACGAATGAGTCGGAGCTGCAAACGGGCGGCGCTGCTTGCGGCGGCACGAGAGCGATGCCCATGGTATGCACGAGTGACGCCGATTACTTCAACCTGCTGAAGCTCGGCATCTTCCCCGAGGGCTCCAGCGGGACCAACCCGGTCATGGCGCAATATCTCGAGTTGCTCCCCCCAAACGTCATCGCCTTTCCCAATGCCGTGCTGCAGGCGCACAATATCTTACTGCCTGGGCCGACGCCCGTAACCGCGCCGACACCGACGCCCGCACCCAAAGCCACTTTCGAACCCACCTCCTCAATGACGCCCGAACTCACTTCCGGACCCACGCCTACCACCGCGCCCAAGTCCGAACGCCTACCCTCAAACACGCCGACCTTCGAGCCGCCGTCGACACCCGCGCCCAAACCGATCCCCAAATCCTAAATCGATGCCGTACCCGAGGGAGCAGTACGGGGACGGGGTTTCGCAACCAGCCATATTCGCCGACGAGCAAACGGCTTTCGACCGTTTAGAGGCGGTCGGTTATCCGCCGCATTTGTGCAATCCTGAGCGCTCCCGCTTACCCCCAAGTCGTGTGGATAAGTCGCGGAAAATGCTGTCGTTCCACTGAGGCGGCTTTGTCGCGCTTGTCAGAACCCCCGCTGCTTATTTTAAAGCGGGGTGGGAAGTGACTGAATTGCTTAGGAAATATAGGCCGCGATGTAGAGATCCTTGATTTACTTAGTGAAACAATCTGTAACGATCGCGTGGCTCGATCGCCACGGCGGCGTGTAGATAAGAGCTTATTCGAGCTAAACGCTCTTAAGCGCCATGCGACCGCTCTACGAAACCCGCATTTCCGATCTCGGCCCCGACGACTTCGTGAGGATCGACAAGACCAGCGTGACGACCAGCGCGTCTAACGTGGTGACCAACATTTTTCAGAAGCAGGACGGGCGCCGGCTCATCCTGCATCACCACGCTCGCGAATGCCTCAGTAGCTAAAACTCTGCCGCGAGTTGCACTGTAGACGCCGTCGATTTTTTGCAGCCGCGGGTAAGAAACCGATTTGCTGAAGGCTCGTTTGCAACGCGACGTGTCGATCGAGCGGTCGTTGTCGAGCAAGGCTTACCCGACCGCTCGCAGTGATGACAGGCGACGTCGAGCAGGGTCAGCTTGCCTTGCACCTCGCGCAGCGTAATTGATCCACGTTGCGCATTATTTTCACCGTGTTGCTCGTCGGCTTATCCCGCGGCCTGAGTAGCCGTTTCGCTATCGGCCGTCCCGTAGCTTAGCTTCAATTACCTTGAATGCTCCTGAGCAGGCTCTCCGCTTCGACTGCTCCGAGGTCGCGGGCGCGCCGATACCACTCAAGAGCGATGGCCATATCGCCGCGCATACCCTGCACACGCGCTCGTGAAAGGAAAACAGGATCGTAAGTTGCCCCCAATCGGATTGCAGCCTGTGCGTCTCCGGCAATGAACGCGCGCTCGTAAAAGAGCCGGCTGGACGTCACATCGCCCATACTCAGGAGCGTATCGCCGCGAGCGCGGAGTGTAGCCACCTCGCCTGCGCTCAGATGCCGGACAACGTCGTTGTAGTCGAGGATCCTCGCCGGTTCTGCGGGAGCTGAGGCAGGCGTTTCAATGGACGGTATCGCGGTGGGCTCGAAAGGCGTCGCTGACGCTTCAGTAGAAGGTGCCGTCGCTTCTTGCTTGGGTACAGAAGAGGTTGCACCCGCACTGATTAGCAAATTTATCAATATCGCTGTTCCTGCCGCGGCGCCTAATGGTGTAAAGCAAGCTGCGGGAGCCCTAAGGAGGCTTCGTACGTTCAGCCGTGTTGGCCGAGATTCTTTCCTCTCCTTTCGCTGAAGCGACCGGGCTTCTCTCAAATTCGCTGAATTAAGCGCCGGCCGGAAGCCCGCAGAAGCCGGCAAAAGACGGGGACGGCTTTGTGCATGAACCGCTGTGGTCGGCGCCACTGACTCCAGTTCGGTTGGAGCGATGGCCTGACCCAGGCTGCCCGATCTTGTTTGCGTCGCCTCCTGGGCTGCGGCAACCCGTGCCACCTCGGCAAGGATTTCCGCGCGCGGTCGCCCCAAGCGAAGCAGTGCGCGATAAATCAGCCTGACCGCCTCGCTGTCATTCGAACCGAAAGAATTGACCAATTCGGTATAAAGCCGCGCGACCTCCTCAGAATTGCCAAACGGATCGCTCGTTTCTTGCAAGGCTCCGCCGACGGAGGTGGTCTCTCGGGCGACTTGGATGTAACGCCTCCGATCAGGCGCACCGGATTTTTTTGTTTCCCGCCTCGGTGCGCTCATGTCGGCTCCCGCGGGTTCGGCCGTCATGTCGATCTCCCCGTCTGGGCATGAAGTCAAAACAAATTGTAGCAACATTTATACGGAATCAAACCAAAGATCGCCGATGCGCGACCTGCGTCGTTGGTGATGAGCGCGCAATTAAAACGTCGGCCCTAATGAAATGAGTGGATTCGGAGAGGAATCGGTGAGGACAATGCGAAACATCACGGTGCGCTCCTATTGTTTCGACCAAGCTGGGCCATCTAGCGCGATCACTTGATCCGGTGCCGCGGTTGGAGCTTTTTGTGCCTGGGTCGGCGCGTTAACGACGAATGAAGCCGCCAGGACTGCCGTAGCGATCAGATGTCTCATTCGAGCCTCCAATACCATGGCTCCGTCGACGATCGTTCGAGCCCGTTCCCGCTGCCTAGGCCACCCGGTACGCTGAGCCTCGCGGATTTGAGCTGAGAGGCGGCCGGAGACGAGTTAACAATGCGCGCCCCAGCGTAACTCTCCCAGCAGTCCCGCGGTTCTCGTCATGGCTACATCTGCTCGCCCGCGCGCTACCGTAACGGCCTTGATATCCCTGGCCCAAGCGGGCCGCAGTGGGAGTGCGGCATCGATTGCCCGGCGCACGGGCTTGAGGTCAGCGGGAAGCTTCTGGCCGCCGAGGATCGTCTCGCGCCGGGGCGATGATGAAGATAAACCGACCATCCACTGAGGTGAGCGCGGGCGAGGCGGTGAGGCTGCTCGACTGTCCCGGCTCTTGCCTCGTCTGCTGTTCAATGGCGAGCGCCCGAAAATGACTGCGTGCGGTACGTCGAATCTGCGGCGTGACCAGGATGTGCCTTGAATGGCTACTTTGGCGCGCGAAGCGGTCGAAGACGGCTACGGATCCGCATTAGGCTCTTCATGCCCGGAAGCGTTGTCGTAAGCTGACCTTTGCTCCTTCGTCAGAGACGGGTCGACTCGCCGCGCGCCGTGTCCTCCGGCTTCGGCCACGATGTGGCATGCCATGCCTATGCTTGCGGTAGCCTAGCACCTTCTTGGCTGGGTCCAATGGTTGGTGCTCGGCAAGGGGGAAATGAACAGCGATACCCGGCCCTTTTGGGCAGTTGTTGCTTTGTCTCGGGCGAAAAATTGTCGCGACAGTTCATGGCACTTTTTTCTGCACGTTTCTCTTTAGGCGCCATCATACTCTCGCATGTAACCCGAGCCCATGCGCAACCTGCGCGAAGAGCAAAGCATTTGAAATCAATGAGAGCCCGGCTCATCGCAGCGGCGTCCGCGCTGATGTTGACGGCGGTTGTGGCCGATGCCGCTGTGTGGATGCCAGATCATGTCGTCATCGTCATCGAGGAAAATCTGCCGACGCGCGAGCTGGCGCCAGAGCTCGCATACCTGAACAGCTTGCTGCATCAGGGTGCGAACTTCACGAATTCCCACGGTATCGACCACCCATCGCAGCCAAATTACCTTGCCTTATTCTCGGGAGATCCGCAGGGCACCGGGTCGGATGCGAAGCGCAACCCGGATGGGTCCAATCCGATCGTCAACGGCCACACCCAGGTCGGCACCAACGACCCACTGCTCAACACCCCCTCGACGCGCCCAATCTCGGGGCCGCGCTAATCCGGGCCGGCCGCAGCTTTGCCGGCTATTCGGAAGACCTCCCCGCTCGCGGCTTTACCGGGGTTTCGCGCACCGGGCCTCCGGGTAGCGGCATCGACTATCAGCGCAAGCACAATCCGTGGGTGAATTGGCAGGCGGTAAAGGACGATGCGGTCGGCCGCAACGAGCTACCGTCGAGCGTCAATCTGCCATTCACCGAATTTCCGACCGATGATGGCGGATTCGCCAAGCTGCCGACCGTCGCTTTCGTCATACCCAATCAGATCCACGACGGCCACAAGTCAGACGCGGCGCCGCCGGGGCTCGATTACGGCAAGGCAATGGACGACTGGTTGCACCAGCATATAGAGCCCTATCGCCGTTGGGCGTTGAGCCACAACAGTCTGCTGATCATCACCTGGGACGAGGACGAGGACGAGGACGAGTACACGCCGATCAAGGACGCCACCGGCGCGACCGTCGCGAAGCGGTACATCAACTTGATCCCGACAATCATAGTCGGTGCCGGCGTGATTCCCGGCAATTACAGCGAGCGTATCGATCATTACGCCGTATTGCGCACGATCGAGGATTTCTACGGCCTGACGCCGCTCGCGCGGCACGACGCGGCGGCAACGCCGATCATCGATGCTTTTCGGAAGCCGTGAGGCGCCGAGTTAATTGCGGACGTCAATTATCGGGATTTCCGGCAGGCATCGACGAGAGCCATTGTTTCGCCGTCAAGCTGATGGCGCAACAAACATCATCGAATGAGGAATGGCTAGACGCCGCAGTCAGGGGTCGGAAAGGTCGGTATTGCGTCGATCAACCGCGCTGAACGGGCAATAGCAACCATCAAGGACGGCCCGACCCGTTCCCAATTATTCACCTGGGCTGGCGTCGAACGGGAGGTGGGACCCTCAATCCCAGCCCGTCCGCGCGACTGCTGAATACCGGTATCAAGCGAAGTGCGGCGAAGCCCCCGAAAACCTCCCAGTGCGCTTTCAGCATAGGTGGAAGTTAACCCACAATATGCGTGATTCTAGGAGGATTCGTTGGTAACGCTCACAGTCACCCCCAGTCACTCGCCTCGAATCGCGCAAAGTTCGGAGCGTCGCCGACAGGCACTAAAGTTAATGCTAGAATTTGCCCTCGGGCAGAAGTGGATCATGGCTGACGCGACCTTCGGCACGTTTTTTCGCCGAAGCCATAGAAGTCTTGGAAGACGGCATCTCCGGCACAGTTATAATCACGGACGAGAAGGGAAACATTCTCGATACGTTCACCGGGACTGCTGCCGAATTCCAAGCCTCAGGCGAATGGCGTCTACTCGAAGGGTAGCGTTCTTATCTACCAATGTCCGGCTGCATCCAGAACCGCTCCAGTTGCTGCAAGGTGGCTGCGGCTCTATGTAAATCCGTATCCGTAATCTGAGTCTGCCCCAGCATCTCGATATGCCGGTTTATCATGATGGAGAGCCGGTCTCGCAAAGTGCGCCCCTTCGGCGTTAGTCGAACGCGAAACGATCGGCGATCATGCATCGAGCGCTCGACGACCAGATAGCCACTTTCGGACAGTTTCTTGACATTGTA
>WNFW01000791.1_pt1 | contig 20766 bp, 15 predicted proteins | sample 5400131 | NCBI WGS metagenome assembly WNFW01 (sample SAMN13153362, study PRJNA577476) | soil metagenome | isolation source: 20 cm soil or saprolite under grassland replicate 1 | place: USA:California | collected 2016-06-15 | reverse complement strand
CATCATCGAGATGCGGGGCGACGAAGCGGCCATTGGCATCAAGAACGTCACCATCAACGAGCCGCAGTTCCTCGGGCATTTTCCGGGTAACCCGGTCTTTCCCGGCGTGTTGCTAGTCGAGGGCATGGCGCAGACGGCCGGCGCGGTCTGCGTGCTGTCGCAGATGGGCGGCGATCATCCAAAGCACGTCTATTTTCTGACGATCGACAAGGCCAAGTTCCGCAAGCCGGTGGTGCCCGGGGACACGATCGAGTACCACGTCAACAAGATCGCCCGAAAAAAGAACATGTGGTGGTTTCGCGGCGAAGCGAAGGTCGCCGGACAAACGGTCGCCGAGGCCGAAATCGGCGCCATGGTCGCGTGAGGTCGACAATGGCGGCAATCGATCCGACCGCCCGGATCGAGCCGGGGGCGGCGATCGGTGAGAACGTATCGATCGGGCCGTATTGCGTCATTGGTCCCCATGTCCAAATCGGCGATGGTTGCAAGCTCATTGCTCACGTGTACATCGCGGGTCACACCACGATCGGTCCGCGCACCATGCTTTACCCATTCGCCTCGCTGGGCACTCCGCCGCAATCCGTAAAATACCGCGGTGGCGCGACCCGAGTCGTGATTGGCGCCGACTGCGATATCCGTGAAGGCGTCACTGTGAATACCGGGACTGAGGACGATCGCGGGGTAACCGAAGTCGGAGACCGCTGCTGGCTGATGGTGGGGTCCCACGTCGCCCATGATTGCAAGGTCGGCAACGATGTAATCTTTGCCAACAATGTGGTCCTTGGAGGCCATGTGACGATCGGCGACTTCACGGTATTCGGTGGCCAGGCAGCCGTGCGTCAGTTCGTGCGCATCGGCGAAAGTGCCATGGTGGTGGGGCTGAGCGGCGTGCGCGCCGACGTGATACCTTTTGGCCTCGTCCAAGGTCCGCTTGCCGATTTGATCGGTCTCAACGTGGTCGGCATGCGGCGGCGCGGATCTACGAAGGCCGGTATCCACCGGCTCCGGAAAGCGTATGAGGCGATGTTCTTCGGTCGCGGGACCTTCCGCGAACGGCTCGATCGGGTCGCGACAGAGAGCGGCGCTGACCCACTCGTCGCCAAGGTCATTGCGTTCATCCGTTCGGGTTCGCGGCCGCTGACGATGGCCATCCGTCGCGCGGCGACGGGCGAGGAAGCATGACCGAGGCAGTGCCTGCCAAGCCGGCAGACGACGGTGCGCTGGCAATCATTTGCGGCGGCGGAACCCTGCCGTTTGCAGTTGCCGATGCGGTTACAAAATACGGACGCCGGGTCGTACTGTTTGCAATTCGCGGCTGGGCAGATCCAAAACGGGTCGTGGACTATCCGCACTACTGGGCGGCGCTCGGTCAATTCGGCGCATTTTGCCGGCTGGCCCGCCGGGAGGGCTGCCAGGATGTCGTTTTGATCGGCTCGATGGTACGGCCAGCAATCTGGCAGATCAGGCCAGATTTGAAGACGCTGCGACTGTTGCCGCGCATCTTCGGTATGTTCCGCGGTGGAGACGATTATCTGCTCAAAGGCGTCGCCGCCATTTTCGAAGAGCACGGCTTTCGGCTCCTTGGCGCGCACGCAGTCGCACCGGAAATCTTGATGCCGGAGGGAACGCTTGGGCGCGAGCGCCCGACCGAGCGCGACAATGCCGACATCGCTAAAGGACTTGCTTTTCTCACCGCGGCTAGTCCGTTCGATGTGGGCCAAGCAGTTGTCGTGGCCGATGCGCGCGTGCTGGCGATCGAGGCGGCGGAAGGCACTGACAGCCTGCTTGAACGCATCGCGCAACTTCGACAAACCGGACGCATTGCCTCGGGCCGGGGCGTGCTGGTGAAAGCGGCAAAGCGCAATCAGGATCGGCGGCTCGATTTGCCTTCGATCGGCCCGCAAACGGTCGAAGGCGCGGCAAGGGCGGGGCTCGCTGGGATTGCGGTTGTTGCAGGCAGCACGGTGGTCGCTGAGCCTGCGCAGATCGGTGCGGTCGCTGACCGTGCCGGGCTGTTCGTCCTCGGCCTACGCGAGCAGGCGGTTGAGTAATACGATGCCGGCACCGGGCACGTGCGCTTCCGAGTCCGTCAACGTCTTCCTCGTCGCCGCCGAGGAATCCGGTGACCGGCTCGGCGCCGCGCTGATACGCGCGCTGCGGCAGCGCACCGGCGGACGGGTCTGCTTTTCCGGAGTCGGCGGCCGCGAAATGGCGGCGGAAGGGATCGCAAGTCTCTACGCAATCGACGACCTTCCGCTGATCGGATTCAGCGCCATTCCGCGGCGGCTCCCAAGGATCTTGCGCCTCATGCGCTTCACGGCGAAGGCGATAGTGGCACGACGACCGCATGTCCTCGTCATCATCGACAGTCCAGGTTTCACCTGCCGGATCGCGAAGCGTGTGCGAGCCGCCGATCCGACGATCGCCATTGTGGAATATGTCTCACCCCAGGTTTGGGCCTGGCGGCCAGGACGCGCCAGGGTGATGCGGGCCTACATCGATCACATCCTGGCGTTATTGCCGTTCGAGCCCGCAGTGCACGAGCGGCTGGGTGGGCCGCCCTGCACGTATGTCGGCCACCCACTGGTAGAAGAGGTCAATAACCTGCGTCCAGATAGTGAGGAGGCGCGTCGCCGCCTCGCTATCCCGCCGGTCTTGTTGGTGTTTCCGGGCAGCCGCGTGGGCGAGGTCGAGCGGCTGCTTGGCACGTTTGCTGCCACCGTGGCATTGGTCTGTGAGCGGGTGGGATCGCTCGAACTTGTGGTGCCAGCCGTTCCGCACCTGGCAGAAGTGATCCGCAGTGCTACCGCCCAATGGCCGCTGCGGCCGCGGATTGTGGTGGACACCAGCGACAAACAGGCAGCGTTCCGCGTCGCCACCGCTGCCCTCGCCAAGTCCGGCACCGTCACGCTCGAGCTTGCGCTGGCTAGGGTGCCGATGGTGGCCGCCTATAAAGTTTCCGCCATTGAATCCGTCACGGTAGGACGCGGCATCTTGAAGCGCATTCCTTCGATCATTCTGGCTAACCTCTTGCTCGGCGAGAACGTCGTGCCAGAACTGCTCCAGCACGATTGCACTGCGGAAAATCTTGCTTCCGCCCTGCTGCCGCTGTTCAGCGACACGCCGCAACGTCGTCGCCAAATCGAGGCGTTTTCCCGCCTTGATGCGATTATGCAGATCGGATCGAGCGCGCCCGCGCTGCGCGCCGCGGATATCGTGCTCACCGAAGCGCACTGCGCTATGCCGGCGCGATGATCAAATCCTGCCGCTCTTAGCTGCAGCGAGGACCAGAGCTATGATTGATCCGTTTGAAAATTACTTGCGGCGCGAGATCGGCACGTAATCGCGTTGCCTAGCGCCGGTATAGAGCTGGCGTGGACGGCCGATCTTCTGGTGCGGATCCTCGATCATTTCCTTCCACTGTGAGATCCAGCCAACCGTGCGAGCAACCGCGAAGAGAACGGTGAACATCGTGGTCGGGAAACCCATCGCCTTGAGTGTGATCCCCGAATAGAAATCGATGTTCGGGTAAAGCTTTTTCTCGATGAAATAGTCGTCGTGCAGGGCTATCCGCTCGAGCTCGAGCGCGACATCGAGTAGCGGATCATCCTTGATGCCGATCTCGCTCAACACTTCGTGGCAGGTCTTCTGCATGATCTTCGCGCGCGGGTCGTAATGTTTGTAGACCCGATGGCCGAAGCCCATGAGACGGAACGGGTCATCCTTGTCCTTGGCGCGACGGATGTATTCCGGGATGCGCTCGGGCTTGGCGATCTCGCGCAGCATATTGAGCGCTGCCTCGTTGGCGCCGCCGTGCGCGGGGCCCCAAAGGCATGCGCAACCCGCCGCGATGCAAGCAAACGGATTGGCGCCGGAAGAGCCGGCCAGTCTCACCGTCGAGGTCGAGGCATTCTGTTCATGATCGGCGTGGAGGATGAAGATGCGATCCATCGCGCGGGCGAGAACGGCATTGGGCTTGTAGTCCTCGCACGGCACCGCGAAGCACATGCGCAGGAAATTGGTCGCATAATCGAGGTCGTTTTTCGGATAGATGAACGGCTGGCCAATCGAATACTTGTACGCCATCGCCGCAATCGTCGGCATTTTCGCAATCATGCGGATAGAGGCAATCATCCGCTGGGTCGGGTCGGAAATGTCCGTCGAGTCGTGATAGAACGCCGAGAGCGCCCCGACGCAGCCGGTCATGACCGCCATTGGGTGCGCGTCCCTTCGAAAGCCCTGATAGAACCGGCTCATCTGCTCGTGCACCATGGTGTGGTGCGTGACTCGATTGTCGAAGTCGGCTTTCTGCGCGGCGGTGGGGAGCTCCCCGTAGAGCAGGAGATAGCAGGTCTCGAGGAAATCGCCGTGCTCGGCTAATTGCTCGATCGGGTGTCCGCGATAGAGCAGGATGCCTTCATCGCCGTCGATATAGGTGATCTTCGACTCGCAGCTGCCGGTCGATGTATAGCCGGGATCGTAGGTGAACATACCAGTCTCGGCGTAGAATTTGCCGATGTCGATGACCGCCGGCCCGATCGTTCCATCGTAGATCGGGAACGTAGTCTCCTTGTCGCCGACGACGAACTTGCCGGATTTGATGTTGGCGCCGGTCTTCGCATCCATGATCGTACCCTCGATTGTGTCGCCCGGCGAACCGGTACTCCTTGCAGCAACTAGGTGCGTGACCGTTTGCGAATGCCCGCATTGCGAATGCCCGCAGGAGCCGCTTTTTGCGTAGCCCATCCAAGTATGCACTGCAAGACGGCGGAACCGACGCGTCGGCGCCGCGCCGGCATCACACAACGTTATGTGGAGGCTGGCTTTCCGTCCGGCCAGAGCAGCATCCGCTCGCCCGAGCGGCAGTTTAGCCGTTGGCAATCGTCTGCACGGCTTGGTCCTGCAGCCGGCCCAGGCTTTCGCTTTTCCCCAGCACCGTCAACACATCGAAGATGGGGGGCGAAGTGATCCGGCCTGTGAGCGCAGCGCGCAGCGGCTGTGCGACGCTGCCGAGCTTGAGCGCTTTGCGCTCCGCGAAGGCACGCACCGCCTGCTCCGTCGTCTCTGGGCTCCAAGGCTCGAGCGTCTTGAGGTCTTCCGAAAGCTCGCCGAGAACCGCCCGCGCGTCGGCCGTGAGCAGAGCAGCCGCCTTTTCGTCGAGCGCGAGTGGGCGCTCGGCGAGGATGAAGTTGGCGCCGTCCGCGAGCTCGACCAAGGTCTTGGCTCGCTCCTTGAGTCCGCCCATTGCCGTGAGCAGCTTGTTGCGCATCTGCGGGCTCAACTTGGCGGCAAGCTCACGCCCACCCGCCATGTGCGGCAGCGCGCTTTCGAGCTCAGCGAGAAGATCGGCATCGCCGATCTGCCGTAAATAGTGGCCATTGAGGTTTTCGAGCTTGGCGAAATCGAAGCGCGCCGGCGAGCGTCCGATCTGCGGTAGATCGAAGGCCGCCAGCATCTCCCCGGTCGTGAAAATTTCCTGGTCGCCGTGGCTCCAGCCCAGCCGCACAAGATAGTTACGCATGGCCGCCGGCAGATATCCCATGGCCCGGTATGCATCGACCCCGAGCGCGCCGTGGCGCTTGGACAGTTTAGAGCCGTCAGGCCCGTGAATGAGCGGGATATGCGCCATCACCGGAACGGGCCAGCCGAGCGCGCTGTAAATTTGGGTCTGGCGTGCGGCATTGGTGAGATGGTCGTCGCCGCGGATGATATGCGTCACGCCCATGTCGTGGTCGTCCACGACGACGGCGAGCATATACGTAGGAGTGCCATCCGAACGAAGCAGTACAAGATCGTCGAGGTTCTCGTTCTGCCAAACGACGCGCCCCTGCACCTGATCCTCGATCACTGTCTCGCCGGTAAGCGGGGCCTTGAGCCGGATCACCGGTTGGACCCCGGGCGGGGCTTCGGATGCATCGCGATCGCGCCAACGGCCGTCATAGAGCTTGGCGCGCCCCTCGCTGCGCGCCTTCTCGCGCATCTGCGCGAGTTCCTCCGGCGAGGAGTAGCAAAGATAGGCACGGCCCGCGTTTAGCAGGCTCCGCGCAACCTCGCGGTGGCGCTCGGAGCGCGAGAATTGGTAGACAGTTGCGCCATCCCAATCGAGCCCGAGCCAGGTGAGCCCGTCGAGGATCGCGTCGATGGCGGCCTGGGTGGAGCGCTCCCGGTCGGTATCCTCGATCCGCAGCAGCAGTTTTCCGTCCCGCCCGCGAGCATAGAGCCAATTGAACAACGCGGTGCGCGCTCCCCCGATATGCAGAAAGCCTGTGGGCGAGGGAGCAAAACGTGTGACGATGGTCTCGCTCATAGCGCTTGATTTGCGACAGCTTCACCGTCGCGAGAGGAGCACACGAGGCCACTGCGGCCGAGTAAGGCGCAGATGCGCGCCAACCGACGTCCGTGTAGCACAGAAATCGCATAGGTCATCAAAGGTTTTGCGGCGCAAGGTCTTGGCGCGTGCGCGCGGATTTGGCACATAGGCCGCGGCTTTGAGCGGGTGATGCAGCATGACGGAAACAGCAGTCGCTGAGACGAACACAGGGCGTGACTTCATCCGCGATATCATCGCGGCTGATCTTGCCGCCAAGCGCCACACAAATGTGGTGACGCGCTTTCCGCCGGAGCCGAATGGATACCTGCACATCGGTCACGCCAAGTCGATCTGCCTCAACTTCGGTGTCGCGAAAGAGTTCGGCGGCCGTTGTCATCTTCGCTTCGATGATACCAATCCGACCAAGGAAGAGCAGGAATATATCGATGCGATCGAACGGGACGTGCGCTGGCTCGGCTTCGACTGGGGATCGCACCTCTACCACGCATCCGATTATTTCGAGCAACTCTACAAGTGGGCCGAGTACCTGATCCAGTCAGGCAACGCATATGTCGACGACCAGTCGCAGGAGGCGATACGGGCGAACCGCGGCACTCTAACCGAGCCCGGGCGCAATAGTCCGTGGCGCGAACGTTCGATGGAAGAGAACCTCGAGCTTTTCCGGCGCATGCGAGCGGGCGAATTTCCCAATGGCGCGCGGGTCCTCCGCGCCAAGATCGATATGGCGTCAGGCAATATCAATCTGCGCGATCCGGTCCTCTATCGCATTCTGCATGCGAGCCATCCACGCACCGGCACGGCCTGGTGCATCTATCCAAGTTACGATTTCGCCCATGGCCAATCGGATGCGATCGAGCACGTCACCCACTCGCTCTGCACGCTCGAATTCGAGGATCATCGACCCCTCTACGATTGGCTTCTCGAGCACCTTCCGGTTCCGTCCCGACCACGACAGTACGAGTTCGCGCGCCTGAACCTTGGCCATACGGTGCTGTCCAAGCGGGTACTCACCGAATTGGTGCGTGGCGGGTACGTCAGGAGCTGGGACGACCCGCGCATGCCGACACTCGCAGGGTTGCGCCGGCGCGGCGTCCCGCCGGAGGCGGTGCGCGACTTCGTCAAGCGGATCGGGGTAGCCAAGGCCAACAGCGTGGTTGATGTGGCGATGTTCGACTTCTCCGTACGCGAGGTTCTCAACAAAATGGCCTGGCGCCGGATGGCCGTCCTGCGTCCGCTGAAGGTCGTCATCGAGAACTATCCGGAAGGCCAATTCGAGGAGATCGACGCCGTCAACCATCCCGACAATCCGACCGCGGGGACGCGCCGCCTGCGGTTCGGCCGCGAACTCTTTGTCGAACGTGATGACTTCATGGAGAACCCGCCGAGGAAATTCTATCGACTGTCTCCCGGACGCGAGGTTCGGCTGCGCTACGCCTATTTTATCACCTGCCGTGAGGTGGTGAAAACTCCCGCCGGCGAGGTGGTTGAGCTACGCTGCACTTATGATCCCCAAACTCGAGGCGGCAACGCGCCCAACGGGCGCAAGGTGCAGGCCACTTTGCACTGGGTTTCAGCGGCCGATTCCATCACCGCCGAAGTTCGGCTCTACAACCAGCTGTTCGCGCGACCAGACCCCGATGTGGCCAATTTCGCCGCCGATCTCAACCCCGATTCAGTTGAAGTCCTGACCGACTGCAAGCTCGAGCCCGCGCTTGCCGCGACCGCTTCCGGCGAGCCTGTTCAGTTCGAGCGGCAGGGTTATTTCTGCCCCGATCCGGATTCCACGCCCAACCATATCGTTTTCAACCGCACGGTCGGCCTGCGCGACACATGGGCGAAGGTCAGCGCCGTGAGTAGCGCTCAACGCGGCGCGTAGTGGCGTAACTCGTTGCGTAGAAAATTGGCGATCCGTTTGCCGCGATTGCGCAGCACGCGCAGCGGGCCCGCATCAACGAAATAAGTGTGGAGGATGCTGTCGCGCGTCGTCACTTCAGGACCCACCCGATCGGCGGAATGCCAGGTGTCCTCGCCTACGGCGAAAGCGTAGCCGGAATTAGGAGCAAATTTCATTTGGGTACGCTTCGGCAAACTGCCATCGGCGAGCTTTTCGTGAAAGATCGTCCCAATGTCAGTATGCGATGCATCGCGCGGCAAGAACAGTTGCACCGTAATTCCCTTCCACCGCGTATCGGTATGTGGGTCGATCTTGTAGCCTGGCACGTCTCTGGTGAGGATGGCGATCGGATACATGCCCACATTGACATAGTAGGGACCGAAGCGACGCTCAAGCGCGGGCGCGAGCTTGCGCACGAATGCCACTTTCACTGGCTTTGAGCAGAGCGCGCGACCAACGATGTCCCAGATCACCCGTTTTTCCGCCGGCAGATGCCGGATGTATTCAGGGAAAAGATCGATCTTGACTCGGGTAGGGGTGCCGTCCGCCAGCACGTTGCACCGGTTTTGGCCATAGAGCGGTCGGTAATCCGACGCTTCCGGCATCGCCGTCAGCATCGACGCATAAACGTCGTCTGGAAACACCCGCTCTAGTTGAAGATGATAGAACGGCGCCTCGACTGCGCGCGAGCGAGCGATCGATGTCGCGATGAAGTCGCAGAGACGCGCGACGGCTTGAGCGCGATCCGCGCGCTTGGGTTCAACGCTTTGGTCCATCTCCGCCTCGGGCTGCCATAACTGGTGCGCACAGAGCGCAGCGCAATCCGGAATGCGCTTGCCGTATTTTGCCACCCTTTCTGTACCTGCGCGGTTACCACAATCGAACGCTCGGGATCAACCTGGCAACTTGCAGGTTACGTGCCGGATCGAAAGCGCGGGAGGCTGGCGATGCGCCGCCTTCATGACGATGAGCGCTGTGGATGCGGGCGCTAGGCCATGTCAAGGCCGGCGGCCGTGTGTACTATGCGCGGGTAAGACGCGGCGGGGCCGTCGAGGACGCGCGCGATGATCGGGCAGGGCAGGTCGCGCGGACGGGCCGAGGCATGGCGGCCCTGGATTGCGACCAGGCGCAGGCCCGCACTGGCTTGGCCGCAGGGCCTCATTGATTTTGCGCGCCGGGCTGCGCAGCGCATCCAGGAATGGACCGCTGCCGAAGTCGCCCCTGGCCGGCTGGTGCCATGGCTAGCGATCGCCTTCGGGTGCGGCACCAGCATCTATTTCGCCGCAGAGCGTGAACCAGCGCCGTGGGCGGCAGCCGTCCTGTTCAGCGCAACCATGCTTGCGGCAATCCTGTGCCGCCATCGCCCGTTTGCGTTTCCGATAACCGTGGGTGTTGCCGTCGTGGCGGCCGGGTTTGCAACTGCGACGGTCAAGCGCGAGATCATCGCCCATCCGGTGCTCTCGGCCCCGGTGTGGAACGCCGAGCTCGCAGGGTTCGTCGAGGTGCGGGAAGAGCGCGAGCGCTCCGATCGTATTGTCGTTCGCCTCGAGCGCGGTAGCGGGGCGCGCATGAGCGAAAACCTCGAGCGCGTGCGGGTATCAGTGCGCAAGGGGACGGCGCCGCCGGTGGGCAGTTTCATCGAGTTCAAGGCACGCTTGTCTGCGCCGCTCGAACCGTTGCGCCCCGGCGGCTATGACTTCGCGCGCGACATGTATTTTCAGCGCATCGGAGCCTCGGGCTTCGTCCTTGGCCCGATTCGCACGGTTGAGGCGCCGCACGCGGCGGGGCTGCGCCTGCGCTATGCGGCATTCGTTGAAGGCATGCGGGAAGCCATCGACAAGCGGATCCGCACGATCCTGCCCGGCGACAAAGGTGCGATTGCCTCGGCGCTGATCACCGGTAAACGCGACGCCATCTCCACGCCGGTGAACGAGGCCATGTACGTGTCGGGTCTCGCGCACGTGCTCTCGATCTCCGGCTATCATATGGCGGTAGTGGCCGGGATCACCTTCTTTGCGTTGCGTGCGCTGTTTGCGCTCATGCCGGCCTTCAGCAGCCGTCATCCGATCAAGAAATGGGCGGCTCTTGCCGCGCTTGGCGCAGCGGCGTTCTACCTCGTGCTGTCGGGGGCGGAGGTCGCGACCCAGCGCTCTTTCATCATGATCAGTATCGTGCTCCTCGGGGTCATGATCGACCGGCCGACGCTCACGTTTCGCACGCTGACCGCCGCGGCCTTGGGCGTGCTCCTGCTCGCACCCGAAGCGATCGTTCATCCGAGCTTCCAGATGTCGTTTGCAGCGACACTCGCGCTCGTCGCTGGATACCAGCAGGGTCTGCCCTGGATGAGCAAAGGCGGCGACACGCCGCTCGCCGCCAAGCTGGCGCTCTGGGGCGGCCGCGAGATCGTCGGCCTGCTCATCGTCTCGTTGCTCGCGGGCACCGCCACGATCCCCTACATCGCTTATCACTTCCACCGCATCTCCCCCTACGGGGTGGTCGCTAATTTGCTTGCAATGCCCATCGTATCCGCCTGGGTCATGCCCATTGGAATCCTCGGCGTGTTGAGCATGCCCCTCGGCCTCGACAGCTGGTGCTGGTGGCTTATGGGCGAGGGCATCGAATGGATGATGCGCGTTGCGAGCTGGGTGACGAGTTTCCCAGAAGCGCTTGGGCGTGTTGCGGCCTTCGACTCCAGTCCACTGCTCCTGTGCACGGCCGGGCTCGTTGTGCTCTGTCTCTTGCGAACGCCGTTGCGCTGCATCGGGGTGTTAATGATGACCGGCGCTATTATTCTGATGATTCGAGCGCCCCAGCCCGATGTGCTGATCGCGGCCGACGGCAGCGCGGTTGCGCTGCGTGGCGCAAACGGGCGGCTGTCCATGATCAAATCCGGTAGCGATGTCTTTGCGTTCCGGGAGTGGCTTGCGGCCGACGCCGATTGGCGCACGGCGAAGGATGATACGCTGGGGGAGGGAATCAAATGCGATGCGGCAGGTTGTGTCGGCAAGCTGCGCGACGGCTCAGTCGTGGCGATCGCGAAGAGCATCGAGGCCTTTGAGGAAGACTGCCGTCGCGCCGCCTTGGTGGTGAGCAACCGCGATGCGCCACCGGGATGTGCCGCCTTGGTGATCGATCGCGGTGTCTGGCGACGCTCCGGAGCGATGGCATTGCGCCGCCGCGGAGGACAGTTTGAGATCTCGGCGGCGCGGTCCCGGGGCTATGACCGGCCGTGGGCACGCGCGGTTGTGTCGGAGGGCGACGCGCTCGTGCCGAGCCGCGCGGCGCCGCAGCCGCGCGACGCTACCCCACGCGCAGACGATCTGGAGGCGGGAGACTGAGATGCTGGGCTACGTCTTGGAGGAGCGCGGGAATCAATACCGGCGGAAGAGCCCCACCAGCTTGCCTTGGATGCGCACCCGGTTCGGAGGAAGAATGCGGACCTCGTAGCCGGCGTTTGCTGGCTCGAGTGCAATCGAGGCGCCGCGGCGACGGAAACGCTTGAGGGTGGCCTCTTCGTCGTCGATCAGTGCGACCACGATGTCGCCGGTATCGGCGCCCTCCGTCTTCTTGAGTAGCGCAATGTCGCCATCCAGAATGCCGGCCTCGATCATGCTGTCGCCCTTGACCTCGAGCGCGAAGTGATCGCCGCTCGAGAGCATGTCGGGCGGCATGTTGATCACATGGCTCTTGGTCTGGATCGCCTCAATCGGCGTGCCCGCGGCGATGCGTCCCATGACGGGCACCGCCACAGGCCGTGCGCCTTCGTCTTCAGAAGCGGTGCGCACCCGCCCGAGGTTGCCCTCGATCACGCTCGGCGTGAATCCGCGCGCGCGGCTGGTCCCGATGCCGTGGGCAACCGACTCGGGTAACTTGATCACCTCGATAGCGCGTGCGCGATTGGGCAGGCGGCGGATGAAGCCACGCTCCTCCAGCGCGGTAATGAGGCGATGGATCCCGGATTTCGAACGCAGATCCAGCGCGTCCTTCATCTCATCGAAGGAAGGCGGCACGCCGGTTTCTTTCAGGCGCTCGTGGATGAAGCGCAGCAGTTCGAACTGTTTTCGGGTCAACATCTTCTGCGTCCCCCATTCCCGGCGGCCGCAAAGCGACTCGCCGAAACAAATCATGAACGGACAGTATATGTTCGATATGTGTTCCGCAACCCTTTAATTTGAGGTGAACGGGCGCGCGGAACTTGCGGGAACTTTGCCCGATGGGAGGACTTCGCCCGGGTCGCCCGGTGAGATGATAACTCGGCCTTTGGACGAGCCATCTGCTTTGTTGCGCGCAAACCGCATGGCGCAGCATCGGGGCAAATTTCAGGGGGACCCGCGCGGCGGATTTCCTGCGGCCGTGGCGCTATGGTGCCAAGCGGATGATGGAGCACCTCTCGCCCGCCTTGGCGGCTGGAGCAAACGGCGCGCGTACGAGAAGACAGTCGGCGCGCGCAAGCGGCATGAGCATGGAACTATCCTGGACCGGCGCCGGCGTGGCAACCGCAACGCCGTCGGGGCTGGCCTCCAGCGTCGCGCGCAGGTAGTCGGCACGCTCGTCGTTGGCCGCCAGATCGCAGCCCAGCCGTGCCGTCTCGGGCGAAGGGGCGACATCGCTGCGCCCGGCGAGGCGCCGAATAAGAGGAAGCAGAAAAAGCACCGTGCAAACATAGGCCGAGACAGGATTTCCCGGCAGCCCTAGGACGTGCATACGGTCGAGCCGACCATGCATCATCGGCCGCCCTGGACGCACCGCCACCTTCCAGAACGATAGGGCAAGCCCTTCGCTCGCCAGCGCCTCGCGTACGAGATCGTAATCACCGACCGAAGCGCCGCCCGACGTAACCAGAATATCAGCGCCGAGATCGCGTGCACGACGCACAGCGGCGGCGGTCTCGGCGAGGCGATCCGGCACGATGCCGAGGTCGACCACCTCGCACCCCTCCCGGCGCGCGGCCGCCATGGTGGCATAGCCATTGGAATGGACGATTTGACCGAAACCAGGCGTCGCGCCGGGCATCACCAATTCATCGCCGCTTGCCAGCAGCGCCACCTTCGGACAGCGATGCACTGGCACGGTGGGATGGTTCATCGCGGCCGCGAGGGCAACATCGCGATCGGTAAGCCGGCAGCCCTTGGCGAGCAGCACCGCGCCGCGTTTGAAATCGAGGCCCTCGACGCGGATATGCTTGCCTTTGCCAGAGGGCGTGGTGACGGTGACAGCGTCGCCCTCACGCGAGGTGTTTTCCTGGATGACGATCGTGTCAGTGCCGGGGGGCAGGACACCGCCGGTGAAAATGCGCGCGGCCTCGCCGGCGCCGACCGTGCCGTGAAACGGATGTCCGGCTGCGACTTCGCCGATGACTTTGAGCTTGACCGGGACTCTGGCAACGTCCGCCGAACGCACCGCGTAACCGTCCATCGCGGAGACGTCGGCAGGCGGCTGGGTGCGCAGCGCCGCGACGTCGGCGGCGAGCACCCGCCCGTAGGCGTCCGCGAGCGGCGTGGCCTCGGCCGCGAGCGGCTCCGCATCCGCGAGCACGCGGGCGAGCGCCTCTGCGACCGGCATCAGCGCCACTAGCCTACTCCTTTGCTCGATAATGTCCCGATCTGCCGCCGCGCTTCTCCAGCAGGCGGATGCCCTCGATGCGCATGCCGCGCTCGAGCGCCTTCACCATGTCGTAGATGGTGAGGCAGGCGACCGCGACCGCGGTCAACGCTTCCATCTCCACCCCGGTCCGGCCATTCACCTTGACGCGTGCGCGCACGTTAAAACCCGGCAGCTTGCGCTCAGGCGCAATATCTACGGCGATGTTCGAGACGGGCAGGGGATGGCAGAGCGGGATCAGCTCGTGGGTGCGTTTTGCCGCCATGATGCCGGCGAGGCGGGCAGCCCCCAGCACGTCGCCCTTTTTGGCGTTGCCGGCAAGCACGACGTCGAGCGTTTTTGCCGTCATCACCACACGGCCTTCCGCGGCGGCCACGCGTTCGGTTGCGGCTTTTTCCGACACGTCGACCATGCGTGCCTCGCCGCCGCGGTTTAGATGAGTGAGTTGAGACATGCGCGCCACCGCTCACCCCGCGGCACCGACGCGGCGCTCCTTGCGAATGAGCGCGCGTGTCGCAGCTTCGACGTCGCGCTCGCGCATGAGGCTTTCGCCGACGAGAAAAGTCGAGATGCCAACCGATGCCAGGTATTCGAGATCGGCGGGGGAGAAGATCCCGCTCTCGCCGACGGCGATACGGCCGGGAGGAATCCTCGGCGCCAGACGCCGGCTGACGGCGAGCGTCGTCTCGAACGTCTTGAGGTTTCGATTGTTGATGCCAATGAGCGGAGAGCGCATGCGAAGCGCCCGTTCGAGCTCAGCTTCGTCGTGCACTTCCAAGAGGGCATCCATGCCGAATGCCTGCGCGGCTTCCTCGAGCTCCTGCGCGGCGGCGTCGTCGACCGCGGCCAGGATGATCAGGATGCAGTCGGCGCCCCATGCCCGCGCCTCGGCGACTTGATAGACGTCATACATGAAATCCTTGCGCAGGACCGGGAGCTTGGTCGCGGCGCGCGCTGAAGCGAGATGTTCCGGCTTGCCTTGAAACGACGGCGCGTCGGTAAGCACCGAGAGGCAAGTCGCGCCCCCGCTTTCGTAGGCGCGCGCCAAGGCAGCAGGGTCGAATTCCGCCCGGATCAGGCCTTTGGAAGGGCTCGCTTTCTTGATCTCTGCAATCAAAGCATAGTTGCCCGCCGCGAGTTCGCGCCCGATCGCGGCCGCAAAACCGCGCGGAGCAGGAGCCGATCTGGCATCGGCCTCGATCGCGGCCAAGGAACGGACGCGCTTGGCCGCCGTAATCTCTTCGCGTTTGTAGGCCTCGATCTCAGTGAGAATGTCCGCCATCGCGGCCTCACTCGGTTCTTGCGTCGGTGTGGCGTGCGAGAAAAGCCATCGTGCGATTCTCACGCATTCGAAACCGTAACCAGCCGCTGGAGCCGGTTCGCGGCTTCGCCGGAATCGATCGACGCCTGGGCGAGCGCAAGCGCTCCTTTGAGATCCTTCGCACGCGCCGCAACCATCAGCGCCGCCGCTGCATTGAGGATCGAAATGTCATGGAAGGCGCCGCTCTTGCCCTTGAGCACCTGGAGGAGCGCCTGCGCGTTCTCCTTGGCGCTCCCGCCGCGCAGCGCCTCGGGCTTGACCCGTTTTAATCCCAACTCCTCGGGCGTGATCTCGAACGTGCGCACCGCGCCGTTCTCGAGGGCGGCTACATAGGTCGGCCCCGCCGTGGTGATCTCGTCGAGGCCGTCCGAGCCGTGCACCACCCACACCGATTCGGAGCCTAGATTTTTCAGCACCAGCGCCAGCGGTTCAATCCATTGGCGCGAGAACACACCGACCATTTGTCGCGTGACCCCGGCAGGATTGGAGAGCGGGCCCAGGAGATTGAAGATGGTACGCGTGCCGAGCTCGACCCGCGTGGGGCCGACGTTCTTCATGGCCGGATGATGCGCCGGCGCGAACATGAAACCGATGCCGGCTTCTTTGATGCAGCGGGTGACGCCTTGCGGCGTCAACTCGATGTTCACGCCGAGCGCTGCGAGCACGTCGGCCGCGCCCGAGCGCGACGAGAGAGCTCGGTTGCCGTGCTTGGCCACCGCAACGCCCGCGCCAGCCACGATCAAGGCGGCGCAGGTCGAGATGTTGAAAGAGCCGGAGGCGTCCCCGCCAGTGCCGACCACATCAATCGCGTCGGGTGGCGCTGCGACCCGCAGCATCTTCTCGCGCATTGCGGTTACTGCGCCGGTGATCTCGTCGACAGTTTCGCCGCGCACGCGCAGCGCCATGAGCAGCGCGCCCATTTGCGAAGGTGTCGCCTCGCCCGACATCATCGTGTCAAACCCGCGGGCGGCTTCCTCGCGGCTCAGCGTAGCGCCGGTCGCAGCCTTAGCGATCAATCCCTTGAGTTCGTCGGTCACTTTGAGATCTCAGGAAACTCGGCGGCTCGCCCGAGCGCCGGTCGGCTGGCGGCCCCCCGCGGCGTTCCAGACGGCGGCGATGTCGAGAAAGTTCCGCAGCATGAGATGGCCGTACTCGGAGGCAATGCTCTCAGGATGAAATTGAACACCGTGCACCGGCAACGTGCGATGCGCCAATCCCATGATGAGACGATCACCGGTTTCCGCCGTGACCGTAAGCTCGGGCGGCAAGCTTGCCCGCTCGACCACGAGAGAATGGTAGCGCGTTGCCTTGAACGGCGCGTTGATGCCGCGGAATATGCCGCCGCCCTGGTGCATGATCTCCGACAGCTTGCCGTGAACCTGCACCGGAGCGCGGACCACTGCGCCGCCATAGGCTTCCCCGATCGCCTGGTGGCCCAGGCACACGCCGAGCAGGGGTATCGCGGTCGCCGCCTTCGCTATGAGCTCGAGGCAGATGCCGGCATCGCGCGGGGTGCGGGGACCAGGTGACAGCACGATTGCCTCCGGCTCCATCGCCACGACCTGATCGGCTGCGATCTTGTCGTTGCGATAGACCACCACGTCCGCCCCTAGTCCGCCCAGATAGTGGAACAGGTTGAACGTGAAGCTGTCGTAATTGTCGATCAGGACGATCATGCTTTCCGTGCCCGGTCAGGGTCTTAGACGCGGGTCTTGAGGGAATCAAGGCGCCGGGGGCTTGCCTCGCCCGCCGCTCTCGCGCGGCGCGCGAGGCGAGCAAACCGGACGCCGTTCTCGGTAGCATTCCCGCGCAACGAGGGAGACGGTCTTATGACGATCAGGCGCACTTGGCTTGCCCTGGGACGGCATGCCGTTTGTTTGGCCATCGCGGGCGCGTTTCTCGTTTCGGCCACGGTCCTCGATCGCCCCGCGCAGGCACAAGCACAATCCAGCGAACCGCCCTCGCTCGAGTCGATCAAGTCTTCGCTCGACGAGATCGAAGCCGGCGTGGACAGCGAAGATGTGACGCCGGAAACACTCGCGCGTTTTCGACAAACCCTCAATACGGCGACGGAAACCCTTCGCGCCCAGGTCGACGAGCTCGAGCCTCGTGTCCGTGAACTGGAGGAGCGCGTCAAGCAGCTCGGGCCCGCGCCGGCGAAGGAAGCGCCGCCCGAGAGCGCCGACATCGCCAGCCAGCGCGAGGAGTTAACGAAGCAATTCGGCGAGCTCGACGGTGAATTGAAGCAGGCCAAGGTCCTCTCGCTCAGAGCGGATCAATTGAGCGAGCGCGTGTCGCAGAAGCGGCACTCGCTGTATGCCAGAGAGCTGTTCGCCCGCACCCCCAGCGTGCTCGATCCCTTCTTTTGGATGGACACGCTGCGGGCTTTCCCGATCGAATTGCGCGCGGAAAGGGCGGTGTTCAACACGTGGATTGGCGAACGCGGTGACCGCCTGCAGTGGAGCGCCGCGGTTCTGATCACGCTTGGGATCATTGCCGTTGCGATCGCATTGTCCCGATGGTGGTTTCCCCGACTGCTCGCTCATCCGATGGAGACCCGCTCGGCCAAAGCTTGGGCCGCGCTGTGGGTTTTCGTCTGGTTCACCGGCCGCACGCCGTTGGCAACCGCCGCGGCGTTGCTGACGTTCGAGGCGTTTGGCTTGTTGACCGCTCGCGTCGAACAGATTGCCGAGGGCCTGCTTGCCGGCGTCGCGGCGGCGAGCTTCGGTTACGGCGTAGCCCGCGGGCTGTTCGCACCGTGGGAGCCGCAACGGCGCCTGGTGCAGGAGGACGATGCCACGGCGCTCTGCTACCACAATCACCTGGTCTGGTCCGCGCGCGCCCTCGCCGTGCTGATCGTGTCGCAGGTGGCGCACAAGACCTTGTTCGCGCCACTGATCGTCACGGTTGCCACGAATGCGCTGTTCGCAGCGGTAACGGCGGCCTTTTTGGCGCATCTCGTCGTCCGGTTGCGGCAGATCAGGACGCAGCGCGGCGATGCGCTCGTTGTCGCGGCCTGGGTCCATCCACTGGGCTTGCTGCTGGCGGTGCTGATCGCGCTCGCGCTCGTCGTGGGTTATGCGGGCCTTGCCGCATTCGTGGCATTGCGAGTCATTGTCGCCGCGGCAGCGTTCGGGGCTCTCTATCTGCTGCTCGTGATCACACACACACTGTTTTCCACGATCAGCGAGCAGAGCCCCAAAGGGCAGACGCTTGCTGCCAGTCTCGGCATCAGCGCCGGCACGCTCGGATTCGGCGGCGCGCTGCTCTCGGCAGGCATTCGCGTGATGCTGATCCTGGCTGCGTTCCTCCTGATCATCGGCCCGTGGGAAGTATCCACTGCCGACCTGTTCGACACGGTTCGCAACATTCCGTTCGGATTCAAGATCGGCGAACTCCACCTCTCGTTTGAAACGGTGGTGACAGCCGCCTTCCTGCTGCTCCTCCTCCTGGTTGTTACACGCATTGTCCAGCGCTGGCTCGAGACCGAGTTGCTGCCCCGAACCAGACTGGAGCCAAGCCTTCAGCTGTCGATCGTCACCATCTTCGGCTATATCGGCGCGATCACGGCGATCGGCATTGCCCTTACGGGACTCGGTTTCGATCTGCAGAAGATCGCCTTGATTGCCGGCGCGCTTTCGGTCGGCATCGGTTTTGGCCTGCAGTCCGTCGTCTCGAACTTCGTATCCGGTCTTATCCTGCTGACCGAGCGGCCGATCCGCGTCGGCGACACGATCGTGGTGAAGGGAGAAGAAGGATGGGTGCGGCGCGTTCGTGTTCGCGCAACCGAGATCGAGACCTTTGACCGGGCGAGCGTCATCATTCCGAATTCCGAGTTCATCACCGGCGTCGTCAAGAATTGGACGCGCACCAACACCTTGGGCCGCATCGTGATCAAAATCGGCGTGGCTTATGACAGCGATCCGGTCCAGGTGCGCGCTATCTTGCTCGAGATCGCGGGAGCTCATCCGCAAGTCGTGCAGTCACCGCCCGCGGGAGCATTTCTGTTGGGTTTTGGGAATATCGGGCTCGAATTCGAACTGCGCTGCGTTGTCGCCGATGTGGAAAAGGGCCTCGCGGTGCGCAGCGATCTGCATTACGCGATTATGAAGCGGTTTCGAGAGGCGGGGATCGAATTCGCCCGAGCAGGCTGACTGTAATGGTCATCAAGCCGTATGGCGACGTTTCGCCCAGCGGCCGCTCGGCGATTTTTGCAAGCCTGGCTTCGATCCGATAGATTGAGAACGATCGGGCAAGCTCGCGAGGTTCGCGAGCGCCGAACGCATGCTGTGACGTCGCGATTGCGCTGCGCCCTCGAGATTTGACGGAAGCCGACGATGCGCCAGATGACCTTGGTTGCCTTTCTGCAGGCGCAGAATTGCACCAACCTTCCGTGCTCCTGGCGCCACCCGCAGTCGCGTACCGATGCCTGGTCGGCGGACTACTACCGGCATATCGGCCGGGTGCTCGAAGAAGGCAAATTCCACCTCGGCTTCTTCGACGACCGGCTTTCGATGCCGGACATCTACGGGCATGACCACGCGCACACCGTCCGCCACGGCATCCGCTGCGTGAAAATGGACGCGGTGACCGTGCTCACGGTCATGGGCATGGCGGCCGAGCGGCTCGGTCTCGGCGCAACCTATTCGACGAGCTATTACGAGCCGTTCCATGTGGCTCGCCTGTTCGCCACGCTCGATCTGATGACCGCCGGGCGCGCGGCCTGGAACGTCGTCACCTCGCTCAATGACGGTGAAGCGCAGAACATGGGCCGCGAGGAGGTGATCGAGCACGACCTGCGCTACGATCGGGCGGACGAATTCATGGAGGTGGTGTTCGGGCATTGGGACAGCTGGGAGGACGACGCGATCGTCCAAGATAAGGCACGCGGCTTGTTCGCTCATCCGGACAAAGTCCATCGTCTCGATCATAAGGGCCGCTTCTTCCGCTCACGCGGGCCGTTCACCGTGCCGCGCTCCCCGCAGGGGCGTCCGGTCATCATCCAGGCCGGCCAGAGCGGTCGTGGCAAGCGGTTCGGGGCGCAATGGGGCGAGTTGATCTTCGTCGTCTACCCGAACATTACGGTCGGCAAGCGCGACTACGCTGGATTTAAGGCGGAGGTGGCCGGCTGCGGCCGCAACCCCGAGGAGGTCAAGATCACGCACCTGGTCAGCACCGTGGCCGCTGCGAGTAGGATGGAGGCCGAAGACAAATGGGCCCTCATCAATAAGCTGCCGCTCGAGATCGACGCGCTTTCGCTTCTCTCGGAAGCGCTCAACTTCGACTTCTCGACCAAAGGAATGGACGAGGCATTCACCGACGAAGAGATGGCGGCAATTTCCGGCCTGCAGGCCATCCGCGACCGCGTCGTGCGGGCTAGTGGTAATAAAAATCCGACGGTCCGGGAGTTCATGCACCATAGCGGACGCGGCCGCGTGCACGATCCCGTCATCGGCGGCCCGAAAGAGGTCTGCGATGCGCTCGAACAATGGTTCGTTGAGCGCGCGTGCGACGGCTTCGTCGTTTCCGCGACCCATGTTCCCGGAGCTTACGAGGATTTCGTTCGCTTCGTGGTGCCCGAGCTTCAGCGCCGCGGCCTCTTTCGCACGGCCTATGCGG
>WNFW01002462.1_pt1 | contig 20785 bp, 21 predicted proteins | sample 5400131 | NCBI WGS metagenome assembly WNFW01 (sample SAMN13153362, study PRJNA577476) | soil metagenome | isolation source: 20 cm soil or saprolite under grassland replicate 1 | place: USA:California | collected 2016-06-15 | reverse complement strand
CCCAACCCGTCACCTTCGGGCACCATCTGCTGGCCTATGTCGAGATGGCGGCGCGCGACCGCGGCCGGTTTGCCGATGCGCGCAAACGCCTCAATGAATCCCCGCTTGGATCAGCGGCGCTGGCCGGCACCTCGTTCCCGATCGATCGCGATGCGACGGCAAAATCGCTCGGCTTCGACCGGCCGGCGGCCAATTCGCTCGACGCGGTTTCCGACCGCGACTTCGTGCTCGAGACATTGTCCGCCGCGGCAATCACCTCGGTGCATCTGTCGCGTTTCGCCGAGGAAATCGTGATCTGGACCTCGCCGCTGGTGGGGCTGGTGCGGCTGTCCGACAAATTCACGTCCGGCTCTTCGATCATGCCGCAGAAGCGCAACCCCGACGCCGCCGAGCTGGTTCGCGCCAAAACCGGTCGGGTGGTCGGCGCGCTCACCGCACTTCTGATCGTGATGAAGGGCTTGCCGCTGGCCTATCAAAAGGACATGCAGGAAGACAAGGAAGGCGCCCTGGAGGCGTTCGCCGCGCTCTCGCTTGCCGTCCGGGCGATGACTGGAATGGTCGCCGACCTCGTGCCGGACCAGGCGCGGATGAAGGCTGCCGCCGGTGAGGGCTACGCGACCGCCACCGATTTGGCCGACTGGCTGGTGCGAACGCTGAAAATGCCGTTCCGTGACGCCCACCACGTCACCGGCCGCATCGTCGCCAAGGCGTCGGAAACGGGCGTGCCGCTGCACCAGCTGCCGCTGCAGGAGATGCAGGCGATCGAGCCGAAGATCACGGCGGACGTCGTGGCGGTGCTCTCCGTGGAGGCTTCGGTGAAGAGCCGCACCAGCTATGGCGGAACCGCGCCGAAAAACGTGCTTGCGCAGGCGCGAGGCTGGTCGAAGCGGCTGCAAAAAGAGCGAAAATTGGGCTAAGCGAAACAATTTCGCTGCGAATTCATCATTGCCGAGGTCTCGCCAGAACCGGGCAATCTTTGTATGGTGCGGCCCGCATTGGGGATTTTGCCGTGAATCTGATTTCCAGCCCGACATCTTCACGATGGGCCATCATCCTGCTCAGCGCGGCCGTGCTCGCGCTCGGCGGCTGCGGACGCAAAAGTGGCCTCGACCTGCCGCCGAACGCATCGGCGCAGGCGACCGCCGCCGACGAGGCCAATGCCGAGGCCGAGCGGGCCGCGAGCAAGCCAAGCGTGTTCAATCCGTCCTACGGATCCGATGCCGGACCGAGCGCCTCCAAAGGCCGAAAGAAAGCATTCGTTCTCGATCCGCTCCTGAACGACTGAGCCAGCCATGAATCACTTTGACTATCGCAACGGCGTGCTGCACGCCGAAGCGGTTGATCTTTCCGAGCTGGCGGATGCGGTCGGCACGCCATTCTATTGCTATTCGACCGCGACCCTGGAGCGCCATTACCGGGTGTTCTCCGACGCCTTCGCCGATCAGAAGGCGCTGGTGTGTTACGCCATGAAGGCCAACTCCAACCAATCGGTGCTGCGCACCTTGGCGAAACTCGGCGCCGGCGCCGACGTGGTTTCGGGCGGCGAGTTGAAGCGGGCGCTGGCGGCGGGGATTCCCCCCGAGAAGATCCTGTTCTCAGGCATCGGCAAGACCGAGACCGAGCTGCGCGCGGCGTTGGCCGAGGACATTCTGTGCATCAACGTCGAGTCCGAGCCCGAGCTTGAATTGCTGTCGCGGCTGGCCGGCGAAAGCGGCAAGACGGCGCGGATCTCGGTACGGGTCAATCCCGACGTCGATTCCGGTTCGCACGCGAAAATTTCCACCGGCAAGTCCGAGAACAAGTTCGGCATTCCGCTGGCGCAGGCGCGTGCGGTCTATGGCCGCGCGGCAAGGCTGCCGGGCATCCGCGTTACCGGCGTCGACGTGCATATCGGCAGCCAGATCACCGATCTCGGGCCGCTGGAAGCGGCGTTCCGGCTTTTGACCGAATTCGTGCAAACGTTGCGCGCCGACGGCCACACCATCTCGCATGTCGACTTCGGCGGTGGCCTCGGTATCCCCTATTATATGGATCGCGCGCCGCCGCCGGAGCCATCGGTCTACGCCGCGATGGTCAAGCGGGTGACGCATAATCTCGGCTGCACGCTGATGTTCGAGCCGGGACGGATGATCGTCGGCAATGCCGGCATCCTGGTTGCCCGCGTGATCCATGTGAAGCGGGGCGAGGCCAGGAATTTCGTCATCATCGACGCCGCGATGAACGATTTGATTCGCCCCACGCTATACGAGGCGCATCACGACATCCTGCCGGTTCGCGAAGCCGCAGGCGGCGCGGCTACGATCGTCGCCGACGTGGTCGGCCCGGTCTGCGAAAGCGGCGATTATCTCGCGCTCAACCGGACCATGCCCGAGGCCAAATCCGGCGATCTGCTGGCGATCATGACCGCCGGCGCCTACGGCGCGGTGCAGTCCTCTACCTACAATACTCGCGCGCTTGTTCCCGAAGTGCTGGTCAGGGGTGATCAATACGCGGTGGTACGGCCCCGCGTCGATGTCGAGGCATTGATCGCGATGGACAAGCCGGCGCCGTGGCTGTGAGCCACCCGCTTGCGAAGCGCTATGCCCCTGAATTCTGAAGTCCAGCGCGAGATTGACGGCCTGGTTCGCGGCGGCTTCGAGGAGCGTGACCGGATCATCGAGATTCTCTGCGAGGAAATGTATGAGCCCGGAGAACTCGATGAGGCTGAGATTACCGCGGCCGTCGACGCAGCATTCGCCGTCCGCGAGCAAGACAAGGCGACGTGGCCAAGGGTTACCGACTGCGACAAGCTCGACCAGGTATTTGTCGCGCTCAATGCCCTGGGGATGATCGCGTTACAAAACGCCGGATACACACAAAGCGACGGGTACGGCGACATCGGCGAGATCTATCATCGCCGTTCTGATCGCAACAAAGTCATCGGATATTGTTTCTATCAGGGACAGGACTTGGCGCGCGCCGTAAATGGTGAGGGCCTGCACCTCGCGTTTGGTCCGATGGATCCTCAAAACGAGGCAACGGAAGGGCCGCGCATTGGTGGCATGATTGTCGAGGAACTTGAGCGACTGGGGTTCGCTGTGCAGTGGAACGGCACATTCGCCGAACGCATCTACATTCCTGCAATCGACTGGAAACGTCGATGACGCTGCGGCCCAACATTGCAGCGGACTCGCTGCTGACGCGGAGACTGTCTCCATCCAGGCCGTCCCGGCCTTGAGCCGGGGCCCATACTCCGCGGCCTGTCGATTTTGCCGCAGGTGGTCGACGCTCGTGGTAGCAATCAGCGGCGGTGGTTATGGGCCCGGCGGCCGCCGGGGCGACGAAGTTAGCGGGGTTTGCTCTTGCCCACCACCACGCCCGCCGCTTGTTCGATCGGCTTGATCGCGGAAGTAAAATCGGACTCCGCGCCCATTTCGCGAATCACCACTTCCCAGAGACGCCCGACCGCTTCGGCCACCTCCATCGACAGCCCCAGCGCTTTCGCCTCTTCGAGGCAAAGCCGCACGTCTTTCACCATCAGCCCCGTTGCAAAACCGAAATCGAAGCTGCGCGGCAGGATCGCGCGCGGAAACTTGTCGCGGCTCGCGGTGTTCATGCCCGATCCCGCATTGATCACGTCGATCATGACGTTTGGATCGAGCCCTGATTTGACGCCCATCACCACCGCCTCGGAAGTCGCGACCACGGCGGTCGCCGACAACAGGTTGTTGGCAAGCTTCATGGTCTGAGCCGAGCCGGGCTTCTCGCCGATGAAGAACACCTTGCCGATCACGTCGAGCGCCGGTCTTATCGTTTCGAACTCTGAGTGAGGACCCGACACCATCACCGCCAGGGTTCCCTTCTCGGCGCCGCCGACACCGCCTGAGACGGGACTGTCGAGCTGCACGATGTTCTTGTTCGCCAACAGCTCGTGAATCCGCACCGCCATATGCGAGCCGACCGTGGAGAGATCGACGAAGCGCCTGACGCGCTTGCCCTCGATCACGCCGCCGCTGCCGGTCGCAACCTCAAGCGAGGCCTGCAGCGACGGCAGGCTCGCCAGCACGGTCTCGGTGCGGTTGGCGACATCCTTCGGTGAACTTGTGGCCTGCGCGCCAAGCGCGAGCAGTTTTTCCACGGCCTCCTTGCGCTGGTCGAATACGACGAGCCGATGCCCGGCCTCGATCAGGCGGCGCGCCATCGGAAAGCCCATTTTGCCAAGGCCGATGAATCCGATATCCATGATGATGTTTCCCTGATTTCGTCATTTTTCGAAGAGGATGGATTGCCGGGTCAAGCCCGGCAACGACGAGCCTTAGAAACGACGAGCCTTAGACTTGGGCGTCCAGAGCGGCTCGTTACTCGGATAGAGCCGCTACTCAATTCGTCATACGCGGGCTTGACCCGCGTATCCATCAATCTTCACAAAACGCTGGATTGCTTCGCGATGCTGGCAATGACGCTTTAAAACGACGCCCCTCAGCCCTTGTCCAATTCGGCGAACACTTCGCGCGCGATGCGAAAACTGTCGACACCCGCGGGCACGCCGGCATAGATCGCCACCTGCATGAAGATTTCGCGAATCTCGTCCCTGGTCACGCCGTTGACCAGCGCGCCCTTGATGTGCACCCGCAATTCATGCGGCCGGTTCAGGATCGAGATCATCGCCAGATTGAGCATGCTGCGGGTCTTGCGCGGCAGTTCCTCGCGGCCCCACACCGCGCCCCAGCAATATTCCGTGACCAGTTCCTGGAACGGCTTGTTGAAATCGTCGGCATTTTTCAGCGCATGGGAGACATAGGCCTCGCCCAGCACCGCTTTACGGATTTCCAGCCCCTTATCGTGCGTTTTCTGGTCCATGGCGTTTCCTTGAGCGTTGTTTGCTGCCTCGATGGGCGACGTTACGGGGTGGTGGCGGCGCCGTCACGCCTTCGTGCTATGCGTGCTGCGGGGTGTGGGTTACCCCCCGGAACGGGTGCCTCATGGCCGCCGTTGTGCTACTGTCCCGAATCCGAAGTTCGGTACACTTTTTGCTTCGAGCGCGTTTGGGATTTGCAGTGAGCGCGTTTGGCGAACTTCGGATGGCAAAGGACACTAGAAATCCATGATTCTAGTGTGATTTTGCTTCAGAAGTTCTCTTGAAGGACCAGCGGCGATCACGAAGAGAACCTCTGAACCACCCCACTAGCGTGCTGTTTCGGCAACCTGGAGAGTTTATTGAGCGGCGCCACCCCCGACCCCACAGAATCAGCACGCGACGCTGACAGCGTTTCGCGGCTGCAGCTGACGCAGGCCTTGCAACGGGCAAAATATGCGATCGCGTGGGAGCGAAGCTGGCCGTCTTTGGCGCGGCTTTTAACCGTCGTCGGGCTGTTTCTGGTGGCGTCCTGGGCCGGGCTCTGGTTGGCGCTGCCGTTCGTCGGGCGCGCCATCGGGTTGGGCCTGTTCGTGCTTTTGGCGCTGGGCGCGCTGTTCCCGCTGGTTCGGTTCCGCTGGCCGAGTCGCGAAGAGGGGCTTAGCCGGCTGGATCGCGGTACCGGCATCCGCCATCGTCCGGCGACCGCCCTCACCGATACGCTTGCGACCCACGATCCGGTGGCGCTGGCGCTGTGGCAGGCGCAGCGCGAACGCACGTTGGCGTCGATCAAGCGCATCCGCGCCGGCCTGCCGTCGCCGCGGCTGAAGATCCACGATCCCTGGGCGCTGCGCGCGCTGGTCGCGGTGCTGATGGTGGCGGCCTATGTTGCCGCGGGCGACGAGCGCCTGATGCGTACCGTGGCGGCGTTCGACTGGAACGGCGTGCTGGCGCCGGCCAATATCAGGGTCGACGCCTGGGTGACGCCGCCGCTCTATACCGGCAGGCCACCGATCATCCTGTCGGCGGCGAACAAGGAAGCGGCGGTGCCGGTCGCCGGACCGTTGCCGGTTCCGGCGGGCAGCACGCTGATCGTGCGCTCCAGCGGCGGCACGCTCGATGTGGTCGCAGCAGGCAATGTGACCGAAGCCGTGCCGACCGAGCAGGCGCCCAAGGGCACCAACGAGCGGCATTTCACCATCACCGGCGATGGTACGGCGCATGTCCGGGCGCCGGCCGGTCAGCCGCAATGGAAATTCACCGCCACCCCCGACCGCCCCCCGACCATTGCGCTCGCGAAGGATCCGGAGCGACAGGCCCGCGGCTCGCTGCAGCTGTCCTACAAGATCGAGGATGACTACGGCGTCACCGAAGCGCAGGCGCATTTCAAGGTCCGCCCTGGTGACGCGCCCAAAGCCGCTGACAAAACCCGCGACAAGGCGGCCGAGGCGCCGCGGCCGCTGTTCGAGGCGCCGCAATTTTCGCTGGTGCTTCCGAACGCGCGGACCCGCAACGGCGTCGGGCAGACCGTCAAGGATCTCAGCGAGGATCCCTATGCCGGCGCCGACGTGACCTTGACCCTGACCGCGAAGGATGAGGCCGGCAATGAGGGCCGCAGCGAGCCCTTCGACATGCGGCTTCCGGAGCGGCTGTTCACCAAGCCGCTGGCGCGGGCGCTGATCGAACAGCGCCGCATTCTGGCACTCGACGCCAATCAGAACGCGCAGGTCTATGCGGCGCTGGACGCCCTGATGATCGCGCCGGAATTGTTCACGACCGAGGCCGGCCAATATCTCGGCCTCCACAGCGTCGCGCGGCAGCTGGAGGCCGCCCGCACCGACGACGCCATGCGTGAGGTCGTCGCCAGCCTGTGGGCGCTCGCCGTCACCATCGAGGATGGCAACATCACCGATGTGGACAAGGCATTGCGCGCCGCGCAGGAGGCGCTCAAGCAGGCGCTGGAACGCGGCGCCAGCGACGAAGAGATCAAGAAGCTCACGGAAAACCTGCGCGCGGCGCTGGATAATTTCATCCGCCAGCTGGTCGAACAGCAGCGCAACAACCCGCAGCAACTGGCGCGGCCGCTCGATCCCAATACCAAGATGCTGAGCCAGCAGGATCTGAAGAACATGATCGACCGCATGGAGCGCATGTCGCGCTCCGGCGACAAGGATGCGGCGAAGCAATTGCTCGAGCAGTTGCAGCAGATGCTGGAAAACCTGCAGATGGCGCAGCCGGGCCAGTCCGGCGACAGCGAGATGGAGCAGGCGCTGAACGAACTCGGCGACATGATCCGCAAGCAGCAGCAATTGCGCGACAAGACCTTCAAGCAGGGCCAGGATTCGCGCCGCGACCGCCAGCGCGGCAACCAGGGCGATCAAAGCATGAGCGATCTGCAGCAGGATCAGCAGGGTCTGCGCGACCGGCTCAAGAGATTGCAGGAAGAACTCGCCAAGCGCGGCATGGGGCAGGGCCAGCGCGGTGAAAAGGGCCAGCGCGGTGAAAAGGGTCAGCGCGGCGAGAAGGGTCAGCAAGGCGAGCAGGGCCAGCAAGGCCAACAGGGTCAGCAAGGCGGCGACCAGGGCGACGGCGAGGACGGCCTCGGTGAGGCTGATTCCGCGATGGGCGACGCCAGCGGCAGGCTGGGCGAAGGCAACGCCGATGGCGCCGTGGATTCACAAGGCCGCGCGCTGGACGCGCTGCGCAAGGGCGCCCAGAGTCTGGCCGAGGCGATGCAGCAGGGCGACGGCGAGGGACAGGGCGACAGCCCGGGCAATCGCACCGGCCGGCAGCAGAACGGCGCCAACGGCAACGATCCGCTCGGACGGCCGCTGCATGGGCGCGAATTCGGTGACGATCTGACGGTGAAGATTCCCGGCGAGATCGATGTGCAGCGGGTGCGCCGGATTCTGGAAGAACTCCGCCGCCGCCTCGGCGACACGCAGCGGCCGCAGATCGAACTCGATTATCTCGAGCGGCTGCTGAAGGATTATTAGGCGGGGCGGTGAAGACGGCGCGATCTAGCTCGGTCGTCATACGCGGGCTCGACCCGCGTATCCATCACCTTCACGAGAGTCTTTCGAAAGAAGATGGATTGCCGGATCATCCAGCGCGAAGACGCGCTTCGCGCTTTGGCCCGGCAACGACAAGTAGAGAGATAGTCTCCGCTACTCCGTTTTCCGCGCGGAGAGCGCGTCGGCCACGGCGGTGCGGATATCGGCCACTGAAAACGGCTTGGTGATCACGTCGTGGACGATGGCGTCGAGGCCGGAGGCGCGTTCGCGCTGCGCGGCAAAGCCGGTCATCAACAGGATTCCGCGGTGACGGTTTCGTGGCCGTCCATGGCAATGGCGCGCGCCACCAGGGCGCGCATGGAGTCCTCATCATCGGCGATCAGCACGCGCGGCATGTAGGTGGCGTCCTTGGCGAGCGGGGCCGCATGCCCCGGTTCAACTACTGCCGATGGCGATATCGCGCTTGCTGAAGAAGCGGATATCGATGTTGCGCCCTTCCGCCGGCGGCGAGGCCAGTCGCGATTTGAACAAGGCTCTTTCGCCCGGCTTCAACACGGGCTGCTCCAGAACCGCGTTCCAGGCGTAGATCTCGGCGCCTTGCGCGTCGCGAACGCTGAAGCGCAGCCGCGGCAATTCGACCGGCTTGCGGGCTTCGCCTGCTATCGCGCCCTCGATCACCAGCACCGGTTTGCCTTCCACGGTTTCGGTAGTGACCTTGACGTCCCGAAACATCAGTCCGCGCAGATTAACCTCGAGCCCGGCCATTTGGTAGAACGTGGCGGTCTGCGGCAGCAGTCGCACCACGTCGGCGCGCCAGATCGTCAGCGCCAGCACCAGCGCGCCCATCGCGGCGCAGGCGGTCGGAAGGCTGACGAACGGCTTGCCCGAGGCCCGGAACAGCATTTTCGGTTTCAGGAGCCTGCCGAGCCAGGACAGGCGCGGATCCGGGATTTCGGCGTCCGACGCGTCGTGCCGGGCGGTCGACGCCCAATCGGCCCCGGAAAGGCCTCTATCGCCAGCCGTGGCCGGCCAGCCGCCCGAGATCGAAGGGCTGTCGACGGTGGGGATGCCCTGGTCCCGGCCGTCGTCTTCGCGGGCGAGAGCATCCCATTCCGCGGCGGCATCCGCTGCCGCGGTCGGCCGGCCTGCTTCCGCCATCGCAGCCGTCAAGGATGCCGCCTCGATGGCATCCTCCGGCCGCGCCAGCCAGACCTCTTTGCAGCGGGAACAGCGGACGGTGCGGCCAGCGGCGCCCAAAGTAGCCAAATCAATGGCATAGGACGTTGTACAATGGGGGCAAACGATGTGCATGGAGCCGATCTCCACAATGACGCTGCCGGGATGCTACAAGGCGACCGTTAACGAATCGGAAACCATAACCGAAGCACAACCATTTTGTTCGGCCCGCAGCCGCAGCGAAATCCGGGGCTCCGGCTTCAGGTTTCCGACCGCGCCCCACATCGAACGGAGCTGAGCTTGGTTCGGTTCGAAAACGTCGGCTTGCGCTACGGGCTCGGCCCGGAGATTCTGCGCGACCTCAGTTTCCAGATTCCCGCGCACTCCTTCCAGTTCCTCACGGGACCGTCCGGCGCCGGCAAGACCTCGCTGCTGAGGCTATTGTTCTTGTCGCTGCGACCGACCCGCGGCCTGGTCAATCTGTTCGGCCATGACGTCTCATTGCTCGGAAAGGATGCAGTCGCCGACCTGCGCAAGCGTATCGGCATCGTGCTGCAGGACTTCCGCCTGCTCGATCACATGACTACCTATGAAAATGTGGCGCTGCCGTTCCGGGTCATGGGCCGCGAGGAATCGAGTTATCGCAAGGAGGTTATCGATCTCTTGAAATGGGTCGGGCTTGGCGAGCGAATGGATGCGCTGCCGCCGGTCCTGTCCGGGGGCGAGAAGCAGCGCGCGGCGATCGCACGCGCCGTGATCTCGCGACCGCTGCTGTTGCTGGCCGATGAGCCGACCGGCAACGTCGATCCGACCCTGGGACGGCGATTGTTGCGGTTGTTCATCGAACTGAACAGGTCCGGCACCGCCGTCATCATTGCGACCCACGACATCACTCTAATGGATCAGTACGAGGCGCGGCGAATGGTGCTGCATAACGGACGGTTGCATATCTATGAATAGAATAGGCGACGAGCGCGGCCTGTTGGTGGATCTCGGACACGATAGTCCGCGGCTGCCGGCGCGGGCGCGCAATCTGTCGCCGATCGTGCCGCGCGCCTCGATCGCCGGCCGCGCGCTGGTCGCCGTTGTCGCCATCATGACGTATCTCGCCTCGATGACAACCGGCGCGGTGCTGCTGGTCAGCGCGTCGGCGGCGGAATGGCAGTCGGAGGTCGCCAGCGAAATCACCATTCAGGTGCGCCCCTCGGCCGGGCGCGATATCGAGCGCGATGCGACGGCGGTCGCCGAGGCGATGCGCGGGCAGCCCGGCATCGTCGAGGTCAGGCCTTTCACCAGGGACGAGTCCGCCAAACTGCTGGAGCCGTGGCTGGGTACCGGACTTTCGCTCGACGAGCTGCCGGTGCCGCGCGTCATTGTCGCGCGGGTTCAGCCCGGAACGCCGCTGGATCTGACGGCGCTGCGCAACCGGGTGACACAGGTGACGCGATCGGCCAGCGTCGACGATCACCGCGCCTGGATCGAGCGGATGCGATCGATGACCGGCGCGACCGTGTTCGCCGGCATCGGCGTCCTCGTATTGGTGATCATTGCGACCATCATTTCGGTATCGTTCGCGACCCGCGGCGCGATGGCGGCGAACCGCCCGATCGTCGAAGTCCTGCATTTCGTCGGCGCCGGTGACCGCTACATCGCCAACCGCTTCCTGCGGCATTTCCTGCGGCTGGGCTTGCAGGGTGGCGTGATCGGCGGTGGGCTCGCGATGCTCACCTTCGGGTTCTCCGAATCGATCGCCGGCTGGTTCTCGGGTACCCCGGTCGGCGACCAATTCGCAGCCCTGCTGGGGACGTTTGCGCTGCGTCCGTCCGGCTATCTGGCGCTGGCGGCGCAAGCGACGCTGATCGCGGCGATCACCGCCTGGGCTTCGCGGCGAACGCTGTTCGCCACGCTGGACGACATCGATTGACCCGGTATCGACACCGCGGCCGACCGGACTCCACTTGGTCTGAAAACGTTCTAGACTGAAAGAGGAGGATGGCCAGATCAGCATGAGTCTGCGGTCAGACGATAGGTTGCCGAGCGCGCCGATTGCAGCGCGGCTTGGATGGCTGCGCGCCACCATCGTCGCCGCTCTCGCGTTCGTGTTCTTCGGCGCGGCCCTCGGCTTTGTCGGCTTTCTCTCGCAGTTGCGCGGCGCCGAGACCGGGCCCGCCCGCAAGGCCGACGGCATCGTGGTCCTGACCGGCGGTTCGTCGCGGGTTTCCGACGCGATGGAATTGCTGGCCGCCGGCTATGGCACGCGGCTGTTGATCTCGGGCGTGCATCCGACCAGTGCCGCAAGCGACATTTCCCGTTCGCTATCGGACAATCAGTCGTTGCTGAGCTGCTGCGTCGATCTCGATCGCTCCGCCGTCAACACCCGCAGCAATGCGGCCGAAACGCGGCGCTGGGCGCGCGACCGCGGCTTCAAGTCGCTGATCGTGGTGACATCGAACTATCATATGCCGCGGGCCATCGTCGAATTGTCGCATGCGATGCCCGATGTCGCGCTGGTTCCGTTCGCGGTGGTCGGCGACAAATGGCGCGACGAGCCGTGGTGGACGAGTGGCGCGACATTGCGGCTGCTGCTATCGGAGTACGTCAAATATGTCGCCGCCGAGGTTCGGGTGCGTCTGGCTGATGTCGGTCTCGAACTGACGCCCGAGCTCGCGGACCAGCCGGCCGTATCTTTCGTACCGCGCAAATCGGCGACGGCTGAAGCCAACTGATCGGGTCTTCGATGGTTTCGATTTTCCTGCGCTCGCTGGTCTACAACGTGCTGTTTTATCTGTTGCTGGCGTTTTGGGTGATCGTCGGAATCCCGACCTACCTGATGCCGCGATGGGCGATCATGAATATCGCGAGATACTGGGCGCGCAGCAGCATCTGGCTGCTGCGGGTGGTGTGCAACACCAGGGTAGAATATCGCGGGCTCGAGAAGATTCCAAAAGGGCCGCTGATCGTCGCCTCGAAACATCAGTCGATGTGGGAAACGTTCGCGCTGCTGCAGTTCTTCGATCAGCCGCTTTATATCCTCAAGCGCGAATTGACCTGGATTCCGCTGTTCGGCTGGTATCTGATCAAGTCGGACATGATCGGGATCGATCGCGGCGCCGGCGGCCGCGCCTTGCTCCAAATGGCGCGCCGCGCCGGCGAGGCGGTGCGGCGCGGCCGTCAGCTGATCATCTTTCCGGAGGGCACCCGAACCACGGTCGATGCGCCGGCGCATTACAAGACCGGCGTCGCCCAGGTGTATGTCGATTGCGGCGTGACCTGCCTGCCGGTCGCGCTCAATTCCGGACTGTTCTGGCCGCGCCGGACCTTCATGCGCTATCCGGGAACGCTGGTGGTCGAATTTCTCGATCCGCTGCCGCCCGGCCTGTCGCGGCGTGAATTCATCGCGCGGGTCTCGGCGGTGATCGAGGACGCCACCGGCCGGCTGGTCGAGGCGGCGCGGCAGGAGCAGGCCCGGTTGTTCGGCCGGGTGCCGGGTCCGGCGCCGGCAAAGGCGTAGTGGTGCTAGACCATGATGAGATCAGATTGAGCTGCAGCGGCGACGAAACTGCGCTCCCTCTCCCGCTTGCGGGGGTCGAGACGAGCGAAGCTCGCTCTTGGGTTGGGGAGGGGGCGCCTCCACCAACACTGACGCGAGTGGCGGCAGTTTCCCCCACCCGCCGCGCTCTTCGACCGCGTCGACCCTCGGGTCAAGCCCAAGGGCAGGCTCTCCCCCCGCAAGCGGGAGAGGTGAAGTGAGCCCGCGGACAAGCCGATTCAATCTAAAGCCATCCGGCTCTAGCGATGCAGCGGCGTAGCGTCGTGCAGCATGGCGGCGAGCTGATGCAATTGCGGGTCGCGAAATCCCTGCGCCTCGATCGACTTCACCGTCGAAAGCACATAGTCGCGGTTGTTGCCGGAACGGCCATGTCCCTGCAGCACGTAGTGCAGCTGTTCGTTCAAGGCGAGCCTTCCCGCATATTGCACATGGCCGCGATCGACCACGTATGCCAGCGCGCTGACGCGTTGGCGGGCTTCGTTTTCGAGCCAGACCGAGCGCATCACCTCGCGGTAGACATGGGTGGTCTGCTCGCGGCTGCGTAAGTAGTCCACCGTGTCGCTGCGCAGCTTCGCCGCGACCCGGAACGCGACGCCGCGGCAGGCGCCGCCACGGTCGAGCCCGAGCACCAGACCGGGCTTTTCCGGGGTGCCGCGATGGTCGAAGGAATAGACGCACAGCGCGCGATGCTCGCCGATCAGCCGTGCCGGAACTTGCTCGATGAATTCGAAGCCCGGCCGCCACATCAGCGAACCATAGCCGAACACCCAGAGGTCGCCCTTGGACAATTCCTCTTCGGAAGCGGTTTCAACGGACATCGTGCGCACGGCTATCAGAACTGGGTTTTCGAGCGAAGCAGAATTCCTTGCTCCGTGAACATCCGGTAACTTGATTGTGGCGCGCATGCATCGCTTAATTGACAAAATCTTTGGCCAAAGGTCACAGGAATGCCCGATATGACCCCCGCGCCGCGCCGGCGCCCGCTTTGGCGCCTCTTCATCATGCCCGCTCTGCTCGTTGTCGCCGCCGCGGCATGGAGCGCGTTCTGGTTTTATGCCGCCTCCGAGGTCGATGCAAAAGCCGACGCCTGGCGCGCGCAGGAGGCGAGATCGGGCCGGGTCTACGACTGCGCCAGCCGTTCGGTGGCAGGCTTCCCGTTCCGCCTTGAAGTGCGCTGCGATGGCGCCAGCGTCTCGCTCTCGGCGCAGACCGCCGCGCAGGCGGCGACACAGGCATCGTTTACCGCCCGGCTCGGCCAGATCCTTGTGGTCTCGCAAATCTACGATCCGAAATTGCTGATCGCGGAATTCACCGCTCCGGCAACGATCGCCGATCGCGGCCAGCAGCATCAGATGATCGTGAACTGGAGCAAGGCGCGCAGCAGCGTGGTCGGATTGCCGGCTGTTCCGCAGCGCGCCTCGATCGTGTTCGACGATGCCTCGATCGATCGCATCGATGGATCGGCACAGACGCCGCTTGCGGGCGCAAAACACATCGAGCTGCACGGCCGCCTCGCCGACGGCTCGGCGCTCGATCGTCCCGTGATCGAAACCGTGTTGCAAATCGCCCGCGGCAGCGTGCAGGGGCTGCATCCGCTGCTCGCCGAGCCGTTCGACGCCGACGTGCGGACGATGCTCAGCGGCCTGAAGGATTTTTCGCCAAAACCCTGGCCGGAGCGGTTTCGTGAAATCCAGGCCGCCGGTGGCCATGTCGAGGTCGTGCAGTCCAGGATTACCCAGGGCGATTTGATCGCGGTCGCCGCCGGCACGCTCGGCCTTACCGCCAACGGCCGTCTCGATGGCGAATTGCAGATGACGGTCGCCGGGATAGAAAAGGTGATTCCGGCGCTCGGCATCGAAAAGATGCTCGATGAAGGCGTGCCGCAGGCGACGCTCGATCGGGTGGCGCCGGGCGTCAAGACCCAGGACCTCAACAATTTGCTTGGTGCGCTCGACCGCGCCATCCCCGGTCTCGGCAAGGTGGTCAAGCAGAACGCCAATGTCGGCGTCGCCGCCGGCATCAACGCGCTCGGCAAGGAAGCGGTGCTGGAAGGCAAGAAGGCGCGGGCGTTCCCGCTGCGTTTTGTCGACGGTACGGTGTTTCTGGGCCCGCTCAAGGTGGCGCAGATCCCGCCGCTGTTTTGAAAGGCGCGCTTCAGTCAACGACGTCATACGCGGGCTTGACCCGCCTATCCGTCGTCCTTCGCGAGAAGATCGATTGCCGGATCAAGTCCGGCAATGACAACTGTCGTTAAATCCAAATCGCCGAACCGTGATCGCTATTTTGGCGGGCTTCGGGAATGCCGAAGCACGAACGCCGGTCTTGCTCTCCGACGACCTGCCTGGAGGTCGATCGTGTTCAATGGAGATGCCGGGGGTTATGGGTTCCCGCGTTCCGCGGGAACGACAAAAGAGATTCAATCCGCCTTCTTCCCCAACTGCGCGTGCGGACGGCCGAAATCGGGCGCGGCGGAATCCTGGCCGATCTCGACGATGCCGCGGCGAATGGCGCGGGTGCGGGTGAAATGCTCGAACAGCGCCTCGCCGTCGTTGCGGCGGATCGCGCGGGTCAGCTTGGAGAGGTCCTCGTTGAAGGTGCCGAGCATCTCCAGTACCGCTTCCTTGTTGGTCAGGAATACGTCGCGCCACATCGTGGGATCGGAGGCCGCGATCCGGGTGAAGTCGCGAAAGCCGCCGGCGGAGAATTTTATCACCTCCGACGATGTCACTTGAGCAAGCTCGTCGGCGGTGCCGACGATGGTGTAGGCGATCAGATGCGGCAAATGGCTGGTGATGGCGAGCACGAGATCATGATGGTCAGGTGTCATGATTTCGACCCTGGCGCCGACCGCCGCCCAGAACGCGCGCAGTCTCTCGACCGCGTTCGGATCGGTTCCCTCGGGAGGCGTCAGGATACACCAGCGATTGATGAACAGTTCGGCAAAACCGGAATCCGGGCCGGAGTGCTCGGTGCCGGCGACCGGGTGCGCCGGCACGAAATGCGTCGTCGCAGGCAAATGCGGCGCCATCTCCCGCGCCACCGCGCCCTTGACCGACCCGACATCGGAGACGATTGCGCCCGGCTTGAGATGGGCTGCGATTTCCTCCGCGACCGGGCCACAGGCGCCGACCGGGATGCAGAGGATGACGAGGTCGGCGTCTTTGACCGCCTCGCTATTGGTCTCCACCACGCGATCGACAACGCCGAGCTCCGTCACCCGGGCGCGAGTCTTCTCCGAACGCGCGGTGGCGACGATCTCGCCGGCCAGCCCCTGTTCACGCGCGGCGCGCGCGATCGAGCCGCCGATCAGCCCGAAGCCGATCAGCGCGATCCGGTTGAATTGCGGCGCCGCACTCACTGGCGGGCCACGAAGTCGCGCAAGCCTTCGGCGACCAGCCGATTGGCCTCTTCGGCGCCGATCGTCATGCGCAGAGCGTGCGGCAGGCGGTAATTGTTCAGCGCGCGCAGCACCAGGCCGCGCTTGGTCAGGAACGCATCGGCGTCGGCCGCGGTCCTGCCCTTCTCGAGCGGGAAATGGATCAGGATAAAATTCGCCACGCTCGGCGTCACCTTGAGGCCGAGTTTTGTCACTTCCTCGGTCAGCCAGTTGCGCCATTTTTCGGTGTGCGCTTTCGACATCTGGACATGGGCGGTGTCTTCAATGGCGGCGACCGCCGCCAGCATCGCCGGCGTCGAGACATTGAAGGGTCCGCGGATGCGATTGACCGCATCCACGACATGGGCCGGCCCGAACATCCAGCCGATCCGCAAGCTTGCGAGCCCGTGGATCTTCGAGAAGGTGTGGGTCATGACCGAGTTTTCGGTGGTCGCCACCAGCTCGATGCCGAGTTCGTAGTCGTTGCGCGACACGTAGTCGGAGTAGGCGGCATCGAGCACCAGCAACACATGCGGCGGCAATCCGGCGCGCAGCCGCTTGACCTCGTCGAACGGCAGGTAGGTCCCGGTTGGGTTGTTCGGATTGGCCAGCCACACCAGCTTGGTGCGCGGCGAAACCAGCTTCAGGATCGCATCGACGTCGGCGGTGAAACTGGTCTCGGGCGCGACCACGTTGATGGCGCCGCACGCCATCGTCGCGATCGGATACACCAGAAAGCCGTGGGTCGTGCTGATCGCCTCGTCGCCGTGGCTGAGATAGGTGTGCGCCAGCAGATTGAGGATCTCGTCGGAACCGGCGCCGCAGACGATGCGGTCCGGATCGAGCCCGAAAGCGCGGCCGATCGCCTCGCGCAGCACCCGCGATGTGCCTTCGGGATAGTCGTGCAGATGCGCCGCCGCCTCCTTGTAGACAGCGATGGCCTTGGGCGACGGCCCGAACGGGGTCTCGTTGGCCGACAGCTTGAATACCTTGCGGCCCGGCTCCGGCACCGGGCTCTTGCCTGGTGTGTAGGGCGCAATTTCGAGGATGCCGGGGTTCGGCACGGGTCGGGACATCTTCAACTCCGGATTATCGGGGCGGGCCGCCTACGAATTTGCTGCCGCGTTCGGGGGCACCGTATAGCGCGTTGCATGGCTGCCGACGAGGGCCGATGAGCGCACCGAGGCACCGGCCTCGATCAGCGCCAGCTTGATCTTTTCGAGGCTGCTCGGGGCCGTCACCGACACCAGCAGCGCCGCGCCGTCAAAAGCGGTATCCGGCACCGCGACAATTTCCGCCAGCGGCGACAGCGCGCGGGCGATCTCGGCGTTCCAGCCGGACACGCGCACGCTCCACATCTCGACCTCGGTCACCATGGCGCTGTCGGCGACGCGCGAGATCACGAATACCGGCAGCGCCGCCGGATGGTCGGCGCGCTCGACGAACGGCAGCCGCGCGATGATCTTCGGCGCGCCACCGGCCTCCAGCGCCGTCCACCAGGGGGCGCGGCTCGAAGTGGCGGAGACCAGCGCCAGGTCGCCCTTTGACTTGGCCACCGCCTCGACCGCAGCCGGTGCGCTGAAATGCGAGACGTAGGGAACGGTGAACCCGAAATGAAATCGCGCTGAATCCCGCATCGTGGATTCGCCGAGCGAAACATCGGCGTGCACCGAGAACGGCGCCTGGACGTAAGTGAAGGTCGAGATGATGACCCGCCAGATGCTCTCGACGGTGTCGAGCGGCAGGATACCGCGATGGCGCTGCACCAGCCGCCGCATCATCTCGGCCTCGCGCGCGGGGCGAAACGCCGAACCGACCTCCTGGGTCTGCTTCACGGAAATCAGCCGATCGATGATATCGCCGCGCGCCATCAGCAGGCGGTGGACCTCACCGTCGATCGTATCGATCTCTTGGCGCAGCACCTCGAGCGAGGGCGGAGCGGGGGGCGATTTGGACATCTGGGAAACCTGAAGAAAGTTCTTCCTCATCCCCGGGATGAACGCAATTGCGTTCACCCGTGGGAGCGGCGTCTTCGCCGCGTCTCGAAGGATGAGACCTGTTCTCCCTCATGGTTCGAGACGGCGCAAGGGCGCCTCCTCACCATGAGGGGCCATAAGCGGCGTCTTCGCCGCGTCTCGAAGGATGAGACCTGTTCTCCCCCATGGTTCGAGACGGCGCAAGAGCGCCTGCCGCTATCAGGCCACAACCGGCGGCGCCGACCGACGGTTCTTGGTTAACCCGAGCCTCGCTTGACGAAAAGACCGCTTCGGCCTAATGTGCCTATTCTGTGGTCATTTGAGCCGGCCGGCTTGCAGCCACGTTAAACAACTCGCTAAACAGGCCGGGGACAGAAGTGATCCCGGTCGAACCTATGTTCAGGCTGGGTTTTTTTATGGCCTGATTTCCGGGGTGGTCCGCGGGGCCGCCTCAAGTGGTCGGTGTCCAAATGGTAGACCTGCAGTCGATACCAAGTCCGACGACCCACACCGAGGAGCGCGCGCACGAGGCGGACCATCCGAGCTCGCTGGTGGCGAAGTTCGGCGCTGATCAGCCCTTGCGGCTCGATTGCGGCGTCGATCTCTCGCCGTTCCAGATCGCCTACCAAACCTATGGCGAACTCAATGCCGAGCGTTCCAACGTCATTCTGATCTGCCATGCACTGACGCTCGACCAGCACGTCGCCAATGTGCATCCGCTGACCGGCAAGCCGGGCTGGTGGGAAATCATGGTCGGTCCCGGCCGTCCGCTCGATACCGACAGGTATTTCATCATTTGTTCGAATGTGATCGGCGGCTGCATGGGCTCGACGGGACCTGCATCGACCAATCCGGCAACCGGAAAGTTGTGGGGCCTGGATTTTCCGATCATCACGATACCAGACATGGTGCGGGCGCAAGCCATGCTGCTCGACCGCCTGGGCGTCGACACGCTGTTCTCGGTAATCGGCGGCTCGATGGGCGGCATGCAGGCGCTGCAGTGGACCGCCGCTTTCCCCGACCGCGTGTTCTCGGTGCTGCCAGTGGCATGCAGCACGCGCCACTCGGCGCAGAACATTGCGTTTCACGAGCTTGGCCGGCAGGCGGTCATGGCCGATCCGGATTGGCACCACGGACGCTACTTCGAGCGGGGTACCCATCCGCATCGCGGCCTCGGCGTCGCCCGGATGGCCGGACATATCACCTATCTCTCCGACGCCGGCCTGCATCGCAAGTTCGGCCGGCGGATGCAGGACCGCGAGCTGCCGACGTTCTCGTTCGACGCCGACTTTCAGGTCGAGAGCTATCTGCGCTATCAGGGCTCGTCCTTTGTCGAGCGCTTCGACGCCAACAGCTATCTGTATCTGACGCGGGCGATGGATTATTTCGACATCGCCGCCGATCACCACGGCGTGCTGGCGCAGGCGTTTCGCGGCATCCAGACAAGGTTCTGCGTGGTGTCGTTCACCAGCGACTGGCTGTTTCCGACCTCGGAATCGCGCGCGCTGGTGCATGCGCTCAACGCCTCGAGCGCGCGGGTCTCGTTCGCGGAGATCGAGACCGACCGCGGCCATGATGCATTCCTGCTCGATGTGCCGGAATTTTTCGACATCTCCCGCGCCTTCCTGCAGTCCGCCGGCACCGCGCGCGGCCTGACCAGGGCAAATAATGAGGCGAGAAAATAACATGACCCTGCAGCAACAGGTCCTGCCGCTCGCCGGCAACGCGCCGCAAGACATCGGGCATTATCGCGGCGACCATCTCTTGGTGGCGGAGATGGTCGAACGCGGCTCCAAGGTGCTCGATGTCGGCTGTGGCGACGGCGATCTGCTGCAATTGCTTGAAGGCCGGGGCATCGACGGCCGCGGCATCGAATTGTCGCGCGAGGGCGTCAACCGTTGCGTCGCCAAGGGACTCGCGGTGGTGCAGGGCGACGCCGACACCGACCTCGTCAACTATCCCGACGACGCCTTCGACTATGTGATCCTGTCGCAAACCCTGCAGGCGACGCGGCAGCCGAAGGCGGTGCTGGAAAACCTGCTGCGGATCGGGCGTCGCGCCATCGTGTCGTTTCCGAATTTCGGATTCTGGAAGATGCGGCTGCAACTGCTGGTCGGCGGCCACATGCCGCGCACCGAAAATCTCCCCGCCACCTGGTACGACACGCCGAACATCCATTTCTGCACCATCAAGGATTTCGTGCAGCTCTGCGACGAGATCAACGTCAAGATGGAGCGCGCGGTCGCGCTCGATCTCTACGGCCGCCCGCTGCGGGTCAACCTGCCCTGGTGGTTCTGGAACATGTTCGGCGAGCAGGGCGTGTTCCTGCTGAGCAGGGCCGGGAAGACGAAGTAGGCTTTGTCGTCATTGCGAGGGCGACAGCGACAGCGACGAAGCAATCCAGTCTTTTGTTTCTGCGGTTCTGGATTGCTCCTGCCCTCGCAATGACGTGGAAGGATCTGCCTGTAATTCATGCTTTTGCTGGGAGCGTTGACAGGGTTGTGATGGAATAAACCCGCATCCTGCAAGTGATTTGCCCGTCGGGCTGTTTCTCAATTTTTCTGTCCAGCCCTCTCGCGAAAAATATTTCGCTTTACCGCTACCCCAAATCAGAGATTGAGTCGCATCGTCCCACCCTGCAAGAGGGGCGGCTCGCGATCGTCACGGACGTTGGGGTGGGATGCGGTGGACGCAACGGCGTCAGGCGCGCAAATGCACGCTGGACGAAAACGCTTGTTGCGGACGGCGAAGCCGTGTGGTCCTGACGCCCCGACGCTGGCGTCAAGTTGGCGGGTAGCAATATCCGCTGGCGACGGTGGCAAAAGAGCCCGGTCGCCGGGGAGAGCACGGAGTAAGCCG
>WNFW01000789.1_pt1 | contig 20794 bp, 19 predicted proteins | sample 5400131 | NCBI WGS metagenome assembly WNFW01 (sample SAMN13153362, study PRJNA577476) | soil metagenome | isolation source: 20 cm soil or saprolite under grassland replicate 1 | place: USA:California | collected 2016-06-15 | reverse complement strand
CGATTTGCGCGAGTGTTTGCTCATTCAACTAAGGCGAGAAGGAAAAGAAAACAGCCTGGAGTACAAAATCGTGTCCGAACATATGGAGGATTTAGGCAGGCGGCGCTTTCCCGAAATCGCGCGTCGGATGGGGATCAGCGTAGAGGACGTGCAAAAGGCGGCCGACAACATTGGGCGGCTGAATCCGCGTCCCGGCCAGGTCTTTGCGGCTGCGCCGCAAAACTATGTGTTGCCGGATGTGACGGTGGAAAAAGTGGATGGCGAGTACCAAATCACTTTGAACGACGAACAGATTCCGCATCTGCGGATTAGCAATCTATACAAAGATATCATTGCGTCGGGCAACACCCAGAGCGGCGAAGTCAAAGATTATATCCGCGATAAAATCCGGAGCGGGAAATTCCTGATCCGCTCGATCCATCAGCGCCAGCAAACGATTTCCAACATCGCGAAGCAAATCGTTTCGAGGCAGGGCGATTTTCTCGAGCATGGGCGATCGCATCTGAAACCGATGACCATGGCAGAAGTCGCCGACGCGGTCGGCGTGCATGAGACTACGGTCAGTCGCGCCGTCTCCGGCAAGTATATGGCCACGCCACAGGGCATTTTCGAGATGAAATATTTTTTTACGCCCGGCTATCAGACTGCCAGTGGTGAATCGCTGAGCAACACCAGCGTGAAAGAAGCTATTCTAGACCTGGTGAAGCGTGAGGATGGCAATCAACCGTTGAGCGACAACGAGATCGTCGAGATTCTGAGCGAGCGCGGTATCCCGATCGCGCGACGCACCGTCGCCAAATACCGCAGCGAGCTGAATATTCTGCCAAGTCACATGCGGCGGAAATATTGATGCTTTCGCGTCGCGTTAAAGCGTTGAAGGGTTGAACTGAGATGCGGATTACGGATTTTATCGCTCCAAGGCTTTAACGCTTCAACGGTTCAACTCTTCAACGTCCGTCATGAACCCTTCTCTTCGCGCCGCTGTGATCGCCGAATGGCGAGGTCTTCCTGAGAGAAAAATGCGAGGCGACCGCTGGCAGTCGCCGGCGGAGTTGGTTCCAAAATTGATGCAGCGCCTCGGGTTACGCGAGCGTTTGCATGAGACGGAGGTGATGGACGCGTGGGGAAAAATCGTCGGTGAATTTATCGCTACGCACTCGGCGCCGGTAGCATTGCGCGAAGGCGTTCTCTACGTTCGCGTGCTCCAGCCCGCCTTGCATTACGAACTGGAACAGATTTCCAAGTCCGAAATTTTGCGAAAACTTAAACAGCGTTTCGGCGGCAGGACGATTCGCGATGTCCGCTTTCGCGTCGGTTAATTCAACCACGAATGGACACCAATCGAAACGAATGGGTAAGTTGAACTAACTTTGAAGCATAATGACGAACATCTGTTGGCCCTTGTCATTTGATCATTCCTTCGACATTCGACATTCGGATTTCGTCATTTTCTGAACGATACCTAAGGAACGGACCAGCGGAACCAACCCCGAATGCGGCGACGTTGAGCACGATCATGACCAACGCAAAAAGATACATTCCCATTGCCAGTCCAATCGCCCCATGTATTGCCAGGATGCACACCAACCAAAACAAGCGGGTCTTCTTTATCCAAATGAAAAATGGGTAACCAAGTTCGATTAGACAGATGGAAATACCGAGGATCGGTAGCGCGTATTTGAACCGAACAAGAATGTCCGGGGAAATAAGGTTGAAAGGCGGCCGGGTCAGCGATCGCCAAAGATTGGAGCCATCCCACCAACCGTTGCCCAGACATTTCGCCAAGCCGCCGATCAAGTAAACGAAGCACATGTGCACCTGTAAAACGCGCCGCCAGAAACCTAAAAGTTGTGGATCTCTTAGTTCTACTTTCAGCAGCCAGTGATCGAGTGAGTATCGATCTGGCAACGGCGATAACATCAAATAGAAGAGGCCGGTGGTCATGAAGTTATCGGCGCCGTATGCGAATAGCCCACCGCTTTCCGCTGCGCAGAGGTGAAGAAACCAGGCGGTGATCGCAGCCGGGCGAGAGAAAAGGCCGAGTAATAACAACAGTCCCATACAAAGCAAACAGGCCCAGGCAATGGAAAGCACAGAGTCCTCGCCGATGTGAGCGTAACCGCCAAGAGTAATAAGCCAGCCAAGCTTTGGAATGAGTGGGCTGTCGAAGGACGTAATGGCCTCTCCCAGTTTGCGGCTGACAAGACCTTTGCCGGTACTGGCAAACAAGTAGTGCCAATCACTTCTTAAGAACAGCGCATAAACGGCTACTTGCAGTCCCAGACCAATTCGCAAAATGCCAAGCCACTTGTCCGTTTCTGAGGGGAACAGAAATCCCATGAGATTTTCCGACCACCGCCGCGGTAGGTTTGTTGCATCATGTTCTTTCATGATGTGTAACTCAGAAACGGATCAAAACGCAGCACGGCAGCGAATTAGGAAACCCAAAACGCAATGACGAAGTAGGATCGTATCTTGCGACTCTTCGAAATAAAAAGGCCTCCTTATTTGTGCTATCCGATGCAATCTGTGGTTCCTCTATTGCTCCTCTTCATGCAGGCTGAAATCGTAACTGAACATGGGCTGGAACGATTCATCTTTTCCATTCTCAAAGTCACTAATGTCAGGCTGGCTAACCGCCCCGAACGTGGCTCGAATTTTCTTCACGTCAGGGCGCTCTCGCCAGACAGAGAAGGCGAGCATCTTGACAACTACTTCCCGTATCGGCTCGTAACGTTGGTCGGCTAGGCGGTCTAACAAGCTGTCCAAACGAAGAGCAGCCCCCCTGCCCATCACGTGCGCGGACGCGTATTCAACACGTCCATCCTCGTAGTACAGTTCAAAGGTTAACCTGTGATAGCCCGGGATGTTCGGGGCAAAAAAAGTATAGCCAGCCTGGATGCCAGCAGCATGCAAGTAGGTGGCGATCCCTTGCCGCACGGGACTGGATGCAGCGGCTTCTTTTCCCAGGACAAGAGCCGCAATCAGTTCGGCCTTGCGCGCGCGCTTTTGAAGCGCTGATGGCAGCATGGTTGTGCCCTCCGCGACCAATGAGAATATGCCGGCAAAACAAACTGCCGTTATGAGGCAGAAATGCACGACGAACCAGGCCACGTAGACGCGCTTGGAAAGCATCGCACTAATCCTAAAGGTGTTTTACACCTTCGGCGATTGGTTTTCACTTGCACGAACAACTAAGACCAAAGCGGTGGAGTTTCTCACGTCCCTGAGATGCAAGTGCGCTACAGGCGAGTCGGGCGCCTAGAACCTCTTTGCGACTTGGGCCGGTATACAGCACGGCCAGCCCCGAAGCCTTCGGGACTGGCCCATTGATTCGTTAGCTAAACCGGCGAGCGACTTAAAGTGTCGCTGCTGCCAGTTTCAGGTTCTCAGCCGCGGCTTTACTCTCGCCAGTTCCCGGCAGGACCATCTCCACGAAATGACATCGATCCTGCCTGCTGTCTGCATAAAACAGTGTCGTTTTATCAGTTTGAATACTCTTCAGGGACCGCGCCAGCGGGTTTTGGTTCTGGGTGGGCGCATGCATTGCGATGCCACTAAGGCCGATAACAGCCATAGCAACCAGCATTGCCGCGACCAAGCGCGTAGTTATTTGAGCTTGGAGCTTTTTCATAGGCCGGGCATTTACAGGGGATGTTTATAAGTGTCAACTAGAAAATCAAAAAAAGTTTATAGTGGCATTTAAGACAGGGTGGGTCAAGTTGTTCGTGCGTCTTAAAGATCTCTGAGGTCTTCTCTACGTTTCCGTGCGAAATTCCTGTCTCTGACTTTTGATATACGAACCTGTGGATTCGTGGATTCGTGCGTTAGTGATTTGGTAGTTCTCCGGGAAAAGCGAAGCGAAGTTCCGAAAATCCAAGAGGAACCGCGAGTCCGGTTCTGACGGGCCACGGCGTGCCAGGTTCCGTGGGCAGCACGGAATCAAGGCACAGGCAAAAAAGCTAAGATATCGGGAGCTGAGCCCGGCGATCGCCTAAACGAACTTCAAAAGCGTTCGCGAGCAGGCGTCCTCTGAGAGCGCGCCTTGGCGCGGGGCTCGCCGAAACTCGGCCCTCCATTTACTCGTTTCAATTAGCCGGCATGTTGGGGAGCCTGCGAAACGATGATTACTTCACCCAACATCTTCGCCGCACAGAGAGAGATCCAAAAAAAGAAAGGAACGGTGATCCCAGTAAATCTTTAGAGAAGGTAATAGTTTCCTTTTTGGAAACACTTCCCTGCCTTCGTCTCTTTCTGTTTAAAAGAAAGAGAACTACTTTGGCGCGAGCGAAGCGACGATCGCTTCAAAACGCGGGTCGCCCCGCAGGGGGTCCCAAAACGGATTTAGCCGCAGATCGCCGTAGCTGATAACTCCGCCGGGCAGCTTCGCTGCTTCCGTCAATCCATCGATTGCGCGATCCTTGTCGCCCGTCCAGGCATAAATCACCGCAAGGTATTGGACTAACATCGCCCCCTCAACGGCGCTTTTGCTGACAGGCACCAGTTCGACAGCGCGCAAACCTTGGCGAATGGCGTCCTCCCTATTCCCCAACGCGGCATCGATTACCCCAAGCGCGCAGAGAGCCGGTGCATAATCGGGTTGGTCGCGCACCGTTTGTTCTAATTCCTTCCGCGCGTTGCTAAATTTGGCTCGGGCGGCCGACTCATCGCCGCGGAATCGGGCGGCGAGACCCTCACACCAACTGTTAGGGAATGGAATGTTTTCGGCGTAGCATCCGCCACCATCAGCCGGCATCCCGGCGAGGGCGCGCTCGGCTGCGGCGGGATCGCGCTCCCAAAGAGCAAGATCGAGCCATTGGTTAACGAGAACAGGCGCGGCGTTCGGATCTTCGGCCAGGATCGTGTCAATTGTCGCATGCATCGGTTTAGGGTCTGCGCGCCACTCCAGATCAACCCAAGCGCGCCGCACCCGGCTGGGAACATCTTTAGGAGATATGGCCAAGGCGCCATCCAAAGTCGCAGCCATTTCTTTGTAGCGACGCAACGCTTCGTAAGTAAGAGAGATCTGTTGCAGTATGGAAAAATTGCGCGGATCCAATTCCAATGCCCGCTTCATTTCCTCAAGCGATTTTTCCCAACGACTCTGCCGCCGGTCGATGTAGCCAGACAGAAGAGGAATTCGCGATTCGTTAGGCAGCGTACGTCCGGCGATAACCAACTCACTCTGTGCCCGATCGTAATCCGCATAGGCCCAGTAAAAATGCTGAGCGAGGGCCAAATGTGTTTCTCCAGATTCCGGGCGCAGACGTCGAACCGATTGAATGGCCGTTTCGGATAATTTTAGGCGCGCATCCGTGTGATCGAAACCGAGGAAATAAATTCGGTCATGTGCGCCCGCGAGTTCACCATAGGCTAAAAAGAACAACGGATCCCGCGTGACGGCCTGATCAAGCAGTTTCACCGCCTGCGTCAGATCTTCTTTCGCCCGTGTACTCCATGAAATCCCATTGATCAGGTCCTTGGCTCGCAGATAGGAATCATAGGCAACAAGATCAGTTGTTGGTGGCTCCTGAATTGCGGCCTTCTCGGCGGCTGAGACTTTGGTCCCGAGCTGGTCCGCGATTCTTTGCGCGATCTCGCTTTGGAGTGTGAACACGTCACTCAAATCCCGATCGTATTCTTGCGCCCAGACGTGAGCGTCCGTGCGCGTATCAATTAACTGGGCGTTCAAATGGATCCTGCCTGCTTCTCTTCGCACACTTCCCTCGAGCACGTACGCGATGTTCAAGGCGCGACCAATCTCCTGCGTATTCCGCGCGCCACGATATTTTGCCACGCTGTTGTGGCTGATCACCTTTAGGTTGGCCACCTTCGCCAACTTGGTGGAAACACCGTCGTAAACGCCGTCGGCGAAAAATGCATTTTCTTTATCTGCACTCAAACTTTCGAAAGGCAGAACCGCAATGCCACTTGCCGCTGGTGGGGTCGCCATCTCACCGTTCCAAATCATCACACCAACTGTCGATCCCAAAACCATCAGAAGCGCTGCCATTCCCGCGACAACTGGATTCCGCCGCGTCCAACGACACGCGCGCGCAGCCGGTGAAACAGGACGCGCGACAATGTGGCGGCCTTCCAGCCAGCGTTCGAGATCTTCGGCAAGAGCACCTGCAGAGCGATAACGCGCACCGGGTTCCCGCTCCAAACATTTCGCGCAAATTGTTTCCAGATCCCGATCCAGCCCCGGCACCAATGTGCGCAGCTTCGGCGCCGGCTTCTCGCTCGCTTGCTGGATCACCTTAAGCGCATGCTCACCCAAAAATGGCGGACGACCCGTCAGCAAATCGAACAAAATCGCACCTAAACTATAAACATCCGACGTCGGAGCAAGTTTGCCCGCCGATCCGTTCACCTGCTCGGGTGCAATATATCCGGGCGTGCCAAAAATAGTAAGTGTGCGCGTCAAGTGACTACTAGTGTCCAGCCATTTGGCGAGGCCGAAATCGCTTACCAGCGGTTCGCCCCGCCCATCCAGCAAGACGTTCCCAGGTTTTAAATCTCGATGCAGGATTCCTTGCGCATGCGCATGTTGCACCGCCCGCACCACCTTCGCCATCAACGCGACCGCTCTTCGCGGCTCGCCACGCAATGCCGGAGCCGCCTCCAGCAAACTGCCCCCGCCGGCAAATTTCATGCTGAAAAACGGCAGCCCATCGTCGCATTCGCTCACTTCATAGATTGGCAGAATGTTCGGATGATCGAGGCTCGCCGCAGCCTGGGCTTCACGTCGGAAACGCGCCAGCGTCTCCTGCGAATCGGCGTGATAAGACAAAATTCGTTTCAGTGCCACGATGCGGCGCGAATGCCGCTGCCGCGCCCGATAAATCACGCCCATCCCACCGCGCCCGATTTCTTCAAGGATTTGATAGTTGCCTATGCGCCAATCGGCGTCACACACATCTAGTTCACCAAGCAGGTCATCAAGCGTTTCCGCCTTCGCCGAGGTCTCATCGGCCGAGTCGCCATTACGCCCATTGGCGCCCATGCCTGCGGAGAGCATACAGCTAAGACAAAGACTCCGTCCGACGCGCGATGCCGATCCGCACTGGGGGCAGACTCCCGGCTCCTTTTGGAGGTCCACCGGGTCAGAACTGGGGGGCACGCGCATCGAAAGTCAGGATGGTAAATGAACTTTAGTGCGTTGCCAACTAAAAATTGGAAAATTTTTGGCCAGGTGACTCACACGATTTGAAGGTTTCTTTCCATGCGAACGCGTGCATCTCTTTTCATTTGTTTGCTTCCTCTTTCGGCGCGACTGAAGCCACGATTTTTTCAAAGCGCGGATCGCCCCGGAGTGGATCCCAAAACGGCAGGAGTTTTAATTGCCCATAACTGACCGTGCTTGGCGGACGAACGGCGATGGCCAGCTGTTCGCAAGCCAAATCTTTATCTCCGGTCCACGCAGCAATCATCGCCAGATACTTGATCATGGTCGGACCAACCAGTGCATCTTTTTCCACTGGAACGAGCTCGACCGCACGCCGGCCTTCACGCAGCGCTTCTTCTCTCCGGCCGAGGCCTGCATCGATTAGACCAAGTACGCACAGTGCCGGCCCGTAATTTGGTTCCGCTTGTACCGTTTTCTCCTGCTGCGTGCGGGCCGCCATGAACAAAGCGCGGGCGTCGCCATCATTTTTTGTCATGCGAGCAAGAACGCCTTCAATTACCAGACGAGTCGGATGAACTGAATAGTCCGTTAACGGTGTGTCGTCGATCGTGTTCAGCACGTCCTTTGCCGCAGCAACATCGCGTTCGGCGAGCGCGCAATTGAGCCATTCATCTGCGCATCCGCCAATGGCGCCGGAATTTGCGGTTCGAATTAAGTCAATTGTTTGATGCATTGACCGGGTATCGGCGTTCCAGTGAAATTGAAGAGCGGCAAGCGCGATTTTCGTATCGAGGTCGTTTGGCTCGATCGCCAACGCGCGTTCCAACACGGACTTTTCGTCAGCATAGCGATAGAGAACTCCGTAACTGAGCGCAATCTGCTGAAGCGTCTCAGTGTTTCGCGGGTCGAGATCACTGGCGCGTTCCAGGTTTTGGGTAGACTCCTGCCAGCGTCCCTGCCGCCTCTGGATATATCCCATCATCCGGAATATCCGCGCGTCATTAGGCAAGGTCTGTTGAGCAACCTCCAGCTCAGCCAGAGCGCCACCATAATCGAGCTGGCCATGATAAAGATTTCGCGCATGCGCCAAATGCGTTTCACCCGCATCTGGACGAAGGCGAAACGCCCGCTCGATGGCCGCCTCCGCCAATGCGAGGCGCGCAGGGGTATGGTCGAAGCCAAGGAAATAAAGCTGGTCGTGAGCATAGGCGAGCTGACAGTAGGCCTGAAGAAAAGAGGAATCGCGTGCGACAGCTTGGTTCAGCAACTCGACCGCCTGAAGCAAATTTGCTTTCAGACCGCTGCTAAGACGCAGCGCGAGGAGATTCTTGGCCCTATTGTAGAGGTCGAAAGCGATGAAATCGGTTGTTGGCGGCTGTTCAACGGCCAGTTTCTCGGCACTCGAAATCTTTGCGCGAAGCCGCTGAACCACTTTTCGCGCAAGCTCGCTTTGGACGGCAAACACATCATTCAAATCGCGATCGTATTCCTCCTCCCAGACGAGCGCCCCCGTACGAGCGTCCATCAATCGCGCCTTGAGATGGAAACGTGCGCTGCCGCGACTGCGGGACACAGCACCCTCCAGGATGTGAGAAACTCCCAGGGCTTTGCCAATTTCACGAATACTTCGCTTTCCGCGATACTTCATCACACTGGTGTGACTGATCACCCTAAGATCGCGGATGCTGGCGAGTTTGGTCAAAATGTCATCCTGAACACCATCGGCAAAAACGGCGTCCTCTTTATCGTCGCTCAAACTTTCGAAGGGCAGAACAGCAACGCCGGTTGTTGCCGGGGGGGTTGTCGCGCCACCTTTCAACATCATCGCCCCTGCAACCAATCCCAATGCCATTAGCAGCGCTGCGATTCCCGCAACAACCGATTTGCGCCCGGTCCAGCGCCAGATCAGTGCGGGCGCCGAAAGGGGCCGTGCGGCAATAGGCTGTCCTTCCAGCCAGCGTTCGAGATCTTCGGCAAGAGCACCCGCAGAGCGATAACGCGCACCGGGTTCCCGCTCCAAACACTTCGCGCAAATTGTTTCCAGATCCCGATCCAGCCCCGGCACCAATGTGCGCAGTTTCGGCGCCGGCTTCTCGCTCGCTTGCTGGATCACCTTAAGCGCATGCTCACCCAAAAATGGCGGACGACCCGTCAGCAAATCGAACAAAATCGCACCTAAACTATAAACATCGGCCGCAGGACCAAGTTTGCCCGACCCGGCGCCCGCTGGATCAACTTGTTCCGGTGCAACATACTCAGGCGCGCCAAAGACGGTGAGCGTGCGCGTGAGATTGCTCGTGGGTTCCAGGCATTTGGCGAGACCGAAGTCGCTGACCAACGGTTCGCCCCGCGCATCCAGCAAAATGTTCCCCGGTTTTAAATCCCGATGCAGGATCCCTTGCCCGTGCGCGTATTGCACCGCCTGCGCCACCTTCGCCATCAACGCCACCGCTCGTCGCGGTTCGCTTCGCAATGCCGGGGCCGCGTCCAGCAAACTGCCCCCGCCGGCAAACTTCATGCTGAAAAACGGCAGCCCATCGTCACCCTCGCTCACCTCAGAGATTGGCAGAATGTTCGGATGAACGAGGCCCGCTGCAGTCTCCGCCTCGCGCCGAAAACGCAGCATCGTCTCTCGTGATTCGGCATGATAAGGCAAAATTCTTTTAAGCGCCACGATGTGGCGCCTGTGTCGCGCCCGATAAACCACGCCTATGCCGCCGCATCCGAGTTCTTCGAGAATTTGGTAATCGCCTACTCGCCACTCGGCGTCCCGCATATCGAGTTCCCCAAGCACATCCTCAAGCGTTTCTTCTGACTGAGGCGGCGAGACTCGAGTGCGCAGGCCCTGAGCAAGCAAACAGCTCAGGCAAAGACTGCGTCCTATGCGCGATGCCGATCCACACTGCGGGCAGGTGAGCGGTTCCTTTTGCAGACGAATTGAAACAGGAATGCCGCTCATCTGATTCTGAAAATTTAAAAGACTGCAAACGGGAGGGAGCCAGGGCGAGAGTCGAGTATCGGCTGTCGGCTCCGACGCCTCCTCTATGCATTCTCCGGAATTGGCCGAGCGGAGTTCTCGAAAAAAATGTAATCGCTACTCAACACGAATGGACAACATTCGGACGCGAAGTGACTCGTCGATCAGGATCGACAATATCCAAAATCTAAATCAAACGTCCCACCGAATTGTCGTAGAACGAAACAGATTTAGTGCTCGAGGATCTTTGCGAAAATGCGTCAGAAATTCGCCGCGTCTACACGGTGCTCGATCTTCCGAGCTCTGATCTCGAATTTTTCTGACTATTCTGCCGCGCTTAACGCCGCACAGAGATAACGGAGTTCGTCATCGATCTCGTTCGGTCCTTCGACGGTTTGAGCAACTTCTTCGCGGAGCAGCGCGCGATAGCGTTCGCGTAACCTGTGCACAAGGCGTTTCACTGCCGCCTCCTGCAAACCCAGCGTTTTTGCGTACTTCGCATAGGAAACATCTTCCCGCTCAGCCGCGAGGCAATTGTTCAACACATCAAAAACACGTCGACGACCACGCTTTTCGCATTCATCGCCCAATCGCCGCAACGCGCGCTCGACCACCGTCGCCGCCCAGCGCACATCGAAGATTCTTTCTGGCGACCATTTGTCCGAGTCCTGCTCCGGGATCGACAAGTGCGATGGCGCCTCAGCCATCCAATCGTCCCAGGAAACGAATTGCACGTCTCCGCCGCGCTTCCGGGCGTGACGTTTGTCCACAGCGTCGTGTAAGAAATTCTGCAATGCCTTCAGCACCAGCGAACGGAACCTTCCCCGGCTCCGATCTGCCCGTTGCAAAAGCCGACCCTTCAGCACCATCGCGAAAAAATCCTGTGTCAGGTCCTGAGCGTCTGGGACGGAGTGACCCTGCCGGCAGATGAACGCGAAGACTGGCCGCCAATAGATTTTGCAAAGTTCGGCCAGGGCGGCGTGCGCCTTCTGTTCGTCACCGTCAGAATCGGTGCACGACAAGACGATGCTCCAACGAGTCGTCATGAAGCGGTCGGGGCGGCGTGCGCCGGCCTGAGATGCTTCGGGTTTCACAGCCGCGGATCATCTCATTTGTACGATTGTTAGGCAAGCTCCGAATTTTCCGCCCGTTACTGGAATATTGCGCGTTCTAGTGGATCGATCTGCGCTGGAGGGGGTTCCGACAGAAACGACGGTGCAGGTCTGACGTCGGATATCGTAACAAAAAACGCGGCTCTGGAAATTGGCACAGAGATTCCCGGGCAGAATTCCCTGCGGCATCAAGTTGCTGACACTGCGGGAAAGCTTTCAGCTTCCCCGCGCAGTTCTACAGCCAGTATTTCGATTTTATAGTAGACACCGCGCCATCTCGTCAGTCGTCGCAGTGTCCAGGGCCAATCGTTCCCTCGTTGTACTCTGTGAGGGTTTCAGTGAGGGTGCTGGTCTGCCCTGGTGCCAAATAACCGTTGCCGATCGGAGGTACGATCAACCCTCCTATCACGTTGTCGGCGTCAATTACGCTTTGCTGAACCGCTGTTGGGTCCGCTCCATTGGCTATATTCAATTTTGCGGCAATGAGTTGATGCGCCAGTATTACGAGCCCGTTGCCCTGCGCGGGTCGATTCAAGATTTGAAGTAATTCTGATGCATCGTAGCTGACCGCGCCCAGCGTCAGACTTTGCAACGGCCAAACCTCAGGATTATTCTTCCAATAACCTTGCGTATACGTGCAATTTTGTCCCGGATTGCAGGGCAGCGTTGCGCAGGCAATGGTGTTGCTCCACTGACTTGTGTCGCAAGACGGTGTTTCGTTCGCGCGGCAACGGAACACGTACGCGGTATCGCACAAGAGTGGCTCGCCGGAGCAATCGCTTTGCACACCAAATGAGTCGAACAATCGATCATCGCCGATGATCACCTCGAAGGTTTGGTTTGGCGCCAGACTGTTGGGAAAACTGGCCTGGCAAACTTCGTCTGGATTATCAGGCCATTGATTCCCATTAGCGATAAAGTCCGCCACCGTCATCCATTCGATGACGAATCCATTTGGGGCGCCGGACAAGCCAGCGGTGACATCGATGGATATGTTTGAAGATGCAGACGTGCTACACGCGATTGATGGCTGGTCTAACTGACATGGCGTAGGAGTAGGTGTTGCCGTCGGCGTCGGAGTCGCGGATGGGGTCGCTGTTGGTGTAGCAGTAGCTGTTGGCGTCGCTGTCGCCGTCGGAGTCACTGTCGGTGTTGCCGTAGCCGTTGGAGTCACGGTTGCTGTCGGCGTAGCAGTGCCTGTTGGCGTTGCTGTCGGAGTCGCTGTCGGTGTTGCCGTAGCCGTTGGAGTCACGGTCGCTGTCGGCGTAGCAGTAGCCGTTGGCGTCGCTGTCGCCGTCGGAGTGGGCGTTGCAGTTGGTGTAACCGTCGGGGTCGGAGTAGGTGTCGAAGTTGGATCCGGAGTTGGTATAGGTGTAGGAGTCACCGTAGGAGTGGCCGTCGGTGTTGCGGTAGGAGAAGCTGTGGGTGTCGTCGTCGGCGTAGGTGTAACGGTAGCTGTTGGAGTCGCTGTGGCTGTTGGAACGGGAGTTGGATCTGGTCTTGGCGAAGGAGTCGGTTTCCGTGGGTGCGGAATTGGGGTCGGCGTTGGCGGCGGTGGAGTCGGCGTTGGCGGAGGCGGCGTCGGCGTTGGCAGAGGTGGAGTCGGACCCGGCGTCGGGGTAGGTGTTGGCGTACAACATATTTTCACTGTGAATCGAATCACGTACCACGGGTCTTTGAAAAAGATCGTGGTACGTGTCCAGCAAAAGCAGTAGCCGCCAACGGAGGTTTCTCCTGACCAATTTCCACTTCCTCCTCCGCCGCCAGTCAATCCAGCAGGAAAATGCCAGAATGCGGCCCTTTTAGCAGCTTGCGGCCATGATGAGTTAGCTATTGCGCCTTTCAGGTCGCGGACATTCTTTTGAATTGCAGCGTCAAAGTCCGTTCCTTCTGTGATGGACACACTGCCAAGCGTCCCCGGTGGCAACTCCGAAAGGACGTCGTGAGCATATTGTGCCGCCTTTTTTTGTATATTTCTGGCCCCCAGAAGCTCCTTCGAACGATGGCTGCGGTGTTTCTTTCTCTTATCATGTTTTGCTGCTTCGAGCGGTGCGAGTGGCGCCAAAGCCATCAGCATGGCTAATACGGCTGACACCTGCTTTAGGAAATTGGTCTTCATATTCTTGTCTTGGAAAAAGCCTTACTGCGTCACACAAAGGCATGTGATGTTTATCCTCGCTTAGGTCTTTATCCGGAAACGGCGCAACCGGGTTCCCGAAAAAGATTTACAGGTGGCGCCTTGTTATCTAGCTCATGTGTCGCGTTACTAGCTAAGCCATTTCTACAAGAGGCCACACTGCGTGCCTTCCACGCAGTCGGCTTCCATTCCCAGTTCTTGTTTACGCGGTGCTACGAGCTTGGCATTTCACCACTACTCGCCGCAGTGACACTAGGCAGTCACTCAAATGTTATACGCGTCCAGGCTATGCTTATAGGCATAGACCTACTGCGCAGACTTAGAAAGTCCGATGCCGCAGTTGGACCCCGTCCTAGGTCTTTATCCGGAAACAGCAGGAAGAAGTTCCCGAGAAAGATTTACTTTCGAGGATGCAGCGAGATGTTTCGGCCTCGTTTAGGAGGGATGGTCGTGTTGCGTGAGGCACCTGACCTGCCAGGTGTTGATGGGATCCGCCTGATCCAGTAGATAAAAAAGGCGACTGGTATTCCACCAGTCGCCTTCTTATTAGACTATGCCTTGTATTATCAGGCTATCTTAATCATTGCAGTGACCAGGACCAATGGTTCCCTCGTTATATTGAGTAAGGGTTTCAACCAGATCGCCTGTCTGTCCCGGTGCCAGGTAGCCGTTGCCAATCGGCGGGACTACCAGGGCTCCGATCATGTTGTCGGCATCAGTGATGGCTTGCTGAACAGCTGACGGATCCGCTCCGTTGGCGATGTTTAGCTTCGCGGCGATCAATTGGTGAACTAAAATCACAAGGCCGTTGCCCCGCGCGGGGTCATCCAGGATCGCCATGAGTTCCGCAGCCTGATAGGTCACTGTTCCCAGAGTGAGGCTGGTTACCGGCCACGCGTCTGGATGGTTACGCCAGTAACCTTGCGAATAGGTGCATGAGCCTGGTCCAACACACGGCAAGGTCGCACACGTAATGGTGTCACTAATCCTGAGGTGGCCCGTGGCATCAAGTGCGGAGGCACGAAATACGTATGCCGTGTTGCACAGTAGCGGAGCCCCGGAACAAGGGCTGGATGCGGCGCAGTTGTCATACAAGCTATCGTCGCCGATGCTGAGAGCGACGCTTTGCCATGGGCGCAGGTTGTAGCCTGCGCAGTTCGGTGTCACGGGGACGCCGAAGGTGGCTTTGCAGAAGCTCGAAGCTTGGGGGTTGGGAACCTCTGAAGTTAGAGGCCATCGGTTTCCCAAGGCGATGTAATCGGCGAGGGTCATCCACTGGATTGAGAATCCGGCTGGGGCCCCGGCTTGTCCTGCGCTGACGGTGATGGCGATATTCGATGATGCTGATGTTTCATAGGAAATGACCAGCGAAGCAACAGCCGGTGGCACTGGCGCGGGAGTAGGCGTCACGACCGGACGCGGCACTGGCGTTGACCTGACTGCAGGCACCGGAAGAGGCCGATGAGGCAGTTGTGCCGAAAAAGCAGCTGGGTTCATCACCAAGCCGCCAAGCGTTAGTATCGTTAATATCATTATGCTGTTAGTTTTCATTTTTTTCCCGAGGTTGCTCAAGGCTGCTCCTCCCACCTCAGGCGGGGGAACTTTTTTCACCGGGACTTAGCCGGCGCGCTTGATTTGTTAGGCAGGAACCAAGGATTTGTCCCTGCCTCGTTAGTATCTTGTCACCTCCTTCTCCGGAAAAGGCGAGGTAGAGTTCCTGGAAAGTGTAAAGTTTTCCAGAAACCGCCGTTTCACGGACGGCAGAACCTTGTGCGAGAAACGCGTTCGGCGGCCTCCCTTATCGCTATCGTATGCCGAGGGAGAATCTTTTCACCCTCGCGGGCCTGTTGGATCGGCCCCGAAACTTTGGATAGCGATGCTGAACCAAACCGGTAGGCGCGAGATGACGCTCGAGGACCTTGGCTTAAACGTGATTGCCGGAGTGTTTGTGTCGATCTTTGAAGGTAAGCTCCGCGATCCCTGATTTATCGAGTTCGCCCAAGCCTTCCGCCACCATCCGGTCGTATTGTTCCTTGGTCTCGCGCGCGAGCGGTAAATCGAGGCCGAGACTCCGCCCGAGCTCAAGAGCTATCCCGCTATCTTTGGCCGCATGCGCAGCAGAGAAAAAGCAGCTGTGCTCGCGATTTTGCATATCTTCGCCATCGGTTTCCAGTACGCGGGAGGCTGCGCCTGTCTGGGAAAAAACCTTCCTCAACATTTCCAAATCGAGGTCGAGCGCAGCGCCGAGAGCAAGTCCCTCCGCCAGCCCCGCGGTGTTGATGTTCATTACCATGTTGACGAGCGCCTTCACCTTTGCGGCTTCGCCAGCCTTACCGATAAAACGCACATCGGAACCAAGCTCCTTCAAAATCGGTTCGGCTTTGCGGAAGGCATCTTCCGTTCCTCCACACATCAAATAAAGCCTCCCTTCACGCGCCTGGGGAATACTCGACGCCATGCAGGTTTCGAGCGTTTGTGCCCCTGCTTGATGCGCCAGCTTTTCAATCTCGACATGCACCTGAGGTGAAATCGTCGCGCAATTAATGAACAGCTTGCCGCGGGCGTTCACTAGCAGATTGTCGCCGCTTCCCGCGAAGATGTTTCGCATCGCGTTGTCATCGGTCACGACAGTGAAGATCACGTCAGATTCGGCCGTTACATCCGACAAGTCTTGAGCGGCGGCACAGCCAAGCTCCGCGGCAAGCGACGTAGCAGTCGCGCGATTGGTGTCGTAAACAGCCGTGATGTGAAACTGTCGATCCTTCAATCTGCGCGCCATGTTTGCGCCCATCCGGCCCACTCCAACAAAACCGATGTTCATGACGAAACGTAACCCCAATCTTGAGGCCTTGTCACCCCGAGTGGAGTGAGAAAGCTCCGGTCGAAGCTTGGAATGCCAAAGCTAATCAGGGCAAAACAACTGCGCTGATGGCAGTAAGATTAACGTCAGCCGCCCATTCGAGAGGATCGCAGGATGCTACCCACTGTTGAGCATTCTTGCACACACCTGATCCTCTGGTCAGCCACCTGTGCCCCGAACAGGCGGCACCGAATTATTATTAAATCCGTTCCGCGAAAAATGGATTGTGCTCTTTCTCTTCGCCCACTGTTGTCATGGGGCCGTGTCCCGGACAAATGATCGTTTGATCCGGCAATGTGAGGATTTTCTCGAGGTTAGTGCGTAGTGCGTCCCGATAGGAAACGTTTCCGCCGCCCATCGATCCCGCAAAAAGCGAATCGCCCACTATCGCGATGGGGCGTGCGAGCCCAGTCACCACATATGTCATACCGCCTTGGGAATGACCCCAGGTCAGCCGTGTATCAATTTCCAGATTTCCGAGATGGAAGTGCTTTCCTTCGTCGATGGCCTGCGCGCCGGCAACAGGTTCGCGGGCAGGCGCAAAAACATCCGCGCCGGTTTCCTCGCGCAAACGCGGCAGGTCCGCGACATGATCCGGATGCGCATGGGTAAGAAGAATCAATTGCACGCTCAATTTGTGGCGGTTGGCAAATCGCAGCATTTCGCTGCAATCGGCGCCTGTATCGAAGGCCGCAGCAACGCTGCTTGTCGGATCCCAAACGAAATAGGCGTTCACGGTCATATCGTGATAACGCGTGTTGAATTGCGCGAAACCGTCGCGCTCATCGATTCTTTCGGGACGCCATTCTCCCTTCGCTAGCTCGCAAAGCGGCCCCGCGGAAAGACCCAGGACCGGCGCGATGCGCTGCAGGGCTTGCTCATTGACATTGCCTTCGCGCAGTTTGCGGATTGTTTGCAAGTCGACGCCCGCTTTTTTTTCCAGTTCGGAGTCAGAAATGCCCAAACCGCGTTGCGCTTTTCCGATGATATCACCAACGTTGTCTTCGAGAGAGATCATATTTCTGTGGATTCTATTGCTTAAACGTTAATCGATTGTGCCTCTCGAATAACGCGCAAATCACCAATCTGATTAAGTGCTAATTTCTCAATCGAAGCGGCAACGCGGATAACGGAAAATGCCGCGCCCGTTTCTTTTTCCATGGAAGTCATTGCAACGTTATTGATGCCGCACGGAACGATGTGATCAAAAGGCGAAAGATCGCCTGAAACATTCAATGCAAAGCCGTGCATGGTGATCCAATGACGAATGCCTACGCCGATGGAAGCGATCTTGCGGTCGCCGACCCAAACTCCGGTAAGCGATTCACGCCGGGAAGAAGCAATCCCATAGGCCGCGAGAAGATCAATGAGCAGTTGCTCGAGCCAGCGCAAATATTTATGCAAATCCTGACCGCATCCGCGCAAATCGATAATCGGATATCCCATGAGCTGTCCCGGCCCGTGATAAGTGGCCTGGCCGCCGCGATTGATGGCGAAAACGGGATGCGGCAAATGCGCAGCGCCCAGTTCGCCACGGCGAATCCGTCCCGGGGCGGACAAACTCGAGTGATCTGGAGTCCGTCCAATGGTGTAAACCGGTTCATGCTCGAGTAAAAGCAATTGATCTTCTACTGACGAATCGTCACGCTTCTTCAACACAATTTCTTCCTGGAACGCGAGTGCGCGTATGAACTCCATCCGACCAAGCCAGCGCACGTGAAGATCTGGAGGGCGGAGCTCCTGCGACGCTGTCTTTGCTGAGTACAACTCCGCTCGGGTGCCAGCCTCGCAGGAGCTCGCCCCTCCATTCATATTTGCATCCCCCCTGGAAGGCCAACGGCGACTGCTTCCTGCGAGCGCAGATGCGTCAACCCAATCGCAAGCGCATCGGCAGCGTCAGCGCCTGGCGTTTCCGTTAAACCGAGAAGAGCGCGCACCATGAACGATACCTGATCTTTTCCGGCAGCGCCGCGCCCAACGGCGGATTGTTTGATTCGTTTCGGAGAATATTCAAAAACTGGCAATCCGTTTTCTGCGGCCGCCAGGATGGCGGCGCCTCGCGCGGCTCCAAGAAGAATCGCGGTCTTATGGCTTTGTACATAAATGACCGATTCGAGCGCGCAACAGTCCGGTTGGTGTTCCCGAATCAGTTCAACCAACCGATCTCGAATCGCAACCAGACAGGATGAAGACCGCATCGAGCTGGCATTGTGAATCGTTCCGAAATAGATGGAGCGCGGTTTGCCATTATTTGCATCGACAATCGCAACACCGGTGTTGCGCAGAGAAGCGTCAATGGCGAGCACGCGCATTACCGTTAATCTTAAAATCACCCGGTCCGGGTTCAACATGGAATCGACAAGTTCCTCGGCAACCGTTTTACTGCCGGCAAAATGTGGAACGCATTGCATACACGAACGGCGAACAAAGAGTTAATCAGGCCCCTTACGATCATCGTGATCATCATCGTTGCTCTTTCCACCGCGCCTTCGTCATTCGCCACGACAAAAGGTTTGAGTCAAATCGTAACGCCGGATTTGCAAGGAGAAGGGGATCTCTCTCTAAGTCTGCAAATTCAAGACAAGCGGATTGCGAATCCGTATCAATTGCAAGCCGAGCTGGGCCTGACGAAACGGGCGGAGGTAGCGGTCTTTCGCGGATTTCAACCGGACGAGTGGATCTTCGGAACGGAGATCGGATTGTTAAGGAAGGAGCCTTTTCTTCTTTCCGTTGGATTTGTGAATTGGTCGCCTCACTTGAATGTAGATCCCCAGCCCTTCATCGAAGCCGGCTACTACACCGAGCATCACAAGATCATCGCCGGAGCCATTCATGCTGGATACAAAAACGAAGCAATTCTTGGCTATGCCTATGACTTTAATGAGAGATGGCGCTTGCAGGTCGATTTCCAAAGCGGCTCTGAAAACTCATCGACGATCGGTTTCACCTGCAACGTCACACCAGACCTTCAGTTCAATCCCGCGCTCTACGTCAATAATGGCTCAAAGCACGATCTGTTCGGCTACATAGTTTTCACCTACACTTTCCATCTTTGGGGCGATAAAAAAGAAAACCACGCCGTTCTTACAAAAGGCGGCGAGCGCGTTGGTGACGTAAAATGATGTCATGGGAAGCTCAAAATCTCGCCGAAGCCGCATCAGCGCAGGCCTGCTCATGTTCCGGCACAGGAAAAACAAACTGGAAGTTCTGCTGGCGCATCCCGGTGGACCCTTCCACGTCCACAAAGACGACGGTGCGTGGACGATCCCAAAGGGTGAAGCGGCTCCGGAAGAAGATCTCCTGACGCGTGCCCAGATCGAATTTGAAGAAGAGGTCGGATTTCGTCCCGAAAGCTCTCACGGTTGGATTGAGCTCGGCTCAATTATACAAAAGGGCGGCAAAACTGTGCATGCCTGGGCGTTCGAAGGCGATTTACCAGAATCGTTCGAGTGCAGGTCAAATCTGTTCGAACTGGAATGGCCAGCACACTCGGGCAAATACCAAAAATTTCCAGAAGTCGATCAGGCGTGCTTCTTTTCGGAAGAAGTCGCCAGACGAAAACTTAAGCAGGCGCAGGTACCTCTTCTTGACCGGTTGCGCGCCGCTATCAAAGGCTAATCAGTAGAAAGATTGATTTGGCGTTTGAAGCAGACCTTGCCTTCCCAAACACCGGTCGAATCCGGTGTGAGGAACGATTTTACTACATGACGCCTCTCGCTCGCAATAAACAGTCAATCGGCTCGCCATCGTGGATGAAACGTTTATCCAGTATTTGGAGCACCGAGAATATCAAGATTGTCCGACGCGTGATCGTCTCGGTAGTCGGAGTGACCGTTCTCCTAATCGGCATTGCGCTCTTGGTTTTACCAGGACCAGCGTTCATCGTCATTCCTGTCGGACTGGCTATTCTTGCCACTGAGTACGCGTGGGCGCGGCGTTGGCTAAAAAAAGTTCGTCGAATGGCGAGCGATGTTGTTGGCGGCCGCAGCCGCACGGCCCCGGAAGATTCTGCCGTTTAGCTTTACGTCTTTCGCCTGTAAGATTAATCAAATTCTTCGTACAAACTAACGACGACTCAGTCCATGGCAATGCCGGAGGTCTCTAACTTGACGCTGACCACGGATCCTTCGGAACCTGAGGATGAAATTTTCTTGGAAGGACCGCGTTCGCGTTTCGCTGAATTCTTCACCCTCTTGCGAGTGATGCGCGATTTCTTGCGCGGATTTCGCACCCTTCATTTCGCTGGTCCTTGCGTGACTGTTTTTGGCTCGGCGCGAATCAAACGCGACGATCCGCATTATGAGCTAACCAGAAAAATGGGCGCAGCAATAGCGCGGCTCGGCTTCACAGTCATAACTGGCGGCGACCCCGGTATAATGGAAGCTGCAAACCGGGGCGCCAGGGAAGCTGGCGGCCGTTCTGTTGGCTGCACTATCGAACTGCCGTCTGAGCAGCCGACAAACGCTTATCTCGACCGCTGTGTGCGGATGCATTACTTTTTCGCCCGCAAAACGCTCCTGGTTAAATATTCCTACGCCTTTGTTGTCATGCCCGGCGGCGCAGGCACTCTCGATGAGTT
>WNFW01000788.1_pt1 | contig 20796 bp, 13 predicted proteins | sample 5400131 | NCBI WGS metagenome assembly WNFW01 (sample SAMN13153362, study PRJNA577476) | soil metagenome | isolation source: 20 cm soil or saprolite under grassland replicate 1 | place: USA:California | collected 2016-06-15 | reverse complement strand
GGCAGGTTCTGTGCAAGCCGGGCTCGGTGAAGCCGCACAAGAAGTTCAAGGCGGAGGCGTACATCCTGACCAAGGAGGAAGGGGGCCGGCACACGCCGTTCTTCAACAACTACCGTCCGCAGTTTTACTTCCGCACCACCGACGTGACCGGTCACGTGACGCTGCCGGCGGGGACGGAGATGATCATGCCGGGGGACAATGCGGCGATGGATGTGGAGCTGATCACGCCGATTGCGATGGAGGAGAAGCAGCGGTTTGCCATCCGCGAGGGCGGCAAAACCGTCGGCGCCGGCGTCGTGGTCACGATCACTGAGTGAGGGCGAAAGGCGGGGGCGAGCGGCTGCCGTGCCTCTTGCGCCTTGCAATGCCGCGCCTGTTCATGCATTTACAACCCGCGGCGGGCCTTTTGGAGCCGCCGCAAGCGCTTCCGGAGGAGTGTAGCTCAATGGCTAGAGCACCGGTCTCCAAAACCGGGGGTTGGGGGTTCGAGTCCCTCCACTCCTGCCAGGCGTAGTCCGGCTCGGCCAGCTAAAGTCTAACAGCGCAAATAGGTTGCGACCGCCCGCCCGACATGGCGGCAGATAGGCATATGGCGAAGATCAGCCCGTTTAAATTCCTGCAGGAGGTGCGCGTCGAGGCGCAGAAGGTCACATGGCCGAGCCGGCGCGAAACCGCCGTCACCACAGCGATGGTTTTCGTCATGGTAGCCGTCGCTGCCGTCTTCTTTCTGTTAGCTGATCAGGTCATGCGCACGTTCGTCACTCTCATTCTCGGCATCGGCGGGTGAAGGAGCCGGTTGAATGTCCGACAAGCACTGGTACATCATCCAGGCCTATTCGAATTTCGAGCGCAAGGTTGCTGATTCGATTCGCGAGCAGGCCAAGCAGCGTCACCTCGAGCATTTGTTTGACGAGGTGATGGTGCCCACGGAGAAGGTCGTGGAGGTGCGTCGCGGTCAGAAGGTCGACGCCGAGCGCAAGTTCTTTCCCGGCTACGTGCTGGTGAAGATGGATCTCACCGACGAAGCCTATCACCTCATCAAAAACACGCCGAAGGTCACGGGATTTCTCGGGGCCGACAACAAGCCGAAGCCGATCTCGGACGCCGAGGCTGCTCGCATCATGCACCAAGTGCAGGAGGGCATCGAGCGGCCAAAACCGTCGGTCTCTTTCGAGGTGGGCGAGCAGGTGCGCGTGTCCGAAGGACCATTCGCCTCCTTCAACGGCTTGGTGGAAGAAGTGGATGAGGGGCGCTCGCGGCTCAAGGTTGCGGTCTCCATCTTTGGCCGGCCGACGCGCGTGGAGCTTGAGATGGGACAAGTGGAGAAACTGTAGAGGACAGACGACACCACTACGGACGAATGACCGACGGTCGAATTGCTTTGTCTCTCGTCCCGTCATCTGCCATCCATCTACCGACGTGGGAGGGGACGGCGGCCGCCAACCGCCCAGATCCGCACCACGATCCTGAACCGGCCGCTCGCGGCCAACGACAGGAGTTAAGTCATGGCGAAGAAAATAACCGGCTACATCAAATTGCAGGTGCCGGCAGGGTCCGCCAATCCGTCGCCCCCGATCGGCCCGGCGCTCGGTCAGCGCGGTCTCAACATCATGGAGTTCTGCAAGCAGTTCAACGCGCAGACACAGAAGATGGAGAAGGGCTCGCCGATCCCGGTCGTGATCACGGTTTATCAGGACCGCTCATTCTCGTTCGAGATGCGCACACCGCCCGTATCCTACTTCATCAAAAAAGCGGCAAAGCTCGAGATCGGATCGAAGACGCCGGGCCGCGAGCGGGCGGGCACCGTGACCAAGGCGCAGGTGCGTGAGATTGCCGAGCAAAAGATGAAGGATTTGAACTGCGACACCGTCGAGGCGGCGATGCGTATGGTGGAAGGCTCCGCCCGCTCGATGGGCATCGAGGTCGCGGGGTAGGCGCCATGGCCCAGCTCGGAAAACGCACCACTGCCATCCGCCAAGGCGTCGACCGCACCAAGCTTTATCCGCTGGATGAGGCGGTGAAGATGGTCAAAGAGCGCGCCAAGGCGAAGTTCGACGAGACAATCGAGATCGCGATGAATCTTGGAGTCGACCCGCGCCACGCCGATCAGATGGTGCGCGGCATCGTAAACCTGCCGAACGGCTCGGGCCGCAGCGTCCGCGTGGCTGTATTCGCGCGTGGCGCCAAGGCCGATGAGGCCAAAGCCGCCGGCGCCGACGTGGTCGGCGCGGAGGATCTGGTCGAAAAAGTGCAGGGCGGCAACATCGATTTCGATCGCTGCGTCGCCACGCCCGACTTGATGCCGCTGGTCGGCCGGCTCGGCAAAGTTTTGGGCCCGCGCGGGATGATGCCGAACCCCAAGGTCGGCACCGTTACGATGGACGTGACCAGCGCGGTGAAGGGCGCCAAGGGCGGCTCGGTCGAGTTCCGGGTGGAGAAGGCCGGCATCGTCCAAGCGGGCGTCGGCAAGGCGTCGTTCCCGGCGGACCACCTGGTGCAGAACATCAAAGCGTTCGCCGACGCGGTGCAGAAAGCGCGCCCCGCGGGTGCCAAGGGAACCTTCATCAGCCGGGTCGCGATCTCTTCAACGATGGGGCCGGGGGTGAAGGTCGAGCCCGCCTCATTATTTGGGCAATAAAGCAAGCGGGAGCTTCGTGCTCCCGCATTACGCTACGCGGCGGAGCGCCGGCCCCAGAGTTCGTCTGTTGCGATCCTTGCGCCTTCGGCGAGCGACTTGAGCTTTGCCCACATGATGGTGGGATGGACGCGTTGCGCAAACGGGCTTTGCGCAAATCCGCAATCCGTGCCGCCCATGACGTTCTCGCGCCCGACGATCCTGGCCAGCCGCACGATCCGCTGCGCCACCAGCTCGGGATGCTCGACGATGTTGGTCGCGTGGCTGATAACGCCCGGGATGAGCACCTTGCCGGCAGGTAGCTTGACCGAGCGCCAGACCACCCATTCGTGCTCGTGGCGCGGATTGGCAGCCTCGAACTGATAAGCGCCGACATTCACCTGCAGTATCAGATCGACGATGTCCTTCATGGGCACGTCGAAGGCGTGCGGTCCGTTCCAGCTGCCCCAGCAGATATGATAACGCGAGCGCTCCGGCGGGATGCCTTTGAGCGCATGATTGAGCGCGTCGATGCGCAGTTGCGCCCACTCGCGGTACTGGGCGTGCGTCATCGGTGGCACTATTTTTTCGTGCATGTAGGGCAGGAACGCGTCGTCGACCTGCACGTAGAGCCCTGCATCGACAACGGCCTTGTATTCTTGGTGCAGGCAGTCGGCGAGCGCCCACAACAGGCTCTTCTCGTCCGGATAATATTCGTTCTTGGCGTTCGGCAGCGCGCTGGCCGGCGCGACGACCGGCAGGAAGGCGCCGGCGACGTCGGTTTTAGCTACAGCTGCTTTGAGGTTGGCGATGTCGCGCTTGACTTGCGCGTCCGAATAAGTGAGCGCCCCGGTGACCACGAACCGAGAGCCCAGCCGCTTGTTCAATCCCGATATCCGGTCGTATTCCGCGTAGAATTCGGGGAAGGCGACGCGGTCCTGCCCGCCACCTACCGCCGCCATGGGATCTTTGGCCTCTTCCGGGGTCAGCGGCCGGGTCGCGAGGCCGGTGAGCCGGTCATGGATGTAGAAGGCCCAGTTGCGGCCCTTGCTGAACTCGCCGTCGCTGACGATGTCGATGCCCGCGTCGGCCTGCTGGCGCACGACGGTCTCGATCGATTCCTTGAGACAATTCTGGTACGCGCTTTGGTCGTATGGCTCGCGATCCTCGATCTTGTGCAGGAACTCGACGAGCTGCGGCGGCCGCACCAGGCTGCCAACATGGGTTGCGAGGATGCGATTGGCTGACGAGGCCATGGTGCTTCCTCCCGTTCCGTTTCTCCGGTTTGTCTTATCACCTGCGCGGTCCCGACGCAGCATCGGTTGAACAGGCGCGTGAGTTCGCCTCGCATTCGCATCGGCGCCTGTTGTTCCGCAGCCCGCGGCAGCGTCGCCGAACCGAGGATCGTCAATTGTGCCGAGGTGATACGCGCTAATTAAGCGCGGCGTCGATCTTGTCGTAATATTTTTTCACGAGGTCGATGTTGCCGGGAAACTGAATGGGCTGCGCTGCCTTCAGCGCTTCGTTCAGCTCCTCCAGCATTTGTTTCTTTTCAGCCGCTGGGATTGTCCTGTTTGCGGTGACGTCCGCAATTTCCTGCTTGATCGCAGCCGCCGGTTCGGTGAAGGCCTTGGTCTTGGGATCGATGCCCGTCATCACCATGGTGATGTTCCCGAGCACTTCGTCATAGTCGTTGAAATCCTTGAACCCGTGCTTCTTGGCGACGGCGTCGAGCTCGGCAAGAACTGCCGGGGGCAGCTCGTCGGTCGGCGGCGCCTGGATTTTGTCGAAGACCGTCGAGACATCCTTTTGTGCGGCAATGATGCCCTGCACCTGTTTGTCGGTCAGCTGGATTTGCCTTACCTCGGGGCGTGTCCCGATCTGCGCGCAGGCCGCGCCAGAGAAATAGAGAAGCGACGCGGCCAGGAGCACCCCAACGCTCAGACGTTGTACCATCCGCTAGCCCCCCGTCTTGGCTGTCGTACAAGTCCCGATGTCGTTCTCCTAGCGGGCGGCAATGACCAAATTTGGACCTACGGCGGCCGCGCAAAAATCGCGGCATTTGCGCGTTTCGTGCTTGGCAAACCCGCCAGAACGCTCTACATAGGGGTCAGGGCGTGCCGGCCCTGGGTTTGTCGGCGCGCCTTTGCGCGCTTCAAGGAAAACATGTCGGTTGGGACTTATTCCTTTTGGGCATCCTGCGGGATTTCTCTGAAAGGAGACCAAGCCGATCGCGAACTTTTCCCTGGCGCGTCTGTCACTTCCGGCAGTTTCCGGAAGTGCGTCCTGTCCGAGACTGCAGGTGCCGTTTCGCGGCTTGATGTCAGTCGCCTGCACAGACGGGGGAGACCGTTTTGGGGCCGAGAGCCCCGCGACCGGTTTGAACCTCGAGTTCCGGGTGCGGCTGATGGTGCGCTTGAGGGGCAGGATTTGAGCAGCGCCGTCCTGTCTGCGTTTGTGCAGCGTTAAGCCAGGACAGCGGGCCGTAACGGGGCGGCGCGTGCAAGGGTCGCCAACGGGAAAGAGTTTGCAGTGGATCGAGCGGCTAAGAAAGAACTCGTCACGACGCTCAACGGTGTCTTTAAAGCCACCAATGTGGTCGTGGTGGCTCATTATTCCGGACTCAACGTGGCTCAGATGCAGACGCTGCGCAGGCAGATGAAGCAAGCGGGTGCGGCGGTGAAGGTCGCCAAGAACCGCCTCGCCAAGCTCGCGCTCGAGGGAACCGATGCAGCGCTGATTGTTCCTCTGCTCAAGGGTCCCACTCTGATCGCCTATTCCGGCGATCCGCTGGCTGCACCTAAGGTCGCCGCAGATTTCGCCAAGGCCAACGAGAAATTCGTGATCCTGGGCGGAGCGATGGGCACCACGGCACTCGATCCCAATGGGGTCAAGGCGCTCGCCGCGCTGCCGTCGCTCGACGAATTGCGGGCCAAAATCGTCGGTCTCATTCAGGCGCCGGCCACCAAAATTGCACAACTCGTCAATGCGCCAGCGGCCAAGCTCGCCCGCGTGGTCCAGGCCTATGCCGCCAAGAGTGAGACGGCATGATCTGCACCGCAAACTCGATCGGTTCGAACTCATAAGGGTGTCAAATGGCTGATTTGCAAAGACTCGTCGACGATCTGTCGAAGCTCACTGTGCTTGAGGCCGCAGACCTTGCGAAATTGCTCGAAGAGAAGTGGGGCGTCTCGGCGGCTGCCGCCGTGGCGGTGGCGGCCGCTCCGGGTGGCGGGGCTGCCGCTCCGGTCGAAGAGCAAACCGAATTCAACGTTGTGCTCACCGCCGTCGGGGAGAAGAAGATCGAGGTAATCAAGGAAGTGCGCGCGCTCACCGGCTTGGGCCTCAAGGAGGCGAAGGATCTGGTCGAGGGCGCGCCCAAGCCGGTCAAGGAAGGCGTGACCAAGGACGAAGCCGAGAAGGTGAAGGCGCAGTTGGAAAAGGCCGGCGCCAAGGTGGAACTCAAGTAAGCGTGAATTGGGTGCAACTGATGCCGGGGTGCCCAAACTCCGGAATCATCCATATCTCTGCCGGACGGCGGCGGAGAGTTAGCGCTTCGGCGACCAGCCGAATCGCATAGGAGAAGGGCTCTCGACGGTTGTCCTGATGGTCGCGATGGATTGCGGCCTTCCGGAGAGTCGTCCCGGGCCCGACGGTTCGACAACGCGACAACGAGAGAGATGAGATGGCGCAGACGTTTACGGGTCGCAAGCGCGTTCGCAAGTTTTTCGGGAAAATCCAGGAAGTCGCAGAGATGCCGAACCTCATCGAGGTTCAAAAGGCGTCCTACGACCAATTCCTGCTGGTCCGGGAACCGGTAGGCGGACGGCCTGACGAGGGCCTGCAGGCCGTGTTCAAGTCGGTGTTCCCGATCTCCGATTTTTCCAACACGTCGATGCTCGAATTCGTCAAGTACGAATTCGAGGCTCCCAAATACGACGTCGACGAGTGCCGCCAGCGCGGCATGACCTATGCCGCGCCCCTCAAAGTGACGCTGCGTCTGATTGTGTTCGATGTCGACGAGGAGACAGGCGCCAAGTCGGTGAAGGACATCAAGGAGCAGGATGTCTACATGGGCGATATCCCGCTCATGACCAACAACGGCACCTTTGTCGTCAACGGCACCGAGCGCGTGATCGTTTCGCAGATGCACCGTTCACCGGGCGTCTTTTTCGATCACGACAAGGGCAAGACCCATTCATCGGGCAAACTTCTGTTTGCCGCGCGTATCATCCCCTATCGCGGTTCCTGGCTCGACATCGAATTCGATGCGAAGGACATCGTCTATGCGCGTATCGATCGGCGCCGGAAGATCCCGGTGACGTCGCTACTTTACGCCCTCGGCATGGATGCTGAGGAAATCCTCAACACTTTTTACCGCGAGGTCACCTACAAGCGGCAGAAGGACGGCTGGCGCGTGCCGTTCGATGCCAACCGATTCCGCGGATACAAGGCGATCAACGACCTCGTCGACGCCGATTCCGGAAAGGTGGTGCTGGAGGCCGGCAAGAAGCTCACTGTGCGCCAAGCGCGCCAACTCGGCGAAAAGGGTCTCAAGGCGCTGCGCATGACCGATCAGGAGTTGGTCGGTCAGTATATCGGGGAAGATATCGTCAACCTGAAGACCGGCGAGATCTTCGCGGAAGCGGGCGAGGAGATCAGCGAGAAGAATCTCAAGACGCTGAACGAGGCCGGCTACAAGGAATTGCCGCTGCTCGACATCGACCATGTCAATGTGGGTGCCTACATCCGCAATACCCTCAATGTCGACAAGAACATTACGCGTGAGGACGCGCTGTTCGACATCTATCGTGTGATGAGGCCCGGCGAGCCGCCGACGCTCGATACGGCGCGGAACATGTTTCAGTCGCTGTTCTTCGATTCCGAGCGCTATGACCTCTCTGCGGTAGGCCGCGTCAAGATGAACATGCGGCTGGATCTCGACGCGCCCGACACCGTGCGTGTGCTGCGCAAGGAAGACATCATCGCGGTGATTCGCACTCTGGTCGATCTGCGCGACGGCAAAGGCGAGATCGACGACATCGATCATCTGGGCAACCGCCGGGTGCGCTCGGTCGGCGAGCTGATGGAGAACCAGTATCGTATCGGGCTCCTGCGCATGGAGCGGGCGATCAAGGAGCGCATGTCCTCGGTCGACATCGACACCGTGATGCCGCAGGACCTCATCAACGCGAAGCCAGCGGCAGCCGCAGTGCGTGAGTTCTTCGGCTCCTCCCAGCTCAGCCAGTTCATGGACCAGACCAACCCGCTGTCGGAGATCACGCACAAGCGGCGATTGTCAGCACTCGGGCCGGGCGGCCTCACGCGCGAGCGCGCCGGCTTCGAAGTACGCGACGTGCATCCAACCCATTATGGCCGCATCTGCCCGATCGAGACGCCGGAGGGGCCCAACATCGGCCTCATCAACTCGCTCGCCACTTATGCGCGCGTGAACAAGTACGGATTCGTCGAGACGCCCTATCGCAAGGTCAAGGATGGCCGCGTCACCGATGAGGTCGTCTATCTCTCGGCGATGGAGGAAGGGCGTTACACGGTCGCGCAAGCGAACGCCCCAGTCGACAATCGCGGGCGCTTCACCGAAGACCTGGTCGTATGTCGCCACGCCGGCGACGTGCAGATGGTTGCTGCCGGCAAGGTCGATTTCATGGACGTGTCGCCGAAGCAGCTGGTCTCGGTGGCGGCGGCGCTCATTCCATTTCTGGAGAACGATGACGCCAACCGCGCGTTGATGGGCTCCAACATGCAGCGCCAGGCGGTGCCCCTGCTGAGCGCCGAGGCGCCTTTCGTGGGCACCGGAATGGAAGGCGTGGTAGCGCGTGACTCCGGCGCCTCGATTGCAGCACGGCGCACGGGAATCGTCGATCAGGTCGACGCAACGCGCATCGTGGTACGTGCGACCGAAGAATCCGACCCGACCAAACCGGGCGTCGACATCTATCGGCTGATGAAATTCCAACGCTCGAACCAGAACACCTGCATCAACCAGCGGCCGCTGGTGAAGATGGGCGACCTGGTGACCAAGAGCGACATCATTGCGGATGGTCCCTCGACCGAGCTCGGTGAGCTCGCGCTCGGCCGCAACGTGTTGGTCGCCTTCATGCCCTGGAACGGCTACAACTTCGAGGACTCGATCCTTCTCTCCGAGCGCATCGTCAAGGACGATGTCTTCTCCTCGATCCACATCGAGGAATTCGAGGTGATGGCGCGCGACACCAAGCTCGGACCGGAGGAGATCACCCGTGATATCCCCAACGTCTCCGAAGAGGCGCTGAAGAATCTGGACGAGGCGGGGATCGTCTACATCGGGGCCGAGGTCCGCGCCGGCGACATCCTATGCGGCAAGATCACGCCGAAGGGTGAAAGCCCGATGACTCCGGAGGAGAAGCTGCTGCGCGCGATTTTTGGCGAGAAAGCCTCCGATGTGCGCGACACGTCGTTGCGTGTGCCGCCGGGCGTGCAGGGAACGGTGGTCGAGGTTCGCGTCTTCAACCGTCACGGCGTGGAGAAGGACGAGCGTGCGCTCGCCATCGAGCGCGAAGAGATCGAGCGCTTGGCCAAAGACCGCGACGACGAGCAGGCGATCCTCGACCGCAACGTGTACGGCCGTCTGGCCGAGATGCTGGAAGGTCGTCAAGGCATCGCAGGGCCCAAGGGCTTCAAGAAGGATTCCAAGATCACCCGCGCAGTGCTCGAAGAGTACCCGCGGTCTCAATGGTGGCAGTTCGCCTCGCCGAACGACAAGCTGATGGCCGAGATCGAGGCTATCCGCAAACAGTACGACGAGTCGAAGAAAGGACTCGAGCAGCGGTTCCTGGACAAGGTCGAGAAGCTGCAGCGCGGAGATGAGCTCCCGCCTGGCGTGATGAAGATGGTCAAGGTCTTCGTCGCGGTGAAGCGCAAGATTCAGCCCGGCGACAAGATGGCGGGGCGGCACGGCAACAAAGGTGTGGTGTCGAAGATCGTGCCGATCGAGGACATGCCATTTCTCGAAGATGGCACCCCGGTCGACATCGTGCTCAATCCTCTAGGTGTGCCCAGCCGAATGAACGTCGGGCAGATTCTCGAGACCCATCTTGGATGGGCCTGCGCCGGGCTCGGCTCGAGGATCGGTCAAGCGGTGGATGCGTACTATGGCAAACGCGACACGCGTCCGCTGAAGGACACGCTGAAGAGGATTTACGGCGATGACGAGACGATCAAGTCATTGGCCGAGCAGGAGTTGGTTGAGCTCGGAACTAATTTGCGCCACGGGGTGCCGATCGCGACCCCGGTCTTCGACGGCGCCAAGGAGGGCGATATCGAGAAGATGCTCGATCTCGCCGGGCTCGATCATTCGGGCCAGGTGACGCTTTATGACGGACGCACCGGCGAGACTTTCGATCGTGAGGTGACGGTCGGCTTCATCTACATGATGAAGCTGCATCACCTCGTCGATGACAAGATCCATGCGCGGTCGATCGGCCCGTACAGCCTAGTCACCCAGCAGCCGCTGGGCGGAAAGGCGCAATTCGGCGGCCAACGTTTCGGCGAAATGGAGGTGTGGGCGCTCGAAGCCTATGGCGCCGCCTACACGCTGCAGGAGATGTTGACCGTCAAGTCGGATGACGTTGCCGGCCGCACGAAGGTTTACGAGGCAATCGTCCGCGGCGATGACACGTTCGAAGCCGGTATTCCGGAATCGTTCAACGTGCTGGTCAAGGAGATGCGTTCGCTTGGTCTCAATGTTGATCTGCACAATTCGAAGCAGCAGCGGCAAGGATCGGGCGGCGACATCGCGGAGGCTGCCGAGTAGCCGAGGACAGAGGCGGACGACGGGCAGGAATGGGCGCGAGCCCTATGCGAATATCCGTGGTCTGAAACGGAGAGAACTATGAATCAAGAAATCATGAATCTTTTCAGCCCGCAGGTGCCGGCTCAGGTCTTCGACCAGATCCGCATCTCGATTGCGAGCCCGGAAAAGATTCTGTCCTGGTCGTACGGTGAAATCAAAAAGCCGGAAACCATCAACTACCGCACCTTTAAGCCGGAGCGGGATGGCTTGTTCTGCGCGCGCATCTTCGGTCCGATCAAGGACTATGAGTGCTTGTGCGGCAAGTACAAGCGCATGAAGTACAAGGGCATCATCTGTGAGAAGTGCTCGGTCGAGGTTACCCTCTCGCGCGTGCGGCGCGAGCGTATGGGACATATCGAGCTGGCCGCGCCAGTAGCCCACATCTGGTTTCTCAAGTCGCTGCCCTCGCGCATCGGGCTTCTGCTCGATATGACGCTGAAATCGCTCGAGCGTATTCTCTATTTCGAGAGTTACGTCGTGCTCGAGCCGGGACTGACTCCGCTGCAGGATCGCCAGCTGCTCAGCGAGGACGAATACCTCAAAGCGCAGGAGCAGTACGGCGCGGACAGCTTCACTGCCGCGATCGGCGCGGAGGCGATCCGCGAGATGCTCAAGGCGCTCGACCTCGACAAGATGCAGACAGATCTGCGTGCCGAAATCGCGAGTTCGGATTCCGACATCAAGAAGAAAAAGATCGCCAAGCGGCTCAAGATCGTCGAGGCGTTCCAGCAATCCGGCAACAAGCCGGAGTGGATGATCCTGACCCAGGTGCCGGTGATCCCGCCGGATTTGCGGCCGCTCGTCCCGCTCGATGGCGGGCGCTTCGCCACCTCCGACCTCAACGATCTCTATCGCCGCGTCATCAATCGCAACAACCGACTGAAGCGGCTGATCGAGCTGCGTGCTCCTGACATTATTATCCGTAACGAAAAGCGCATGCTGCAGGAGGCGGTGGACGCCCTTTTCGACAATGGCCGCCGCGGCCGCGTCATTACCGGCGCGAACAAGCGGCCGCTCAAATCGCTTGCCGACATGCTCAAGGGCAAGCAGGGCCGCTTCCGCCAGAACCTACTTGGCAAGCGAGTCGATTACTCCGGCCGCTCGGTGATCGTCGTCGGTCCCGAACTCAAGCTGCATCAGTGCGGACTGCCGAAGAAGATGGCGCTCGAGCTGTTCAAGCCGTTCATCTATTCACGGCTTGACGCGAAAGGCCTGTCGACCACGGTGAAGCAGGCAAAAAAGCTCGTGGAAAAGGAAAAGCCGGAGGTCTGGGATATCCTCGACGAGGTCATTCGCGAGCATCCCGTACTGCTCAACCGAGCGCCGACGCTCCATCGCCTCGGCATCCAGGCGTTCGAGCCGGTGCTGATCGAGGGCAAAGCGATTCAGCTCCACCCGCTGGTCTGCGCGGCTTTCAACGCCGATTTCGACGGCGACCAGATGGCTGTGCATGTGCCGCTCTCGCTCGAGGCGCAACTCGAGGCGCGCGTGCTGATGATGTCGACCAACAATATTCTGCATCCCGCGAACGGCTCGCCCATCATCGTGCCGTCGCAGGACATCGTTCTCGGTCTCTATTATCTCTCGATCATGAGTGAGGGCGATCCGCGCGAGTGGAAGCTTGAGCTCTATTCCGAGGAACAGCTCAAGCGCGATTCCAAGAAGACCAATACCGTGCGCAGGTTTTACAGGAATGTCAGTGAAGTCGAGCACGCGCTGCAGGAAAAGGTGATCGGGCTGCACACCAAGATCAAGTACCGCTGGGCAGGCATCGACGAGACGGGCAACCCTTTCCAGCGCTGGTATGAGACGACGCCGGGACGCGTGATGCTCGGCGAGGTGCTGCCGAGGAGCCCGAAGATTTCCTTCGATCTCGTCAACAAGCTCATGACGAAGCGGGAAATCTCCAGCATGATCGATCAGGTCTACCGCCACTGCGGACAGAAGGAGACGGTGATCTTCTGCGACCGCATCATGGCGCTCGGTTTTCACCACGCGTTCAAGGCCGGCATTTCCTTCGGCAAGGACGACATGGTTGTCCCGAGCAGCAAGTGGAAGATTATCGAGCAGACACGCACGCTCGCGAAGGAGTTCGAGCAGCAATATAACGACGGCCTGATCACCCAAGGCGAGAAATACAACAAGGTGGTCGATGCCTGGTCGAAGGCGACCGATCAGATCGCCGAGGAAATGATGCGTCAAATTTCTTCGGTCGAGCGGATCGACGGCGGCGGGCGTGCCGCGGAGGTTAATTCGATCTACATGATGGCGCATTCCGGCGCACGCGGTTCACCGCAGCAGATGCGCCAGCTCGCCGGCATGCGCGGCCTGATGGCCAAGCCGTCGGGGGAGATCATCGAGAGTCCGATCATCAGCAACTTCAAGGAAGGGCTCTCGGTGCTCGAGTATTTCAACTCGACGCATGGAGCGCGCAAAGGACTCGCCGACACCGCACTCAAGACGGCGAACTCGGGCTATCTCACGCGGCGACTGGTGGACGTGGCGCAGGACTGCATTATCACATTGGAGGACTGCGGCACGTCGTCGGGAATCAAGGTGCGTGCCATCATAGATGCAGGCACCGTGGTGGCTTCGCTCGCAAGCCGTATCCTCGGTCGCACCACCGCCGAGGACGTGCGCAATCCTTCCTCGCACGAAATCATCGTAAAGAGCGGCACGCTACTGGAAGAACCGCAGGTCGAAGCTATTGTCGCGGCCGGCGTACAGGAGTTGCGCATCCGTTCGGTGCTCACCTGCGAGACCAGCGCCGGCGTCTGTGGCAAGTGCTACGGGCGCGATCTTGCCCGCGGTACTCCGGTCAACATGGGCGAGGCGGTGGGCGTCATCGCCGCGCAATCGATCGGCGAGCCGGGCACGCAGCTCACTATGCGCACGTTCCACATCGGTGGCGCTGCCCAGATCTCGGAGCAGTCGGTGATCGAGTCGAACTTCGACGGCACGATCAAGATAAAGAACAAGAACGTCGTGAAGAATTCCGACGGGCAGACAGTGGCGATGGCTCGCAACATGGTTATCGCCGTGGTCGATCCCGACGGGACCGAACGGGCGGTGCATCGGATCCAATACGGCGCGCGCGTGCTGGTCGAGGATGGCGACAAGATCAGGCGTGGCCAGCGCATCGCGGAGTGGGATCCGTATACCCGGCCCATCCTTACCGAGGTCGAGGGCACGGTCGGATTCGAAGACCTGGTCGAGGGCCAGTCGATGTCGGAAACGCTCGATGAGTCAACCGGGATCGCCAAGCGTGTGGTGACCGATTGGCGTGCCATTCGCGGGGGGGACCTCCATCCGGCGATCGTGGTGAAGGACAAGCAAAACAAGCTGATGAAGCTGGCCCGCGGCGGCGAGGCGCGCTACCAGCTCGCGGTCGACGCCATCATCTCGGTCGATCCGGGAACCCATGTGAAGGCGGGAGACGTTATGGCTCGCATCCCGACCGAGAGTGCCAAGACGCGCGACATCACCGGTGGCTTGCCCCGCGTGGCGGAGTTGTTCGAGGCGCGACGGCCGAAGGAGGCGGCCATCATCGCCGAGATCTCCGGCACCATCCGTTTCGGGCGCGACTACAAGAACAAGCGCCGCATCATCATCGAGCCAGCGGAGGAAGGGGAAGAGACGAAGGAGTATCTGATCCCCAAGGGCAAGCACGTCCATCTGCAGGACGGCGACCTCATCGAGAAGGGGGACGCGATCGTTGAGGGCAACCCCGCGCCGCATGACATTCTCGCTATCAAAGGCGTCGAAGAGCTCGCCGCCTATCTCGTGAACGAGATTCAGGATGTCTATCGGCTGCAGGGGGTGGCGATAAACGATAAGCACATCGAGGTCATCGTTCGGCAGATGTTGCAGAAGGTCGAGATCGACGACGCGGGTGAAACCGACTTGATCCAAGGCGAGCAGATCGACAAGACCGAGCTCGACGAAATCAACGCGCGAGCGAATGAGGAGGGCAAGAAACTGGCTAGTGGGCATCCAGTGCTGCTCGGCATCACCAAGGCATCGCTGCAAACGCGGTCCTTTATCTCCGCTGCATCATTCCAGGAGACGACGCGCGTGCTCACCGAGGCTGCAGTCAACGGAAAGATCGACACGCTCGAAGGCCTCAAGGAGAACGTCATCGTTGGCCGCCTCATTCCGGCGGGCACCGGCGCCATGATGAACGGACTGCGCGAGGTCGCCACCAAACGCGACGCGCTCATCCTCGAGGAGCGCGAGAAGGAGGCTGCCGCCAAAGCGGCTGCCGCGGAAGCTGCGGAGCCGGCACAACTACCGGCGGCGGAATAGCGGGCCGCAACTTGATTGCGCCAAAAAGGGGCCGTCTTCGGGCGGCCCCTTCTTCTTTCCGCGCTTGCGAATTTTAATGCTATTTTCAATGGGATGGTTCGCGTGGAGCAGCTAATTTGGCCGCTGCGGCTCATCTTGAAGCGCCGCCTCGACGCAGGAAGATCGCAATCGGTGACTAAATTTGCGACGGGAAGGAACTACACACCCCAAAAAGCCATTTTGTATCGCTGACTTAAGGGAGGGGCGACTCCCGCCTTCGGCTTTGGCCGACCCATAGTGCGATGGAATCCATTCTGGTCAAAATCTTCGCGACCGCGCTGGCGCTCAGTCAGGTCATGACGGCGCCGGATGCGGTGAAGTCACGCTTTGATCGCGCCCAAGACCAGGAAGTTGTGGCACAGCTGCTGCGTGCGGGCTGTGCGCACATGCACAAGGCATTCGACATCGAGGACATCAACCTCGAGGATCTTATCGCAACCGCGATGGACGACCCGCAGGCAGTCGCTGGCGAGCACAAAGCTTTTCACGGCATCAATTTTGCAGATCTGCAAACGGCGTACCGGCAGTTCTGCAAGAACGAAAAAGTCGCGGTACCGGCGGCGGACCTCGGCGCTGTCATCGAGTTTTACAACAAGGCAACCACCGATCTGCCGGACCATTCTAAGCTCAAGGGAATGAAGCTTCCCGGCGCGAGCGTCGTGCTCGACCGCCGGGGCGAACGCTTTGCGGAGGTGTTCGAAGAGAACCAGCGGCGGGTGTGGGTAGCGCTCACCGATATTCCCGAGCACGTCCAAAAGGCGTTTCTCGCGGCGGAGGACAGGCGCTTCTACCAGCATAGGGGGATCGATGAGCGCGGCTTAATTCGCGCTTTCATTGGCAACCTCGCTTCGTCCGGACGGCCGCAAGGAGGCTCGACGATCACGCAGCAGATCGTCAAGAACCTGCTGGTCGGCGAAGATCTGACCTACGAACGCAAGATCCGCGAGATGATCGTGGCCTCGCGTGTCGAACAAACGCTGAGCAAGGCGGAGATTCTCGAGCTTTACCTCAATTCCGTCTATCTCGGCCGCGGCTCCTGGGGCATTGAGCTTGCTGCGCGGAGTTATTTCGGCAAACCCGCCAAGGAACTCACGCTTGAGGAAGGCGCGCTTCTCGCCGGCCTGACTAAAGGGCCGAACTATTTCAATCCCGACCGGCATCCTGTACGCGCGCAGGAACGGCTGGCCTATGTTCTCAGCCGTATGCAGGAAGATGGGGTGCTCGCCGCCGAGCAGCCCGGGCGCGGATTGCCCGCGCTGCCCAGGCTTGTTGCCTACGAACGCCCCCGCCGTGACATCGGTTTTCACTTCGTGGATCAAGTCGCGCGTGAGGCGAAGTCGCTCGCCGGCATCGACGCGATCACGGCGAACTCCTACACGGTGCGTTCAACTATCAATCCGCAATTGCAGCGCGCGGTAGAGGAGGCTCTGCAGGAAGGGCTTTCGCGTTATGAGCGCAGCACGGGGCGCGTCCAATTTCGGGCGGCTGAGGCGAATTTCGGCCAGGCGATCCAACGCATCGACGCGGAGAAGAAAGCCGGTGACAAGCGGCCGGTTTGGCAGCGGGCGCTGGCGAGTGCACGGCTGCCGCTCTATGACGTGCACTGGACGCCTGCGATCGTGCTCGAGAAGCCGGCCGGCAAGAAGGGCGAGGCGTGGCGCGTCGGCCTGCCCGACGGCCGCGTCCTGCCGCTCTCGATCGACAACACCGCGGCTCAGCGCAAGCTCGCACTTTACGATGTCGTGCTGGTGCGCGTCGCCGACGGCAAAGGCAAGACGGCGGGGCGCGCCGAGCTGCGCGTACGCCCGCTGGTGCAAGGAATGGTGGCCGTTCTGGAGAACAGGACCGGCCGCATTCTCGCTATGACCGGCGGCTTCTCGTATCCGTTGAGTCAGCTCAATCGCGCGACCCAGGCCGTCCGCCAGCCAGGTTCGGCGATTAAGCCGCTGAGCTATCTCGGTGCGCTGCGCAACGGCCTGCAGCCCAACACACTCGTGAGCGACGAGCCGATCACGCTCCCACCGCTGGGAAGTGGCCGCGTGCGCGAGCAGGATTACTGGACTCCGAAGAACTACGACGGCGGTTACGGCGGTATCCTCACGCTGCGCCGGGCGCTCGAGAATTCGCGCAATCTCGCGACCGTGCATCTGCTGGACGGCGGCATCGAGAGCAGTCCGGAAGCGAGTCTCGATCGGCTTTGCAAGCTCGCATTGGAAGCTCAGATCTATCGTGAATGTCTGCGGTATTATCCGTTCGTGCTTGGTGCGCAGCCGGTGCGGCCGATCGATCTCGCAGCATTTTACGCAACAATTGCAAATGAAGGTCTCCATCCCGCACCGCACGTGATCGATTCGATCGAGCGCAATGGCGTCACGATTTACCGGCACGACCCGAAATCCGCCGTCATGATGTCCTCGGTGGACCGCGCCGCCTTCTATCAGCTCAAGACGATGCTCCAGGGCGTGCTGGCGCGGGGCACGGCGCGGTCGATCTCCGTCCTTGCTCCGTATGTCGCCGGCAAGACCGGCACCTCGGACGATGAAAATGACGCGTGGTTCGTGGGCTTCACGAACGACGTCACCGTCGCGGTCTGGATCGGCTACGACAACGCGCAAGGCAAGCGGCGCACGCTTGGCGGGGGTGCAACCGGCGGCCACGTCGCCGTGCCGATCTTCGAGCCGGTTATCCAGGCGGTGTGGTCGAATGTCGTTCCGAAAGCCGCGCTTGCCCCCCCGTCGCCCGAGGCCAAGCGCCATCTTGCATGTAAATCGACCGATCTCGAATCCGGTGAAATGCAAGTCAGCGGCGGAAGGGCCATTACCGAATGCTTCCGCACCGACCGAAATGGGCAGATTCCTGATACGCAATATCAGCTGGTCGCGCGGGGGGATGCCTATTCGCGCGGCTTTTACAGCGTAGCGCCCAATCCATACGGTTACGGGGAGTACGAGCAGCGCGGAACGTATTACTACTACGATAACAACGGCCGCTATCTGCCGGCTCCGCGGGATGCGCGGCCGCCGCCGGCACAATACTACTACGGTCAGTACGGGCGGGATCCGCGATTTCAGGCGCCGCCGCCGCGTGATCCGTACGGACGTGAGTACCAGACACCGCAACGCATCGACCCCGGTTATATCTGGGGCAACCGGCGCTATTACTGAAAGACGTTATGATGGAGATCGCGAAGCCGGCGGCCGCCTTGCTTTTGGGGCTCGCGGCATTTGTCGCCACGTCCAGTGCCGAGATTTGCGCGCAGGAATTCCGTCTCGAAGAGGCGACTTCGCTCGCCGCCCTCGCCGTCGATGGTCTCAACCCTAAGACCATCGCCTTTCTCGACCGCCCCAGCGAGGAGCTCGTCGATCTGGATACCAGACTTGTTCGATTTGAGGACTGGGCGCAGGCAAGGCCGGTCGAAAAGCAGTTCTTGAGCCCCTTCCCGAGCTATGTCGAGCCGTATGTCGAGGTCACCGTCGAGGGGGTGCGTAAGCGCATCAAAGAAAAGCTGCACATGTACGTGGGCGAGGCGCGTTTTGTTCTGACGCGGCCGCCCGGCTCGGTGGATCTCGCGAGCTTCGTCACCATGCCTTTTGTCGAGCGCATCGATCCGGCGATCAAGCACAACTTGATCGCGCCGGATGAGGTGATCTCCGCCAAGGACCCACGCGCCATGCACAACCAGCACCCGCTGCGGCGCTGGTGCGAGACGCGGCCGGTCACCATTTGCATCCACTCTCGTTACCAATTCGAGGGCAAATTGCCGATCGGCATTCAGATCGCCAATAAGCTCAGGGAAGGCGCGAAGAAGATCCCCGATTATCTCGAGTTCGAAAGCGAACTCACGCTAAGGCCGCCTGCGGAGGTGAGCGAGATGGGTCTTGCAGCCCTGACGGGACTTGATACGCCGGCTGCGGGCGCGCTCGAACAGAACATTTTCTACATCAACCAAGTAATGCAGTTCGGGAAGTTGCTGGCCGTATTTCAGGCGCATCCAAGCGACGCCAAACTGACGGTCGTCACCGTCTTCCTCGCGCTGGCGGTGGAAAGCAACGTGCTGGCGAAGAAAAAAGAATTCGTGAAAGTGCCGGTGCTGCGAAATTTGGTGCCCGCTCAGGTGCTCGCCGGCAAGAGCTCATTTAACAGCGGCAACTCCATCAGTGCGGGATTGCCGGTCTATGCGCGCAATGAAGTCAAGGCGATCGCCGCGATCCTCAATCGCAAGTAAGTTTTGTACGATACGGCTCGATTGAAGTGCGGCCGCTTGCGAGCAGGGCATGCGAATCTAGGCGCGCTTCCTATCTTCCGGCGGGACCAGCAGCAGGCCTTCCGCTTCTGCCCAGGCGCGAAAGGCCTTTCCGGCGGCCTCCGCCTGTTCCAGCGTGGCGGCATTTTTGATCTGGTTTAATACGTGCTCCGCTTTGCGATCGAGCTGATCGCCGGCATGGCGCCGAATGACTTTGGCCGCCGCTTCGAGTGAACGGACCGGCTCGTCTGGATGTGTGACGAGGTGAATTGGAGGATGAATCGCGTGCTCCACCATGGGCGGCCAACGGTGCCCCGATGTAAAAGTTCCGTCTCACCATTGGTCCTTGGAGGGCTAGCCTTCTCATCATACCGATTTGCAAGGAACTCACAGGCCGGTTTCTCAAATTTGCCGCCTTTGCGGACTCTGAATAGGTCGTAAGCACGACTGCGACGTCCTGTGTCGGGCTTAGCCGGTATGGGGCGCCGGAGGAGATGAGGGGGGCCGATTGCACGGGGCACTCGGCCAAAACCGACGCCGTACTTCCCCGACGGCGCCGGAGACATTGGGCTGTCAGCGCTAGCACTGGAATTTGACGGCGGCCGGCTCGGCCGTCGCGCCGAGGCAGGCTTTGCGTCATCGGCGGCAGCGAAGCACACCGCGCCCGTAGTGCACGATGCGGCGGCGCGCGCGAGCGCGCGCGGCCTTGACTGGTTCACGTTTTTCCTTGCCGACATCCAGACCGGTTTCGGTCCTTTCGTCGCCATTTACCTGACCGCGCAGGCCTGGACACAGTTGGATATCGGGTTGGTGTTGACCGCAGGCGGACTGGTGGCGCTCGCTTGCCAGATGCCTGGGGGTGCGCTGGTGGACGCGGTGCGCTCGGCGCGCCCGGTTGCAATGATCGCGGTGGCGGCGATTTGCGTCAGCGCGCTTGCGCTTGCAATCTGGCCTACGTTCGTCGTTGTGATGACCGCGCGCGTCCTGCATGCCGGGGCGAGCTGTGTGCTGGGGCCTGTGATAGCTGCCCTCAGCCTGGGTCTGGTGGGCCATGCCGCGCTTGGAGCGCGGCTCGGGCGAAATGCCCGTTTCGCTTCAATCGGCAATGGTTTCGCGGCCGCCGTCATGGGCGCATCGGGATACCTCTTCTCCAACCAGGCGGTATTCTTCCTCACCGCCGCGCTGGCCGCACCGGCCATATTGGTGCTGTGGCGCATCCGGATCGGACGGGTCGAGCGGCTCGCCGGCGATGCGGAACGCTCAACAATGACGGTGCGCGAGGTGCTGTGCGATCGTCGATTACTCGCCTTTGCCGGTTGCGTCCTGCTATTTCAGCTCGGGAATGCAGCCATGCTTCCGCTGATGGGCGGTATATTGACCCTGCGCTCGAGCGAATGGGCGACGACTTTGATTGGAGCATGCATCGTCGTGCCGCAACTCGTTGTTGCGGGATTTGCGCCGTGGACCGGCCAGGTGGCCGACCAGTGGGGGCGTCAACCCCTGTTGTTTTTCTGCTTCGTGGCCTTGGCAGCACGTGGGGTTCTGTTTGCCTTCGTAGCTAGTCCCTATCTGGTCGTGGCCGTTCAAGTTCTGGATGGCGTCTGCGCCGCGATTCTCGGCGTGGTTCTGCCGCTTGTGGTCGCGGATATCACGCGCGGCACTGGGCGGTTCAATCTCGCGCTGGGCATCGTGGGCAGCGCGGTCGGGATTGGTGCTGCGTTGAGCACCACGCTTGCTGGTTAT
>WNFW01000787.1_pt1 | contig 20800 bp, 16 predicted proteins | sample 5400131 | NCBI WGS metagenome assembly WNFW01 (sample SAMN13153362, study PRJNA577476) | soil metagenome | isolation source: 20 cm soil or saprolite under grassland replicate 1 | place: USA:California | collected 2016-06-15 | reverse complement strand
CGAAATTCAAAAGCTGGGCTTAGCAGAGATGAGAGGGTCTAAGGAATATAGGGGTCGAGGACGCTTGTCAAGAGCATGGTATTCTGGGCCAGCACCGACAGCCAATAGTTCATACGCTCTGCGTTGGTGAGGTCCCGCCAGTGCCGGAATAGCCCGGCAGCATCACCCAGGGGCAACCGGCCCTCGGCCTGGTGAATCTCCAAGGTGAGAGAGGCCTGCTCCACACCGCAGGCCTCGATCGAGGCTTGCACGATTGCGGACAGGCCCGCCGGTCCATACATTGGGGAGAGTGACCACCGACCTCCATAGTTGAATGGAATGGGCACCTGGGTGAGGAAGCTGAAGTGGTCTGAGAGGCCCGGAATGAGGGGGTGACCGTCATGCAGATGGAAGTGCAGGGGCTTACCGAGCCGCCCGAGTCTGTGTGCCACCTCAACCACCGCAGGAAGCGCGGACCCCACTGCGCTCTGGACGTCCATGACAAGATCCGGTAGCCGTTTGTCCCCTGGGCTCAAGGTCGCGAGATCCAGGCCTGGGTGCTCTCGGAAAAAGGCGTGACGGGCCTGCCTGATACCGATGTGGCCAACGTCGATGCAGAAACTGACATGCTCTACTTCACGGAGCCGTTCCGCGATCTCGACGAACCACTCGAGCTCCAGCCCCACGGCGTACTCGAGGAACAGGTAGGGTCCATCCGGCCGAACGCTGAGCCATGTGCCCAGCTCCCGCATCGCTGCGAGCAGATCGTTTTCCCGAGCGACCATCTCGGCATTGTCATGGACCACCAAGCCCCAGACCCGTCCGGCGAAGCGTTCGCCGAACGCTTCGACTACCGCACGGCTCCTTGCCTGAAGCACGTTCACCTTTCGGTTCAGGTGAACCACGGGTAGACACTCATGCGAAGGCACAAAGCTGAGCACCCGGTCAAGCTGCTCTAATGTATCTGCATACATCTCCGCAGCCAGGCCTGCCTGGTCGAACCGCATCCGGGCGAGCTGCAACAAGGCCTGATCTCCCTCGACACGCTGCTGGAATAGTGCGCGTATGGGGGGAAAGGCCGACTGTGGGTAGCTCAAGGTTTGATTGGGCATCACGTCACTTCCTGGTGCGATCCCACCAACCCAGTGGGATCGGGGATCGTGAAGACGTGAATCGACTGGTCTTTGGCGCGGCATCGCTTACCCTGCGCCACGGCCTTAGCCCTGTCAGACACAACGACGACTCGATCGGGGGTTATCCATGAGATCCCCTCAACATTGCAGTAGACAGTCTTGCCCCTGTCATCTCGTGGGAACCTGTAGATGCTTCCTTCGTCGGCGATTTCCCAACTCGATGGGGAGAACCTGCCGACCCACAACGCCGAGGAGGCTTGCGACACCACAGCGATGCGGTCACCGGCAACCGTCAGGCCGCTGTAGTCCTCGAACCATAGCGACTCAGGCAGTCGAATTGTGCCCGCGTGGTCCCAGTGATGATGCCCCTTGCTAAAGATCTGTATCCTGCCTCCGCCTGGTCTTCGCCCAGCCGCTCCTCCCTTGCACCAGTTGCCCTCACAGAGGCCCAGCAGGTAAGTCTGCTCTTCCCGATGGATGCAGTCCAATCCCTCCAAGCCTTTGTTCGATTGGTCGAGGGGGAAATCGAGCCAGGCGCTGGAAATGTAGCGAAAGTGCTCATCATACTCATCCACCTGGGCCATGAAACCCCGGGAATGCGGCTGTGCTTCGATCAGGAGGTAGAAGCGATTGGAGAATCGGTCGTAGGCGATGTCCTCGTACCCGGCACCGTGACTACGTTCCTGCGGAATGAGGTGATGCTCCCTGGCCACACGCGAAAGGTCGCCACCAATACGGCCGATGTGCGGTATGTTGTCGAAGATCAAGTAGAAGAACCAGTCTTTGGCAATGACACCGCTCGCCTCGAGCCGCAGATCCATAGCCCCCCTCAGCAACTCGAAGATCTTCTCCTCCTCTAGCAGCTCGAGTTGTGGGACAGTTAGTTGCTCAGTACCCATGATCAATCCCTCCCCGGCAGTGTTTCCATTATACCGGAGAATGTCGCACCACTCGCACCGCGAGGATAGGTCTTACGAAAGGTGGTGAGCTGTTCCCGAGCGCTGTCGTACCGCATACGCACATAGTGAAAGATCCCCTCGATCTTGCTGTCCCCATGTCGTAGCTCGTTCTGCTTGTAGGCGCTAAGATAAACCTCGTCGTTCGTGAACTGACGGCCCGTGAACGGCTTCCCATGCAGGGTGCAGGACTCGAGGTAGGCCGCGTGGCAGACACGGTCCCACAGCCCACCGTCGCCATCAGAACCAATCTGAGCGGAGATAGTATCGGGAGCGAAGGCAGTTTCGAGCAGGTACTCCAGATGGTCCAGGTAGTACTGGAGGAAGTCGCGGTTCCGCAGCAGGTTCTGTACCAGAGGGATACGGGAGGTCCAGGTGCGCGAGCCCTGCTTGCGCCAATAGGCGGTCGTGTTGCTCGGCCAGTCGACTATGTCGGTGTACTGCCATTGGGTGCCGAAGTAGTCGGTACCGAAGCTGTTGTCGTAGTCCCAAGGTATGAAGGTGAAGTAGGGTGACCCGACGAAATCCTTCTCGCTCCCCTTCCGTCCCGAGTTGTAGAGGTAGTAGTTTGCGGGAGTCGCGAAGTAGTTGTCCCAGCTACCAATCAGGAGATTGAGGCTGGCCCAGCGCAGGAAGCAATTGACGTTCAAAATGTCCTCCACCGACTCTCGGAAAGCATCGGAATTGAACCGGTCGTCGCCCCCAGGGAGCCCGATTCCGTTGATGATCCTGATGAAGCGAGCGAGGTCGTCATAAGTGTTGGCTGACCCATCGTCCTCATTTGTCTTAAGGCGATAGGTCTGGTCCTTGCTCCCCACTGTGAGGTACTGATGCCCACCGTCATCGCCATCGTTACCAACTCTATGCTCGAGGGTTGCACAACCGATATCTCCGCAATAGGCCTTGTAGAGATTGCCTCGATCGTTCTTGCCGAAGTGGTCTTTGAGGAACCTGCGGTCGACCTGCTCGATGAGGGAGAAGAGACCCATGTAACGATCGTTGATCGCCAGCTTCGCATAGGTGTGGCGTGATGATGGTACGCCCACCTTGTCGAAGAGATACCAGGCCAGTGCCTCGCGCATCTGTGAAGGATCGTTGTACATCGCCTTGAGATTGAGGCGAGACATGCCGACGAGCCGATCGTCATCGTTGCCTGGCTCGAAGTTGATCTTCCAGGATCGCTTCGGGGCACGTGCTGTCCGGTTGCCGCTGTTCACTAGGGAAAAGGTCGAGGTGGCGAAGAGGACACCTTCGTCGTCCGGTGGGGGAATCGATCGCTCATCCCTCGGATGCGTTTGCCAAAGTGCAAGATGAGCATCGCCCGAAGACTCCACCGGCTCCGCAGGCTGGAGATGCTCCTGCGGCCAGTGGGTGACATGCACCATGTACATATCCTGATCGAAGAACTCGTCTTTCCCCTTCGAGCCCTCGAAGTAGTCCTCGATCGCCCGCCCAGTCGCTGTGACGTGCCCATTCTCGTCGAGCAGCGTCAACTCTACGGGGGTTGGCACGGAGCCAGGATCATGCAGGAGGAGATCGAAGAGCGCTGAGTACTCAGCCTTCGTTCTGAGTGACGCGTCGCCTTTGCCTTCCGCCTCGTTCACCCGGTTGGCCAGATCTCGACTGCGCCCTGGAGGAAGGTCCGTCACCACCACAGCGCGATTCTTGAACATGTCCCAGAACTGGCCTTTGTCGATGGTCTTCTTTATAGCGAACTCCTGAACTAGGATCGTTGTCAAACATTTCCTGCTGTACAACAAGCATGAGACGAGAGCGATTACTCCCTTGAAAGGAAAGCTTCTTCTCCCAAGTTATCTCTACTATGGAGCATGCAGGTGTAACTGTCCATGTTTTGCTGTATGCATTGAAGAATAGCTTTGTCCTCTGAGTTTGTCAATACCACGTATTCAGTATGCTCAATTAGTATGTGCCGTACTTCAACCAGGCTCGAACGCATCAAGAGATCCGGCAGCAGCTTCCTGAACCAAATAGATCATCTCTTTCCTCTCATCAAACAGGGGACAAACTGCATCTCGATCAAGAGAGCTAAAAAGGTGTCTTTGTGTCTCGTTACAATACATCGAGTCCCATGTGAGACAGTAGGTCAGAATTCAATCGGTGCTATTCAGTTGACCTCTCATCATTTTTTGCACTCTCACCTCGCCCGCCGCTATCCTTGTATACCCTTTAATGAAGGCATTGAGATGCTCGGTGTGCCAATCATTCGTCAGGCGTGCCGACGCTTTCGCATCAGCAAACTTGTTAAAAGTGCTGATGAAGTTGACGTTGTTGTCTCCGGCTTCCAGAAGCGTGAAAGCTAGAAATCCTGGCACACGGTTCAGGAGTGGGACCAGGCGTTCTTGCACACGCTGAATAAATTCCTCTCTCGTCCCTGGAATGAGGTCGTATGAGCGTATCACTATGTACATCGTTCTCTCCTTTCTGTTTTCATCTCTTAAAGATCTTTCTTCAGACCTGGGATCGTTCGTGAATCTCACCTGTCTACGTCATCAAGGAAGTGACTACACATTCTGCATAGTGCGGATGACAGAACACGCTCCGCTTTTTGAGCGCACCTCTAGACTTCCAGTTCATTGCTGGTAACAGAGCTTGTGAGAGGAACACTCTCTAGCGAAGCCAGGGCGGAAGCACTGGTCAGCGCTCCTTGCAGGGCCTTCAGGTAATCAAGGATCAGCGATGGAAACAGGAAACGCTGCCTGACGGTCTCGTAGGCGTTCGCGCCGAGTTCTCGCCAGAGGTCTCGATCCTGGAGGAGCCGCAGCGTGTAAGTTGCAGCCTCTTCTGTCCCATCAACAAGGTAGCCGTTCGAGCCGTGGGTAATCTGCATTTCTAAGCCTGTGACGTGGGTCCCGACAACCGGTTGCCGTTTCCACATCGCCTCGGTCACCGTAAAGCCAAAGCCTTCACGGATCGAACGTTGCAAGATCACACTCGAATAGCGTTGGAAAGCATTGACCGCCTCGTGGTCGATGATGGCTGGATCGGACAGCAGGTGGATATCTGCATCTCCTTGCACATAATTTCGCTGCAAGTCGGCGAGGATCTCCTGGGCATTCACATCATCTTTCGCCTCCAGCGCACCGACCAGTGCTAGCTGTACTTCTGGCATCTGCTGCTTGACCAGGCGGTAAATCTCAATGCACTGCCAGGGATTTTTCCAGATCCCAAAGCGCGAGACTTGCGTGATCAGCGGGCGAGTTGGATCAATGCCGCAGTTGCTCAAGATCTGCATTCCCCTATCCCTGGGTAGATCGCGGTTTTTGACACGGAATGGGTCAATGCCAAGTGTCACCACCCGCACCTTCTCTGGGGGTAGATCCTTGAAGACAGAGGCTGAAGAGTTGAAACACGTAATCGCATACGGATCAAGAAATTGCTCAATATACTGCTGTGCCGAAGGAGTGGGGTGGGCTGTATCGACATGGCAGAACCAGATGGCCGGTCTCATCCAGGGGAAAAACTCGGCGAGCGGAACGAGTTGGAAGTCGTGGATGAAGTACACATCAGCCTGATACGCTGGCTCTTGACTGACTGCATGCCGTAACTTCTCCAGGAACACCTGTTTTTCTGCTTCAGGAAATGCCCCCGTATCATAGCCCTGCAGCATGTCGACCAGTCGAGCCGTAAATGAGCCAGAAGCTTCATCTAATGAGATCACTTTCCAGTCATGCTGAATACCAAGTTCTTCGACCAGGGGGAGCATATCGCTGAGGATTTCCGCGACCCCGCCGCCCTGGGCTGTCGTATTGATATGCAACACATGCAAGCCTGCTAATTCATGCGCTACCTCGTAGATCTGCGTGAGCTGTGACGCGCTTACAATGCCCTTGTAGCGGTCTAAGAGAGGCGAGTTTTTCATAAGCGTTGCTCCTGTGAATCCTTCGTGTCAACGAAATGTGGTGGTACTCAGAGCTGAGATCTTCGACCACGTTGATGCACTACAAGATCAAGGTAGAGCTTTCATTTCTGCCACGTGATTGTACTTCCTAAAAAGGGTCTTGCAGGACACCCGCGAGGGGTGTCCCTACATTCACGGCCTTGCAGGACACCCGCGAGGGGTGTCCCTACATTCATGACCCCCTCAACTCATACTAATGGTTAATAGGTGCAGTAACTCATCGACTCGCTACGAAAATACTACCTTGAGGACTGATCAAAGTATATCATTTTGCATGTTAGATGCGATAGTACGAATGTGGGCACGCTACTTTCAATTCCTCGAATCCGTGGTACATTGTATACTCAGAAGAAGAGCATGAGGTGATACTCTACTTCCCTGCTCCGATGCGACTGGAGTCATTGCGCATGTTTGCGAGGGAGGTTATGGGGAAATAATGGTTGTCCTGGCTACAAGGATAGAAAAATGGATACACACACTCGTATTGCTATCATTGGCGCAGGTATTGCTGGACTGAATGCGGCCTTGACCTTGCAGGATGCGGGTCTCGCGTGCAGCGTGTACGAAGCGTCAAACCACATCGGCGGGCGCATACATTCTGATGCCACCACCTGGGCGGATGGCATGGTAAGTGAATGGTGCGGTGAATTTATTGACGGCAATCACCGGACACTATTGCACCTGATCCAGCGCTTTAAGCTCAAGACTATTGACCTTGGGCGGGAAATACCAGACCAGGCGCAGACCATTATGTATTTCTTCAACCGCTATTATGAAGCGAAAGAAGTATGGGGAGGCCTTGAACCTATCTACCCTATCCTGCAACAGCAGTTTCAAGAAGCCGGTTTTCCAACTACGTATACCCACTTTACTGAGACGGGATACCGACTTGATCACTTGAGCGCCTATGACTGGATTGAGCAGTACGTGGAGGGTGGGCACGATACTCCACAGGGCCGCCTGTTAGATGGTGCATGCAGGGGTTACTTTGGACTGGATACGCGCATGCAGAGCTCGCTCAACCTGGTTTACACGTTTGGTTCGTGGTTCTCTGAAGATGAGCAAGATGCTGAAGGCGATGATCAGCCGACCTCTTCGGGACCAATGCAAGGAAGCCTGAGAATTGCTGGTGGAAACCAGCAGCTTCCACTGGCTATTGCCAGCAGTCTGCCAGAGGGGTGTATTCAATTAAACCATCAACTGGTTGGTGTCAAACGAGAAAGCGATGATGCAATCATCTTGTCGTTCACAACTCCCAAAGGACCCCTGGAAGTGATCTGCGATCATGTGCTCCTTACTCTGCCGTTCAGCACCTTGCGAAACGTTGATTACCAACAAGCTGGATTTGACGCCTTAAAGCAAACTGCCATCACGGAGCTTGGATATGGCAGCATTTCCAAACTGTTCTTGCAGTTCGATACGCCCTACTGGTATGAGGAAGGACCCTGGCCACGTGTCAATAACGGATTTTTCATCACAGACCTGGATATTCAGACGCTTTGGGATGGTTCGGTTGGGCAAACAGGCACGCATGGCATTCTCGTCAACTATACGAGTGGACAGAGAGGAGCGTCCTATGCTCTACCTGCAGCCTATTCAACCACAATCGAGTCTGAAGAAATCCAGCAGTATGCCGGGGACTGCCTTCAGCAATTAGAGCTTGTCTTTCCTGGCATCAGCGCTCACTACACCGGAACAGCGGCTTTGAGTTACCCAACGGGCGATCCTTATCTGCTCGGAAGCTATGCTTGCTGGCGCGTTGGGCAGTATACCCTCTTTGGTGGGTATGAGGGAGTTCGCCAGGGGCCGATCCACTTCGCGGGTGAGCATTGCTCTACAAGCTGGCAGGGCTTTATGGAGGGGGGAGCAATCGAAGGCGCTCGAGCAGCACGGGAAATTTTGCAGGACAACGGAATAAGATGAAGGGCAAACCTCTTCCAACTATGTCGAGGTGCAGGCGCAACGCATGGAGCGTGAGGGCCAGCGCAATGATGATGTGGGCCATGTGGGATCACAACGTTCGTGACTGCAGTTGGGATGACGTTTCTGCACGCCATGGCCTCTTGCTGACGACCGACACGATTCATCTCAACAGTCGAGGCGCGGAGATCATAGCAGACCTGATTGAGGGCTGGCTCTATACATGTGCGGCATAGCCTCCTTCTTTATCCAGCTGGAGCGACAAGAGGGGGAGGCTTCGCGAGAAGAGGCTGCGCTTGTCCTCTCTCTGAGCGATAGACGCGACAGGCAGCGTGGTCCCGAAAAAAAAGAAAGACGCTCGCGCTTTAGTAGTAGTCTTCGAGAGCATGGCTCGCGTTCTGAACAGAGCACGTGAGCCCTATGTCCTCCCTCACGTGAAAAGGGGGAGGAGTTACACAAAGGAGGTTTTTATGCGCTTTGAGAATCAAGTTGCACTGGTCACCGGTGCTGCCTCTGGGATCGGTCGTGCGTTAGTGCGGCAGTTGGTGGCAGAAGGGGCCGCTGTTGTGGCGGTCGATATCGTGGAAGAAACTCTTCAGCAGGTAGTCAGCGAATTGCAATCACAGGGCGGAAAGGCCACAGGGTGTGTTGCGAATATCTCTGCTGATGACGATGTCAAACGGATGCTCGAGACGGCCACCTCGGCCTACGGACGCCTGGATATTCTCTGCAATAATGCAGGCATTATGGATCTGATGACACCTGCAGCCGATGTGCCGTTGGCCTTGTGGGATCGAGTCCTGGCTGTGAACCTGACCGGACCTTTTCTGGCCTGCCGCCGGGCGATTCCGCTGATGCTGCAACAGGGAGGGGGAAGTATTGTCAACACCGCCTCGGAGGCGGGGCTGCGTGGCGGAGCGGCAGGCACACCGTATACGGTATCCAAGCACGGCGTCGTTGGGTTGACGAAGAGTATCGCCTTTCACTATGGTGATCAGGGCATTCGATGTAATGCCGTGTGTCCAGGCTCGGTCGAGACGGCGATCGGGCTAGGAGGTGGAGCGCCGCACCAGGCAGGGCTGGCGAAAGTGATGCCACTGATACAGCATACGCCCGCAGCACGGGTTGCCAAGCCGGAGCAACTCGCCTCCGTGATTGCCTTCCTGGCCTCCAACGAGGCAAGCAATGTAAATGGGGCGATCCTGCCCGCCGACTATGGCTGGTCTGCTGTTTGAACGAGCCTGAGAAGGAGAAGCAGGTCTCAACGATAAAAATGAAGCTAGACACAGGAGGCGAAATCCATGAGACATATCCTTCCCATGCTCAAAGAATCCGACGCCAGGAGAACACCTCACGTTCCTGCGGATACTCAAGCTCTTGCACATGAACTGCGTTCCAGCATCAGTGGCGAAGTGCGCTTTGATGCTGGAAGTCGAGCCCTCTATGCAACCGATGGCTCCAACTACCGGCAAGTGCCCATTGGTGTGGTTATCCCCAAAAACGTAGAGGATATCATCCAGACTGTTGCCCTCTGCGGACGCTATCATGCTCCGCTGCTCCCACGCGGGGGAGGCACGAGCCTTGCCGGGCAAACCTGCAACACCGCAGTTGTCATTGACATGTCCAAGTATATGCGCACCCTCCTTGAAATCAACCCAGAGAAAAAGATTGCCCACATCCAGCCCGGTATTGTCCTTGATACCCTACGGAGCGCAGCTGAACACTATCACCTCACCTTCGGCCCTGACCCGGCCACACATGCTCAATGTACTCTGGGCGGGATGATCGGCAACAACTCCTGCGGCACCCACTCTGTGATGGCCGGGATGACAAGTGACAACATCGAAGCACTGGACATCCTCACCTACGATGGCATGCGCATGCAGGTTGGGCAGACAAGTGACGAGGAACTCGCACAGATCATCCGCGAAGGTGGCCGGCGCGCCGACATCTATGCTCGACTCAAAGCGCTGCGAGACATCTACGCTGACCTGATCCGTGAACGCTTTCCTCAGATTCCCCGTCGCGTTTCAGGCTACAACCTTGACCAACTGCTGCCAGAGAATGGCTTTCACGTCGCACGAGCGCTCGTTGGCACCGAAGGCACTTGTGTTACTGTGCTGGAGGCCACCGTGCGCCTCATCGATAGTCCTCCTGCACGCACGCTGCTGGTGCTTGGTTTTTCCGATGCCTACCTTGCCGCCGACCACGTGCCTGAGATCATGGACCACCAGCCGATCGCCCTGGAAGGTTTCGATCTCACCCTGATTGAGAATATGCGCAAAAAGCACCTGCATCCCGCTGAGGTAGCACTCTTGCCACCAGGAGGTGGCTGGCTGCTCGTCGAGTTTGGCAGCCAAACCCGGCAGGAATCACTGGATCAAGCTCGCGGACTAATGGAGCAGATGCAGCACAAAGAACATCCGCCGACCATGAAGCTCTTCGAGAATCCCAAAGAGGCGGCAAAAATCTGGATGGTGCGCGAATCCGGCCTGGGTGCCACCACCAGCGTCCCAGGTGAGCCCCACCATTGGGAAGGCTGGGAGGATGCTGCCGTGCCGCCTGAAAAGTTAGGCAGCTACCTGCGCGACTATGCCAGGCTGCTCAAAAGGTACAACTACACTTCTGCCCTCTATGGTCACTTCGGGCAGGGCTGTGTGCATAACCGCGTTGACTTCGATCTGACCAGTCGAGAAGGCATCAAAAAGTTCCGAGCCTTCATGGAAGAAGCAGCAGATATCGTGGTGGGGTACGGCGGCTCCATCTCAGGAGAACATGGAGACGGCCAGGCTCGCGCGGAACTTCTGCCCAAAATGTATGGTCCCGAACTCATGCAGGCATTTCGCGAGTTCAAGGCTATCTGGGATCCAGATGGGCAGATGAATCCAGGTAAGGTTGTCGACCCGTATCGCCTTGACGAACACCTGCGCCTCGGCACCACCTACAACCCTGCTCAGCCCAGAACATACTTCACATTTCCTGATGATGAAGGAAGTTTCGCCGCTGCTGCCTTGCGCTGCGTCGGCGTGGGGAAGTGCCGCCGCATGGATGGCGGCACCATGTGCCCCAGCTACATGGTCACCCGTGAAGAAGAGCATAGCACGCGTGGACGTGCCCGCCTGCTCTTTGAGATGCTGCAAGGGGATGTACTCACCGATGGCTGGCGCGATGAGCATGTGAAGGAGGCCCTCGACCTCTGCCTGGCCTGTAAGGGCTGCAAGGGAGACTGCCCAGTGAATGTGGACATGGCAACCTACAAGGCCGAGTTCCTCTCCCACTACTATCAGGGGAAACTGCGCTCCATGAGTGCCTATACCATGGGTCTGATCTACTGGTGGGCTCGCCTCGCCTGTCGCATCCCCATGCTTGCCAACTTCCTGACACAAACCCCGCTCCTCAGCGATATCGCCAAGCTCGTCATAGGTGTCGCTCCACAACGACGCCTGCCCGCCTTCGCCTCAACGACCTTCAAGGAGTGGTTCCGAAAGCGCGGCCCACACCATGCGGGCAGGAAGTCTGGAGGACTTCCATCTCACCGGGTGATCCTCTGGCCCGACACCTTCAACAACTACCTCCATCCAGAACCACTGCAGGCCGCAGTCGAGGTGCTCGAAGCGGCTGGATATGAAGTCGTTGTTCCTGAGCAATCCCTGTGCTGTGGACGCCCGCTCTACGATCACGGCATGCTTAACACGGCCAAGCGGTTACTGAGGCAGATCTTGAAAACGTTGGAGCCAGAAATCATCGCCGGCACTCCCATCGTGGGGCTTGAGCCAAGCTGCGTCGCCGTCTTCCGCGACGAACTGATCAATCTCTTCCCCCACGATGAGAACGCCAAACGACTGAAAAAACAATGCTTCGTGCTTAGCGAGTTTCTTGTAAGGGAGCAGTGGCAAGGGCCAGCCTCGCCACTGCAGCGCAAGGCCGTCGTTCACATGCACTGCCACCACAAAGCCATCATACGCACAGCTGCAGAGGAGGCTGTCCTCAACAAGCTCGGGCTCGACTACACGATCATCGACGCTGGCTGCTGCGGGATGGCCGGTGCCTTCGGCTTTGAGAAAGACCACTACGATGTCTCCATCAAAAGTGGGGAGCGAATCCTGCTGCCCGCTGTGCGCTCGGCCTCCAGGGACACGCTGCTCATCGCCGATGGCTTCAGTTGTCGTGAACAAATTGCCCAAACCACGGACCGCCGTGCCCTGCACCTGGCCCAGGTCATCCAGTTCGCCTTGCAGCAGGACGAGAAAGGCGTGGCGAAAGAGGATGCCGAGACAACCTCCCATCTACCCGCCGATCAAGCACCATCCAGAGTTGGAATGGCCCTCACAGGCAGCATAGGACTCGTGCTCCTGGGCGCTCTTCTGTGGATTTGGGGGAAGAAAAAAGCGAGGTGAACACCTGAGAGAGAACATGAAGCTGAGAGACTGCCATGACTTCAAGAAAAATATCGCTTTCTCTTCTGTGTCCAATACAAAGGTTATTTGTGAAGACCAAGCGTTGAAGTAGAGGGGTGAGTGAGCGGCTATATTGGAGCTACAGGAAGTGCCGCGGGAGTTTTTCCCTGGCTCCACTCTATCAAAGCTGTCTGAACGGCTGGAGAAAGGAATACTGCGGCGTGGTTGATTCCTACTTGCCCGATATCCGAGCAGTTCGATTTCCCCTCCGTGATCACCCTTGCGTACAGTCGAGAATCGTTACCCTGATCGTTTATCCACTGGGTACTGAGAAACCGGGAGTCCGGTGTGCGGTTATAGCCGGGGCATGGGTTAAAATTAAACGTGTAATCCCGCGTATTCCCGATTGTCATCACATCAATATAATGGCGGACCGCGGCTTGCGCAACGCGTTGATTTGTGGAATCGCCACCGGTGACAACACGCATCAAACTATCTTTGCCTCCATACGGAAGTGATGTATTCCCGTCCGGGAAGAGATGAACCAGGTCGGCCAGACTTTTCAGCACAAGGTGTTTGGACGCAAGTACCTTGCAGTGTGCCTGATATGTATGTGATATCAGGGCATAGTAGATTCCGTGAAACCCTGGTACACCACCTAAAGGTGAGCTCATGGTTGCGATGCCCAGGACGTGGCCTCCGTTGAAGTTGAGGTAGCCATAGGTCATCATGTCTGTGAGCAGTCCATAGGCGATCACTCCACCCATGCTATGCCCGATTACATAAACCTGGGTGTTCGGGTGAAGTTCCAGGTATTTGATGATCTGTATTTTCAACCGGGTTACCAGCTCACTGATGGGATGGGTGAACGTTTCCTCGCAGCTATAGGGTAACGGGTTCCCCCGTTTGTCAATTCCCCGATAGCTGTAATTTAGAAAATCCGCATCGGGATAGACCTTTTTCAGTGCTTTGACAATGTTTCCGAAGTCAGTGGAGGCGCTTGTACTCAAAAGCCCGTAGGCTAACACGAACAGCTTGTGGGGATGCGGCGGCAGGACTACTCTATACCCATCCAGTTCTGCAGAGGATGTTGAAGAGTCAAACCTCCTAAGAAATAGCATACCATTGTTCACAACCGGTGTAGAATTGACTTCCAGGCTGGATGGATCAGAGCCAATCAAGTCACCTGTCTTTTCATCGAGCACAAAAACATGCTGACCCTGGTCGTAGTAAACGACGTAGAGAGCGCCGTTCTGGACAGTGATGTTGGGAAGTCCTGTGTGAGATACGTCAGTCAGCGTTTGCTGCCATGTCACAGCTCCGTTGGTTGTGCTGATGGCTTCCACACCGAAACCCTGTGGTGAGCGAAATGATGCGAAGATGCTGGTGCCATCCGAAGTGAGAAAATCAGGTTCATGATTCGGGTTCTTCAAGTCCCAGACTAGTTGACCAAATGATTTGTCATAGGCTGAGATTGAAGTGATCAAACCGGAGCTTGACGGTGTGGTGTATAGGAGACCGATAACACTGTCGGTTACGATAAACTGCCGGTAAGTATTTTGTCCGTTGACGTCGCCCAGGTTTTGAGACCATAGCAGGTCTCCGCTTTTCGTCATCGCCAGCAGGACTGAATCGCTGCCCGTGTTGCTTCGGGCCAATACATAGAGTATCGAATTGAAAATGACCGGTTTTTGCGTGCCAATGCATGCGCAATTTGTTCTCCAGAGGTTTTTTTCAGATAGCACGTCGTATGCAGTGACTGTGTCCACGTCATCAGTTGAGCCGCCAACAGAATAGGCAATACCGTTATTGACAGTTGCAACCGCTAATGGCAGTTCAGTCAGTGGTGGTGTCTGGTCAGAGGAGGCATCAAAGAGATGGATGAAACCGTCAAGGGAAGTGATAGAGAGCTTGCCGTTATCGACACTCAGTGAGTCGGGATCAAGTTGTCCGTATAAGCTCAAGTCCCTCTGGTAAACGAGTTGGCCTGAATTTTGGTCAAAACCGAGCAGCTGGTTCCCCACAAGCTGATATACAACGCCGTTTGCAGATGGTACCGGGTTACCTGAAGCCTGCGACTGGGGAGGTAAAGGCGCGTGCCAGATCAGTTGTAATTGGGCTCTTGTGGGTGGACTTTGCGGTGTTTTCATTCCGCCAAAGATGTCAATTGGCGGGACGAAGATTCCAAACTGGTATGCAACGAACAGGAGGGTTGAGGCAATCAAGAGAATGCCCAATAGAGTGCCCAGCAGAGACACAACTATGACTCTGCGGGTTTTCATTGGGAAAACCCTCCTTTATCAATGTCCGTGTGTCGTGTACTAAATGCCTGGTTCATCCATTCTGAAAATTGAAATATTAGAATAATAGGACACCTTCTCCTAGTTGCAGATGCAGGAGTATTGGAAGCCCCTAAACGGGCAACGAGCAAGGCTAGACTTCGTAGAGATCACCAGCGAGATACTTTAATCCGGTATCGACGGCTACCGTCACAACGGTATGTCCTGGACCCAGTTCGCGAGCTACCTGAAGAGCACCGACCACATTGAGGCCAGTCGAAACTCCCGCGAAAATGCCCTCCTCCTTTGCCAAGCGGCGAGCGAGTTGGCGTGCTTCTGTCTCATCAATACCACGAGCTTCATGATACGCATCTGTGTTCAACAGCGGAGGGATAAAGCCAATGCCAATGCCCTCTACATGGTGTGTTCCGGCTACCCCTGTTGAGATTATCGCCGAACTCGCCGGCTCCAGGGCAAGAATGCGTGCGGAACTGTGCGCTTCACGCAAGGCTTGCGAGACACCCATGAGCATCCCTGCCGTCCCAACTCCTCCACAAAAGGCATGAACAGGTCCATCCACCTGCTGCAGCACTTCTCGTCCAATGTTAATATATCCCTTTATCGAGTCGGCATTGTGCATCTGATTTGTCCAATAGGTGTCCTTCTGAGAGGAGGCGATTGTGCGAGCCTCTTCTATCATGCGTGGGAGCAAATCCGGCGTGATCTGACCGCCCTGGCTTGGCACGATAGTCAATTCAGCCCCAAAAGCCCGCATCGTTTGCAGCTTTTCACGCGCGAATGCATCAGAAGAGACCACGCGGAAAGGGTAGCCTTTCACCGCACAGATAAAGGCCAGGGAGGAACCGGTACTGCCTCCCGTATATTCCACGACTGTCATACCGGGACGCAAATCTCCCCGTGCCTCAGCCTCCTCAATCATAGCCAGAGCCATACGGTCTTTATAAGACCCCGTTGGGTTGAAATATTCCAATTTCACCAGAACAGTAGCACTCTCCGCTGAGTTGAGCTTGCGCAACTTGACGATCGGTGTGTTTCCAATCGCCTGGAGTATTGAAGGATAGACTTTCGGAGGTGTGTTGGGCATGGTTACTTTCCTTTCTGTTACACTGTACACTCTTACTTTTTTGCAGAAAACTTTGCATCATCTCTCACCCAGCCCCCTGTCACCTTAAACGTAAGGTTTTTGTTGTGAACCTATTCTTATTCTACCCTATTTATCCTCCATTTTTTTAGCAACCGCAAGTTTGTTCTAATGAACACTCTTTAACCTATCTGGAGGAGGTACACCACATTGCCGATATTCCGCGCTTTGCAGAACGCGGAGGGGATATCCACAAGACAGAGCTGGCCGCTCACTTCCAGATGAGGTATGTTGGCCTACCAACCATCTACTTCGGCGGCGAGTACGGGATGAGAGGCGGGCCGGGCCCGGATGATCCCCGAACGTTCGACTGGTCGCAAGGAAACTCAGGCAACGCTTCGGTCGCCCTCTTTCAGGAGAGTGGGGCTATTCTTGTGCAATAGGGTGGAAATTGATGAGATTAGGTGCTGTTACACCAATGATGCCTGTATGTTACAATTTTTCCAAGAGATTTTCAGGAAGCTTTCAGCAAGATGAGTTATGTTTGAGTTGTACAGGTGTGTAGTGCTTACAGCGTCTAGTGATTCTCACATCCGTTCTCAGTCTGTCCATCGTCGTTAACGAGGAGAAACGTACTATGCTTTGCAACAAGCACTCTTACATCAGGCTGATCCCGCTTGTATTTGCCCTGCTCCTGTTGGTTGCTTGCAGTTCGATCGACACACTCCCCAAGCCCACACCAACAGCACAACCTGCAGGCACCATGGCACCAGGAAATGGTGGAGGCACTGGACGCATCGCGCTGGCATGCGCCCCTGATCCTGCTCACCAGCAGGCGGATATCTGTGTGAGCAATCTGGATGGCTCGGGACTCCAGCGTCTGACCAGTGGACCAGGGCCCAACGTCTCCCCGGACTGGTCACCTGACGGCAAGCGACTCGTCTTTAGAGCCGCTAATGCTGACATCTTTGAAGCTAGCGATATCTGGATCATGAATGCTGACGGCTCAGGAAAAACCAATCTCACGAAAAATAAGCAAAGCAATTGGGGAGCCAGCTGGGGGTCTGATGGGAAGCATATCCTCTTCAATTCAGCCCGTGATGGAAGGCCCCAACTGTACCTGATGAACCCTGATGGTTCAGGGCTGAGGCGTCTGTGTCCGCACTCGAATCTGTGGGAGGAGTATGCAGACTGGTCGCCCGATGGCACGAAAATTGCCTTTATGTCCAACGTAGGGACCAGCCAATGGGTCATCTATGTGATGAATGCTGACTGCTCTGGGCTGAAGCAGTTAACGAATGGTCCGGGAGAGGATGGCGGGCCGCGTTGGTCACCCGATGGGAATAAGATTGCCTTTACCTCTGACCGAAGCGGTCAGGCTGAAATCTATCTCATGAACGCTGATGGTTCGCAGCAAACCAAGCTCACGACCAGTCCAAAGGATACCTCATTTAGCGGTCCAGATTGGTCGCCCGATGGCACCAAGCTGCTTTACTTACACAGCCTTCCCAATGGAGGAGAAATCTGGATCATGAACGCTAATGGCTCAGGCCAAACGCAGCTGATGGATGCCTACGGCTTTGGTGATAGTCCAGTCTGGCAACCGTAAGAAGGGATGGCGACCAACATTCTTGCCAGCCGTCTTGCTGATTTGGAACGCCAGGGCATTCTGGTGAAACGACTCTCTGAGAAAGATAAGCGCAAAGAGGAGTACGTCCTGACGGAAAAAGGTCTCGATCTCATCCCTGTCCTGGTGGAAATGGCGAATTGGGGTACCGAGCACGATGCATAAGAGGATGTGGTGAGAGCAAGACCTATTGCGGCTTCCCCTGGTAAACAATCACGATCTACCACTGCCGCTCTGGCGTTCCTGATCGGCTGTGTCACTCTGATGATGACCGGCTTTGCCGTGATCCTTCCTGAGCTCAAGTGTTCGGAGCATCCAGTTCTTCATCGCTGTCTTCGAGTTGTGCAAATGACACTTCCATCAGGGCACCAGTCTTGGGTTTGAGTGGCAGCACAAGGTGGATGGTCGTTGGGGTATCCTCATGTATTTCAACTTCGACTTCTTGGGGAAAACTGATCCCCAGTTCGCGTTCCAGGGTTTCTTTTGGTTTGAGCAATAATTCTTCACGGAACGCCCGGTCATGCATCGCAATCGAGATAATCCAATCCTGGAGTGTATAGGTTTCGGGCATGGATGGTTCCTTTCTCCTATGTAGAGGTGACAGTAGCAAGACGAAACGTCGTTTCCTCTCCAACTAATACGATACAACCTGCACATAATACGATACAACATCGCGTACAGATCAGTCAATGAGCTGACTCGATTGCGCAACGTGTATGAATTTCCTTGATCATCACTCCAGCCTCTATTTATTTCATGAAGTATTCAAAAGATATCCTCGCGCTCTCAAGTGAAGGAATTTGAGGATGATCATGCTCTACAATCCCCCATAAGCCACGAGCTTGCGCAAATGCACATATTTGCTGCATGTTCAGAATGCCCTTGCCAACTTCGGTCATCGAGCGATCAGCAGCCATATCTTTGAGGTGAACCAGGACGACACGGTCTGCCAGCACTTGAAGATACGAAACAGGATCGACACCAGCGTAGGCAGCCCAATAAACATCTAGCTCGATCTTTACGAGAGAGGGATCAGTAGTCTCAAGCAAGTAATCAAGGAAATAGATCGCTCCGACTCTCGTGAATTCAAAATCATGGTTATGATAGCCAAACGTAATGCCATGTTCCAGGCATTGCCGCCCTATAGCATCCAGGCGGGGAGCTAGAACTTTTATCCCCTCCTGGGTGCGATACTCTTTGGGTAAAGAAGGCAGCACAATGAACGAGCAGCCGATGTCCTGGCAGTAGCGAATCGATGCGTCCAGTTGAGGACTTTCTAATGCATCTAATCCAAGATGAGTACTAGCCGCCTTGAGCTTTGTCTCAGCGAGCAATGCCGACATTTCTGTCGAATTCAGATTCCCATAACCCGCGAACTCCACGCCAGCATAGCCGATGTGTGCCACGCGTTGCAGCGTTCCAGCGAAATCATGCCTGGTCTCATCTCGTACCGTATACAACTCAAGAGCTACCTGTAGATCGTTCATGATGTTCTTTCTATTCCAATCGTCTCGAGGGTATTTCTTTAGTACGCACTATACCACATGCACCGGTCGAATCACTCGTTGTGCCATAATATGAATATCATATGTAGCACATTTGACTGAATACATGACACGTGTAGAAAGAAACTTTTGACACGCTTATGAACAAGAAAACCTCCATTGGCATCATTGGTTGTGGCAACATCAGCTCCATCTATCTGCAAGCACCTGATCTATTTGATATTTTGCAGGTTGTCGCTTGCGCTGATATCGATATGAAACGTGCAATCAGCCAGGCAGATCGGTATGGCATTCCTAAAGCGTGCACAGTAGAGGAATTACTGGCTGATCCAGACATCGAGATTGCCGTCAACCTCACCGTCCCCAATGCACATGCCGCAGTCACCTTACAAGCTATTGCGGCAGGCAAAGTTGTCTACAGCGAAAAGCCGTTAGCGATCCGGCGAAAAGATGGCAAAGCCATTCTAGATGCAGCGGAAGCTAAACAGGTACGAATTGGCGGCGCTCCCGATACATTTCTTGGTGGAGGTTTTCAAACATGCATCAAGTTGATCAATGATGGACAGATCGGAACGCCTGTTGCCGCAACAGCATTCAAGTTGAACCACGGGATGGAACGATGGCATCCGGACCCGTATTTCTTTTATCAACCCGGCGCTGGTCCAATGTTTGATATAGGCCCTTATTATCTCACAGCACTCATCGCTATGATGGGGCCAATCTTACGTGTAACGGCATCGGTTCAGACCACCTTTCCTGAACGCACCGTGACCAGCGAGCCGAAACTTGGGATGAAGATTCCGGTTAATACACCTACACACATCGCTGGAATTATGGAATTCGCGAGTGGTGCCATAGGCACAATTCTCACGAGTTTCGATGTCTGGCATCAACGATTACCCTTTATCGAAATCTATGGAACAGAAGGCACCTTGAGTACTCCCGACCCCAATCGCTTTGATGGCCCGGTATACATTCGACGGGCAAACGACGAGACATGGCACGAAGTACCTCTAACACATGGCTATACTGGCAATTCACGTGGGATCGGTATCGCTGATATGGCTCATGCAATGCGTTCCGGTCGTTTGCATCGTGCTAATGGAGATATGGCTTTCCATGTCCTCGATATCATAGAATCATTCATGCAGTCCGCTGCAGAGGGAAGACATATTACTCTTAGCAGCACATGTGTTCGTCCCGCCCCGTTGAAACCGGGTGTGCACCCGTGGAAAGAGGATAAGACCGAATAAGATTTTGCTATAACTATAAGTTAGAGTGATGCAACATGCTACGACCTTATGCCGTCGATGCATGAGTTTTAGCGCTTTGCGCTAGAAAGGCAGGTATACGTGTCTCAAATCAAAGGACCGGCTCTTTTCCTGGCACAATTTGTGCAGGATGTTCCCCCTTATGACACACTCGAACATATAACGCAGTGGGCTAAAGATCTGGGCTTCATCGGCGTACAGATTCCTGCCTCGGAGAAACGCTTGATAGATCTTGATAAAGCTGCTGAGTCAAAGCAGTACTGTGATGATCTCAAAGGAAGGTGCAACGGACTGGCTATCACAGAACTGGCGACACATCTTATAGGACAACTCATCGCTGTACACCCTGCCTACGATGTTCTATTCGATGCTTTTGCTCCGAAAGAGTTACATGGGCATCCACAGCAACGTACTGAATGGGCGATGACCCAGATGATCAAAGCCATGCAAGCTTCACGCAACCTGGGATTGCATGTCATGCCTACCTTCTCAGGCGCATTTCTGTGGCACACAATGTACCCCTGGCCGCAACGACCATCTGGTCTGGTAGAACTGGGTTTTCAAGAACTGGCGAAACGCTGGCTGCCCTTACTTGATAAGGCGGAAGAATACGATATCGACCTGGCCTATGAAATTCATCCAGGTGAGGACTTGCATGATGGTGTGACTTTTGAGCGTTTCCTGGCAGCAACAGGCAATCACCCGCGTGTTC
>WNFW01000785.1_pt1 | contig 20815 bp, 13 predicted proteins | sample 5400131 | NCBI WGS metagenome assembly WNFW01 (sample SAMN13153362, study PRJNA577476) | soil metagenome | isolation source: 20 cm soil or saprolite under grassland replicate 1 | place: USA:California | collected 2016-06-15 | reverse complement strand
CTTGCATGAATGATGTAACGATACAACAGCTGTCTCAATGATTAGCTCAGTGAAATTATAATAGCAGTGCAGATACTGCTTACCTCTAGTTAGACGAGAAGACCCTATGCAGCTTTACTGTTACTAATTACTGGGTATAATATAACAAATTTTAGAGTAAAAGGTAATTGCTTAGATAACGATGAAACACCTTTATTTTGTTTATTATATCATGAATTTATTGTTGTATTCGCTTATTTTTTATGAGGTTGTGACCATAAGTGAATAGTTTTTAATAAGAGGAAACTGTGGTTATAAAAACTTTATTATTATTAAAATTAAGATATAGTATGTGTATATTGTACTATATTTTTATTTTTATAGTGATGTATGCGATAAATTCACTAATTACATATAAATATTTGTATATAAATACGGGTTTTATATAAAACAGTTGCTAGTAGACGGTTTATGCGGGGCACAGATCCCATAAAAAGTACCTGGGTATATCCAAAATTCAAATTGTAAAAATTATGTTATATATTGTAATATATTTTTATTTTTATTTCTTTATTAACAAAGAAATTGTTAATACAGTTATATTTTTATTTAGTTAGATTTATTTTATTTATTTTAAGTAAGATTTTTTTTATGAGGAAAATAATTGTAAATTAGATATTAAATTAATAATAGTATTTATATTTGTATTGTTGATTTATTAATAAATATTGATAATATGATATTTTAATTTACTCGTAAAGTTTAATGGCTTAATCTTGCTTTACTGATTGATTTACATGTCTTTCAGTTGCGTAAGCAGGGCATAAGATCACAAGATGCGAAAAGGAAAGGTCTTGGGTTATTGAAAAAGCTACGCTAGGGATTAATAGTTAGTCCTCCAATATTAATATTATTGGTTTTAACTGGAAAAATTTCAAGAAGAGCTTTTTAATAAGTGTACTTGAAGCGAAGCTTTGGTTGGCAATTAATTGTTAGTTAAAAGAACGTTCAACGACTAATGGTAAAATTTAAAGATAAGTTCATATTTTAGTTTTTGTAAAAAAAATACAGAAAAAAAAATTGTTTGTGAGTTTATCTTTTATTTTTAATTTTATTCCAGCTTTTTGTTATATTTTATTTATGTGAATTCATTATATATTTTTATTAAATTGTTGTTTTTTAATTGATAAATGTTTATATTGAACGAAAAAGTTAAAAATGGATCTGATCATATTGGTAATTTGGAACGTAAAAACTTGGATAACAATATTTTGATTAAAAAGTATTTAAAAAAAGGTCAATTAAAACATAATCCTAGTTCAGTTAAGGAATGATATAATAGTATTTATAGTTTTGAAAAAAATAAATATGTAAAAACGTTGTTTCTGAAAGATATGTTGATGTATAGAGTGTTTGACGCTTATTTTAATCTTAGTAAATCAAAAGAGTTTAGTGCTTTGTCTATGGGTAAAATATTTGTTGGTAAACCTGAGGTTAAACATTTTAATAATAAGTTGCATATTACTTTATATATATTTAATAAGTGAATTATGCGTTTTTATAATATGACAAGTATGATAAAAACAACAAAGGCATTGTTTTCACTAAATAATAAACAGTTTGTTATGCTTGAAAATAAACCATTTGTATTTGGTGCTTTATTGTTGAAACATCCTGAATTTGATCAAAAATTAATAAGACTTGTTGATAAACCTTTAATGAAAATATTTAGTAATAGTGTTAACAATAATAAGTTTATTGGAATACTGTATGCAAATCTTGTTAATTTTTTTGATAAAGAGGAGTTATATGATTTATTGGGATTAAGGGGAAATGTAAGTGTAGACACGAAAAAATTGTTAATTTATAAATATGATTTAAACAGGAAAGTTAAAGTGATTAATAGAGATTTATTTAAATTGTCTGATATTGGTAAAAAGGTGAAGATATGTTTATATTTATATTTATGTGTTATTAATTATTTTTTTAATTGTATTGGATTTCCTAAAATGATAAATATTTTGAAAAGAGTATTGTTATGTAGTTCTAAAGAGAAAAGAGTAAGTAATTTGAAAACAATGTTGGAAGAATTAAGAAAAGTATATTTAAAAAGCCTAAATTTTAATTCTTTATATTTATTAATAAAATTAGTAAACTTTTTTTTAATGATAAGAAAATTATTAAAAGGTATATATATAATGAAGTGATACAAGAAAAATATTTATTATAGTAGATACAAATTTAATGTTAAAAGTATGTTATCTGTAAAAAGTGTTTTGAACAAATTATATAATAATAATAAAATAGAGATTAATGTTATTAGTCTAAAATATTTGTATTTAGATGGAAATATTTTAGCTCTAACAGTGGTTAGAAAATTAAAAAATAGAAAAAGAAGAGTATTAAAAGTTATAAGAATGGCTTTGAAGTTATCAAAAAAACCTTATATTAATAAGTTTCATACGGATTTGTTAAATGTTAACAGTTTAGATACTGTATTGGTTAAAAAAAATTTGAGCCTGTCGGTTAATAATAATATACCTTTGAATAAAGATTTGATCTCTAAACCTACTTCATATAAAAGTCGTATTATTTTTTTTTATTTAAAACATAAAATAATAAGTGGTATGAAGTTACAGGGTACAGGTAGATTGACAAAACGTTTAACGGCTTCAAGATCTATTTCTAAATCTATGGGTAAAGGTAGTTTAAAAAATAGAGCGTCTTCTTATAATGGTTTATCTACAGTAGTATTAAGAGGTTACGTTAAATCAAATCTACAGTATATTAATATTAATTCTTATAATCGTATTGGAGCATACGGTATAAAAAGTTGAATTAGTAGCTATTAATTATAATTTGTATTTTTTTTTAATTTATAAGAAAATATAAACAATATAGTTTGGTATGGTTTTCATTATTTGCTAGTTAAATAAAATATAATAGATTGAAAAAATAGTCTGAACCATTAAAAAAAATGGGGAAAAAGATAAATCTTTTAATTAATAGATTGAACAGGCTGATTGCGCCAGAGAGTACAAATTGAGTGCGCAGTTTGGCACCTCGATGTCGGCTTAGCTCATCCACATAAATGCAAGAGTTATGAAGGGTACGACTGTTCGTCGATTAAAGAGCTACACGAGCTGGGTTAAATACGTCGTGAGACAGTATGGTTTCTATCTTCTAGAGGAAATTAGAATAAAGTAAGAACAGCCCCTTCGTACGAAAGGAGTTGGGTATGTTAATCCATGGTTTATCTATTGTTCTTTTAATATCTAATATTAATCTTTATGTATGAAATAATATTTTTATAATGTAATAGAGCATAGATATAATATTAGTTTATTAAACTAATATTATATTTATTTATAAAAGAGTGTTATATTATGTACCAAAGTAACACTATTATATATAGATATGTATCTATATAATATATTATGTGAGCATGGTAGAAAAGCTACATTAACTAAAAATAAGTGTTGAATGCATCTAGACACGAAGTTTATCTTATAATATTCTTTAATATACGTAACATATGATTACATAATATTTATATAGGCTTTAATTGAAATAATTTTAATATTTTAAGATATAAAGTACTAATTTTGTTATTAACTATGTAATATACATATCATATTATTGCATTTTAGGTGTATTAGTTTAATGGTAAAACAATGCTTTACGAAAGCATTTTTATAGGTTCAAATCTTATATGCACTTTATATAAAATTATTTAGTTTTGCATGTAAAATTTAATTAGTTTTTTGGTAACTAAGCCTAGTTAGCATAAAAGCAATGCAACCGTTTTGTAATCGGTAGAAGTAAGTGCAATACTTACACTGGGTTTAATTTTATAAGTATCAATGTAAAAAAATCGTATTTTTATATAAATTATATGTGAATAACGCGGGTTAATGTAAAGGTAACATAATTGACTCATGATCAGTATATATAGGTTCAAGTCCTTTATCCGTATAGAAGGTTATAGCTTAATAGGTAAAGCAAGCTGCTCATGATAGCTCAGATGAGTGTTCAATTCATTCTAGCCTTAATGTTAAAATGGTTTTCTTTAAGGAAGATCCCGTTTGATGGTATGACGGGTTGAGCTGTAAACTCAATAGCTTTTGCTATCAAAGGTTCAATTCCTTTTCTTCCTAATAATATAAATCCGAATGCTGGAATTGGTAGACAGAACGAACTTAAGCTTCGTTGATGTAATGTCGTAAAGGTTCAAGTCCTTTTTCGGATACATGAAAAGTATATTGATTAAATTTATTATGGAAACAATTTATAACTTTTGTATTTTGCTTCTATTTATTTCCTTTGCAACTCGTTTCAATATTTCTTTAGCTTATAATAATTCAGATTCTCAGTATTGTATAAGTGAATTTAAATTAGATAATAGTTATTTATTGATATATAATAATGAAAATAAGGAAAAAGAAATTATAGTAATAGCTTCTTATAATAATAATAATAATGATACTCTTAAAATGGATATATTAATAGAAAATAAAAATAACAATAGTATGATATATAAAGCATTCTTAAAGTACGGTTATTCTAATTTTTAGTTAGATATAATTAAAATATATAAACCTGCTGATTTAATAAAAAAAAGAACAATATTATCTTGATTTATTAAAACATGGATATAATATATTAAAAACAGCGGGATCTTTGCTAAGATTTAAGCATAATAAATATACTACAGAAAGGATTCGTACTTCCAAATTAGGTCATGGTCGTACTAAAACAGATAATAAGAGAGAATTTTCATCTATAAAAAAAACTATTGAGTTTATAAGTTTACATCATTCTTATGGAGCTAAATCTATAAAGGTTAATAATAAATATATTTGAAAAGATTATTCTATTATAAAGAAATAGAGATTTATTGATATTTATTGTGAACGTTTAAGTCGTTTTTCTTATATATATATATATATATCTCTCTTTTTTTATAATCTATAGACCCATTCGTCCAAAGGTTAAGACAAAACTCTTTCACTGTTAAGATAAGGGTTCGAATCCCTTATGGGTTATTAATATCATATTATTAAATCAAAAAAAAGGGGATATAGTTTAATAGGTAAAACTGCGATTTTGCATATCGTTAATTTAGGATCGAGTCCTGATATCTCCAGTTTATTAATTTAGTATTATTAACGATTTATTAGTATAAAAGCTCAAGAAGCTCAATCGGTTGAGCGGAACTCTGAAGATGTTTAGGTTGTAAGTTCGAATCTTATCTTGAGCATTTGTGTAAATTTATATATATATATATATATGTAATGGGTATGCTGGAATTGGTAGTCAGGTTTCGCTTAGGACGGAATGGGAATTTCCATACAAGTTCAAGTCTTGTTACCCATAAAAGATGTATATATATATATATATACATCATGTCTTTTTTTATAAAAAGGTGGATATAGTTCAATAGGTAGAACAACTGTATGTGGCATAGTAAGTTCCCTGTTCAATTCAGGGTATCCTCCTTGTTCAATTAGATTAATTTAGTTTATATATTTAAAAATAAAAATTGGTAGATAGCTTAAATATCAATATGTAGAATTTATCTACCAATTTTAGTTTTTTTATTATAATACTTGTAGTTAATTTAATTGAATATACTTGTATAGGTTTAGATTTAAAGAGTAAATTTTTTAAATAAATATATATATATATATATATATATTTATAATAAATATTTTATTTATTGTTTAAGTGACATAATATTATTTATAGGTGTATAAAAGTGTTTTTTCATTTGGTGTTATTGAAGACGTGCTGCATGTTCTTTTAGCGTTATAGATATAAGTATTAGAAGTAATTTAGCGAGACTATGGATAAGTCCTAAATTTCTAGCAATGTAGATGGTTCATATTTATAAATTATCATGAATCATATGTAGAAATGAGTATGCATATTTCTACATTTGGCTAGACTATACTTATTTTCTCCAGACTATCCTTATTATAGTATAAGGTTTATTTTAAATATAATTTATGGTAAATTGTTTTAATTTTTTTAGAAAACTATGTCAAATCAGAATGATAGTAATAAAAATACTACAAGTAATGATTATAATGATACGTATGAAGGTATGGAATTATTTGAAGAAGATATAAAGAAAGCGGAACTTATAAAAGAATCTAATAAAAGAGCTAGAGATGATGATGATAATGAAGAACCAGAGTCTAAAAGACAAAAGGAAGATGACTCAAGTGGAAGTGATTATATATCAAGTGAAACTTCATCTGTAACTTCAGATTCAGTTTCAGATGATGGAGAAGTATATGAAACTGAAAGAATTAATACTAAGTATTCTAAACGTTTTGATGCTATACAAGATTATAAAGAAAAAAATGAATTGTTATCTGAAAAGTCTATAACAGATGTAATGAATAAATTGGATAAGGATGAAGAATTATCTACTCAAGAGCTAGAAACTTTAAATAGAGCATTAAAATTAATAGATAGAACTATACCCAATGATCTAGATTCATTAGAACGTATGCAATTATATGAAGATTTTTCTAGAATTGTACCGCTAGAGATTGGTGAGAATAATGAAAGAATAGAACATCATGAAAAAAAAATATCTGAGTATTTAGCACGTTTAGAAGAATTAAATCAAGAAAAGAGTAAAATGTCATCTAATAATGACTCTTCTAGTTCTGATAATGATTCTAATAATAATCCTAGTTCTAATCATCCTTCTAATTCACCAGGTCCAAATGACGATTCTAATCATCCTTCTAATTCACCGGGTCCAAATGGTGGTGATGATGATGATGGATTTGATGATTTTCCTCCTTCTTTTGATTTTGATGACTTTTAATTTTTATGTAATTATTACATTTTAATAGTCAGCTTTTTATTTTTAACATAGTTACTTAATATGTGAAATTCCCTTTAAAGTTTAGGTTAATGAGTATAATAATATTCATTTTTCTTTATTGTATGTAATTATTTGTAATACTTATTTAATACATAATAGTTTTAATACAAAGTGTTTATAATGTAAAATATTTATAAAACTTTTTTTATAATCATACAATTATTTAATAAATATTATTAAGGTATTTGCTAATAATTGTATGATAATAGTAGCTAAATATTTTAAACAAAAAAAAATATGTTGTAGACTAAAGGTAAGTCATAAATTTTTGGTATTTATATATGAGTGTTCGAATCACTCCAACATAATGAATAATAATGAGTTTATTAGGAATTATATAATGTAAATTAAATACTAAGACTAGTAGAAATGAATGCCTTTTATTATTTAGATAATAGATAATCAATATGTATAAACAAATAAAAATATATATAAATATATATTTTTATTTGTTTATATAATTTTACTGATATTTAAGTTAATATTATTTTTTATATATTTTGAATTGGTAGTTTTCAATTATTTGTTATTTTATAAGGATAAAATTAGGTGGTCCTATATTTTAATTACAAATCGTAAGTATATAGTTTGATTGTTTTATATTCCTAAAATGCCAGGATAGTTTAAAGGTTAAAACATTAATTTCATACATTAATAATGAGAATTCGATTTTCTCTCTCGGCTTATATAAAAAATAGTAGTATTTTTTTTGATGGTTTTTTATACTTGCAAATTATATAATTTGCAAGTATATACATATATATATATATATATGTTTTATTTTCATTATAGTTATTTATGTATATATATATATATATTATAATATTGATAAAAATATTTGTAAAATATTTAAGTTTAATGTATGGATTTGAGATACATAGAGAATATTTTCATTTATAAGTGTGATGTACCTATGCCTTGGGGATTATATTTTCAGGATAGTGGTAGTCCTCAAATGGAAGCAATAGTGGAATTACATAATAATATTATGTTTTATTTATTTATAATATTATTTAGTGTAGGATGAATACTTATTTCTATAGTAAGAAATTATACATATAAGAAGTCTATTATAAGTAATAAATATTTAAATCATGGAACGTTAATAGAACTTATTTGAACTATTACTCCCGCATTAATATTGATATTGATTGCTTTTCCTTCATTTAAATTGTTATATTTAATGGATGAAGTTACTGATCCTAATTTATCTTTAGGTGTAGAAGGTCACCAATGATATTGAAGTTATGAATATGCAGATTTTATAAATGATGAAGAGGAATTTATTGAATACGATTCGTATTTAGTTCCTGAATCTGATTTGGAATTAGGAGCATTTAGATTATTGGAAGTGGATAATAAGATTATATTACCAGAATTAACTCATACTAGATTTATGATTTCTGCTGCAGATGTTATTCATTCCTTTGCTTGTCCTTCTTTAGGTATAAAATGTGATGCCTATCCAGGTAGATTAAATCAGGTGTCGGTACATATAAACAGGGAAAGTACATTTTATGGACAATGTTCAGAAATATGTGGTATACTTCACAGTTCAATGCCAATTAGTTTACAATCAGTGAGTCTAGAAAAATTTTTATTATGATTAAAAAATCAATAATAATAAGTTTGTATACATATATGTAATATATGTATACATATTAATATTAAATATATGTTAGTAACTAGTTTAACATTACTTATTTTATCTAATGCCGTATCATCTAGACGAGACAAATCTATATTATTTTCTAGAACAACTTTGCTTATTCTTTTTTATTGTTTTATTTTACTTAGTTTTGATTTAAACTTAATTTTTGTTGATAAAGGTTTGAGTTTATTTGGAGGATTGATATATTGTAAAGGTCACAGTCAAATTTTTGCTCTTTTTATAATATCATTAAGTTTAGTAATATTATTATTAACTTCTTTTTATCCACGTAAAATTTTTATCGAACAATATTCATCATTGTATCATATTATATATTCCAAACTTACATATTCTAACGCAAAAATTATTAATAGAAGCGGGGAACAATTCAAATTAACTGAATATCCTTTGATCATATTATTTATTATATCAGGAGCTATCTTTTTAATGTCTAGTAATGATTTAATAACTATTTTCCTATCTATAGAATTACAAAGTTATGGTTTATATATAATTTCCACTATTTATAGAAATTCTGAATTGTCTACAAATGCGGGATTAACATATTTTTTACTGGGGGGATTATCCTCTTGTATTATACTTTTAGGTCAAGGTTTATTATATGTAAATACAGGTAATACAAGTTTAGATGGTTTATATTTAGTAAACAGTATTTTTGATAATATAGCATTCGAAGAACTTTTTAATTATAATAACTTATACCTTTTATCTAATACACCAAGTGTTTACTTATATACCATACAGACCTCATTACTTATAATGTCAGTAGGATTCCTGTTTAAAATGTCAGCGGCTCCATTTCATTTTTGAAGTCCTGATGTTTATGATGCGATACCTACAATAGTAACAACTTTTGTAGCTATAATAGCTAAAATTTCTATATTAATTATGTTTTTAGAATTAGTTTATTACACAGGTAATAGTTTTTTAAATGTAACTTGGATAAATAATCTAATATTAAGTTCATTATTATCATTAATAATAGGGTCAGTATTAGGTTTAACTCAATTTAGAATAAAAAGATTATATGCTTATAGTACAATATCTCATATAGGATTTTTATTATTAGCTTTGTCAGTGAATAGTGTAGAATCTATTCAAGCCTTTTTATTTTATCTTGTACAATACTCAATTTCAAATTTAAATGCTTTTATCTTATTAATAACTATAGGTTATTCGTTTTTTTATATGGTATATAAAGATAGTTCTTCTGCAAAGGAAGAAACTTATTTAAAGGATGTGAATAATTCACCTGTGCAGTTGGTATCTCAACTTAAAGGTTATTTTAATATAAATCCAATGTTATCTGTCAGTTTAGCAATAACTTTATTTTCTTTTATAGGTGTTCCTCCTTTAATTGGGTTTTTTGGAAAACAGATGATTTTAAGTGCAGCATTGGACAATGGATATGTTTTTATAACTTTGGTGGCAATATTAACTAGTGTAATAAGTGCTGTATATTATTTATTTGTGGTTAAAAGTATATTTTTCGAAGAAAACGATCAAAAGATTAACCCTAATTTTAATAACTTAAATGCTTTAGTTTATATAGGAGATAAAAATAAGAAAAGTATTATAAATTTTAATTATAAAAATATTGTTATTTCGAGTTCATTAACTAATGTTGTTTCAATATTTACATTAATAATTTTATTATTTATCTTAATTCCTAAAGAATGATTGAATATAACTAGTATACTTTCTTCTATTATTTTTTATTATTAAATGAAAAGTTTAACTTTTTTTCTATTTTTCATTCCGGTTTTATGTATTATTTTATTGGCTGTTAATTTAGTTTTAGCTCCCCATAATCCTTATGGTGAAAAAAAAACAGCATTTGAGTGTGGGTTTCATTCGTTTTTGGATCAAAATAGAACTCAATTCAATATTTCTTTTTTTATATTTGCATTATTGTTTTTGTTATTTGATTTAGAAATATTATTGGTATATCCTTACGCTGTAAGTAGTTATGTTAATAGTATTTATGGTCTTATTGTAATGTTAATTTTTTTGGTTTTATTAACTTTAGGTTTTGTTTTTGAATTAGGAAAGAATGCTCTTAGCATTTCTTCTAAACAATATGAGAATGTCGATTTAAAAGGTAAAAGAGTAATATATGCTCGTATAAATGCTTTTAATTATGTTAAAAGTATATTAAGAAAAATGTAAAAAGTAAACCTTAGGTAAGGTTTATTTACGTAAATAATATGTATATATAGATATGTGTATTTATAAATTATTATGAATTTGTCTTTAGTTTTATTTTTGATTGGTATTTTAGGATTTGTTTTAAATAGAAAAAATATTATTTTAATGCTTATATCTATTGAAATAATGCTATTAGCTATAACTTTTTTGATATTAATTAATTCATTTATTTTTGATGATATATTAGGTCAAGTTTTTGCAGTATATATTATATGTATAGCAGGAGCTGAATCAGCTGTGGGGTTAGCCATACTGGTTGCGTTTTATAGATTAAGAGGAAGTATTGCAATAAAATACAAGTAATGTATTTAGCTTTGATAATTTTTCCTTTATTAGGCTCAATATCTTCTGGATTCTTTGGAAGGAAAATAGGTGTAAAAGGATCTCACTTATTAACTTGTACCTTTATATTAATTACAACTGTTTTTTCAGTTATGTCCTTTTTCGAAGTGGGATTTAATAATATTGCCGTTGGAGTTAAATTATTTAGATGAATAGATTCTGAATCGTTTAATATTTTATGGGGGTTTAATTTTGATTCGTTAACAGTGTCTATGTTAATACCGGTATTAATTATTTCTCTTTTAGTTCATATTTATTCTATAGGTTATATGAGTCATGATCCTCACAATCAAAGATTTTTTAGTTATCTTAGTTTATTTACATTTATGATGATTGTATTAGTAACGGCAAATAATATTCTTGTTATGTTTATAGGTTGAGAAGGTGTTGGTGTTTGTTCCTATTTATTAGTAAGTTTTTGATTTACAAGAATAGCAGCAAATCAAAGTTCTATATCAGCTTTTCTAACTAATAGAGTAGGAGATTCTTTTTTAACTGTAGGAATGTTTATAATAATATGATCTATAGGTAATTTAGATTACGGTACAATATTTTCCGTAGCACCTTATGTTAATGAAAATATCATAACTTTGATAGGTATTTGTCTGTTAATAGGTGCTATGGCTAAGAGTTCTCAAATAGGTCTTCACGTATGACTACCAATGGCGATGGAAGGTCCCACACCTGTTTCTGCGTTAATCCATGCAGCTACAATGGTTACAGCGGGTGTATATTTGCTAATGAGAGCTTCACCTTTAATAGAATATAGTTCAACTGTTTTGATATTATGTTTGTGAGTAGGAGCTATAACTAGTGTGTTTAGTTCTCTTGTAGGACTATTCCAACAAGATATAAAGAAAGTTATAGCTTACTCAACAATGAGTCAATTGGGTATGATGGTAATAGCTGTGGGATTATCATCTTACAACGTAGCTCTATTTCATTTGATTAATCATGCTTTTTATAAAGGACTTCTTTTCTTAGCGGCAGGGTCAGTTATACATGCTGTAGGAGATAATCAAGATTTTAGAAAATATGGAGGGTTAAGATTATTTTTACCTTTAACCTACTCAGTTATGGTAATAGCTAGTCTTAGTTTGGTTGCTTTTCCTTTTATGACTGGATTTTATTCTAAAGATTTTATTTTAGAGTCTGCATACGGACAATTTTATTTTTCTAGCATTAGTGTATATATTATCGCAGTTATAGCTGCGATATTTACCACATTATATTCGGTTAAGGTTCTATATTTAACTTTCTTAACTAATCCTAATGGACCAATTAAGAGTTATAAAATTGCTCATGAAAGTGATATTTATATGAGTTTACCCTTAATAATTTTAGCTTTATTTTCTGTGTTTTTTGGTTTCTTAACTAAGGATATTTTTATAGGATTAGGTACTGGGTTTTTTATTGATAATAGTTTGTATATTAATCCTTATCATGAAATTACTATAGAAACTGAGTTTGCCGTACCTATTCTCTTTAAAATATTACCTTTAATTTGTACCGTTTTTTTCACTTTTTTATCTATTTTATATTCGGAAGTATTACCAAATAAATTAATTAGCTTTAAATTATCTAGAGTAGGTTATAATATATTTGGATTTTTTAGTCAGCGTTTTTTAATTGAATTTTTTTATAATAAATATATTACAAATAAAATACTTATGATAGGAGGTGAAACAACTAAAATTATTGATAAAGGATCTATAGAATATTTAGGACCTTTTGGTTTAGAAGTAGGTTTACTTAATTTAAGTAAGAACATTTCTAAACTTGATTCTGGGGTAATCACATCTTATGCGTTGTACATTTTATCTGGTTTATTTATTTATATTTTTATTTCTTCCCTAATGATTGTACAAAATATTATTTTAGTAATGGTATTATTTGGTTTTTTAGCTGTTACTAAGTTTAGTTATAATAAGTAATCATGTTAATATAATTACTTATTTATTTTGCTAAATTTTATGTAATTATAACTTTTAATAAAAATATTTATTCATTTTCTATAAAGGAACATATTTAGTGGTTGTATGTTTTAATGTTACTTTTATCATTGCTATTTATACCTTTGATAGGTATATTTGTTATAATTACAAATTTACATAGTTTATTTGTTAATTTTAATTCTTATGCTTATTTAAAATCGATAAAATGGATAGCATTTTCAACATCCATAGTAAATTTTATTATATCATTAGTTATATTTGTTTTTTTTGACTTTTCTTATAATCAGTTTCAATTTGTTCAGGAACCATATGATATTATGGGATACAATATCTATCTAGGTATAGATGGTATATCTATATATTTTATACTTTTAACTACTGTTATAATGCCTATTGCATTATTATCAAATTGAACTTCTATATCTGAAAATGTAAAATGATATTTGATTTTGATTTTGATGTTAGAAACATTGTTATTGGCTGTTTTTTTGGTTTTAGATATATTTCTATTTTATATATTCTTTGAAAGTATACTTCCTCCATTATTTGTTCTAATAGGATTATTTGGATCAAGCAATAAAGTAAGAGCAAGTTTTTTTCTATTTTTATATACATTGTTAGGATCTTTGTTTTTATTACTTTCAATATTGGCTATGTACAATATAATGGGTACTACTGATTTTGATGCTTTATATAAAACCAATTTTAATTATTATACGCAGCTATTGTTATTTTCTGGTATATTTATTGCTTTTGCGGTAAAAACCCCTTTAATATTTTTAAATATTTGGTTATTAAAAGCACATGTTGAATCTCCATTAGGTGGAAGTATTATTTTAGCTGGTATAGTTTTGAAATTGAGTTTATATGGTATAATTAGATTGATTTTACCTATTTTACCTAAAGCTTCAATATATTGTACTTATTTAGTTTATACTATAGGTGTTATTACTGTCATTTATGCTAGTTTTAGTACTTTGAGAACAATAGATATTAAAGAACTTATTGCTTATAGTTCTGTTTCACATGCTGCTGTTTATGTTTTGGGAGTATTTAGTAATACGCTTCAAGGTATAGAAGGAGGTATAACTTTAGGTTTAGCTCATGGTTTTGTTTCTTCTGGACTATTTATATGTGCTGGAGGTATTTTATATGATAGATCTTCAACTAGACTAATTACCTTTTACAGAGGTATGGCTCAAGTAATGCCTTTATTTTCTGTGTTATTTTTTGTACTTTGTTTGAGTAATGCAGGGACACCTCTTTCACTTAATTTTATAGGTGAATTTTTAAGTCTTTATGGTACTTTTGAAAAACTACCTTTATTGGGTCTTTTAGCATGTTCTTCTATTGTTTTATCTGCAGCTTATACAATATTTATGTTTAATAGAATAGCTTTTGGAGGTAAATATTCTAAATTGTTTAAAGTTAATCTTCCTGATTTAAATAAACGAGAATTTTTTATTTTGTTTGCATTAGTTTTATATACAGTATTATTAGGTATATATCCAATACCTATATTAGATGGTTTACATTATTCTGTATCATTATTAATATATCTTTCTCCTTTATATTAATCATTTATTATATTTTTACTGTAAAGAAAAATATATATAAGTATAAAAAAGGATATATGCAGGTGGTCCTGTGTTTTGATTGCAGATCATAAATTTAAAGTTCAATTCTTTTGTATCCTTAATTTAAATATATTTTGCATTGTTTATAAATGTTAATATTTAAATTAAATTTATATTTATAAAATATAAGACGAGACTAAATGCAACTTTATATTTTAATGTTTTATTTTAAAATTCTATTTTGTTTTTTATATAATTATATTATGGACATTAGTTTTCATAAGTTTTTAATAAGTAAATAAATATACATGTTTATTTAACATAATATGGAACCTCATGTGGTTGGAAAAGAATCTAAAATAGTTGGTCTAGAGTCTTGTATAATTAGAAAAAGTTCTGAAATTTCTCTTTGAGTAGAAAGGTGATTTTTATCATCAAATGCGAAAGATATAGGTACATTATATTTAATTTTTGCTTTATTTTCGGGATTAATGGGTACTGCTTTCTCTGTGTTAATTAGACTAGAATTATCTGGACCAGGTGTACAGTACATATCAGATAATCAACTTTATAATAGTATAATTACAGCTCATGCAATACTTATGATATTTTTTATGGTTATGCCTGCATTAATAGGAGGTTTTGGTAACTTTTTATTACCTTTAATGGTAGGGGGACCTGATATGGCATTTCCAAGACTTAATAATATAAGTTTCTGATTATTACCGCCTAGTTTGTTATTATTTGTATTTGCTAGTTGTATAGAAAATGGAGCAGGTACAGGATGAACTCTTTATCCTCCTTTATCGGGTATACAAAGTCATAGTGGACCTAGTGTAGATCTGGCAATTTTTGGTTTACATTTAGCAGGGGTAAGTAGTTTATTGGGAGCCATGAACTTTATAACTACAATACTAAATATGAGAGCTCCGGGTATAAGATTACATAAATTAGCGTTATTTGGTTGAGCTGTATTAGTAACAGCGGTTCTTTTATTATTATCTCTTCCAGTGTTAGCAGGAGGAATAACAATGGTTTTAACAGATAGAAATTTTAATACCTCATTCTTTGAAACAGCTGGGGGTGGTGATCCTATTCTGTATCAACATCTTTTCTGATTCTTTGGTCATCCTGAAGTTTATATATTGGTAATACCAGCTTTTGGTATAGTTAGTACCACTATTTCGGCCGCTTCAAATAAAAGTATTTTTGGATATCTTGGTATGGTTTATGCTATGATGTCTATTGGTGTTTTAGGTTTTGTGGTTTGAAGTCATCATATGTATACTGTAGGTTTAGATGTGGATACAAGAGCTTATTTTACAGCAGCTACTTTAATAATTGCTGTGCCAACAGGAATAAAAATATTTAGTTGATTAGCTACATGTTATGGAGGATCATTGCATCTTACGACTTTTATGTTATTTGCATTAGGTTTTGTATTTATGTTTACTATTGGTGGACTTAGTGGTGTTGTTTTGGCTAACGCATCATTGGACGTTGCTTTCCATGATACTTATTATGTTGTTGCACACTTTCATTATGTTTTAAGTATGGGTGCAGTGTTTGGTTTATTTAGTGCTTGATATTTTTGAGTTCCGAAAATATTGGGAGTAGATTATAACTTGTTGTTAAGTAAAGTACATTTTTGAATTTTATTTATAGGTGTTAATTTAACATTTTTCCCTCAACATTTTTTAGGTTTACAAGGTATGCCAAGAAGAATAAGTGATTATCCTGATGCTTTTGTAGGGTGAAATTTTATAAGTAGTTTTGGTTCTATAGTGTCAGTAATAGCTACTGTATTGTTTTTATATATAGTATACAATCAATTGGTATATGGAGAGGCTGTAGGAAGATATCCTTGATTTGTACCTCAGTTCTTTTTTGACTATATACAAATTGTATTAAGTAGACTATACAATAGCTTGGAATGATGTTTGAGTAGTCCGCCTAAACCACATGCGTTTGTAACTTTACCTTTAACGTCTAGTTTATCTTTATATTAAATATATGTAGTAAAATAGAATAGTGATAATGATATTATTATTGTTATTTTAATATAGATAAATTTTTATTCTACATGATAATATATGGGTAGTTTAATTTATCTATGAATTAATATATCTAATGTATTTAATATGTTAAATCATTATTTATTCAATTATTTTGTTTTTATTAACATTCCCATTAGCTTAATAGGTAGAGCAGAATACTTCTAATATTTGGATATAAGTTCGAGTCTTATATGGGAGTAACTTTATTTAAAATTGTGTTAACATATATATATATAATATTTACTTTTAATTTTAATACATCTAAATATTTAATATTTTTGTAAAAAAGAATGACTTTTAATTTAATAACAGCTCCTTTAGATCAGTTTGAAATTAGAGATTTAATAAGTATAGGTGCGCCCATACTTGCAGATATGCATATTTCGTTAACAAATATATCTTTTTATTTAATAGTTAGTTTTTTTATTTTATTAAATTTTAACTTGTTTAGTAACAACTTAAATAGATTGGTACCTAATAATTGATCTATCAGTCAAGAGTGTATATATGCTACTATTCATAATATAGTAGTAAATCAAATTAATGAGAAAAAAGGACAATTTTATTTCCCTTTTATCTATGGTTTATTTTTGTTCATTTTGATAAATAATTTAATTGGTATGGTACCTTATAGTTTTGCTTCTACAAGTCATTTTGTTTTAACATTCGCACTAAGTTTTACTGTAGTATTAGGTGCAACAATATTAGGTTTTAAAGAACATGGTATTAAATTTTTTTCATTGCTTGTACCAGCAGGATGTCCACTAGCTTTACTTCCCTTATTAATTATAATTGAATTCATATCATATTTAACAAGAAATGTTTCATTAGGTTTAAGATTATCAGCTAATATTTTGTCAGGACATATGTTATTGAATATTTTAAGTTGATTTACTTATAATATAATGAATTCGGGATTTGTTTATTTCTTTGTAGCTTTTTTACCTCTGGCTTTTATAATAGCGTTTTCTGGTTTAGAGTTAGCAATAGCATTTATTCAAGCTCAAGTTTTTGTAGTATTAACTTGTAGTTACATAAAAGACGCTCTTGACTTACATTAGATGATCTAATATGTTTTTGGTATAAATGCATAAATTATGGTTTTCTGGCAAAATAATTTATTATATGTTTTAATTTTGACTAAGCATAAAGTGTTAAATAAAGGTACATATATACGTATATACACATAAAAGGAAAATCTGAAGCTTAATTAAATATAATAAGAATAAAAATTCATATTAGTGTAACAGAAAATATTATGTATAAAAATCAGATCTTATTATACATATTGAACAGTAAAATATATTTTAAGTATTAATATTAGTATAATATTATATAACTAGAATCAGGTTAATGGTGCCTTTATATTATGTATATAAAAATATGTTATAAAAAACACGTAAGTGTAAGTATATAAAAAAAGTATATGTATATATTTTTTTGATTTAGGTATTTTTTTTATTTAAATATTTTTTTTATTAGTATTATATAGTTATTAATTATATAAAGAGTAAAGAAAATTTTTTTTGTTAAATATATAACTATTTTTAATTTATGTTTACACAATATATTTTATTTTAATAAATCATAATAAAATGTGTGAATATAATTTATCATATATATATATTATACATACAATGATTTATTTATCAACATTTGTTTCTATTCTTGAAGTTATTTTATTATCTATTCCTGTAGTGTTAGCAGTAGCTTATGTAACGGTGGCAGAAAGAAAAACAATGTCAAGTATGCAAAGAAGACTAGGACCTAATATAGTAGGTTATTATGGTCTTTTACAAGCATTTGCTGATGCTTTCAAACTTTTGTTAAAAGAATACGTTTCACCTACGCAAGCAAATCTTATTTTGTTCTTTTTGGGACCTATAATAACTTTAATGTTCTCATTACTAGGATATGGTGTTATACCTTATGCTCCAGGGTTAACTATATTTGATTTTAATTTAGGAATATTGTATTTGTTGGCAGTATCTTCATTATCTACATATGGTATTTTACTAGCAGGATGATCAGCTAATTCTAAGTATGCTTTTTTAGGATCATTGAGAAGTACTGCTCAATTAATTAGTTATGAATTAATTTTAAGTTCAGCTATTTTATTAGTTGTATTGTTAACAAGTAGTTTAAATTTAACTGTAAACATAGAATATCAGAAAACTGTTTGATTTTTAATGCCTTTGTTTCCGGTGTTTATTATATTTTTTATAAGTTCTGTAGCGGAAACAAATAGAGCTCCATTTGATTTGGCTGAAGCAGAATCAGAATTAGTTAGTGGTTTTATGACAGAGCATGCTGCGGTAATATTTGTGTTCTTTTTCCTAGCTGAATATGCTAGTATAGTGCTTATATGCATATTAACTAGTATATTATTTTTAGGAGGATATTTGTTGAATATTGTGCCTTTACTTTATATACTATATTCTGTGGATATTATTACTATTGTTGTAGTTAATGTTTTAGATTATTTTTTTTCCATTGTGTTTGGAGGTAGTTTAGGTAATTTCGCCGATAATATAGATTATTTTAGTAGCGAACACTTTAAATATTTTATTTATTCATTAAATGATAACAAGGTTATAAATAATCCTTTAATAGAAGGTATAGTTTGTGGTATAATATTAGGAATAAAATCATCTCTTATGATATTTGTTTTTATTTGAGTTAGAGCTAGTTTTCCTAGAATACGTTTTGATCAATTAATGTCATTCTGTTGAACTGTTCTATTGCCTTTGGTATTCGCTTTTATTGTATTGGTTCCGTGTATTTTATATAGTTTTGAAATATTACCTAATAATATATTATTATAAAAATGTATAAATTAATCCTTATTAACTGTTTATGAATATAGATAAGTTTTATCTCATGTTTGGTAACAATAAGAGAAGAGATTTGTGTTTATTGTTTATTATATAATTGCATATATATATATATATATATATGTATATTTTTATAATTTAAAAGAAATTAGCTTAATTGGTAGAGCAACCGTTTTACACACGGAAGGTTAGGTGTTCGAACCACTTATTTCTTATAATATATATGTGCTTGTTGCACATGTTATAATGTTATAAATTAGTTATAACATAAAATTTTATTTAAGTGAGTTTGATGATGGCTCTGATTGAACGCTATCCAAATGCTTGACACATGCTAATCGTACGGTATCTTATTATTTAAGATAAAGTGGTGTACAGGTGAGTAAAAAATAATTTAATTACCCTAAAGTAAGGAATAAATTCCTTATAAGATATGTAAATTTGTATGAAGGATATGTATATATAAATTTATATAAAAAAGGAGATATTCGTTTTAGGTCATTTTTAATTGTTTCAAATAGGCAATAGTTAAAGTAATATCTTAGCTAGCTAATATTTGTAATCAAAACTGAGAAGTTTATTGATCACATTGGGTCTGAAAAAACCCCAATACGTATAGTACAGCAGTGAGGAATATTGGTCAATAGTCTAAGGACTGAACCAGCAACTTGGAGGAAATCATAGTTTAAAACCCAATAAAAAGGTGATGTTACTATGTAAAATTCTAGATAAAATAATGAGAAAGGACAGTTTTTTATCTACATGTCTTGACCAAATCTTGTGCCAGCAGTCGCGGTAATACAAGAAAGACTAGCGTTATTCATCTTTATTAGGTTTAAAGGGTACCTAAACGGTATATTGGGTCTTTATGTAGGGAACAAATATGACTAGAGTTTTAATAAGAGAGGTAAATGTCAGTACTATTGGTGGAGAGATGAAATTCTTTGATACTTCTAGGACTGGTAATGGTGAAAACAATCCTCTATGTATAAACTGACGTTGAGGGACGAAGGCTTGGGTAACGAATAGGATTAGATACCCTAATAGTCCTTGCAGAAAATTATGAATGCTATAAGATAGTAGCTGGTGGTTATTAACTTATAAATGAAAATGTAAGCATTTCACCTCAAGAGTAATGTGGCAACACGGAAACTGAAATCATTAGACCGTTTCTAAAACCAGTAGTGAAGTATGTTATTTAATTCGATAATCCACGAAAAACCTTACCACAATTTGAATATAAATTAATATTAGTTTATACAAGTGTTGCACGGCTGTCTTCAGTTA
>WNFW01000780.1_pt1 | contig 20842 bp, 24 predicted proteins | sample 5400131 | NCBI WGS metagenome assembly WNFW01 (sample SAMN13153362, study PRJNA577476) | soil metagenome | isolation source: 20 cm soil or saprolite under grassland replicate 1 | place: USA:California | collected 2016-06-15 | reverse complement strand
GTTCGTTTTGCAATTCTTAGAGTTCGGGAGCGGCCAGAGTTAGCAAGGCCGCCCTCTCTTTCCCTTCCCTCTCATTCTTCAGGACACCGAATGGTGCACTCAGAGTTTGGGCAAGACCGGTTGACCCAGCCGCATCCGCTGCAAACGTTCGAGCTGGCTCAGGGTGCGATCAAAGGTGCGTTCGTCCTATTTTCAACGACCCTGCTCGGGCTCGTTGGGTTCGTTTCGCAAAATCGTCTTTTTTGCGTTTTCTGCAGGAGGAGCTCTTCCAGGATACCCTCGGGTTTGTAGTATTCCCGCAAGCCCGCAGCGATCGGCTTTCTGTTCGGTGACGGGGTCTTGTCCTGCATGCCAGCGCGCGTTTCGCGTACATCCAGTCGCGCACAGACTGGCTTAAGGGTCGATGGACATCACGTGGTTGTGAAGGGAACCGCGATTGCCGCTGAAAGTCGTTGTCGATGGGTTCGGTACGCAGTCGAAAATCCGAGAGGTGATATATGCGATCGGTATGGTTCCGCCCGCACTAGGCGGCTTGCCGTATCCTTAGTGGTTATTACCTATGGGACGCCTCAAACTCGCTGGGGTTCACAAGTTCGTGCCACTTTCGCTAAGGGAGTTCAAGTTCCGGGACTTCGTAGCTGTGAGATTTCACTGAAGTCATCTTAGGAATTCCTCCAGATAAGCGTCGTCTTGAGCATCGTGGAGATCTGTCGTGTCGCCGGGAACGTAGCGATAGCGATACTCGGAGCCAAGAAAAACGGGCCGCTCCATCCAGTTCGTCGGGTCAGTCCATAATACTGGGCGATTTTCCATGGCTTTGCGAAGATCCTCTAGGTCCCAGTGCAGCGCGAAGCCGGGGATCACCGCATCGAATAAATCGGTGTTCATGGAGTTCTCTAGAGCAGATCGCAGACTGTAGGGCGTTCGGTCCAGCCACAAGCTGCGGATTCGTGTATCTGCCGCTGCGGCCAACAAAAGCCAGATTCCTTTGACGCCACGGGCGGCCGCCCGAATCGAGGATGGATCTACGTCACTGCGAGCGGAGAGGAGATCCACGCCACGCAGAATGTCATGCGCGCGCATTGTTGGCAAGTTGCGCCCGATTTGGTCGGCTCGCACGTTCGTGAGCCAATTGCCAAGATACGGCCGGTGATCGTCTTGCGCGGGAGAGTCGCGCGGTTCAAACTCGAGCACAACGCGACCTCTCTTCGCGATCCTTTCTGCTAACGAAGCGGTTGAGGGAATCCAATAGCTGCTCGTTTTATCCGCCACTAAAAGCACGGCTGGCATACGTCCGCTGGAGCGAGGGATGTAGAGCTTTCCGCCAATCACCACGCCAGGCTCACTCTCCAACTGAATCTGCTCGCGCTGACCCTCGGAGCTGTCTGACTCGTTGAGTACCTTCACTTCCGGCGGGGCACCGTCCGATGGCACCTTCAGCCTTTGCAATTCGTCCAGCAATTCGGGTATTGCTCCTTGTCGTTTTTTGGCACGAAAGTCGTCTTGAATGAGCTGGTAGAGTCTCCGGCTTCCCGGTTGGTCCTCCACATGACCGCTAGAAGTGACCAGGAGTTCGTGGTTGGTATAGATTTTCACGGGCTGTTCATGAGCATCGCCACGACCGTCATTCAACCAGCGGATCATCCACGCATAAATTGCTTCTCGGGTTTCGAGAGGAGTGCCGTGAGGACCGGGTCCAACAAAAAGACTCAGCTTGTCCGATGCGCGGTAGAGACCGTACCAGCGTCGTGCTTCTTCATAGACAATTCTGGCTCCGGCGGGCATGAAATAGTCGCCTTCCGTCGCCAAAATGAGCCACGGTTTCGGGGCGGATAATTCGATATAGTCCGCCATGTCCAGCCCGCTGGAAAGAAGATGAGGAAGGCTCATTTCCGAATCGGGGTTGGGACCCCCAAACAGCAGGCGATAGGAGTTGATGAAACATGCGGAGGCGACGGCTTTGACCCTTGGGTCAAGAGCTCCGATGAATGTGGTCAATGCGCCGCCGCCAGAGCACCCTGCGGCTCCCAGACGCGCTGGGTCCACATCAGGCCGAGTGAGGAGATAATCGGTGGCTCGTTTGGCATCCCAAATAAAAAAGCGGGCTACGCTTTCGCCCATCAGGAGGCTCTGCGCTCCTGCCTGAATGTGCTCGTTGACGGACCATCCCGCCAAGGGCCGGTGGACTTGGCGATCGTAGGTCTGCTCCCTTTCGCCTTGTCCAACAGGATCGAAAGTCAATACCACAAAACCTTTTAAAACCAGATTCGCTGCGAGTCTCTGTGCCTCCGGTTTCCCTTCTTGCGTATGCCCGGATTGAAGAAGGACCGCAGGATAGCGACCAGGCCGGTTGGGCCGGTAAAGATTCGCGGTGACAAAGAAGCCGGGTAGACTCTCGAAACTCACCTTTTCGATGACATAGTTTTCGTTCTGGATACGACCTGTAATTTTGGGATTCAGCGGACCGTTGTAATCGGGCAGACCACCGAAAATCTCGAGGAGTCTTTCGCGGACAAGTTGTTTTCGGCGTTCGGCGTCGGTTACAGAACGAATTTCGGCTATGTCTCGATCCCGTTCCGCCAGTTGTTCCTGCGCGATCTGATTCATCCACTGAAGAAAGGAATCTTGCGCAGGCTCCTGAGCGGAAAGAGAGGAGAAACTGAGCAGAACGGCGCACGCCGCTGCGTTGGTCTTCCATTTCATAAGCCACTTGCCGCCGAAGCGATGCGAAAAATCTTTGCCGGTGAAAAAGGCAAGCGTTCGCCCGTTACTTCTCCGGAAGCGCAAAGGCATCGAGAGCATCGGACGCTGGTATGGGCACGTCTTCTGTTGCCAGGAGCCCGCTTCCCCCCGCGGCGATCACTACGATTTGCTTGTGCGTTCGTTTTCCGAGAAAGGTCATAGGCGTGGCATGGCCGTTCGCTTCCATGCGAGTCACCCAGAGTTCCTCGCCGGTCTTCGAATCAAAGGCGCGGAAGCGTTTATCATTTGTACCGGCAATGAAAACCAGCCCACCGGCTGTAGCAATGGAACCGCCGAGATTGGCGACACCGGTTTTGGGGATCCCTTTTGCTTCCAGGTCGTCCACGACGCCGAGCGGAACCTTCCAGGCAATTTCTCCGATGTTCAAATCCACGGCGTTCAGCATTCCCCAGGGCGGCTTCTGACACGGATAATGATTTTTGTCCCAAAAGCGCGCATAGGTTCCCCACTTGCTTCCCCACACATACGCTTCGGGAGAACCCGGCGGCTGTGGTTTCATTTGGCCTACCGTACCCAGTTCGTTGATGTTCACGAACAGATATCCGAGGGAGGGATCAAATGAAGTTCCTGACCAGGTGGCGCCTCCGAGGGTTCCTGGCATTTCCAAAGTGAGTTCATCTCGCCATGGATTGAAGATGCGCCCTGGCAGAATAGAGCCAAAGTTTTCGAGGCAGTATTTGCGCGATTCGGGTGTGACGGTAGTGATGTCGTCGCGAGCCACCGAGATTCTAGCGAGGGGCGGGGGTTTGACTGGGAAGGGCTGCGTCGGCCAAGCTGTCTCTCCCGGCAATTTACTTGGCGAGACAGGACGCTCTTCGACCCGGAACAAAGGCTTGCCCGTGAGGCGGTCGAAGACAAACACAAATCCCATCTTTGTCACTTGAGCGACCGCAGGAATCTCATGTCCATCCCGCTGGACTGTCACTAGATTGGGCGGCGCCGGCAAGTCATAATCCCAGAGGTCGTGATGAACTATTTGGAAGTACCAGATGAGCTTGCCCGTTGCAGCGTCGAGGGCTACGACCGAGTTGCCGAACAGGCCCGCCCCTATGCGGTCGGCTCCATAAAAATCGTAAGAAGGAGAGCCGATAGGGAGGAAGACCATGCCGCGATCAACGTCCACACTCATCATGGACCACACATTCGTTCCGGAGCGGTCCTTCCAGCCGTCCCCGTCCCACGTTTCGTGTCCTGGCTGGCCGGACTGGGGAACGGTGTCAAATCGCCAGAGAAGTTTGCCCGTTCGGACATCGAAGGCGCGAACCGTACCGCTAGGCCCCTTCGAAGGGTATTCCTGAAGCCCCGCTCCCGTAATAACAAGGTCTTTGTAAATCGCCGGAGGCGAGGTTACTTCATATCTTTCCTTAGGCCAGTCATCCGCCACGTCTTTGCGGAGGTCAATAAAACCACGATTGCCGAAACCCAGGCACGGCTGACCCGATCGCGCGTCTAACGCAAAGAGACGCCCATCCAGCGTGCCATAGAAGATGCGCTTATCCGCGTTATGCACCTCGCCCCCACAGGTGACAGGCGAGTTTCCCTCCCAATAAGCGACACCGCGATTTTGAAGAGTGTGACGAGTCTGGGCATTGGAAAAAGGATCAAATACCCAAATCTCCTTGCCCGTGTCTCCATCTAAAGCAATCACGCGGTTCGCTGGTGTAGACAAATAAAGGACGCCATCCACCATCAGAGGGGTACTTTCGAAGGCAGCAATCGTTCCGGCGCGTATCGAACTCCAACTTGTTTCTCCCGTATGGTATGTCCATAATCTTCGAAGCTGCTTGACATTGCTCCGGTCGATCTGTTTCAACGGAGAAAATCTCATTCCTCCTGGATCGTGACCATAAGACCGCCACTCCTGATCCACAGAAGCAGACGAACCCTGACCGCAAGTGAAAGGGCATAACATGAGAGGAAACGCCAAAGTGCAGACGAGGCGCCGCATCAAGCTCTTCTTCGTAAAATCGCTTCCGAAATGTTGGTACCACTGCTCAGAATTGAAGGTCATGGCAGCCCAAAGCTGAGGATATTGGGACCGACGGCAAGGGGCACATACGGCTTGCCGCCGACGGTGTAGGTGATAGGGGACGGTTTGCATATTCCGCTCGTCGGAAAATACCACAACGGCCTCCCATTTCGCTCATTAAGGGCCACAACATTTCCGCTGGGGTCCCCGTAAAATAGGATCCATCCTGCCGTCACCAGCGCTCTGGCGTTTCTCTTGCCATCAACCGCTCCAATTTGAGGTGTTTCCCAAAAGACGTTTCCGGTCTCAATGTCGAGCGCACGCAGGTATTTCTTTCCAGCTTGCTCTTCGAGATTGCTTTCTTTTCCTCTGCCGCATACCAGCTTTGCGCTGCACCTCCCGAGAGCAGCAACATAATACGGGCGGGTCACCGGACTGAACGCGGTGGCGTTCCAATTCGTGCCGACCTCTGGACACAATAACCCAGTCTCAGAATGTTGTGCATTTCTGCGATTTGCGTCAACTTTGCGCGACGAAGTCGCCTTGCTGGTGGATCCCGAGTATCCCACGACAGCGCGGGCAACGAACGGGGTCAGTTATTTGCCAACGAGAATGCATGGGGATTGGTTTTGTTTAGAAGCTGAGTCGCATGCCGAAGCGGAACGACCGCTCGGAGCGCGAGGTTCCTTAGTTTGATGTCCCTTCCGCACAGGAGCGGGGGCCATGTGGAGGAAAGTCGATGTCATGCGGTCCGAAGGGTAGTGAGGAGTCGTCTATCTTGCAGTCCAGCATTGTGTGGGCGACGGAAGGAACTATTTGAGCTTCCGGGAAGAAGCGAAAAATATTGTTTGGAATGCAGCGCGGATGTGGCGTCGTCGATTCTGCTGACGATCGAGATTGATGCCGCGACTATGTCAGGCCAAGAGACCGAAGGTCTAGTGGCGGAATTTGTGCAATTTAGCAGGCGGCTGTTGGAAAGAGCGCAGTCGGCCTAGCCTTTCATGCACTTTCCCTCTAACGTTGTCCGCGATTGACAAAGACTTTGTCTAAGACATACGGTGTGGTGAGTGAAACCATTCGGTTGTTTTCCCGCCATTCCTCGTGGGGAGACGGCAATGAAACGAAGAAAGACCCTACTCGCAGTGTTATTGAGCCTTGTCGGCTCAGTGTTGGCTTTAGTCCCCCCGGGAAGGCCCGCAGCGTATGGTTTTTCAGCAGCTCAGCATGAGCTCCCAGCCTGCGGAACTTACTGCGGGACAGAGCGGTGGAGCGTCAAGACATTGAGCGATGCTGACCGCGACAAGGTAGATTTCACTCCTAAGGAGGCCACGGTTGGTTGGCTCGTTTCCCAAGAGCACCCGGCCCAGTCACCTGCAGATCAGCGCATTGGCCCTATCGAAACGCAAACCTACAAGGTTCGTGCGCGGCTAATCAGTTACAAGCTGGAGCAAGACGGCGATTTCCATATTGTTATCGCCGACGTCGAAGACCCGGGCAAGACAATGATCGCAGAGATTCCATCCCCGGATTGTGCCGGGGCCTGCGCCTCAGGACGTACGGAGGAGTTTCGAAAAGCCCGGGCAGTTCTTACTGCATTGCCGGAAGAGGTTGCGCGCGTAATCGTGGTCGTGACGGGAGTGGGCTTTTTCGACTTCTTGCACGGTCAAACTGGAGCGGCGCCGAATGGCATAGAGCTGCATCCGGTATTGAAGGTCGAACCCGAATCTGCCTTCAGCTTGCCTTCCGTTTCTTCCCCTAATGCCAGCGCCGAGAATAAGAAGGAAGAAGTCAGAGTATGGGTCAACACGAGCACCGGCGTCTATCACTGTCCCAGCACCAGATGGTACGGCACAACAAGAAGCGGCACTTTTATGACCGAAGCAGAGGCCCAGCAGCACGGGTACCGTCCGGCCTACGGGAACGAATGCGGCCCGGCGGGAACTGGTATCGCCTCGCAAAAGCAAGACGGAGCTGTGCGCAACACAAAAGCCGGGCGTGCAGGGAATCCGGATGTAAGGGTCTGGGTGAACATCAGTTCTGGTGTGTATCACTGTCCTGGCACGCGGTGGTATGGCAACACAAAGCACGGCGAATACATGACGCAAAGGAAGGCTCAAGACGGAGGCTACCGACCGGCGTATGATAGCGTTTGCCACTAACCTCTTAACGACCAGCCAAAGAAATCCTAGCCGATTCCTAGAACCCGCTGTTCGGGCTGGCGTGGTGAAACCACGCCAGCCGCTATGCGACCTCAACCCTTTCGACAGCGTCTTCTTGATCCTCCGGCGGGTTGGTGTCGGCACCGGCCCGAGTTGCCCCGAGGGCAGAATTTTAGGTACACACCTAGCCTCTGCCTTACACGACCTTTGCGGAAAGCCTATTCCTGCTCCGTTAAAGTGCCACAGCGTTGGCAGGAACGAGTGTTCCCACTGGGAATACCGACGCTTGTGGGTAATCTGATTGTCCGTCTCAACTTTCTTTCTCCACCGTTGTTCTTTGGTATCTTCATCGTCTGTGCCGGTGGTGGAAGATTGCTGCTCGATGACATCCGATTCCAGTCTCACACTTCGTCTTGACTGGCAGCACCATGAAGAAGTTCCCAACCCTATCTAAAGCGGGCTCCGGGAGGCAAGAGCAAAGGAATTTCTAGCGCGGACGCATATTTGCGAGGACAATGGCGGAAAGCAAGATCGGAGGATCCGCCATGCCCTCCCTTTTCCCGTGGTTCAAGAAAGACGCAACCCCAGCTAAGCCCCAACGGCACGCCGATTCCGTTCGAACGCTTCGCAGCACAGAGTTTGCTTTTCGTTTGTTTGAAGAGCTGAATCCTGGCGAACGCAACCTCGCGGTTTGTCCGTACGGCGCGCGGGTCGTGCTCGGCATGCTCTGGGAAGGCTCGACTGGCGAGACACGGAGGGAGATGGCGGAAGCGCTCCGGCTCAACGAGGATCCGAATAGCAGCGGCAACTGTTACGAGCGATTGGGGAGACCGTTGGGATTTCAGTTGGAAACGGAGCGCCGCGGATTAGAGATGCTTACAGCGAACTCGTTGTGGTGCGACGACGGATTTGCGCCAAGGGAAGAGTACGCGAAGACGTTAAAGGAACACTACTGGGCGGAGATCCAAACGGTCAGCTTTCGTGCCCCCGACGCGGCAGGCAAGGTCAACACGTGGGCCCGAGAAAAAACGCACGGGCGAATCCCTACAGTCATCAGCTCGCTTGACGGAAAGTCTCCGTTGATTGCCTTGAATGCAGTGTATTTCAAAGGCTTATGGGTCACGCCGTTTAAGGCGGAGCAGACGAAAGAAGAAGAATTCACCTTGCAAGACGGCAAGAAAGAACTTGTGCCGATGATGAGACGATCAGGAACGTTCCGTTACGAGGAGCGGGGCGGCGCGCAAATTGTCCGCCTGCCGTACAAAGGCGGCATGAGCATGTGTGTGGTCCTTCCGCCAAGACAAGCGAGCTTCTCAAAATTCTGTGCCGAATTGAGCAACGCCGCGGGCGCCAGCTGGACCGTGGCAGTGGAAGAACGACCCGGGCATTTGCGGCTGCCGAGATTTCGGATTGAAACGCATGCGGATTTGACGGCACCGCTGAAAGCAATGGGTATGGGACAGGTATTTGACCCAGCTCGTGCTGCGCTGGAAGGGATCAGCGAAGTCAAACCTTTGTATTTAATGGGAGTGCTGCAAGAGGATTTCGTGGAAGTGAACGAGAAAGGCACGGAAGCTGCGGCTGTGACGCACGTGATGATCGGAGCGGCATTGCATCAAGCGCCGCCTCCGCCGCCATTCGAGATGATTGTGGACCGGCCGTTTGTGTTTACAATCCGCGATGATCTTACAGGGACGGTGGTGTTCTTGGGTGCAGTGGTGGACCCGTTGGCAAGCGGCCCGGCGCGTGCGGAGTAATCCCAGCTATGAACCGGATGCTCGACGGGCATTTTTCAGGGATGTGTTCGTCAGTTAGCCGAAGGTTGGGAATGGTGGCGGAGCTGAGGCGGAGGATGTCTTCGACGCCCGGTGCACTGCCAAAAAAATCCTGGCTAATGGCTCCCCCAGTTCAGAGGGGCGAGCACCGCGTTGTAAACTCCGCAGGTCTTAGCTACATGAAAGAGATGGCAACGTGTCGCAGAGCTTCAATTGCCTGCTTTTCGCCCTACTTGGCGTGCTGTGCATCCAGCCTGGCGCGCAAGCGCAACAACCGCCGACTACCTCACACTCTTACGTTTCCTCCGAAGTGCCTGATACGCCTGCGGGTCTGCAATCCCAAGTGGACGAATTGGTGCGTATCGGGAAGACGCACGATCAAACCAACTGGCAAATTGTCCTCGGTACCTTTTCGTTGCCGAATCCCGAGTCCTGGTTCCAGGCAAATTTTGCTCCAGAACATCTGGCTCAGCTTACGCGAGACTATCCGACAACTCGGGATGGTTACCTGGGCCACATATCCTGGGTGATCGGTCAACACCAGGGTGCGCCGAACTTCCATATTCAGGTTGCGCCATCGGAGATGCCCTCGCTTCCTTCGGATAGTGGGCCCGAATCTTCGCTTCCACTTCCCTTACATCCTGTAGGTGTCCAAAATTTTCGGTTAACACCTATTGCCGATTCTGGATCGATGCCGCCTTCCTGGGTCAGCTCATTTGTCTATGCGGATGGCCATTTCCGGGTCGTCGGGGGAACGTATCCCTTCTGGTCTGAGCCGTCAACGGGGCCTATCACGTACAATGTCCCGGCTGCACGCATCCTGCACAAGGTGAGCCCTAAGTATCCGAAGAAGGCCCGAAAGGAACGCGTGCAAGGAGTGGTGCGCCTGCACGCTATCATTGGCAAGGACGGCACCCTTCACGAGCTTTCCGTGATTTCGGGTCCCCCGCTGCTGACGGACGCCGCCCTGCAGGCAATTCGGCAATGGCGCTATGAACCAACTTTGCTGAAGGGGGAGCCCGTAGAAGTCGACACCACGATTGATGTGATCTTCACGCTCAATTAATTCTGGCGGTTCTTAACGCAAATTCAATTAGCTCTCGACGAGGCTTCGACCACGCCGCCGTACGAATCCGGGACTTCTTGTTTGTACAGGTTTCCGCATTCGTTGAAGGGCTATCCGGAAGTTGGGATGCGGTGCGGGTGCCAGTGTACCCCAGCGATGACTAGCCGTCCCTAACGCCGTAGGGTAGAGCCACGACCCGCCTGACGGCCGGCATCGGACACAAACCGGGATTAGTCGCTCCTCTTGGCGACAGGGGGGCACAAAAGCCCTTTTTTGCAAAATCCTGCCGGCAGGCTCATTTCTTCTTCAACTCCGCCGTCCAATTGGTGATCACGTTCAGAGGGAGAGAGCTGGCGTCCGGCGCTGTACTTCCAATAAAGCGCTGACCATCCTCAGCATCAACGTCAAAAATGCCAAGCGCGGGACCAGCCAGGAAAGGAGACCTGCATAGCTTCCAAGCGAGCGCACCGGGCAGAGAAAATGCTATCTGCCGAGAAACACATGGCTGGCTTCACTTGGGCGGGTTGCCCACAAAGGGTGCCTTTACCGCCGTCGTACCACACAGGCGCAGATCGCACCTGCCGCCAAGAAGATGCTGTTCAGGTGCAGGTTGAAGTGATTAAGCGCCCATGCAATCGCCTCAAGCAATCCTGTGATTACTACCGCCAGTACGATCAGAACAATGCCATCAACTAAAACGGCCTGTTCTCGCATAAGCATTACCTCGCTTGATGGGTTCCAACGTACCCAAAGATGTTTGTTAGAGCTGCATCCGCCCGGCGATCAGTCACCGCGTGATCCATACGCCTGTCCGAGCCAGAATTTCCAGTCCAATAGCAAATGTTTTAGCTGGGAGAATCTGACAGTAGGCGATTCTTGCGCGAGCCCAGAGTTCGTTCCCGAAAGATTGGACAATCAGCATAGCGCCGGGCTCCCAGAACCGTTTCGTTCGCACACGCAGCCCGTGAGGACTGACGTTTTCAGTTGAGCCGGGCTCTGTGAGGGACGGCCTTTGCCCACACGAGAGTAGAACCCGAAACGTCTGCGGCCTTCGCATTTCTCTCCGAGGATCCACAGTGGTGCGCATCTTTCTGAGGGCAGGCTCGCAGTTTCACCGGCAAGTTAGGGCGGGCTGGAAGCGTGAAACTCCCCATTCCCTGAGGAACTCACGCCTAGGCAATCAACAATGCAATGAGGCTACCAGGGGTTAGCCGCGCAATCAAGTGAACACTTCTATTCTATGCTCTCTCTATGGCCCGTCGGGTGAATCGCCAAGAACTGTGTGCTATTCGCTGGCCCCGTTTCCGCTGGAGGCCTCAATGGATGAGCAGCGGAAATACGCAATCCTTTTTGCTGCAACGATTCTGGCCGCACGGAAGCTCAACAACATCGGAAGCAATTCATTTAAGAAAAGGGACCGCGGGAATCCGAGGGGGGTGCCGCGGATTCCCGCGAGTTAGCCGCCCGTTCTGGAGGCACTAATGGTTGGATGGAGTGAGGCGGGCGACAATCGTGACCTGTTCCGGCGCCTCGTTGTGGGCTGCCAGAGCTTGCTCTTTTTCTTTGGCCGATTTTGGCAGCTCACGTCCGCGAGCACTGCCTGCTGTCCAGACTTGCGCGAGAAAATAGCGGTTACCATAGCGATGGAAAACCAGCTTGGATTTATCTTGCGGTGCGTTTGCCGACGCGGCGAACGTCATCACAATCGAGGCTCCGTCTCCGTCCGTACTCCGGATCAGAAGCGGGGAAGAGTCATTGGTCAGTTTCTGCACTCTGTACTCACCGGCCGGGAGCGTCATCTGTCCCGCCGTGAATGCAAAGGGAATATTCGCGAGCACGGCTTCCTGCGCTCGGGCGACCTGGGTTGTTGCCAGGGAGGCCAGCGCCAAGATCCCTGTGATTCTGCATAGCGTGTTCTTCATGGAATCCTCCTGTTAGCCAATTTCAGCGCCGTTCCAGATCACCCAGCTTGAGCCCCTTGCCTGAACCTGCGCTGTTATGCCGCGCACTTTCGCGCATTCATCACGGGATCGCAATGCACTGCAGGTGAACAGCAAGGCAACCTTAAGTGGACAACAGGGTCTAGGAGGATAGCGGGTTTACTCTCGTCCCATCCGCTACACCCGGCGCAATGAACGAAGCTCCGCAAGAAACCAACGATTGGGTGCTCGCCACACTGGGTCGGCTGCCGCCTTTTCTGGTGGACACTACTAGTTCTTTGCGTCCTGATGCTCAAACGCGTCTTCAAAAATGGCAGGCACCTTTGGGTTTTCGTTAGCTCTCGGGTTTTGCTGATCGCTTCGCCCAACCCGCCCGAGGCATCAGCCTCCACACCACCCTGAAATAACTGACGGGCGAGTAATCCAACTTCTCTCCCCTGTTCGATGATGGCCTCATTCACGCCGTCCGGCTGTGCTGCCGATTGCGGCTGATGAACAAGAAGGTAGAGGGTTTGGGGCACTGTACGCCTGCCCTGAACTTGGAGTTAGAAATCTTGATTGTGGTGTATGGGGCCGCTCAGCGGCTTGGACCAGGCGAACCAACCGGAATGTGAGCCCCTCGACCAGAACCAGCCGACCGGATCCTCCGGACTCTTCAAAGGGAACTGCAAATTCATTACACGCAAGCTCTAGGGTTTCTACAACCAGGGGGGCGCGTTCATGCATCACGTGAAATTCACGACAGCCAGGTATACGGTGTTCGTGGAACAGCCTATTCCTGCTCCGTTAAAGCGCCACAGCGTTGGCAGAGGAACGAGCGTTCCCACTGAGAATACCGGCGCCTGTAGGTGGTCTGATTGTGCCTCCAGAAGAGAACCAGCAACAGCAGGAACGTGGCGGCAGACAACAACGCGAAACCGGTCAACGGAGGCGACAAAACAGCAGAAGAATGTTTCATAAAGCTGTTTATATAGATGACGATCCAGCCGATCGAGCAAGACACCACCGCCCACCAGAGAATCAGCTTTCGGTACGGCCACTTCACTGGGGGGCTTAACTGTTTCGACAGAACGGACTGATGAACGCCACGAGTGGTCGCCGTTCCGATTAGCAAATCCGGGCCACAGCTGCCAACCGCGACGGCGCGCAGTCGAGTGTGGGCAATTGTATAAAAGAGCCCTTGTTGGTACGCGAGAGAAACCTTCTTGAGGTATGTGCTGTTGCAGTTGGGGCAGCGTAAGTATGCCCTGGAAACGAAACAGGGTTTTGCGGGTTGCGACCAAACGGGGAACCCATTACCTTCTGTGGCAGCCATGGTTGCCTCTTTGGCAGGCGATTTTGGTCAGGGGCGCGTCTGGTGTTCGAGCACCGGCGCGTCCCGTTACGCTATTTCGGGCCTTTTGTTTCTGTCTTCTTTTTCCGACCTCGTCCCTTACGGTAATACTCCGCTTTGTATCTGCGAACCTTCGCGATGTCGCTCTTCGTCCAGCGCCAGTGCTTGCCGCCGTTCATTTCAATTTGCTGCGACGGACGGATTTTCGCAGCCGCGATCCATTTGTGAAGCGTAACCCAATGAACGCCAACTTTTCTAGCGACTTCCTTCGTCGAGTACGTTTTATTTACGCTAAACATGTTTAGCCTATTTACCCTTCACTGTCAAGAAGAATTTTGGCGGACTTGCGGCATCTCGTGTCTTAAGCCGAGGGGGCCCCACGAAACGTAGCCGAATTTTGAAGCAATTTGAAGAGTTCGATGCCGACGGCGGTCCGTTCCCACGGGTGCGCGCAATGTAAAATTTCACATATTTCTGGCTAGAATTAGGCTCCCTTTTTTCCCTTCGCCCAACGGGCCCGTGCAGCCTTACGCGCAGCTTCACGCCTTTCCTCAGGCGTAAGCTTTTGAGTTCGCGCTTTCCCGCCCAGCCGCCCCAGGTGGACTGCGTGTTGATCTTTTTCTCTCTTGCCGGCCATAGCTGCCCTCATACGTTATCCCGACAGTTCGCTCGAAATCAACAAAAAGACTTGACATGCTAAGCGCTTCGCATTATGCTAAGCGCTTAGCATGGAGGAATACGATGAACAAAAAACTTCAACTCATCCGATCAAATCTAAGAGTCGCCAGAGGCATTTGGGGAAAACTCCCCGAGACGAGAGTGAATGAGCTCAAGTCACTAACCGGACAATATTCCCTGTGTGTTGCTTTAGGAGACATCCAGCTCCTTGATGAACATTGGTATGTCACACACGCTGGGCTGCTGAGATTGGCCGAGCGGAGGCGCTGTGCCGGGATCAGAGTCGAGCAGGTGCGGCAGTTTTGCGATCCGACGGCAGGCCGGTGGGTATTCAAAGCGACTATCTACAAAAACTTCATTTCTAAGGGATTCAGCGGCCATGGCGACGCTGATCCATCAAACACTTCTCCCCTCGTTCGCGGGGCCGAGATGCGCGTAGCTGAGACTCGGGCTGTCAATCGCGCTCTCCGCAAGGCCTACGGAATCGGACTCTGCTCAGTCGAAGAGTTGGGCTGGCTTTCTGGTTTTTCTGGTTCCACAAAGGAACAGACTGCGCTGACGAAGCCAGCGGCCACGAATGGCTCGAGTAACGGGCAACCAAGGCTACGAGACCGGCTGTGTGTCCTCATCCGGCAGTACAGCCTCGACCCCACATTAGTCAAAGCATACGCGGCCGACTTCTGCGGCACACCGACGCTTAAGGAAGCCAATCGAGAATTGGTCGAGTCTTTTATTTCTCATCTAGCGACGTGCGCACAGGAAAACAGGGACGCACTGATCTGCAAGCTCAATTCATACGCTCAACCCGTGGAGGTGAAATCATGAAGCGGCAAATTCCCGGCCTTCATTTCAATCAACACGGAGTAGAAAACACGCTCGAAGGTTTATTTCTTGTTCGCGTGGAGCGGGCACAGTACCGGTGGCGTCCGCAAAAGCCGTTTGTGGAATTTCGATTCGGCGTTCTGGAACCCAAGTCTTTCGAGGGTCGGTCATTCTCCGGCCGGCTGTACTGCACGGAAAGAGCCCTTGCGAAACTCAACTGGTTTCTCCGAGACTTTGGCTACGACGCGCAGCTCCTCAAGGATGACCGCGTCGATGAAAAGGCCCTCCTCAATCTCCGCGGCGTGCTTCGGACGTCCTATACGACCCTGAACGGCCGCTCCTATCAAAACCTTGTAGCCTTCGCCCCAGAGGCAGACTGGGAGGCTCTCGACTGCACTTCGCTATCTCCCGTCGATGGAAGGAGAAACGGAAATGGTCTATAGCTACACTCAGATCAGCCAATATCTGCGGTGCCCCCGCAGCTATCGTTACCGCTATCTGGACGGCTGGCAGGAAAAAGAATCTCGCGCGGCTATGGCTTTCGGGCGCTGTTTTGAGACCGCTTTGGGAGCTTACTTCCGCGAAGAGGATTGTGGAGCCACGCTCTTTCGCGAATGGGGGGTTTATCGCGACACAGCTTTCGATTACAAGAAGGGAGAGACCTGGGATCGCCTGCTCCACCAGGGAATCCATTTGCTCGAAAGGTTTGCTCAGGACAATCGCGTCCGAATTCCAGACCCTCGTCAGCATCTCCAAATAAAGAAGCTCAGCAGCCTTACGGGCGGCAGCGAGTTCGTTTCCTACCTCGACGCGATCGGTGAAGTTGATGGTGTACGGTGCTTCATCGATTGGAAGACCACAACCAGTCGATACCCGGAAGCGCCGGAGGGCTTGCTTTCGCTCGATCTCCAACTCATCTGCTATTCGTGGATCACTGGGATTTCCGAAGCAGCGCTGGTTGTCTTTGTACGAAAGCATGCTCCCGAAGTCCAGTACTTGAGGGCGAAGATTTCCGACGAGCAACGTGAGGAATTTGGCCGACTAGTAGAGACGACGATAAACCAGATTGAGGCGGGGCACTTCAATCCACACAGCGGCATTCGGTTTCCTCGGAACGGATGCATGAGCTGCCCGCACCTGGGACTCTGCCTTGGCAACGAACAGCTGGTAGCGGCCAACCTCATCCGAAAAGCGGGAGCGAGCGATCTTGATTGGCTTGACGAGCTTGTGGATTAAAGGACGACCGATGGCGTCGCCGAAGCTCAATCGTCGACGAGCCTTGTTCGTGCTTGGCAAGATCGACGAGATTCTGGCGTGGGAGAAAGCGAGGGAACAAGAACGAGACGTGCGGTATGTGGATCTAGGGCGTTATCTATGTGAGGTTCGGATCGGGCAGTATTGGCGGTTGGAGCGACTGAAGTCATTTGACGAGTTCTTAGAGCGGAGGTTTCCGGAATCTCGCCGGAAGGCCTACTACATCATGACCATCCATGAGCACCTGACGCGGATACCCAAGCGCGACCTCCAACAGATCGGATGGACAAAAGCGAGAGAGCTCGTGAGAGTGGCGCGCGCGGACGGTCAGCGGTTCGATTGTGCACCCTGGGTGCACAAGGCCAGGGAGCTGCCTAGGGAAGAATTTCAGCGCGCAGTCGAACAACACGTGACCGGCAAAGAGAGCGAGCCGTGGGAACTCCTCTATTTCAAAGTCTACAAAAGCCAATTGCTGGTCATTGAGCGGGCCCTTGAAACCGTGGGGCTGATGCTCGGAACCGATAAGTCCAGGGGCTACTGCCTGGAGATGATCTGTGCTGATTTTCTCGCCGGCGCAAATCTCGGAGAAGCTAAGTCTTAGGTTTGCTATGCAAAATAGGCCGATTTCAGCGTCGCTCCGTCAGAAACAACCAAGGCTCAAGTTGGCTAAGGGAGAGTACGAAATTGTCAGGAAGCTCGTGCTTGACCGAGATGGTTGGCGGTGTCAAGAATGCGGTTCGATGGAGAACCTTCACGTCCATCACATGAAACGTAGGAGCCAGCTAGGTGGCGACGTAATGGACAACCTAATCACCCTTTGCGCTGACTGCCATGGGAAATGCCACGGATGGACGGGCTGATAGGTTTGCGGGCGTAGAGCCCGTCTCAATGCTTTGCAGGCTGAATGACGTCAGGAGGCACGCGTGCCAGTCGAGATCATCGGCGACGTCGGAACTCGAGGTGCAGATCCCGAGTAGATTTCTCCCCAGGCCACTCTCGCTTGCCCAAAATCGTATGAATTGCTGTCTTGGAGCTTCCGACCAGAACCTGTTCAATTCGGGGTTGTTACTCGATCAAGATTGGTTTGTGGGCAGCCAGGATCAGTCCACGTCGACAAAATTTCAGCCGGTGCTAGTCACTGTTTCGATGGCTCGCTTTCACTTCGGCACCGGTGAGGTTCACACTATTTGGGTCCATTTCTATTGGAACTCTGCTAGCTCCCCGTCCCTCCACTGACTAATAGCTTGTCAGTCACATAACGGAAATAGGCGTAGTGACCGCGCATATAATGGCGACGTCAATGTGAGGTGCCTGATGGATATACCCAGCGATCTCGTAAACCAGGCCGGAGAAGGCCGTTTAGTCCTTTTGCTTGGAGCTGGAGCATCTCTCGGGTCCAAAACTTCAGATGGCTACGAATGTCCCACCACCGCGAAGCTCGGGCGACTACTGTCGACCAAGCTACTTGGTGGCTACTTGCAGGACGGGCCGCTGAGCCAAATAGCTGAGCTTGCGATAAGCGAAACCGACTTAGGCAGGCTGCACACTCTTATTCGGGACACGTTTCAAGCCCTGCAGCCCACAGCCGCGCACAAACTCCTGCCCAAATTCATATGGCACGGATTGGCAACCACTAACTACGACCTACTGATTGAAGAAGGCTATCGAGAGACCAGTCAACGGCTCCAGCAAGTTCGCCCGATGATCGAGGACCGCGATCGTATAGACGATAATCGTCGGGACGGGCGCAATCTACTCTTGCTCAAGTTACATGGTTGTATTACGCGCATAACAAATGAACAGTGCCCGCTGATTCTCACACCCGATCAGTACCGGCAGCACAAAAACTATCGCTCACGGTTATTCAACACGTTGAAAGAGTGGGGTTCGGAACATCCGATCGTGTTTATCGGTCATAGCGTGCAAGACACCGACATCCGTGCTGTCCTAGAGGAATTAAGTGAACTGAATGCGTTTAGACCGCGATATTACATTGTCGCGCCCGACGTGGACGAAGTGAAAATGAGGTTTTGGGAATCGAAGAAAATTACACTTATCAAAGGCACTTTCGAAGAGTTCCTTCAAGCGCTAGACTCACAGATCCCCGTGCCATCGCGTTCGCTGGCAGTTGTTGCGGTACCGCCGAGCAGCCATCCGATTCAAAAGTACTTCCGGACAAACGATCCGTTAAGCAGCGCCACCTTGGAATCCTTGGGTAACGATGTTGTTTATGTGAACGGCATCGCCGCTACAACTCAAGTAAACCCACGGGAGTTTTACAAAGGACTAACAAGCGGGTTCGGACCGATTGAACAAAAACTCGATGTACACAGGCGAATTTCAGACAAAATCACGGAAGACTACTTCATCAGAGATCAGAGCGAGAAAACAACGGGAGCAGAAGTTGTATTAATCAAGGCCCATGCAGGCGGCGGGAAATCTGTAATCCTACATCGTCTGGCATGGGATGCGGCACGGGAGTACGACTGCATATGTCTCTTCGCAAGAGTGCAGGGGACTCTCACAGCCGCTCCCCTACAGGAGCTGATCCAATCAACTGGAAGGAGACTTTATCTTTTTGTGGATGATGCGTCTGACCGTTCGCGAGAACTGGAAGCGCTTCTGCGACGCATGGGGCCTGCGGCGGACTACCTCACAATTGTGATGGCGGAGCGAATCAACGAATGGAACGTCCAGGCCCAGATTGTGACCCCATTTGTAACTGAGGAATTCGAACTGAAGTATTTAGATCACTCCGAAATTGATGACTTGCTTAGGCTTTTGGAACAACATCACGCTCTTGGCACTCTAGAAAGACTCAATCGTGAGGACAGGACGAAAGAGCTTGCAGAGCACGCTGGAAGGCAGTTGTTGGTTGCGTTGCACGAAGCAACGCTGGGTATTCCGTTCGAAACGATATTGGTTGACGAATTCGAACATATCACCCCAGTCGAGGCCCAACGGCTTTATCTAACGGTGTGCGTATTGAATCGCCTCAACGTTCCAGTTCGAGCTGGGCTTATCGCCAGGGTCCACGGCATACCATTTGAAGAATTCAAGCGTAGATTTTTTTCACCCTTGGAACACGTTGTCTTCGCAACACAAGATCCGAACACAAGAGATTACCAATATCGCGCTAGACACCCTCATATAGCGGATGTTGTATTCCTTCGTGTGTTGAAAAAGGCTGAGGAACGATTCGATGTCTATGTACGATGCCTCAAAGCATTGAATGTCGCCTATTCGGTTGATTGGAGAGCCTTTTGGCAGATGGTGCGAGCACGTAATTTGATCGAACTGTTTCCGGACCTGCAAATGGTGAAGGCCATATTTGCGGCGGCCAAAGAAACTGTGGGCGAGGATGCGCATTTATTACATCAAATGGGTATATATGAAATGCACAGGCCAAACGGCGACTTGACTGAGGCCGCGCGTCTCTTGAACCGCGCGTCCGAGCTAGCACCTTATGACACTTCCATTAAACACTCAATTGCCGAACATAGGATAAAGGCTGCTGATCGGTCGAGAACGCCGTTGGAAAGAAGCAAACTCCTGAAGGATGCCGCCAACATTTCGGCTGGTCTTGTTCGCGGAGAAAGTACAGATTCTTACGCCCATCACACTCTTGTTAAGGTTGAGATCCGAGAATTGGAGGACGGCCTTGCAGCCGGAGCCCCTGAAGCCGATATCGAAAACCTAGTGAAAGACGCAGAGAGCACATTGTTTGATGCTCAACAGGAATTTCCTGGCGATTCATACCTTCTCGCGGCGGAATCTAAACTTGCTGAAATTCTCAAAGACAATGTGCGTGCCGAGAAAGCTCTTGCAAAAGCTTTCGATGCTAACCCTAGAAACGAAATCGTCGCCGTTCGACTCGCCCGACAATTTGAGGGATCAGGTCAACTCGAAAGAGCGTCGGGCATCCTGAGAAAAGCGCTCGACGCAAATCCGAGCTCGCGAAGGCTCCACTACACTCTGGCAAGGCTGCTCATGAGAAAAAACCCTGACGATGGAGAAAACATTGCGTATCACTTACAGCGTGCATTCACGGACGGGGATAGTAACTATGAAGCGCAGCTTCTCTATGGAAGGCAACTTTTCCTAAATGGGCGTTTGGAGGAAAGCAAGACGCTTTTTCGGCGACTATCGTCAATTAGAGTTGCTCCCCAAGTACTTCTTCACCCAATCGAAGGTCGGCAGTTCGAGGGAAAGCTGTCAAGGCCACAAGGCTCCTATGCATTCATCTTGCGTGATGGACCTGGAGACTCAATTTATGTGCATGCACAAGATGTTGCTGAGGATATCTGGAATGCCCTGACATTGGGTACGCGAGTGCGCTTTCGCATCGCTTTTAATTTGCGCGGCCCAAGAGCGTTTGACGTAAACCTAATTTAAGCCTGCGCTTTTCCGCTTGGATACACGTTTGGAGCAGTACAGACTCGTATGGAGCTACATTTATCGCCATGACGTGGAAGCTCCCAGGGCCCAAGCAGCGACAGCCAATGGATTGCTATTACGCGCAGTTTGCGTGTTCTGTTCGACCTGGCCTTATTGCTGTAGATCCAACCACCTTCAAAGTGATCGTGGCACCAAGTTTGAAGAAAACGGCTTATGGGGACCTTGAAGACAAAGTCTTGAACTTACCACTAGAGCCCAGTCTCAGACGCCTCGCTTGCCGTCGAGTTCGACGACCTTCCCGAAGTCGCGGGGGATTCGGCCGTCCAAAGCAATGTGGTGGCCATAGAGGTCGCCGCCGAGGATTTTTTCGTGATGGGCGCACACAGTCGCCTGCATGTCGGCGGTCTTGAGCGCGAGATGACCAACGATTTCCTCGGGCGTCCGCCCCCGCCCGACTTCTTTTTCCAAGTCCGCAAGGGTCTCCGCGAAGAAGAGGGGCGTGACGTTCGTAAGGAAAAAATTGTCGAGCCAGTTGCTTTCGTCCAGGCTGAGTGCCTGGAGCGCCGACTTATCGAAAATAAGGATCGGACCGGCTGGCATGTCCCATGATACCGGTTCGAACAATCGGTAGCCAGGTCAGCCTATTTGGGGGAAAGGTGTGTCAACAAATCCCTGACCTTCTCCA
>WNFW01000778.1_pt1 | contig 20857 bp, 17 predicted proteins | sample 5400131 | NCBI WGS metagenome assembly WNFW01 (sample SAMN13153362, study PRJNA577476) | soil metagenome | isolation source: 20 cm soil or saprolite under grassland replicate 1 | place: USA:California | collected 2016-06-15 | reverse complement strand
ATCACTGATCCGATCCGCGCCACCACGCCGCTGTTCAGTGCCATCATGGCGATTATCTTTCTCGGCGAGAAGATGACGTTGCCGATCGTCGTCGCCACTTTGATGATCATCGCGGGTATCATCTTATTATCCTGGCGCAGCGGCTCGATGAAACTCGGCGGTTCAGCGGTCTTTCTCTGGTACCCGATCGCGGCATCGGCACTGGCCGGCGCCACGCAAGTTGTCCGCAAGTTCGGCATGGCCGCGGTGCCGCATCCGTTTCTTGCCGCGGCGGTGACGGCGACATCATCCTTCGTCGTGTCGGTCTTGACGCTTTGGCACGTAGAGAAAAGCCAAGAGATCTGGAAGATGAACCGGCAGTGCTTTTGGTGGTTTCTCGCCGCCGGCGTGACCATCAGTCTCGGCATGACCTGTATCTACTACGCGCTGGATCTGGGCAAGGTCTCGGTGGTGATCCCCATCAGCAGCACCGGGCCCTTCTTCTCGCTCATTTTCGCCGCGCTCTTTCTGCGCGACGTCGAGCGCGTCACCTTGAGAATCGTCCTCAGCGCCACCATGATCATTGGCGGCGTGGTGCTGATTACCCTTTGGAAATAGCAGAGCCGGCCATTCTAGATTTTTGATTGTTGGAGCAAGAATTTGTATTTCATCTGTTTTTCTCTCTCGAGTCCAAAAATCGGCAATCAAAAACCTGTACTGAGCCCTTCGACTGCGCTGCTCTCAGGATAAACTCCGCCGAACGATCGGCAATTCGAAGTCATTTTCTGTTGCGTGCCGCTTACTGCTTTCTGCTCACTGCTGCCTGTCATTTGATTACTTTATCCGCCCGGTACAGCATGGACGGCGGAATCGTTACGCCGATCTGTTTGGCTGTCTTTAAATTGATCACCAGCTCAAACTTCGTCGGCTGCTCAACGGGTATGTCGGCCGGCTTCGCCCCTTTGAGGATCTTGTCCATTAAAGCGGCGGCGCGCCGGTGCGCGTCAGCGTAATTGGCCCCATATGATATGAGACCGCCAGCTTCGACCCAAGTTCTATTTTCGAATATCGCCGGCAACCGATTTTGTGCTAAAAAATCAAGAATCCGCTTCTGGTAAGAATTGAGGACTGGATCCATTAACGCGAGGAACCCGTCGGGTCGATCTTTAGTCATCACTGCAAAAACTACATCGAGCTCATTCGGATCTTTCACCCCGCGATCTTGCAACGCTACACCCAACGGTCCGGCCACCTCTTGGGTCGCTTTCGCTTCGAGTGCCATGCCGGCATTGCCCTTGTTCCAAAGCATGGCCACCCTTGAGAGCTTGGGAGAGATTTCCTTAAGCAGTTCTAGTCGTTTGGGCCATAGCTCTGACGCTAGGACGGAGATGCCCGTGATGTTACCGCCCGGGTGCGCGAGACTAGCAACAACGCCGGTTCCAATCGGATCGCTAGTGCTGAAGAAAACGATAGGGATTGTTTTAGTCGCTTTTTTAAGAGCGAAAATGGCTGGCGTGCCCGTGGTAAAGATCGCGTCCACCTTCAGTTGGACCAGTTCCGTTGCCAGCTCAGGAAGACGATCTGCCTTTCCCTCAGCAAAGCGGTACTCAATAAGAATGTTCTTTCCCTCAATGTAGCCGAGTTCCCGAAGCCCTTGAATGAATGCATCGAGGTTGGCGTTGGGAGGCGCACCGAGTAGTAAAACACCAATCCGGGGTATCGACGCTTGTTTCTGCGCGTGGGCCAAATAGGCCGGAGCAAGAACAAGTGTGGCCGAGATGAATAATGTCAAAGTGCCTTTTTTCATCGATTTTTCTCCTTCTATTTACATGACGCCTCGTGCGCTGTGCCTGGGTTTCGCTTGATCATCTTGTCCGCCCGTATTCCCATTTTGGATTTTCGATTCTTGATGTTAGGTTCCGCAGTCATCGGATTACTCGATCCGCCCGATAAAGCACGGTCTGCGGAATCGTCAGGCCAATCTGCTTCGCCGTCTTCAGATTGATCACCAACTCGAACTTTGTCGGCTGTTCGACTGGCAGGTCAGCGGGCTTGGCGCCTTTGAGAATCTTGTCGACGTAGACTGCCGCGCGCCGGAACAAGTCGGGAAGATTTGGACCATACGACATAAGCCCGCCCTCGTTCACAAACTCACTCTCTGGAAACATAGCTGGTACCCTATTCTGGGCTGCAAACTTCGCGACCTGCACTCGTGAGCTGAACAACATCGCGTCTGGTAGTGTAATCAGAGCGTGAGCGCGACCCGTGACGGCTCCAGACAGAGCGCTTGCCAACTCAGTGGGACTACTTGCTTTCAAGGTCTGGAGCTGCAGACCCAAAGATTTAGCCGCAACCTGTACCTCGTTCAAATACAAAGTTGCGCCCGGGTTGGAAGGATTAAACAAGACGGCGACGTGTGAGATCTTGGGCATGGTTTCTTTAAGGATCTCCAGACGCTTGCCGCTAAGCTCTGGCGAAAGCAGAGTAAGTCCGGTGATGTTTCCACCCGGCCGCGCCAGTGTTTTGACAAGTCCCGCCCCTAGAGGATCGCCGCTAACTGCCATGACAATCGGAATCGTCCTGGTCGCGTTCTTTGCGGCACTGGTTGAGCGGTTCCCATCTGTAACAATGATGTCTACATTTAAGCGGACCAATTCGTCAACGATCGTTTTATCCTGATCTGCTTGCCCTGCCGCAAATCTCCACTCAATAAAAATATTTTGCCCCTCTACATACCCCAGATCCTTCAAACCCTGACGGAATGCCTCTTCGCGAGTCCCAAGGCCGGCAGCCCCCAACATGTAACAACCTAATTTGGGGGCTTTCACCAGTTGCTGCGCATGAGCTGGAAAGCCAAGAGCAAATAGTAAAGCGCCAAAGAGGCCAAGGGCAAAGAGCATAGAGCTAGGCCGCGCGTTTTCTGACCTCTGACGTCTGATCCGTAATCTTCTCATTTGATCACCTTGTCCGCTCGCGCCAGCACATTCGGCCGAATAGTTAGGCCGATCTGCTTCCACTCCTGTCGGGCCGAGAGAGCCTGGATGCCTTTTCTACCTTGTATGATGACTTGAGTCGCTGCAGTAACTATTTTTGCACTTCAAGGCCGTTCACGACGCTCCGAACTCCGGGTGATTCCCAGGCGATTTTGAGCGCTTGCTCGCGGGCATCCAAGGACTTGACCGTCCCGCTCAAGTAAACTTTCCCATCATTTGATACCACCGTAATTCCCGTCAAATCCACTTTCTTGTCCGCGAGAAGTCGATTCAGCACCGACTTGGACAGCGCTTCGTCTTGGGGAGCTTCTGCCGTTGGAACGTTGACCGTAGCGCTGCTGCGCACCATTTGGCAGCCAAAAACTGGTGTCAGAGCTAACAAGACAATCGCGCGCAGAGTCTTTGGACTAATCATTGTTTCCCTCCTCTTCCAGGGTCGACACTTTCAGTGCTTCGACACGCTGCTCGACGATCACTGTCGGCGATGTGATTAGCGTTTCGCCTGGATTGTGATTCGCAGGAGTTAATCGCCATTTCACTTGATGACCTTATCCGCTTGCGCCAGCACGTTCGGCGGAATCGTGAGACCAATCTGCTTTGCTGTTCTCATATTGATGATGAGCTCGAATTTCGTCGGCTGCTCTACGGGCAGGTCAGCGGGCTTCCTTCCTTTCAGGATCTTATCTACATAGGTTGCGGCACGCCGGAACATGGCTGGATCGTTGGCCGCGTACGACATGAGGCCCCCCGCATCCACGAACTCACTGTACGGATATATCGCCGGAAGGCTCCGTCGGGCCCCAAAGTCAACGATTTGTGTTTGATGAGCGAGCAGGAACTGGTCAGCGATGATGAAGAGGCCACCAGGCCGCTGCCTGGCGATCGCTGCGAATGGGGCTTCGAATTCCTCGGCCGCTTTCACTTCAGCGGGTTCGAGCTTCAGGCGCAGGGCCTTCGCGGGCGACTGCGCCTCACTCCAGCCGCGTGCCGAAATTGGATTGGCCGGATTCAGGAGAATGGCCACGCGGGATAGACTTGGAACGACCTCCTTGAGCAGCTCCAGCCGTTTCCCGTCCAAGTCCCGGGTCATCCTGGTCAGCCCAGTGATGTTCCCGCCCGGCCGAGCGAGGCTCTGAACCAGCCCGGTTCCAACCGCATCGCCAGAAACGGCCATGACGATGGGGATGGTCTGGGTCGCTTGCTTGGCGGCCAGCGCTCCAGGCGTGCCCGCCGTCAGGAGGACGTCCACCTTGAGACGGACCAGTTCAGCGGCGAACTCGGGGAGACGATCGTACCTTCCCTCAGCCCACCGATACTCGATAAGGATGTTGTGCCCCTCGGCGTAGCCGAGGTCACGAAGACCCTGGCGGAACGCGTCGACGAAATCGCGTTCAAGCGCAGGGGAAGAGTTCCCAAGGTAACCGATCCGTAGGATCTTCTCCGGCTGCTGCGCCCGGGCTGGAAAGCTAAAAGCGAGGAGCAGAACGCCTAGAGCAAGGCGAAAAATTCTTTTACCCATAAGATTTCTCCCGCAGGTTCTGCTGACGGCTGACTATTGACCGATGGTGTGCTAGCGTTCCGCTTATTTCACCACCCGCCATGATCTGTCAAGCTCCGCTTTCGCGGTTTCAAGTCTCGGGTTCCGAGTCTCGGGTTAACGTGAAACCCGAAACCTTAAACACGAAACTGTTGGCCGTTGTTAAACGGACACATGGCAAGCGATATGCCAGTCTAGCGGACGACCTTGCAGGAAAAACAGCTTAATAATTAAGGGAATTCTGTGGCTCAGAAGTTATCCACGGCTCATGAGAAAGCCGGTGGGTGTAGCAAGGTGGCTACTCAGGCGAATCAAAATTGATTCACCTGGAGCGACATAGAAAGACTGGGGTACTGGAGTAATGGAGTGATGCATTGAAAACCCAACACTCCAATACTCCACTACCCCAACACCCCATTTCGCGGTTGAACGAGATCCTTCGCTAGCGCTCAGGATGACCCTGCGCGACACTGCCGCGGGGTCAATTGGGCAGGCGGTCTTCGATCTCGAAGCCGAGGTCGGCAATCATTTGATGGGCTTCGGAAGCTTCCTGTCCCGGGGTCGTCAAGTAGCCGTTGACGAAAATCGAGTTTGCCGGGTAGAGCGCCATGGGCCGGAGCGAGCGGAGGTTGAGCTCACTTCCGCCGCCGACACGAAGCTCTTTGTCAGGATTGATAAAGCGGAACAGGCAGAGAATCTTGAGACAGCGTTGCGGCGTTAAAGTGTGTAGATCAGCGAACGGAGTGCCGTCAATCGGATGAAGAAAATTAAGCGGGATCGAATCAACGCCCAATTTTCTCAAAGAGAGCGCCAGGTCGATGATGTCTTCGTCCGTCTCTCCCATGCCGATAATCCCACCGCAGCAAGAAGAGAGGCCCACGGACTTGACGTTGTTCACCGTATCAACGCGGTCCGCATAGGTGTGGGTCGTGCAGATGTTGGGATGATGGCGCTCGCTGGTGTTCAAGTTGTGATTGATGCGCTCCACCCCGGCGTCTTTTAGGGTCTGAATCTTGGCTTCATCCATGAGCCCCAAAGAGCAGCAGATATTGATCTCGACGCGGCTCTTGATCTCGCGTACCACCGCCGCAATCTCTTCGATCTCTTTTTGCGTCGGCCCCCGGCCGCTGTTGACCATGCAGAAGCGCACGGCGCCAGCCGCTTTCGCCTTTAAGGCGCCTTCGACGAGCTTTTCCTTGGGCAAAAATGGATATTTGTCGATGAGCGCGTGGGAGACCGAAGACTGCGAGCAATAATGGCAATCCTCCGGGCAGAGACCGCTTTTGGCGTTCATGAGCATGTGGATCTGGACGCGCTTGCCGAAATAATGACGGCGCACTTTGAAGGCGGCGGTCAAAAGCTCCGGCAGCTCGTCATCCGAAGCATTGAGAACGGCTTGCATTTCTTCGCGTTCAAGAAGTTGTCCTTGCAGGGATTTGGCAGCCAAAGATGCAAAATCCATTCATACCTCCGAAGTCGTTCGCTTTTACCATGCGACCCGCGGCGGTTCAACACATCGTGCCGGCTATTTTTCACCGCCGGCCATCTCGGCCGCCAGGCGTTTGACGTTCTTCAAATCCACCTTCCCCGATCCGAGAAGGGGAATCGATTCTATCCAGTAAAAGTTTTCGCGCTTTGGAATCCAAAGCTTCGGGAGGTCCGACTGATTGAGCTTTTCCCAAAGTTCGTCGGTCGGCATGCCGTTCAGGGTGTAAAATGCGACCAGCTTTTCTCCTCTTTGTGGGTCGGGAATCGAAGTCACCACGGAGGCGGTGTTGCCCAGGATACCATTGATGGCTTCTTCGACCTTCACGTGCGGGACCATCTCACCGCCGATTTTGCTGAATCTTGAGAGACGGTCCGTAATTCGGACAAAGCCGTCTTCATCGATCGAGGCGATATCTCCGGTGATGTACCAGCCGTCGCGCATCGCCTGCTGTGTGAGTTCCGGTTGACCAAGGTAGCCGAGCATGCGATTCGGTCCCTTGACGAGCAGCAAACCTTCTTGACCGATGGGCAGCGGTCGTTCTGTGCTGGGATCAATGATCTTCACTGCGACGCCGGGAACCGGATGGCCGACCGTCCCGGGTTTGTTGCCGACCTGCCTTTCGTCGCCGTCGATTACGTCCGGAAGATTCACGGAAACCACGGGGGCGAGTTCTGTGCAGCCGTAACCCTCGAGCAGATCGAAGCCGTAGTTGTCTTTGAAGTCTTTGGCAATTTGTTCGCGCAGCTTTTCCGCGCCGGCAATCGCGTAGCGCAACGAGGAAAACTGTTCGCGCGAGCAGCGTCTCATGTAGCCGGCGTAAAACGTCGGCGTGCTGATCAACAGCGTGGCTCTATACTTTTGCACGGTATCGCCAATGGTCTTGGCGTCCATGGGGTTCGGGTGGTAGACGGCGCCAAACCCGGCGACCAGAGGGAGCCAGAGGGAAATGCTAAAACCGAAGGAGTGAAAAAAAGGCAAGACGCCCATAATTCGGTCGCTGGGAGTGACCGGAATAACTTGGCAAACGCTTTCGATGTTGGAGATGATATTGTGGTGGGAAAGCATGACACCCTTGGGCGTTCCCGTGCTGCCACTGGAAAAGATGACCGTCGCAAGGCTATCGGGTTTCTGATTCTTGATGTAGTGACGCTCCAAGTACCGGCCCGGAATCAGAAACGCCGTGAGCGTGGCCAAAACTTTTTCGCCTGACGAAAACGATTTTCTAATCTCCTCGACAAAGACCATACGCGACGTCTCTTCGATCTGCGCCTTGGACAAAAAAGCGCGGGAAGTTAGAATCGTGTCGATGCCGCACTGCTGGATCGCCGCAGTCATCGCCTCGGGCCCGGCGGTGAAGTTCAGGTTGACCGGCACTTTGCCGGCCAGAAGGATGCCCACGTTGACGAGCGCGCCGCCGACCGAAGCCGGAAGCACAACCCCGACCATCGATTCGTTGGCGCGGTGCTTTCGCAGCCAGCGCGAAAAAAGCAGGCTTCCGATCAGAGCCTTACCGAAAGACAATTCGACGCCCGTCGTGTCGGCCATGCAGAAGGAAGACCAATGTTGCTTCGCGGAGCGGATAAATTTGCCGTGCAGCAGCTCCTGGGCGCTGCGGCGGTAGTAGACCGCGTTGGTTTCCAATTCCAATACCGCCTGGCGAACCTGTTGCGTTTCGCTGTTTGACGGCAGCCGCGCGCCGAATGATACCGTTACCGGGTAAGGAAATAGCTTTGGCCATTTCCAGAAAAAGCGGCCATGTTTAAAACTGAAAATGCTGCCCCAGAGCTGGTCCAGGTGAACCGGCACGATCGGCGCATCGAGCCCATCGACGATTCTCTCGAAGCCGCGCTTGAACGGCAGAAGGTGTCCCGTGCGGCTGATAGCTCCTTCAGCGAAGATGCAGACGACCTGGCCTTTCTCCAGCTCCTCCCGCGCGCGCTTCAACGATTGAACGATGTCGCGACGATTCGTGGCTGAGACAGGAATAGACTTCATTAGACGGAATAACCAGTTCAGCCATCGGATGTCGTAATAGTCGCGATGAAGCATGAAGCGAATGAAGCGCGGCATCGTCGCGCCGACGAGCAGCGCATCGATGAAAGAGACGTGATTGGAAATCAACAGCGCCGGCCCGCGAGTGGGAATGTTTTCCTGGCCGACGATGCGGATACTATAGAGCGTATGGGTAAGGAGCCATAAGATGAAGCGAACGAAAAAGTCAGGCAGAAGATAGAGAGCATAGGCGGTCAAGGCGAACGTGAGCAATCCCAGAATCAAGATGATGTGATCCGCTGAAAAATAAAGCAGCGATGAAAGTCCCCAAAGCAGTGCCGAGGCCGCAAGGACCCCCAAGGTGTTGAAAACATTGTTCGTCGCGATCAACCGGCCTTTCTCTTCGCGGCCACTGCGTTGTTGTAACAATGCATTCAGAGGGACGGCGAAGAAACCGCCGGAGAATCCCAAGAAGACCAGTGCCCATGCCGCCAAATTGAACGAAGGCTGTGCGGCAAAGAGTCCCACTGAGAATATTCCCATGCCCACGGCGCCGAGAGGAACCAGCCCCAGTTCGATCTTGTCGCTGGACAAACGTCCCGCCGCAAGGCTGCCGGCGCCGATGCCGAGGGCGGCAAAAGTCCATAGCAGTCCGATGCGCGTTTCGCCGAGCTGCAGGATTTCTTTCCCAAATAGAGGTAAGACCATTTGGAGGAACGCGCCCAAAAACCAAAAATAAGAAATCCCCATCACGGTGAGCCAGAGCGGTTGATCGGCGTAAAGCATCTTGGCGCCCTTCCAAAACTCCTTGAACGGATTGAGGACAAACTTCTTCGACGCGCCCGAGGGCGGCACCTTGGTGATTCCCAAGCTGGTCAGAGTTCCCAGCGCCGCGATGGCGATCAAAATAACACCGATCCAACCTAATCGATCTTTCCACGCTTCGTAGATCGCGCCACCCAACGAGGTGCCCAGGATGATGGCCAGGAAAGTGCTCATCTCCAGTAATCCGTTGCCCCGGGCGAGATCTTTATCAGGCAGCATTTCCGGAAGAATTCCATATTTGGCCGGACTGAAAAATGTCGAGTGAAGGCCCATGAGAAAAACCACCGCCAGCATTGGCTCCATCCGATCGAGGAAAAACGCCACGAGACCGAAACTCATGGCAAAGATTTCAAAAATCTTCACTCCCACCAGGATCGTTCGCTTACTGTGAATGTCTGCCAGATAGCCGGCGTAGCCGGAAAAGAGCAGGAACGGCAGAATGAAGAGACCACCGATCAGAGGGATGTATGGGTTTGCACCGCTGGCCGTGGCGGGTAGATCGAGTGCGACCAACGTGACGATGATCTTGTAAAAATTGTCGTTAAAAGCGCCGAGGAACTGCGTACAGAAGAAGCAGAAGAAGCCTCGGTTCTTCAGCAGATCGATGTATCGGTTTTCAGCCATGAAGCGTTTAAGCCTAGTGAGTTTCCCTATTTTTCAGCGAAAAACGAGAACAATTCAAGAGCGATTTTCGAGCACCGGCTCGTCTTCGCGGATCGAGCATGTTGCGTCCTCGACAAAATCGCTTGCTTGATGATCTCTGGCGAGCCTAACCACATTAAGGATGGGTAGTGAAGCCGTGATTGATCATCGGGATCTTACACACTACGAAGAATGTTTCTATAGCCCTGGGACTCGGTCGCAAGTCCCACACCAGAAGGCCTCTTTTTGGAACGGCGATCAATTCATTCTGAAAATACCAAGCGCCTGCTTCGATGTTGGCCAATCGATGCACTTACCTGTCGTCATACGAAAATCCTCTGCCGGAAACAAGCAAAAATTCGCGTTCTCAAGCCCGGACCCGACGGGGACGGGGTGAGCAAACTTGGTTCCATGCTCGGAGGCAGGCAAGGTTTTCTTCCATGGTCGATGGAGGCCTGATGCGAAAGGATTGGCGCCGATTGTCCCTGGATCGAGAGTTATTTGTCAAATGAACTAAATTTCTTGCAACCTTCGGGTCAATCGACGCATAATAGTTTCCTATGAAGCTAAACTGGTTACGAGTCGAGCAGTGGAATCGCTACCCTGATCTACTTCACGGATTTTTGGGACGCCAGGGCGGCAAAAGTGTCGGACCTTATGCAGAGCTGAACGTTTCTTATCGTGTCGGAGACGATAACAAGATCGTTAGCCAGAACGTCTGCGATATGAAACAGGCCGTTGGCATTCACGACGGCCGCATCATCACGATGAAACAGGTCCACGGCGATCATATCGTCGAGGTCAAGGAGACCAAGATCAAGGAAGCCGGCGAAGCCGATGGCATGGTAACGCGAGAGAAGGATGCCTATCTGGGGGTTCTAACGGCGGATTGTGTGCCGATCCTGTTTATCGCGCCGGAACAGAGAATTGCGGCGGCGGTTCACGCCGGCTGGCGCGGCACGCTTGCGGGAATTGCAGCAAAAACAGTCGGTATTTTGAGAGAACAGTACGGTGTGGCGATTGATGGAATCGAAGCCGCGTTAGGTCCCGCTATCGGCGCGTGCTGCTACGAGGTCAAAGAAGATGTCTCGCGTCCTCTGGTCGAAAAATGGGGTAAGCTCGCCGAGATTGCCTTGGAATTTCGAGAAACAAAAACATTTTTGGATTTGAGAAGCTTGAATCGCGCCATTCTCGAAAGAGCCGGCATCCCGAGCCAACAGATTCTTTCGGTCGGCCCGTGCACCTGCTGCGCGGCGAACGACTTTTTTTCATATCGACGCGAACGGAAAAAAACAGGTCGCCAGATCAGTTTCATCGGCTGGGCACCCTAGCGTTTAAACTGCGGCCAAGTTTTTGAATTTCGAATTCTGCACCGGGTTAGAGTGTCGGAATCTCTGCAGGTTTTAGTAATCCAGTCAGCTGTGTTAAGCCATATAAAAGCAAGTCACGGCTCGCATTCTCAGCATCCGCGTGCAATATAATCTGCCAGGAGAGACATTTCTTGAATCATAGTCAGATAGTCAGCTTCATCTGGAGTGTTGCGGATCTCATTCGGGATACCTTTAAACGGGGTAAGTACCAGGACGTGATCCTGCCGCTCACGGTGCTTCGGCGACTGGACTGTGTGCTTGCGCCTACGAAGGAGAAGGTCCTTCAGACGGTCAGTAGGTTTAAAGGGAAGTTAGACAATCCCGATCAGCAGCTCCGTCGCGCTTCCGGTTTCGCTTTCTATAACACCTCGCGCTACGACTTTGAGAAACTTCTTGCCGATGCGCCGCATCTGGCCGCAAACCTCCGTAACTATATTAAAGGATTCAGCCCTAACATGGGCGAGGTTCTAGAAAAGTTCGACTTCGATAACACGATCAGCAAGCTCGACGAAGCCGGCTTGCTCTTCCAGGTGCTGGAGCGGTTCAAGAACGTGGACCTACACCCTAACGCAATTGACAACCCTACGATGGGAACCATCTTCGAAGAGCTGATCCGGAAGTTCAACGAAGCTCTCAACGAAAACCCCGGTGAGCACTTTACACCGCGCGACGTCGTCCATCTCATGGTGGATTTGCTCCTTGCAGGCGACGAGGAGCGCATTCGGAAAAAGGGCATGATCGTGACCGTTTGCGACCCGTGCTGCGGGTCTGGTGGCATGGTTACGATTACGAAAGATCACATTCTCGGAAATGGAGGACGCGGCGGTATCAATCCGCAGGCGGAGATCCATCTCTTCGGCCAAGAAGTGAATCCGGAAACCTTCGCGGTCTGCAAGTCGGACCTGTTCATGAAGGAGCCGACCGGAAAGGACGCCGACAACATCGTTTTCGGCACTACTTTATCCAACGACCGTCACGCGGGCCGCACGTTCGATTACCTGATTGCCAATCCTCCCTACGGCAAAGATTGGAAGCGCGATCAGGAGAAAGTCGAAGCGGAACATGAGCGGGGCTCTGGCGGCCGTTTCGGAGCAGCACTACCGCGAATCAGCGACGGACAGCTTCTTTTCCTGCAGCATATGCTCTCGCACATGAAACCCGCTGATGAAGGAGGCGCGCGCGTTGCCATCATCATGAACGGCTCGCCGCTCTTCACCGGTGACGCAGGAAGCGGCGAGAGCGAGATCCGGCGCTGGATTCTAGAAAATGACTGGCTGGAGGCGCTCATCGCCCTGCCAGAACAACTGTTTTACAACACAGGTATTGCCACCTACGTTTGGGTTCTCAGTAACCGCAAAGCGCCAAAACGAAAGGGAGTTGTCCAACTTATCGATGCCACTTCGTTCTGGACGCAGATGCGAAAAAGCCTGGGTGACAAACGCCGTGAGATTCCGCCGGACAAGGCCGAGCAAATCGTGTCGCTTCTCCGTAGCTTTGGTGAAGGAGAATACGTCAAGATCTACCCGACCACGCACTTTGGCTTCCGCAAGATCACCGTCGAGCGGCCACTCAGGCTGAATTTCCAGGCGACTCCCGAGCGCATCGCCCGCCTCGAAGAAGAATCCGCCTTCCGCAATCTCGCCGTGAGCAAGAAGAAAAACGTGAAGGAGAAGGCCAAGGAGGAGGCAGAAGGTAGGAAAGAGCAGGAAGCAATCCTAAGAATACTTGCAACATTGCCTGGCACTCTATTCAAAGATCGGGTCGAATTCGAAAGCGCCTTAGATAAGGCAGCAAAAGCCGCAGGTCTTAAGATTCCGGCTCTCGTTCGCAAAGCGACCATGTCCGTTCTCTCCGAACGAGACGAGGCCGCCGAGATCTGCCGGGACAGCGACGGCAATCCCGAACCCGATCCCGAACTTCGCGACACCGAAAATGTGCCGCTCTCCGAAAGCATCGAGGTCTACTTCGAACGCGAGGTGAAATCCTACGTGCCGGATGCCTGGATCAATACAGCCATCTGTGATGAGAAGGACAAGGAAGTCGGCAAGGTCGGGTACGAGATCAACTTCAATCGCTACTTCTACAAATACACTCCTCCCCGCCCGCTCGAAGCAATCGAAGCTGATATCAAGGCTATTGAAAAAGATGTTCTGGAGACGCTGCGAGAGGTAGCAGGTTGAATCTCTTGGCCTCGACAGATTTCCCTTCTTCCAAACGGAAGTGGAATCCCTACCCTGCCTACAAAGCTTCAGGTTTAAAGTGGCTCCAAAAAATCCCAGTGTCTTGGGATGTGAAACGACTTAAATTCCTTGTGACTTTTCACGGAGGCGGTACGCCGTCGAAAGACAACTTGTTCTATTGGACTGGAGATATACCTTGGGTTTCACCTAAGGACATGAAGTCGGAATTCGTAACCGACTCTGAGGACCACATAACCGAGGATGCTCTTGCAAGCAGCGCGACCCGGCTTGTTCAGAAGGAATCCGTCCTGATCGTAGTCCGGTCAGGAATTTTGAAACACTCTATACCCGTGGCCATAAATTCTCGGGACGTTGCACTGAATCAGGACATGAAGGCGCTTGTTCCAGCAGCGGCTATAAAGGCTGGCTATCTGAAATATCTTATTGTCGGTCACCAAGACGCTTTACTTGTAGAATGGCGGAAGGCGGGCGCCACAGTTGAAAGCATCGAGCATGATTTGCTCATCAACTCATATTTTCCAGTTCCTTCCACTGCTGAACAGGGCTCCATTGCTAAATTTCTCGACCGCGAGACAGCTAAGATTGATGCGCTGCGGGCGAAGAAGGAGCGCCTAATCGAGCTGCTGGAAGAGAAGCGCGCCGCGCTTATCACTCGTGTAGTCACTAACGGCCTCGATCCGAACGTTCGCATGAAAGATTCCGGTGTGGAATGGCTCGGAAAAATCCCGGCGCATTGGGAAGTAGGACAGTTGCGGCGGTTTTGGTCACTGGCTGACTGCTTGCACAAGACACCTGAGTACGTTGTTGACGGTATCCCGATTGTGAGTACCACAGAGGTCAAACCTGGGCGAATCCGGCTTGATGGTCCACGTAAGGTATCTCAGGCGGATTACGACCATATGACACGCGCCGGTCGCCGACCCCGTCGTGGCGACGTTATCTATAGCCGCAACGCCTCCCTAGGTTCCGGAGCTTACATTGACACCGATGAGCCGTTTTGTATGGGGCAGGATGTCTGCCTAATTACTTCCAGAGACCGGGATCAGCTCTACCTTAGCTATCAACTGAACTCACCCATAGTTTTGGGGCAGATCGAGGCCTTAGCTGTCGGATCGACGTTTGACCGCATTAACGTCGCGCAGATCAAGGAATTCGGGGTTGCATGTCCGCCGCGTGAAGAGCAGAGAGCCATCGCTGATTTCCTTGACCGGGAGAACAGCAAGATTGATGAGCTCACTGCCAAGGTCCGCGAAGGAATCAACAAGCTGAAAGAGTACCGAACCGCGCTCATCTCCGCCGCCGTGACAGGTAAGATCGACGTGCGGGAACAAATCTCGTGAAACCATGGCAAGTTACGTGGAAGTCGAAATCGCGCGCTGACAAAAGAGAAGTAGACATTGGAGATTAGTTTCCCTACCGATAGTGACGGGTTTCTGTCGCAAGAATGTCCATCTTGCGATCAGCCATTCAAGGTGGTTTTTGGCGAAGGAAGTGAAAAACCTATTTCGTTTTGTCCCTATTGTGGATTCGGGGGACGAGGTTGCTGGTGGACGCGAGAGCAAGCCGACTACATGTCGGCTGCGGCGACAAACATCGTACTTGGCCCCGAACTGAAGAAATTGGAGCGAAGCCTTAAAGGTTCTTTTGGCAACCTTTTGAAAATTGATGTGAAATCAAACCTCCCTGATGTTCCAACGGTGCCAATAGATGTTAACGGAGATTTTGAAATTCGTAGTTTTCGATGCTGCAACGAAACGGTTAAGATAGAACCTCACGAGAAAGTCTTTTGTGTGATCTGCGGCCAGGAGGTAGATTTGAAAATGAGCGATTCAAAGAAGGTGTTTCTGAGTCACAAAGGGGTTGACAAAGAGTTCGTCATCGATTTCAAGGACACTCTTGAAATCCTGGGGTACGAACCTTGGATTGACGAAGACGCAATGCCCGCTGGCACACCGCTGGAAAGAGGTCTGCTTAAAGGAATGCATGATTCATGTGGCGTTGTATTTTTCATAACTCCGTCGTTCAAAGATGACGGGTATTTGGAAACCGAAATCAACTACGCAATTCAGGAGAAACGGATAAAAGGTAACAAATTTGCGATCATCACGTTGCAGTTCGCCGATGATAATGGAAACGTTGGAGAGATTCCCGAATTAATAAAGACATATGTGTGGAAGAAACCGAGAACGCATCTACACGCGTTGCGTGAGGTTATACGCGCGCTCCCGATTCAGGTCGGGGCTGTTGATTGGCGCGAAGGAATCGATGACGTGGTCTCACCGCCCAGGATGAAGTCCAAGGCGAGGGAACTATCAAACGAAGCAAAGACCATTCTGCTGGAAGCTTCGGCAGGTGATGGTATGATCATGCACAACAGATATATGGGAGGCGAGCAGATTCAAGCAAACGGCAAGTCACTAATTCCTGAGAATAATCAAAGAACAATAGCTTTGTGGGTCGGGGGGCTTGAGGATCTGATCCGCCGCCGATACATCAAAGACATCGGCCAAAAACGTGAAGTTTTTGAAGTAACGCGAGAAGGATACGAAGCAGCTGACGAAATTGAGGAGGGTAAAAAAGGAGACGCGGGGGTAACAAAAGGGGCCGCGAACCTTTCTTGACACGCCAAGAGATCGAGAAGTTGAAAGAGTACCGCACGGCGCTCATATCCGCCGCCGTGACCGGCAAGATCGACGTCCGGGAAGAGGTCCCAAGAGGAAGTTGACGGCCCGCCGGACTACATGGGAATGGATTAGTCCGTCGCTCGCCAAACTCGCGCGGCTTAACCGGAACGGTTAGGCCGACACAATCTCTGACGAAGCGGAAAGGTCGTGAATTCGAAGAACTCGTTAGGATGGTTGGCTGCTGCCTTGCCACTCTCGATAACCAGTGGAACCCGCCCGTGGTCAGATGACAACCGCTGGCGGTTCTGGCAGAATAGATACCAGCGGGGAACAGTTATGAGCAAGATTACATTGTCGATTCCGGACGAGACTCTCTTGGCCCTTAAGGTGAACCCGGACCAATTGGGAGCTGAGCTTCGCCTGGCAGCTGCTGTCAAGCTATACGAACTCGGTCGCATGTCTTCGGGCGCTGCCGCCAAGCTTGCTGGAGTTCCGAGAACAGTGTTTTTGATGCGGCTCGCGGATTATGGCGTGGACACTTTCAAGTTGAGCGAAGAGGAGCTTCGACAAGAGACCCGCCTTGTCTGAGATCATCTGCAACACATCCCCTCTGCAGTACCTTCATCAATCGGGCGCCCTGCACGCCCTTCCAGAAAAAGCTCTAGCAGAGTTGGAAATCGCCAAAGCCGCGTGGCTTAAAACAGCGCGCAAAGCAGGCAAGCCGGTTCCTAAACCGCGCTATTGACCGATCATCTACCAAGCCAGTCGCTGATATAAAAAAAGTGATCATCCAGATGGTCGATATCTCCGAGAGAAACTTTGAGCAAGTACTAGAAGCCACACTGTTGACTGGCGGACCGGACGCCTATCCCGGAGGGGAAGGCATCGTTGTCGAACCTCTGGAAGCTTACGAAAATGCGCCCGGCGGATATAGAAGACGAAGGCCGGAAGACTACGACAAAGCGCTTTGCCTTGATCCGAGCATGGTCCTCGATTTCATCTATGCAACGCAAGCGAAGATGTGGGACCGACTCAAGCAGCACCACGGAAGCGAGGTCAAAGAACGGTTTCTCAAGCGACTTTCGTCCGAGATTGAAAAACGCGGCACGTTGGACGTTTTGCGCAACGGCATCAAAGACTCCGGCTGCTCGTTCAAACTTGCTTACTTTCGCCCCGCGAGCGGACTCAATGAAGAACTCCAGCGCCTGCACGCGGCCAATCTCTTCTCCGTTGTTCGCCAGCTGCGCTATAGCCAGAAGACCGACCATAGCCTGGATGCGGTGCTCTTCTTAAATGGAATTCCCATTTTCACGGCTGAACTGAAAAACCCGCTCAACGGGCAGACGGTTGAGGATGCGGTCCGCCAATATCGAAGGACTCGTGACCCGCGCGAGCCGCTTTTATCTTATGCGCGATGTCTTGCTCACTTTGCCGTGGACCCGGAGCTAGCCTTCGTAACCACGAGGCTGGCCGGCGAGAAAACCTGGTTTCTACCTTTCAACCAAGGTCGCTTCGGCGGAGCGGGGAATCCGCCGGTGCCCCCGACCCAAAGCGGCTTCGCAACTCGTTATCTTTGGGAGCGTGTATGGGCGCGTGACAGCGTGCTCGACCTCGTCCGGCAATTCATTCACGAAGTCGAGGAAGAAGATGAGAAAGGAAGAAAGACAGGGAAAAAGTTTCTGATTTTCCCGCGCTATCACCAGCTCGATGCCGTGCGCCGGATGGTTAGAGACGCGCGCAGTCTAGGTTCGGGGCAGCGCTATCTAATCCAGCACTCAGCGGGAAGCGGAAAAAGCTTCACTATCGCATGGCTGGCGCACCAACTCTCGGTCCTACACGACGCCGAGGATCGGCGCGTATTTGACTCCATCGTCGTCATCACTGACCGGCGGGTTCTGGATCGCCAGCTCCAGCGAACGGTGCGACAGTTCGAGCAGGTCCTGGGGGTAGTGGAGAACATCGACACGACCTCGCGCCAGTTGAAGGAAGCGCTCGAGTCTGGAAAGACGATCATCGTCACCACGCTGCAAAAGTTTCCCGTGATTGTGAATGAGATCAGCGAGTTGCCGGGGAAACGCTTTGCCGTGATTGTGGACGAAGCACACTCCTCCCAATCCGGCGAGAGCACCAAGAGCCTCAAAACAGTCCTGTCTGTAAGAAGCCTGGAGGAAGCGGAGGAGGACGAATCCGAGGCTCCGACCTCCGAAGAGGAATTGGAAGAGCGGATTCTGGCCGAGATGCAGAAGCGGGGCCGGCTCCCCAATATGAGCTTTTTCGCCTTTACCGCCACGCCCAAGGCCAGGACCCTCGAGCTTTTCGGTAACCAGCGGAACGACGGAAAATTCGAACCCTTCAGCCTCTACAGCATGCGCCAGGCCATCGAAGAAGACTTTATCCTCGACGTGCTAGAAAACTACACGACCTACAAGGCTTACTGGAGACTCCAGAAGACTATTGTTGAAGACCCAAAATATGACAGAGGAAAAGCGGCATATCTTCTAAAGTCTTTTGTCGAACTCCATCCGCACGCCATTAACGAGAAGGTCAAGATCATGCTTGAGCACTTCGCCGACAAAACACAACACGCGCTCGGTGGGAAGGCCAAGGCCATGATCGTCACGCGGTCCCGGCTTCATGCCGTGCGGTATAAGCTAGCGTTGGATGCTTGTCTGCGGGAGAAGAACTATCCGTGGAAGGCGCTGGTAGCATTTTCAGGCACGGTTCATGACGGAGCCATGGATTACACAGAGCCGAACCTGAATGGCTTTTCAGAAAAGCAGACGGCTAAAGTTTTTGAGCGAGCTGAATACCGCTTCCTTATCGTCGCCAATAAGTTTCAGACCGGCTTTGATCAGCCGCTGCTTCACACCATGTATGTGGACAAAAAGCTCGGCGGGGTTAATGCCGTCCAGACTCTCTCGCGGCTAAACCGGACGCATCTGGAAAAAACCGAAGCTATGGTAATCGACTTTGCCAACGACGCCGAAGAGATCCGAAAGGCTTTTGAGCCGTACTACGAGACGACTATTCTGTCCGAGGCAACTGACCCGAACCTGCTGTACGAGATTCAGAACCGCCTGCGCGGCTTTGAGCTTTTTGTCGATGCGGATGTGGACGCTTTTGCAGCAATCTATTTCGATCCAAGGGCAACGCAAGACCGCATCTATGCTGTCTTGCAGCCTGTGAGGGACAGGTTTGAGGAACTTCCGGAGGGAGAGAGAAGTGACTTTCGGAGCCAAGTGAACGACTATGTCCGTCTTTACGCGTTCCTATCGCAAATCTTGACGTTTGCCGACATCGACCTGGAAAAACTCTATCAATTTGGACGATACCTGCGGCGGCTGCTTCCGGCTGATCCAGCCGAATTGCCACGGGAGGTCCAGAAGAACATCGACATGGAATCGTACCGCATCCAGCAGACCTCAAGCGCGCCGATCAGGTTGGAACGCCAGGCTGGCCAGCTACAGCCCCAGAAGAGTAAGGAGCATTATGGTCCGGGACCCGAAGAGTTGGAGCCGCTTTCGAAGATCGTTGCGGAGCTAAACGAACGGTTTGGTTTAAACTTGGGAGAGGAGCATCGCGTCACTCTGAATCAAATGATGAGCAAGCTCGACCAGGACCCGGCTTTGGATGCCAGCGCTCGTGTCAACACGCGTGAGAACGTGCGGCTTACGTTCGATCATAAGGTGGAGAACGTGATCCAGGAGATAGTTGACTCGAACTTTGAACTGTACAAGCGGATTACCGACGACCGGGTGTTCGGAGAGTCGATTAAGAATCTTCTCTTCGACATCTATCTCAGAAATCACCGGCAGGCGGAGGAACTGCTGAAGCAACATGAATCAAAAACGTTAGAGTTCAAGTCTACGTTGCGTTGGAACCTGAAGGAGAAGCGCAAGGATTCAGCGGTCACCTATGCAGCGATCAAGACGATTGCCGCATTCCTCAATACGGAAGGGGGAGATCTTCTCATCGGTGTTGGGGATGATCGTTCAATTCTAGGCATTGAGGCGGATGCTTTCGATGACGAAGATAAATTTATGCTTCACCTGAGCCAGATGGTCCGAAACACTCTTGGAGACAGAGCCAGCACTTGCGTTGATCCCCGAATGCAAATAGCCAAAGGTAAAACCGTCTGTGTCGTCACCTGCCAGCGAAGCCCCGAGCCGGTATTTATGAAAACCAAGGACATGCCAGACGGAAGCGAAGGGGATTTTTATGTGCGGAGTGGGCCCGGGGCGGTAAAGCTGTCACCACAGGATGTGGAGGAATACACAAAAACGCGATTTGTGAAGACGATCGCATCTTCTAGCGACACGAAACAAAGCTGATTAATGAAACTAATGGAATCGGATCGAGAAATAAGAAAAGCGATAGACAGGCTGAGTCAAGTTGTTAAGAAATAACGGTCTGAGCTGACCCGGGTTTGACGGACACCTTAAAGAAGGGACAATAACCTTAAGGAGGTGGCCTAAGTCATGAATGTCTTGTTGATCGAGCCCATTCTGGACAGGTATGTCGCACAGGCTGAAAGGCGAGAGAAAGATTGGAAGCCAAAGGAAGTTGAAGGGCTACTGTTGAAACTCCGGGAAGAAATTTTGGAGTGTCTCAAGTGATTGATGGCTTGCGAAGGACGTTGATCTGCAGACTGCGAACGAGCGAAACTGCGAGCGAGTTGTGGAATTAACCGCGCCTGACTATATGATTTTGATCGTGGAGGACCTGGATCGAGCGTTGCACTTCTACACTGGAGTTTTGGGGCTTCGGCTCGGACATTGCTCCGGAGATTACGCGCAGCTTGACACAGGCGCCACGCGTCTTGCCCTTTATACTCGAAGTGCCATGGCAAAAACCCTGGGCATATCTTTAGACGCGCCGGCTTCGAACGCGCCGGGGTTTGAGATCGGCTTTAAAGTGGCTGACATCGATGCGGCATTTAGCGAGTTGGTTGCGCGCGGCGCTCTACCGGTGGTGCCGCCGACGGATCGGTTCTGGGGACAACGGACGGCTTACGTGCGCGACCCCGACGGCCATCTCGTCGAACTCGCCCAAGACCTGCGCCAGTCATGATGGCCACGCTCTTCTCGCGCCAGCTTTTATCGGCGCTCTCTTTTTTGATTTCAGGCTTGGAAAAAATCATCGCGACCCTAAGACAGGATCCTGGGGTAATCTTTTGTTAAGGCGAGTCGCACAGGATCGACTCTC
>WNFW01001132.1_pt1 | contig 20866 bp, 25 predicted proteins | sample 5400131 | NCBI WGS metagenome assembly WNFW01 (sample SAMN13153362, study PRJNA577476) | soil metagenome | isolation source: 20 cm soil or saprolite under grassland replicate 1 | place: USA:California | collected 2016-06-15 | reverse complement strand
CGGCCTCGCCCACCTACGCCACGACGTTCGCCACGGGCCCGTACGCGGGTCTCTTCGGGAACGTGACCCCCCACGCGGTCACGGCGCAGGTGACCGGCCAGGCCGGCACGGGCGCCAACCTCACGCGGATCCTCGAGTTCACGACCGTGCCCCTCTTCCAGTTCGGCGTGTTCTACGGCAAGGGCGTGGACCTCGAGATCGCCCCGGGCGCGCCCATGACGTTCAACGGGCGCATCCACGCGAACAGCGACATCTACATCGGCACGCAGGCGGGCTCGCCCGGCCTGCAGCTCGAGTCTTACATGACGACGGCGGGCAGCGTCTACCGGACGCTCAAGCGCGCCAACGCGCCGACCTGCAGTCCCTGCTCCGGCGGCCAGCAGCCGTATCCGCCGAACAGCTACACCGGGCTCTACAGCGATCCGCAGATCAAGGACGCGGGCGGGACGTACCGCGCGCTGAACTTCGATTCCAAGTACCAGACCGGGTCCACGCAATGCTGCTCGTCCAGCCAGTGGGCCTCGCAGGCGGATTTCGCGAGCCAGGCCACCACGACCTACGGCGGTCAGCTGAAGACCGGCTCGATGGGCGTAGGCGAGATCACGCCCCCGATTCCGAGCCTCTTCAACGACCCGTCGACGCCGGACGTCAAGGCCCACCAGCTCATCGAGGCGCCGGTGACCGGCGACTCGAGCGCGCTGGCGGCGGCGAAGATGTACTCGCAGGCGAGCCTCGTGATCAGCGTCTCGTCCAGCGGCACCTTCACCGCGAAGAACAAGAGCGGCGGCACCGTGACAATGCCCGCCGGCCTGGTGACCCAGCGGAGCTTCTACGACTCCCGGCAAGGCGCCCAGGTGACGAGCTATGACATCGACATCACCAAGCTGACCTCGACGAACGTCACGAGCATGGTGGGCTCGAGCGGGACCAACGCCTGGAACGGCATGATGTACGTGTCGAGCACGGACACGACGGGCTTCCAGGCGGTCCGGCTCGTCAACGGCGCCCAACTGCCGGCCGTTGGCTCCGTGAACGGCCTCACCGTCGTCTCCAAGAACCCGGTCTACGTGAAGGGCGACTACAACACGGGCGTGGGGAGCGTGGCGGGCCTGGCGACGACCAAGGTCCCAGCCGCGATCCTCGGCGACGCGATCACGGTGCTGTCCAACGGCTGGAGCGACACCAACGCGACCAATTCAAGCTCGACGCTGAGCTCGCGGGTGGCGAACGACACGACGGTGAATGCCGCGTTCGCGACGGGGCCCAGCGTCGAGTCGACGCAGTCCAACGCCGGGAACGGCCAGCTCGAGAACGTCATCCGCTTCCTCGAGAACTGGTCCGGGAAGACGTTCACGTACAAGGGCTCGATCGTCGCGCTCTGGCACAGCCAGCAGGCGACCGCCAACTGGCAGAACACCGGCGTCTACTACAACGCGCCGAGCCGCGCCTGGTCGTACGACACGAGCTTCAATACGACGCCGCCGCCCGGCACGCCCCAGGGCGTCATCATGAGCAAGGGGCGCTGGTACCAGCAATGAGGGAACGGGCCATGGCCGGCGACCGGGGCATGACCCTGCCCGAGGTGCTGATCGCGATCGCGATCCTGACGGTCGGTCTGCTCGCGGTCATGAGCATGCTCTCCTCGGGCTTCTCCGACGTCGTCGTGAGCGGCGGCCAGTCGAAGGCGACGTCCTACGCGCGGCAGAAGGTCGAGGAGCTGCGCAACCAGCCCTTCGTCGTGACGCTGGCCCAGCAGACGGACACCCCGGAGACCGGTGTCACCCGCACGTGGCAGATCGCCCAGGTCGGCGCCACGGTGACGCCGAACCGACTGGCGCGGATCACCGTGGTCGTCACGTGGACGGGTGGCTCCACGGGCGGCCAGCAGGCGATCCTGGAGGCGATGCGGTCCGAGTAACGCCGTAGGGCGGGACGGCTAAGGCAAGGCGGCCCGCCGCTCGGCCTCGGCGAGCCGGGTCGCCGCGCACTCGAAGAGCGCGCTCATCGATTTCGCGACCACCATCCCCTGCGTGACCTCGATCGGCGTGTCGCCCTCTGGCCTCACGCCGTCGCGCACCGCCCTGAGCTGGGCGCAGAGATCGAGCGCTGGATGTCTGGCCACGACGACGAAGCCCTCGACGGCCGCCCGCTCGTCGCCCTGCTCGACGCGCAGGGCCGCGTTCCAGGCGATCGCGGCGAGCATGTAGAGATCCATCGTGTCGCCGACGGCCCGCTTCAGCTCGGGATCGCCGCCCGGCGCGCCCACGTAACGGTCGATCGTGGCCTTCCCGTCGTGGGCCCGGGGCCCGTACTGCATGTAGCTCACGCGGCCCGCCGTGAGCGCGCGCAGGCCCTGGAGGACCCGTAGCGAGTCGGCGGTCATCTGCACGTCCGGGTCCGCTGCCGGCGCGCTCGACGCCGCGGTGGGCCGCGCGACCTGCGGCGCCCGCCTCGCGGTGAACGACCGGACGCCGAGCCACACCGTGACCGTCGCGACGAGCACCACGGCGACGGCGATCGACGCGACGACCGCCCGCCGCGGCGTGGCGCGTACGGGCCGCGCCGCCAGCGCCCGCGCGAGCTCCTTGGTCGCATGCTGGGTGAAGTCGAGCCCGCAGGCCTCGCACGTGTCACCCCGCGCCTGCAGGTGGCGGCACGCCGGGCAGGCAAAGCGAAGGCGCGCGTGGCAGCGTATGCAGAATTCGACCGTCTCCGGGTTTGCGTGTTGACACTTCGGGCACGGCGCGGTCGTGGGCGGCGTCTGGCTCATGCGCGTGGCTCCGACTGCCAGGTCTCCTATGGGAGCGACACCGTCGCGCCGTCACCCACGGCCGAGATGTTGAAGGTGGACGTCGCGGTGTTCCCGGTGTAGGCGTAGCCGGTCGTCGGCGACCAGCCCGCCGGCACGTCCGGGATCTTCAATATGAACGGGCCCGCGACGAACCCCTGCGGATTGGTCACGATGGCCGTCAGCAGATCGAGACTCGTCGGGACGAGCCCCATGTGAGACAGAAAGACCGACGCCGCGGTGCCGAGCGCCCGGGCATCGCCCTGGGCCGCGCCCGCTGTTGGACATTGGAGTAGAGTGGGATGGCGATGGCGGCCAGAATGCCGATGATCGCGACGACGATCATCAGCTCGATGAGCGTGAAGCCTTGCTGGCCTCGGCCCACCCTGTACCGTTTCCTCCACCATCGAACCATGGGGTCATTCTCCTCGTATCCCTGCGTTGTGTTCTGACTTGCGATCCTCGTCAGCAGGTCTAAGGGCATCTTCTGTGCCATAGGACATGGTGCCATGTATCCATTATTTATCCGCGAGTTATAGATCACTATCTTGAGGAAGAGTGGCCCCTCTGCGGCATTGGACTGACAAAATTTGTCATCCATCCGGGGGAGGGCCGGAGAAGGCAGCGGGTCTACTGGCCCCTGGGGCTCAGCGTGGCAATACCGTTGTCAGAGTCGATCACGACCTGAAAGCGATCGAGGAAATCCCGGCCGAGAACACCGTCGACGTTCTCTCGGCCGGTGTCTTGCGCGACGACGCTGAACCTTTCGACCCTGAGGCCACCGACGGCGAGCGAGCCGATCTGCACCGTCGGCCCGCTGGTGGTCCCACCCGCAGCCCCAATCTCGCCGGAGGCCTCCTTCGCGGGCAACACGCCGGCCGCCGTCAGGACGCGAGGAACGATCTGCGTCCGCTCGGCGGCCGTGTCGACGACGAGCTTGGCGGCGGTGGTGCCGTTGATCGTCGCGTCCGCGACGACGGGATGACCCTTGTCGAACTTGATCTGGATGATGCGGGCGCCGGACGCCGCGGGGCCCGCGGCCGGGGCGGGACCGCTCGGCGGGGCGGGAACGCTCGGCGCCACCGGCGCGTTCCTGAGCTCGAGGGGCACGGCCGTCTTTCGGAACTGCTCCGGGACGGTGTCGATGCCCTCGGAGTAGTGGCGTACACCCGTGTCATCGACCCACCGATAGATCTGGGCCTCGGAGAGGCTCGGGCGAGCCGCCAGCACGAGGAGCGCGGCGACGAGCGACGCTGTCCGGATCATGGACCGAATCATACCTCAGGGAAGGGCCACGCCCCGACCACTCGTGCAGATGGTACCATCGCGGCACACGTCGAGACCGGAGGGACCGCGATGACCCAGGACCTGCTCGAGCTCGTCAAGGACGGCGTCGCCCTGCTCACGCTGAATCGACCCGACCGCCTCAACGCCATGTCGCGGCCGATGCTCGATGCCCTCCTGGAGGCGCTGCCCCGGCTCGCCGCGGACCCCGAGGTCGGCGCCGTCGTGCTCACGGGCGCGGGCCGAGCCTTCTGTGCCGGCGGCGACGTGAAGGCCATGGCCGAGGGGCGGGAGTCGGAGGGCACGACCCTCGAGGAGCGGGCCCAGGCGCTCCGCGCGCGCATGGAGGTCTCACGCTGGCTCCACGAGATGCCGATGCCGACGATCGCGATGGTGCGCGGCGCCGCCGCGGGCGCCGGGCTCTCGCTCGCGCTCGCGTGCGACCTGCGGGTGGCCGGCGACACGGCGCGCTTCGCGCCAGCGTTCGCGCGCGTCGGCTACTCGGGCGACTTCGGCGGAAGCTGGTTCCTGACCCGGCTCGTGGGCACCGCCAAGGCGCGCGAGCTCTACTACACGGCGGACATCGTGGACGCCCAGCAGGCGCTCCGGCTCGGGCTCGCGAACCGCGTCGTGCCCGACGCGCGGCTCGAGGAGGAGACCCTCGCGCTGGCCCGTCGCCTCGCGGGGGGCCCGCGCGTCGCGCTTCGCTACATGAAGCGCAACTTCAACGCGGCGGAGACCGGGACGCTCAAGGACGCGCTCGACCTGGAGGCGTGGCACCACACGCGCTGTGGCATGACCGAGGACCACCGCGAGGCGGCGAAGGCCTTCGTCGAAAAGCGCGAGCCCGTCTTCCGCGGGCGCTGAGCGCGGTGGGCGCAGCCTTCACGGGCGAGCTCTGGCAGGCGATCGCGCCGATCTGGGCGGCGATCCTGCGGCACCCCTTCGTACGCGGCCTCACCGACGGCACGCTCCCGCGCGAGAGCTTCCGCTTCTACGCCGTCCAGGACGCGCTCTACCTCCGCGACTTCGCCCGCGCGCTCTCGCTCGCGGCGGCGCGGGCGCCCGCAGACGAGTGGATCATCATGTTCAACGAGCACGCGGCCGGCGCCCTCCGGGTCGAGCGCGCGCTCCACGCGAGCTTCTTCGCCGAGTGGGGGCTCACCCCTGACGCGGTCGCCGCGACGCCGCTCGCGCCGACGAACCTCGCCTACACGAGCTATCTCCTCGCGGTCGCCCACGCCGCGCCCTGGCACGAGGCGGTGGCCGCGCTCCTCCCGTGCTACTGGATCTACTGGGAGGTCGGCAAGGAGCTCGAGCGCTCCGGGTCGCCCGACCCGCTCTACGCGCGCTGGATCGGCACGTACGCGGCGCAGGAGTTCGGCGACGTCGTGCGCGCGGTCATCGACGCGACCGACCGGGTCGCGGGTCGCCTCTCCCCAGCGGAGCGGGCGGCGATGACGCGGCACTTCGTCGCGACGAGCCGGTACGAGTGGATGTTCTGGGAGATGGGTCACCGCCGCGAGGCGTGGCCCGTCTGAGCCACGCCGGTGGATGCGTCGGAGAAGCGTGAGCGCGCCACGGAGCTCTGGCAGGAGGCCTACCGCCGGCAGATGAAGGGGGAGCTCGATCGCGCGATCGAGCTTTACAAGCGCTCGCTCGAGGCCTGGCCCACCGCCGAGGCGCACACGTTCCTCGGCTGGACCTACAGCTTCCAGGGACGGATCGAGGAAGCGACGGCCGAATGCCTCAAGGCCATCGAGGTCGACCCTGACTTCGGGAACCCCTACAACGACATCGGCTGCTACCTCATGCAGCAGGACAAGCTCGACGAGGCGATTCCGTGGCTGGAGAAGGCCAAGCAGGCGCCTCGCTACGAGCCGCGACAGTTCCCCTTCATGAACCTCGGCCGCATCTACCTCCGCCAGGGCCGCTGGTGGGACGCGCTGCGCGAGTTCGAGGCCGCCGTGCGCCTGGCGCCGGACGACGCGGAGCTCCGCCGCGCGCTCCACTCGCTGCGCGCTCGGCTGAACTGAGCCGACGTCAGCCGGCTGACTCGCCCGTTCCGAAGCCTGACACTTCCGAGGCGCCACGCGTCGCGCTCGTCCAGTCGTTTCTGCCGAAAATCGCCCGAATGGCCTGTTGGCGAGTGCGTTGCAAGCCGGACCCGCGGGACCTCGCTATCGTTGCGTCGATCCCAAAGGAGGAGGCCAATGCGACGAATGGTGACGGGCGCGATCCTGCTGCCGGCCGCGGCGCTGCTCGCGACCTCTTGTGCCAGCAAGGATTGGGTGCAGGATCTGGTGGGCAAGAAAGAGGTCGAGTTCGACCAGCGCCTCGGCGAGCAGGCCCAGCGCGTCGATGGCCGGTTCAAGAGCGTCGAGACCGGGCTCGGCGAGACGGGCGAGGTCGCCCGGGGGGCGCGCGCGCGGGCCGACGACGTGGACCAGCGGCTCTCCCGGCTCTGGTCGAATCGCACCAAGCGCGACCTGGTTGAGACCCTCGAGGTGCGGTTCGGCTTCGACAAGTGGAGCCTGACCGACGCCGCGCAGACCTCGCTCGCGTCGCTCGTGAAGGAGCTCCAGGCGAACGAGCGGCTCACCGTGGACCTCCAGGGCTACGCGGACCCCAGGGGGACCTACGACTACAACGTCGGCCTCAGCCAGCGGCGCGTGGAGGCGGTCCGCCGCTTCCTCATCGAGCAGGGCGTCGAGCTGCCCCGGATCAACCTGGTCGGCCTGGGGCCGATCATGGAGCGGGGCCAGGCCGACGCGCAGAAGCGCCGGGTGACCGTCCGGTTGATGGTCGCCAAGGACTAGACGACGCGCGCGCCGATCCGCCGGACGAACGCGGCGACCGCGCGGCCGATCGCGTCGGGTGAGTCCTCCTGGACGAAATGCGCGCCCGTGACCGTCACCTCCGCCTGGTTCGGGAAGGTCCGGCAGAACTCGCGGAGCGCACCCGTCGTGAGGAACCCCGGGTCGCCGTTCACGAAGAGCTTCGGCAGCGGGGTCGCGGCGAGCCAGGCGGCGTACGCGCCCGCGACCGCGACGACGTCGGCCGGCTCGCCATCGAGGGGGATCTGGCGCGGCCAGGTCAGCGTCGGGCGGCGCGACTCGCCCGGCTCGCGGTACGGCGTACGGTAGCGCTCCATCTCCTCCGGCGTGAGCGCGCGGAGCACGCTCCCCGGCAGGAGCCGCTCGACGAAGACGTTCTTCACCAGCACGATCTCCTCGCCCGCGGGCGAGCGCATCGCCTGGAAGATTTTACGCGCCGGCTCCGGCCACTCCGCCCACGTCATCGGGCGGACGAGCGCCTCCATGTACGCGATGCCCCGCACACGCTCGGGATGGCGCCGGGCCCAGTCGAAGCCGAGTGCCGAGCCCCAGTCGTGGACGACGAGCGTGACGTTCCGAGCGAGCCCGAGGGCGTCGAACCAAGCGTCGAGGTAACGCACGTGGTCGGCGAAGCGGTAGGTGCCGCCCGGGGCCTTGCCCGACTCGCCCATACCCACGAGGTCGGGGGCGAGGCAGCGGGCCACGGGGACGACGTGAGGGATCACGTTGCGCCAGAGGTACGAGGACGTCGGGTTGCCGTGGAGGAAGACGACCGGATCGCCCGCGCCCGTGTCCACGCACGCGAGCTCCGTGTCCAGGACGCGAACGCGACGGCGCGGATGGAGGTCGGCGGCGCTGAGGGGTATGGCGCGGTCCTCCCGGCCTCAGTCGAACACGACGCCGCCGTCGACCACCAGCACTTGACCCGTCACGAACGTCGACATGGGCGAGGCGAGGTAGACCACCGCCTGCGCGACGTCGTCGGGGTGTCCCATGCGCGAGATCGGCTGCGTCACGACGTCGTAGTCGTACCCACGCGTCATCTCCGTCTGCACCGGCCCGGGCGCGACCGCGTTGACCCGCACGCCGTGGCGGCCCGCATCCTTCGCGAGCCAGCGCGTGAACGCGATGACGCCGCCCTTCGCCGCGGCGTAGGCCGGCCCGGTCCGACTTCCGCTGCTGGCGGTCGCGTCCACCGGGCGCGCGGCGAGGCCGCCCACCAGCCCCGCCACCGACGCGATGTTGACGATCGCGCCGCCTTGCCGCTTGAGGTGGGGATAGGTTGCCTGGCTGACGAGGATCGTGCCCTTCAGGATCACGTCGAGCGCGCGCTGCAGCGTCTCCTCGTCGAGGTCCTCGAGCGCGAGCCGCTCGGCGATACCGGCGTTGTTGACGACCACGTCCAGCCGGCCGAGCTCCCCGAGCGTGCGGGCGACCGCCGCCGCCACCGCGCGACGGTCGGCGACGTCGGCGCGGAGCGCGAGGCACCGGCGCTTCAGCGCCTCGACCCGCGCACAGGTGTCGAGCGGCGGCTCGAGGTCGAGCGCCGCGATATCGGCGCCGACGGCGGCGAGGGCCAGGGCGGTCGCCTGGCCGATGCCCCGGCCGGCGCCCGTGACGAGCGCCACATGGCCCGCGAGGCCCGCGGGGCCGCTCGGTCCGGTCGTCATGCGCGAGAGGATACGCCATAATCGAGGAGGATGATCATGCGGGGCTTCAGTCCCGGCGTCCGACAGGCGCTGTGGATCGACATCCCGGCGGCGCTCCTGCTGACCCTCTCCACGGGCCTCACGGTGCCGTTCGGCGGGCTCATCCTGAGGCGGGAGCTCGGTGCGACGGCCTTCCAGCTCTCCCTCATGTCCGCCGCGACCGGCGCCTCCCTCCTCCTGTCGCTCGTCTGGGTCCGGGCGCTCCGCGGCCGCGCGCCGCTCCCGTCCCTCGTCTGGCCGTCGTTCGTCGCCCGCGGGCTCTTCCTGCTCGTGCCGCTCGTCGCGGGGGCGTGGTCCTTCGTCGGGCTCTCCGTCCTGGCCAGCGTCTTCGGCGCGGCCGCGGGTCCGGCGCACGCCGCCGTCGTCGAGCGCGTGTATCCGCGCTCCGAGCGCGGCCGCGCCCTCGGCGTCGTGAAGATGGCCGGCGCGGCGCTCGGCATCGGCGTGGCGCTCGGCGGCGGTCAGCTCTTCGAGCGTCTCGACTGGCGGTGGATCTTTCCCGCCGCGGCCGTCCTCGGCATGGCTGCGAGCCTCACCCAGCGGCGGCTGCGTCTGACCCACGGGCCCGCCACCGACGGCGCGGCGGCGCTGGGGCTCGCGGGCGCGTGGGCGGCGGTCCGTGACGATCGAGCCTTCCGGCGTCTGCTCCTCGCCGCGTTCCTCTTCGGCGCCGGCTGCTGGATCCAGACGCCGGCCCACCCCCTCCTGCTCGTGGACGTGCTGGGGGTCAGCGCCGCGCAGGTGGGTGTCTTCGCCGCCGTGGCGGCGCTGGCGACCCTCGTGGGCAGCCCCGGCTGGGGCTGGCTCGTGGACCGGCGCTCGAGCCTCACCGCCCTCACGCTCATGTACGCGATCGGGGCGGCCGCGCCCTTGATCTGCTTCGCCGCGCGGAGCCCGTGGGCGCTCGTCGGCAGCTCGGTCGCCGACGCCCTCGCCGGCGTCGGCTTGGACCTCGTCTGGCTCCTGGTCGTCATCGATGTGGCGGGCCCGCAGCGCGCCCCGCAGTACGTGGCGATCGGCGCGACGCTCGCCGGCGTGCGCGGGATCCTGGGACCGCTCGCCGGCGGGCTCCTCATCCACGCGGCGGGCGTCCGCGCCGTGTACCTCGTCGCCGCGGCACTCGAGGTCGCGGCGGCCTGGCTCGTCGCCCGGGAGCTCCGGCGGCCGGCCGGAGCGAAGGAGGCCGTCGCCGTCGCGGGGGCAGGGGGTTATACTTCGGGTCATATGGCGAACGCCACACGACTCCTGGCTCTCGTCCTGAGTCTTGCCTGGGCGCCCGCGGCCCTCGCCGGCCAGTCGCCCACCGAGCAGCTCCGCGAATACACCGACCAGGTCGTCAAGGTGCTCGACGACGCATCGCTCCGGCCACAGGATAGGCGCGCCGCGGTCCGCAAGATCGCCCACGAGGTCTTCGACGTCGGCGAGACGGCGAAGCGCGCTCTCGCGCGGCACTGGCAGGGACGGAACGAGGCCGAGCGGGAAGAGTTCATCCAGCTCTTCGCCGACCTGCTCGAGCGCAGCTACATCTCGCGGATCGACCAGTACGGCGGCGAGAAGGTCCGCTACGTCAGCGAGACCGTGGACGGCGACCGCGCCGTCGTGCGCGCGCGGGTCGTCACCAAGAAGGGCACCGAGGTCCCCGTCGAGTCGCGGCTCCTCCAGCGCGGCGAGCGCTGGCTGATCTACGACGTCCTCATCGAGAACGTGAGCCTCATCGCCAACTACCGCGCCCAGTTCGACAAGATCATCCGGACCACCTCGTTCGACGAGCTCGTCCGCCGGCTCAAGACCCGGCGCGACGAGTTCGACACCGACTTCGTGTCCAGGCCCCGGAGTTGACGGCGCTTCGATAGTTCCATAGACTTGGAAATATGAAGACGCTCCCGCTCGCCCGGCTCCAGGCCCGCGAGGACCACGTCGAGGCGTTCAAGGCCCTCGCCCACCTGTCCCGGCTCCAGATCTTCTTTTTCCTCGTGCGCCAGGCGCGCGAGGTGCCCGCCGGGGAGATCCAGGCCGAGCTCGAGATCCCGGGGCCGACGCTCTCCCACCACCTCGACGCGCTCCGCCGGGCGGGGCTGGTCCAGAGCCGGAAGGAGGAGCGCTTCGTCTACTACACGGCGCGCCCCGACACGGTGTCCGAGCTGGTCCGCCTGCTCACCGCCTGCTGCTAGGAGGTGTCGTGATGACCGCGCCGGGCGCGACAGCCGCGACTGTTCCCGTGGAGGTCGTCTCCTGGGTTACGAAATTCATCGGCGGCGACGGCACGGGGCGTCGGGTGTTCGAGGAGGCGCTCCCGCCGGGCGCGACGGTCCGGAGCGTCCTCGCGCGACTTTCGGCGCGCTATCCCGACCTCCAGGCGGCCCTCTGGCACGGCGACGAGCTCGGCGAGCATATCGAGGTCCTCGTGAACGACGCCGTCCTGGGCGTCGCGCACACGCTCGACTCGCCGCTCCGGCCGAGCGACCGCATCACGCTCCTCGGTCAGTTCATGGGCGGGACGTAGATGTTCCGCGCGTGACCGCGGGGACGGGGCCACCCGCATCGTGCTCGGGCCACCCATGGTGCGACCCGGCCTCGCGCTCCGATAAATGGCGAGCTACCAGATCATCGCCTGGCGGGAGATTCCCGCGATCGTCGAGGCGCGCGACGCCGCCGGGACGGTGACGCGCCAGCTGTCCGAGCGCTTCCAGTCCCTCATCGACTCGCTGGCCATGCAGCTCGGACTGGTGGAGAGCGACGCGTATCTCGAGCAGTGGACCCGCAGCGAGGGGATCGAGCGGTCGGGGACCGCCGAGGAGGTCGCGGACGCGGTCGCGGCGGAGCTCGAGAGCCGCTTTCCGGAGTTCATCGCGGTGGCATTCCGCCGCCCGTGAGGGGGCGACCGAGCCCGCGTGCACCGATAAGGTCGTGTAACCGTGTCATAATGGTCACGGGAGATCGGGCAGCCCCAAACTCCCCCAAGGAGGCAGGCATGCGGAAACTGACAGGCTGGCTCTCGGTCGTGTTGGTCGCGGTCGTCGCGGTGTCCTTCGCGTTCGTGAATGTCGTCGGTGTCGCCTACGCCCAGGCCCCGGGCGAGAAGAAAGACGAGACGAAGAAGGACGACAAGAAGGCGGACAAGAAGGCCGAGAAGAAGGACAAGAAGGCCGAGAAGACGGCGAAGAAGACCGACAAGATGGCGAAGAAGTCTGACAAGATGGAGAAGAAGCCCGAGAAGATGGAAGAGAAGAAAGAGGCCGTGAAGAAGTAGGGGCCGTGGCGTCGCGGCGGCTGCTCGTCCTCGGCGCGGTCGTGGCGGCGGTGCTCTTCGCCGGCGCGGCGGCCGGTCAGGCCCTGCGGCTTGGCCAGCCGGCTCCGGAGGTGACGGGCGCGCCGTGGATCACTGGCGGTCCCCTGAGCATGCAGGGGCTCAGGGGTCGCGTGGTCCTCGTGGAGTTCTGGACCTACGGCTGCGTCAACTGCGAGAACGTCATCCCGCAATTGCGGGCATGGCACGAGAAGTACGGGCCCACGGGGCTCGTGGTCGTCGGCGTCCACAGCCCCGAGTTCCCCTGGGAGAAGCGGCGCGACAAGGTTGTGGCCGCGACGAAGCGGTTCGGCATCCGCTACCCGGTGGTGCAGGACAACGACTTCGCCATCTGGAACCGGTGGGGTGTGCGCGCCTGGCCGACGATGCTGCTGGTGGACCGGCAGGGTGTGGTCCGGTATCGCCACATCGGTGAGGGCGAGTACGACGAGACCGAAGCGGCGATCCGTCGCCTCATCGCCGACCCGAGCTGATTCGCGCTTCCGCCACCGAATGTGAGCCAGGAGGCTGCCCCGGAATGCTGATTCGACGCGCGCCGCGATTCACCGCGAACGACGTCACCGACGAGACGCTCTACTGGAACCGCCGCGAGTGGATCGCCGCGGCGGCGGCGACGCTGGCGCTTCTGCCCGGCGAGGGCGCCGCGGCCGCGCCCGCGGGCCCCCCGCTCAAGGCGGCGCGTAACGAGGGGCTCTCCCTCAAGGAGCCGCCGACCAAGTTCGACGCGGCGACAACCTACAACAACTTCTACGAGTTCGGCGTCAACAAGGACGACCCCGCGCGGCTCGCGCACACGCTCCGACCGCGACCGTGGGCCGTCCAGGTGGACGGACTCGTGCACACGCCGAAGACCTTCGACGTGGACGAGCTGATCCGCCTCCACCCGCCAGAAGAGCGCGTGTACGCGCTGCGCTGCGTGGAGGCGTGGTCGATGGTGATCCCGTGGATCGGGTTCCCCCTTGGAGCCCTCCTCCGGCGCGTCGAGCCGACCGGCCAGGCGAAGTACGTCGAGTTCACCACGCTGCTCGACCCGAACCAGTTCCCCGCGCAGCGGCGCGGGTTCTTCGGCTTCAGCTCGCTCGACTGGCCGTACGTCGAGGGCCTGCGCCTCGACGAGGCCATGCACCCCTTGACGCTCGTGACGGTCGGCATGTACGGGCAGGTGCTGCCGAACCAGAACGGCGCCCCGCTCCGGGTGGTGGTGCCGTGGAAATATGGCTTCAAGAGCGCGAAGTCGATCGTGCGGATCCGCCTGGTCGCCGAGGAGCCGAAGACGGCGTGGAACAAGGCGGCGGCGCAGGAGTACGGCTTCTACTCGAACGTCAACCCGGAGGTCAGTCACCCGCGCTGGAGCCAGGCGACGGAGCGCCGGATCGGCGAGTTTCGGCGGCGCCCCACGCTCATGTTCAACGGCTACGCCGACCAGGTGGCCCATCTCTATGCGGGGATGAACCTGAAGGCGCTCTACTAGCGGCCGTGCCGCGGCGCGCGCGCCTCGCGCTGAAGGCTCTCGTCTGGGCCGCGTGCCTGGCGCCCCTCAGCTGGCTCGTCTACCGGTTCGCCACCGACGACCTCACCGCGAACCCCATCAGCTTTGTCACCAACACACTCGGCGACTGGACGCTCCGGATCCTGCTCGCCTCGCTCACGATGACGCCGCTCCGGATCGTGTGCGGGCTCGCGTGGCCGATCGCGCTGCGGCGGCTGCTCGGCCTCTTCGCCTTCTTCTACGTGTGCCTGCATTTCTCGGTCTGGATCGTGCTCGACTTCTTCTTCGACTGGCCGCGGATGTGGGAGGACATCGCCAAGCGCCCCTACATCACGCTCGGCATGCTGGGCCTCCTCTCGCTCCTACCGCTCGCGCTCACGTCCACCCGCGGCTGGATCAAGCGCCTCGGCGCCCGGACGTGGACCCGCCTCCACCGCCTTGCGTACCTGGCCGGCGTCCTCGGCTGCCTCCACTTCCTCTGGCTGGCGAAGGTGGGGCGGACCGATCAGTACTGGCACGCCGCCACGCTCGCGCTGCTGCTCGGCGTGCGGGTCGTCGACGCCGGCCTCCGGTTCGCCCGCCGGCGCCGCCGCGCCGCCAGCACGGTCCCGGCGTGACGGGGCCGGTCTTGACGGCGGCCTAGAGACTGGCGAGACTCGGGCGACATGGCGCGCATCTCGATGGTCCTCGTCGCCGTCCTGCTCGCCGGGTGCGCCGTCGGCGCTGGCGGGCCGGGGCCGGGCGCGGGAGCCGCGGCGCCGGTGCGCACCGGTCTGGCCAACGGCGTCACGCTGATCGCGCAGGAGCACCGCGCGAGCGACGTCGTCGCCCTCCAGCTCTGGGTGCGGGTGGGCGGCCGCGACGAGTCGCCCGAGGAGCTCGGCCTCTCCCACTACCTGGAGCACATGCTCTTCAAGGGCACGCCGACGCGCCCGCCCGGGGCGATCGACGAGCTGATCGAAGGGCTCGGCGGCACGAGCAACGCCTTCACCTCGTACGACTACACCCATTACGACGTGGTCCTGCCCGCCGGAGCGATGCGCGCGGGGCTCGAGCTGCTCGCGGACATCGGCGTCAACGCGAGCTTTCCCCCGCAGGAGCTCGAGAGCGAGAAGAAGGTGGTCTTCGAGGAGATGGGCCTCGTCGAGGACGACCCGGAGAAGTTCCTCGGCCGCCGCCTCAACGAGCTCGCGTACGCGCCGCACCCGTACGGCCGGCCGATCCTCGGCACGCGCGAGTTCATCCAGTCGCTCACGCGCGAGCGCCTGGAGCGTTACTACCGGAAGCGCTACGTCGCGCCGAATATGGTCCTCGTCGTCGTGGGCGCCGTGCGCCCGGGCGAGGTCCGGGCGCTCGCCGAGGCCACGTTCGGGCGCCTGCCGGCCATCCGCTCTGCGCGGCCCGAGGCTCCGCGGCCGCCCACACTCGACGGCGGGAGGCGCCTGGACGTGCCGCGCGCCGAGAAGCAGGCCTACCTCGGCCTCGCGTGGCGGGCTGCCCCGAACGGGGACGAGGACATCTACGCGGTCGACCTGCTGACCACCATCCTGGGCGATTCGCCGAGCTCCCGGCTGAACCAGGCGTTGCGCGAGCGCGACCGGCTCGTCGCCTCGATCGAGGCGAGCTATGTCGCCTCGGCGAAGGCGGGACTGGTCAGCGTCACCGCGCGGCTCGAGCCCCAACACCTCGAGCGGGCGGAGGCCGGGATCCGCGAGGTGCTCCGTCGGGTCCGCGACGAGGGCGTGACCGAAGCCGAGCGGCAGCGGGCCATCATCACGGCCGAGTCGTTCTACGCCTTCGACATCGAGACCGCCGAGGGGCTCGCGAAGTCGTACGGCCAGGCGGAGACCACCTGGACGCTCGAGGACGAGCTCGCGTACCTCGGCCGGCTCCGGCAGATCACCGCCGCGCAGATCCAGGCGGTCGCGCGCAAATACTTTGGCGACGCCAACTATGCGCGCGTCCGCTTCCTGCCCGAGGCGGCGAAGTGAGGCGGCGCGCCCTACCGGGTCTGCTCGCCGCCTGCCTGCTCGCGGCGCCGGGCGCGGCCGCGGAGGTCACCGAGGAGCGGCTGGCCAACGGCCTCACCCTGAGCGTGCGCGAGAACCCCGTGGCGCCGGTCGTCGCGGTGTCGCTCCTGGTCAAGATGGGGACACGCTGGGAGGATCCCGCCAGCGCGGGCATCTCGAACTTTGTCCACGCGGTGATGGTCAAGGGGACCGCGCGGCGCAGCGGGAGCGAGCTGGCGGAGGCGGTCGCGGCGCTCGGCGGCAAGATCAGCGCGACCGGGGACATGGACCACTCGGAGATCCGCGCCTCGGCGCTCGCGCGCTTCTGGCGCGAGCTGCTCGCGCTCGTCGCCGAGCTCGCGCTCGAGCCGAAGCTCCAGCCCGCCGAGGTGGACGTGGAGCGCGGCTTTCTCCTGAGCCGCATCCAGAAGCGACGCGACAACGCGCCGGCGCGCGCGTTCGACGAGCTCTACGCCGCCCTGTACGCCCCGCACCCGTACGCGCTGCCCGTGCTCGGCACCCCCGAATCGCTCGCGCGGATCGACCACGCGGCGATCGTCGCGGCCTACCGCGAAGGCTACCGGCCCGCGCGGATGATCCTCGCGGTGAGCGGGCAGGTCGGGGCGCCCGAGGTCCTCGTCGAGGCGCGGCGGCTCTTCGGCGGCCTGCCAGGCGGTGCCGCGCCCGCCGAGCCCGCGAGCCCACGCCCAGCGGGCGCCGGCAGGCGCGTCGAGATCGAGATGCCCGCGCAGCAGTCCCAGATCCTGCTCGGCGGGCTCGCGCCCTCGCTGAACCACCCTGACCACGCGGCCGTCAAGGTGCTCTCGACGATCCTCGGCGGCGGGATGGCGGGCCGGCTGTTCGTCGAGCTCCGGGACAAGCGCGGCCTCGCCTACACGGCGACCTCGTACTACGATCCCGTCCGCGGCCCCGGCGCGCTCGTGCTCTACCTCGGCACCGCGCCCGAAAACGCGGCGCGCGCCGAGGAGGCGCTCCGGCGCGAGGTCGAGCGGATCCAGCGGGAGGCGATCGGGGCCGAGGAGCTCCGACGCGCCAAGGGTTATCTCCTCGGGCGCTACGTCATGGACCGTCGGACGAACGAGCGGCAGGCGTGGTACCTGGCGTTTTACGAGCTGGAGGGGCAGGGACGCGACTATCCGGCGCGGTACCGGGGGGCCGTCGAGGCGGTCACGGCGTCCGATGTCCAGCGCGTCGCCCGGCAGTATCTCTCGACCGTGACGACGGTGATCCTCGGGCCCCGCTGAGCCCTAGGCGCTGCGCGCGCGGCGCGCCTCGTCCGCGGCCTTGATCTCGTCGGCGAACATCTCGACCTGCAGCGGGCAGGGCGGCTTGTTCTCCTCGACATACTGGCAATCCAGCTGGTCACACTGGACGAAATACCCTTGGGGTCGCCCGAAGCCGCTCAACCGGCGGAGTCGGATGCTGACCGTCTCGGACACGACGTCGCACTTGAACTCTCGCGCTCGGCCTCGGCTCACGTGGTCTCCTTCGGGCGCGTCGAACCCGCACCATGACAATACGCCGGTGTTCGGCCGTGCACAATAGCGAGGGCCCCTCGGCGCCTCCGCGAAATTCTCTCAGACACGTCGACGAAGTTCCGAGCTATAGTGTCACGGATTTTCGGACAGCTCGATCGTGCGAAAGGGGTCGTCTTGGGCCTGTTCCGGGTCGGCAATGCGCGGGCCATCGCGGGCGCCGTGAGCTTCGCCGCGGTGGCGTCACTCGTCGCCGGCTGCGGCGGCCTCTCCGGCGCCGCCCGTACCGAGTCGTCGCTGCTCACAGCGCTGCCGGTCGAGCCGAGCGCGGCCGACGGCGCGGACCACGTGAGCGGCGCGGCGGACCTCGTGCGCGAGCCGGCCGAGGACCGGGTGCCCGCGTGGGCCGTCGTGGCCGGTCGGGTCGTGGGCCCGGGCGAGGGCGACGACGGCGCGGGCCCGCTCTTCGCCCAGACGCAGCGTGACCCCGGGGAGAAGATCACCACCAAGGAAGAGGAGGAGCTGGAGGAGTTCGACCCCTGGGAGAAGTTCAACGAGAACATGTTCGAGGTCAACCGGAAGCTCGACAGGTACTTCCTGAAGCCGGTCGCGAAGGTCTACAACGTCATCATCCCGGAGCCGTTCCAGGTGCTCATCGCCAACGGGTTCGACAACATCGGCTTCGTGCCGCGCGCGGTGAACAGCCTGCTCCAGGGCAAGTGGGGCGGGGCCGGCCGCGAGGTGTCCCGCTTCCTCATCAACAGCACGGCCGGCATCGGCGGGCTGTTCGACGCCGCGAAATACTGGAACATCGAGAAGAGCCGCGAGGACTTCGGACAGACGCTGGCGGTCTGGGGCTCGGGGCCGGGCCCCTACCTGATCCTGCCGTTCTTCGAGCCCATGACGGTCCGTGACGGCATCGGTAAGGGCGTCGACGGGGCGATGAACCCGCTGTCCTACGTCCTGCCGTTCTTCTGGGCCGGGATCGGCATGAAGGCCGGGGACACCGTCAACGACCGCGCGCTCAACCTCGAGCTCTTCCAGGGCTTCGAGGAGAGCGTGATCGATATGTACAGCGCGGTCCGCAACGCGTACCTGCGACGCCGGGAGCAGCTGATCAAGGAGTAGCGTGACATGGAGCCGGGCCGGGCAGGGCGCCTGCTCCTTCTCGGTGTGAGCCTCACCTCGGCGCTCTGCGGCGCCTCGACCCACCCGGTGTCCGCCGCGGGGGCGGCCGCGCCCGCGCCGCTCGACGACCCGTACCTCAAGAATGGCCGCGCCGTCTATTTCACCCACTGCGCGGCGTGCCACGGCGAGCGGGGGCAGGGCGACGGCGCCTCGGCCGCGGGCTTCGCCACGAAGCCGTCGAACCTCGCGGACGGGCGCCTGATGAACCCCCTCCCCGACGAGTTCCTCGCGAACGTCATCCAGCGCGGCGGTTCCGCGGAGGGGCTCTCGCCCGGCATGCCCGCCTTCGCCCAGTACCTCGGCGAGACGCAGATCCGCGACGTGATCGCCTACCTCCGCTCGCTCGCCTCGCCCCCCTTCGCGCCCCTCACGGTGCCGGCGCTCGTGACCGTGCCCGGCGCCCCGCACCAGCCGATCTTCTTCAGCCACTTGATCCACGCGGGCAAGTATCAGATCGCCTGTCAGTACTGCCACGCCGACGCGCGACGCTCCGAGTACGCGGGGCTCCCGTCGGTCGAGCGTTGCATGGGGTGTCACAAGATCATCGGAGCCCAGGACAACCCCGAGATCGGCAAGATCCACGACTACTGGCGACGAGGCGAACCGATCCCGTGGGTCCGGATCTTCAAGCTTCCCGAGTTCACCTACTTCCCGCACAAGGCCCACGTGCGCGCCGGGCTCGAGTGCGGGACCTGCCACGGGCCGATCGAGCGCATGCGACGGGTCGGGGGACCCACGGGGCCGTCACTCGTGAACGACCTGCTGAACCTCGTCGGCCTCAAGCCCCCGCCGCGCCCGCTCACGATGGGCTGGTGCGTCACCTGCCACAGGCGCGAGAACGCCCGGCCCGGCGTCAAGGCGCCGCTCGATTGCGTGACCTGCCACCACTGACGGGCTTTAGGTTGTAGGCGTGGCCGCTCGCGCCACCCCAGCTTGGGGACGCGAGGAGTGGTAAGAAATTGGGCGAATCGGTTCCGGAATCGATTATCTTTGCCATATGGACAATATCCTCGTCGTCGACGACGAACGGAACATCCGGACCCTCGTGTCGCGGGTCCTTTCTCAAGACCCCATCGAAGTCCATGGAGCCGGCACCGGCAAGGATGGGCTCCAGATGGCCGACGAGGTGGATCCGGACGTGGTGCTCCTCGACCTGCGGCTCCCGGACATGGACGGCATGGACGTGCTCCGCACGCTCAAGAGCCGCTACCCCCATGTCGCGGTGATCATCATCACGGGCTACGGCCAGATCCAGAGCGCGGTGGAGGCGATGAAGTCAGGCGCGGCCGACTATCTCGAGAAGCCCTTCGAGCATCTCGAGAAGCTCAAGCTCGCCGTGACCCGCGCCCTCGAGGAGGTCCGGGCCAAGCGAGAGGTCCGGCGCCTGCATGGGCTGCAGGAAAAGCAGTACCGCGTGGACCAGCTCATCGGCGACTCGGACTCGACGCGCGGCCTCCGCGAGCTCATCGGCAAGCTCGCCCGGAGCGAGGCCCAGACGATCCTGGTCCACGGCGAGAGCGGCACCGGCAAGGAGCTGGTCGCGTGCGGCCTGCACTACGAGAGCGCCCGGCGCGATTTCCCGTTCATGGAGGTGAACTGCGCGGCGATCACCGAGACGCTCTTCGAGAGCGAGCTCTTCGGCCACGAGAAGGGCGCGTTCACCGACGCCAAGTCGGCGAAGAAGGGTCTCATGGAGATCGCGGACCGCGGCACCCTGCTCCTCGACGAGGTGAGCGAGATGTCGCTCAACATGCAGGCGAAGTTCCTGCGATGTCTGCAGGAGCGGGTCGTCCGCCGCGTCGGCGGCACGCGCGACATCCGCGTCGACGTGAGGATCGTCGCGGCCACCAACCGGCCCCTCGAGACGCGCGTGAAGGAGGGGCAGTTCCGCGAAGACCTCTTCTACCGACTCAACGTGATCCCGATCCACATCCCGCCGCTCCGCGAGCGGCGCGATGACATCATGCCGCTCGCCCGCCACTTTCTCCGCGAGGCGGCGCTGCGCTCGCACAAGGCCATTCAGGGATTCACGCCCGAGGCCGAGCGGCTGATGCTCACCTACGCGTGGCCCGGCAACGTCCGGGAGCTGCGGAACCTGATCGAGCGGCTCGTGATCCTCGGCACGTCCGAGCACATCGAGCCAGCGCACCTGCCCGTGCAGTTCACGGGGCAGCAGGACGTGGTGCCTCAGCGGGAGTCCTCCTCCTCTCAGGAGTTCAGGACGCTGGCCGAGGTCGAGCGAGCCTACATCAACCAGGTCATGCAGCGGGTGGAAGCCAACAAGAGCAAGGCAGCGAAAATACTGGGGATTTCTCGTCAGACGCTCCGGAAGAAGCTCACGGAGGAGTGAGCGTCAGCGAACGCGGTCAGGTTGTCGTCAGTGGCAAGGTTGTGACCGTTCGGTAACCGTTGAGCCAGAATTCCGGAAGTCCAGCAAATACAGGGCTTTCCGAAAATACATTTCCGGGATCGCAGAATTCGTGGCCAGGAATCAGCCACGACCGGGTCCCGACGATATGGTTGTTGGGCTCGTAAATCTATTATGTTTCATATGGTTACATTGTCGAGCCATCCTTGGTCTAGGGTTTGCTTTATAGAGGGCGTCGGGAGTTTACCCAAGGACCTCGGGGGAATGATGATGCGACCCACGTTGAAGAAGCTGGAAGTCAAAGATATCGGGGCTCTCGAGCGCCTGGTCGCGGAGAACGTCGAGGGCATCGAGGCCGGGCTCAAGGTGATCGACTCACGCCTCCTTCTGG